>SMVA01018513.1_pt1 | contig 110281 bp, 112 predicted proteins | sample 2456451 | NCBI WGS metagenome assembly SMVA01 (sample SAMN11095933, study PRJNA526329) | marine sediment metagenome | biome: Marine sediment; feature: Surficial sediment; material: Deep marine sediment; isolation source: Hadal surficial sediment | place: Pacific Ocean | collected 2014-05 | depth...
GTAACCGTCGGCCAGGTACATCGTGTTCTCATCCATGAAGACGAGAAACGTCGGGCGGCGGAGATGCGTGTCGTCGTCGCCCGGCTCCCCCGGCGTGCCCAGCGTCAGGACCAACTCCTTGCCGTCGTTGGTGAACTTGGCGACGAAATGCCCGTCCGCGTCGACAATCCAGACATGCTTCTCGGGGTCGTAGGGGCTGATCTCCACGTCATGCGGCCGGTACCAGAGATGGTCCCACTGGGTCCATTCCTCGACGATGTTGCCTTCACGATCGATGACCAGGACGCAGTGCTCCCACCGCCAGTCGATGCCCGGTCTGCCGCGCCCCTCCTCGTCCAGCTGGTCGCCGTTCGGGATGGCGGCGCCCGCCTGCCGCAACGGCAGTCTGAAATTGGGGTAGTGATAGCCTGGCCCGAGCTCCGGCAGCCAGATCGACTCGGCTCGCTCTTCCATCAGAGCGAGCTCGCCTTTCTGTACCAGGAATACACGGTCCGCGCTCTCGGCAAAGACGTCCATCGTGACCGAATAGGTCCAGCCCTCGTGACCGGGAAGGCTCTCCGACATCGGCTTCGGCCAGTTCTCAACGACCTCGTAGGGTCCGAAGATGTCCTGGCCGCCCTTCAGTCCCGGGATTGCCGCAAATCCGGCACCGGCTGCGTGTGGCCCCTGCGCACTGCCCATTCGGCTGGCCAACAGGGCGATCATCAGGAGCCCCGCAGAAACCGCCGCAATCGTTAGAAACCGTTTGTTCATTGTTGTCTCCTCGAAGTTTCGTTCTTCTTCATCTTCCAAACACGCCGCAGACTCGAGTGGCGTTTGCTGCTGCAGAAACTCGTCGCCGTCGGGCGCATTCAATCGACCCGTACGGGTCGAGCATGGGCGCCTTCATAGGCTCGCACGGCTGCCTCAAAGCGGTCGGCAGCAGAGTGTTCCTCGGTGAAGGCCTGGCCGAGCCAGCTCTCTCCGTAATCGTTCTCGGGATCACGGACGATCGTGTGGATATGATTGGGGCGCCGCGTCAATTCGATCAGTATTCGCTCCCCTTGGACACGGTAGTAGAAACGCTCGGCAGCGTCATCGGTCGCTCCCCGCCATGAGAATCGAAGCTCGTCCCATCCGGCCGCCCTGATCGCTTCGAGTTGAGCCTCCGCCGCGTCAAAATCCGCATTGCGAACGTACTCCTCCACCAGAACACGGAGCAGCCGCTGTTGCGCCACCGTCATGTCGCCGGCTCGTAAGCCTTTATTTTCTGCGGCCGTATCCTCACGACCGACCCCGGCGAGCACGTCATTCGGCACGTCATCGGCCACGACCGCGACGGCACGCTGCTCCGGCGTCAGCGCCGCCAGCAACTCGAATCCTCGGGTGACCTCGTGGGAGAGCGCCGACCAGCCGGCATAGATACCGCGCTCCAGCACGTGGGGCGTCGCCCCGAGGAACAGCGGGGTGAAGCCCGTACGCCCGTCGACAACGGTGAAGCTCGCTCCCATGTGGTGACCCTGGACGAGCCAACCCCAATCGGTGTCCGCGTCCGGGTCACCGAAGATCGCAACCGAGTAACTGCCCGGACCAAAGCTCTCGGCCTCCTCCCGGTAGTAGGGCCGCGCGTCCTCGGCCGGGCCGTCCCGAGCCAGCGCTTCGAGTTCCAGCCCCCCGTGAACGCCGTCCAGCCGCATGACGCCGGTTACCTTCTGATAGCCCTGGCTCGACATCGAAGCCCGCAGCAGATCGTGCGCGGCCCGGCGCTGGCGATTGGTGAGATCGGCGAAACGCAACCCCGGCCGGGCGTGCACGAACATCGGTACGTTGGACCAGTTCGTCCGGTTCTCCCCGGTGAACGGGTAGGTCGCCGCGTCGCGCTGCGCGGCCGTCAGCGTCGCGAGAAATGCAGTCGCCGCGCCCGTCATCTGGCGGGCGCTGCTGGACGCCGATGGCGTCGCGGGAGCGCTTCGTTGCTGTCCCAGAATCAACGGCGACGCGGCCCAAAGAGCGCAACCGGCGGCCATGGCCACCACGCCTTTATTAGATAGTTTCACGATTCTCATGTGTCCCCCCTACGGCGCCGGGGAAGATCAAGCTCCCGTTCGCAGCGCCGAGTGCAATGGGCACGAACACCGAGAATACCATGAGGTGCTACGCGGTTTCGGCTAGAATCTGCTGAAATGACGTCGTCTCGGGGAGAATAAAGATGCCTGACCTGAAGGCCTCGAGTAGTTGGGCTGCCGCCCTGTGTTGTCTGCCGGTGGCCATCTACGCTCATCACGCGCGCTTCGAATACGACGACAGCCAGCTCGTGGAAGTACGGGGAACGGTCACGTCCATTTTCTGGCGGAACCCCCATGTTCGCTTCGCGCTCAGCGGCGTCGGTGAAGACGGCGACGAGGAGCTGTGGGAGATGGAGGGCGGCTCCGTCAACACACTCCAACGCCAGGGTATCGACTCAGACATAATCAGTGTCGGCGACGATATCAGGGTCCTCGGCCTCATATCGAGACGTGATGACAGATCTCTGCTGCCCATTTACCTGACATTAGCGAGCGGTCGAGACGTGGTCATGCTGACCGACCGGGCGAGGAGTTTCGGGCTGATAGAGGAGAGCACGGAGCCGACTCTCGCCGCGGTAGACGACGAAAAAATCGAGCTCGCGATTCGACAGGCGAGCGGGATCTTTCGTGTCTGGACGAACACGCATCGCAGCGGCGGCAATTCGAGCCTGCCGTTGACGGAAGCTGCCCTGGCGGCGAAACAGGCCTGGTACCAGCCGACCGACGATCGGGCATTGCGCTGCGAACCGCCCGGCATGCCCGAAAACATGCTGAGCCCGTACCCGATCGAATTCGTGGATCGCGGCGCCGAACTCACGTTGCGTCTGGAAGAATGGGATGGACTCCGAGTGATTCACATGGGCCCGGCCGCCGAGGGCGGGGACCCCCCCGCCACGCTGATGGGTTACTCCGTCGGCCGCTGGGAGGGGCAGACGCTGGTCGTGGAAACGACGAAGCTCAACAGCCCGTATTTCGATGCCGTCGGCACACCTCATAGCGCGTCCTCGAAAATCATTGAGCGTTTCACGCTCAGTGAGGACGCGGGCCGTCTGGACTGGGAGGCGACGGTGATCGACCCCGAGACATTCACCGAGCCCGTCTCTCCACAGAAGATGCACTGGGCGTGGGTGCCCGGCGAGGAGATCAAGCCCTTCAATTGCACGGTGCCCGATCGAGGGTAGGCGGTCACGAAGACTCTGCCTACTCTTGCCTCCCGCCCGCGTCGCGTTTGTAGTTGCTGTCGATGTACCAGCTCATATAGTCGAGCATCGTCACGGGTTCGAACGCCGGCGGATGCTCCTCGGTAACGCAGGTCTCCAACGGCTCGGCCACAGTCTCCGCGTTTGGATTGAAGAACATCGCCATCGAGTAGCGGTCCCGAGCGGGCGTCACGACACGATGGGGGGTAGCCAGGAAGCGCCCATTCGACCAGCGGTGCAGAAACTCACCGGTATTCACGAGAATTCCGCCGGCCACCGGCGTCGCCGGGATCCAGGCGCCGCTCGGCAAGAGGATCTGCAGGCCCGGAACGTCCGACAGCGGCAGGAGCGTGATAAACCCGTGATCGGAATGCGGCGAGATGCCGAACTGATTCTCGTCAGGCTCGACGGCGGGGTAATAGGCATTCCGCGTCCACCACATCGGCTCGGTGAAATAGGCGGCGAAATAGTCTGCAGGTAAATCCAGTGCTCGTGCGTACAACGGCAACAGGGCATAGCCCAGAACCGACATGGCCTCCTGGTAGACGAGCATCGCGTCACGAAAATGCGGCAGGGACTCCGGCCATTGATTCGGCCCGACGAAGCGCAACTTCTGGCGAATCGCGGCATCGTCCAACGATCTTTCACGGGCCAGCGTGAGCGTCTCGTTCAGGTCCGGCTGCGTGTTGACATTGAACGGCGAGGTCACGTACACCGTTGATTTCGCGGGGATATAACCAACCGACCTCGCGTCGATCTTCAATTTCAGCTTAGCGTCCAGCGGCAGCGCGAAGAATTCACGCAACGCCGCATACGCGCGCTCGATCGGTTCGAGCGGTACGCCGTGATTGATGACGACGTAGAAGCCGATCGTCTCCTGCACGCGGCACAGCGACCGTGCCAGCGGTTCGCGAGCTTCCAGGTCCCCGGACAGATAAGGGCCGAGATCGAGCGTCGGTATCTCAGTCACGGCGGCTCGACGCGTATCACCCTTTAGCGCCGCTCTGGCTCCACGCCGATCCGAGCGATTCTTCCAGCGCCTCGATCACAACTTATCCCGTGGCCCCGAGCGTTTCGTCAGCCGCTTCGATCGGCTTCGCGGCGCACAGGATGAACGCGACCACACACGGCACCGAACCATTATTGACCCAGTTATGGATCGTGCCGCGTTGCACCAGTACGTCGCCTTGCCGCAAGTGGACGTCGCCGTCATCGAGGCCCATCGTGATCTCCCCCGACATGACCACGGCGTAGTCGAGGGACTGCGTTCGATGCTGGCGAGGGGCGACTCCCGGGTCGTACTTGACGATCCGGAAGACCGTGCCGTTGTCATCGGATGTCGCCAAGGTCCGTGCCGCGCCATCGGCGGGGTCCATGTTGTCGGCCGGCGACTCGCCGGTAGACCAAACCACGATGCCCTGCTGTCCCTCACGCCTTGACAGGACGTTCTCCGCGATCTCATCGATCGCGACGATCGCCCGTCCGTCCTCGTCGTGACCGGTGACGACGCGCCGAATCCGCAACGGCATCCCAACGCGCTGATCGAAGATGGCCGGATCCGGAGACGATTGGGCCTGAGCCGTGTCGCCGGCGCCACTCGCGACGACAGCGAGGCCCGCCGCCGCCGACGCCTGAAGAAACTCGCGCCGGTCGACGCGTCGCTTATCGTTCGCCATGGTCTCTCCGTTATTGTTGTCGCTGTATCAGGAGGTTGCTTACGCTGCCGTCGATTCTAACAAGTAATGCCTGTGGTCGGGACGCGTGAGCGTTGATTCCGGCGGTGGCCCGATACGCATTTGGGTATAGTGGTGCGATGCATCCACGAGATCGAATCGAATACAGCGCGATCGTCGACCGCGCCCCGCTCCCGCTACCCGACGGCGGCCGGATCGCAGTCTGGACGATCGTCAACGTAGAGGAGTGGTCGCTCGATCAGCCCATGCCGCGCACGGTCCTTCCGCCGCCGCGGGGCCAGCACGTGCTTCCGGACCTGCCGAACTGGGCGTGGCACGAATACGGGATGCGGGTTGGATTCTGGCGGCTCATCGAGACGATCGGCGCGGCAGGCATCCGCGCGACACTCGCGACGAACGGCGCGGTCTGCACCAGCTATCCGCGCATTATCGAAGCGGCCTTGCAGGCGGATTGGGAGATCATGGGCCACGGTTATCGCCAGGGCCCGATGCATGCCCTCGACGATCAGCGGCAGGCGATTCGCGATACGGTCGAAGCCATCCGCGCCGCGACGGGCAAGCCGCCTCGCGGTTGGGAGAGCCCCGGGCTGACCGAAACCTTCGAGACCGCGGACCTGTTGGCGGAAGAAGGCATCGAATACGTCGCCGACTGGATCCTGGATGATCAGCCGCTACGAATTCAAACCACGGCCGGCCCGCTGATCTCGGTCCCCTACACCGTAGAACTCAACGATATTCCGATGTCCGCCCTACAGCACCACCGGTCCGACGAGATTCTGCGACGCGGTATCGATCACTTCGACCGGCTCTACGAGGAAGGCGCCGAACATACGCGAGTCATGGCGATCAGCGTGCACCCTTTTCTGACGGGCGCGCCGCACCGGATCAAGTATCTCGAGCAACTCTACGACTACATAGGCGCCAAGTCGGGAGTCTGCATGATGACCGGCGAGGAGATCCTCGACTGGTATCTATCGGTGACCGACGCCGGAGTCGCTCGTAAGACCTAGAGGCACTCAGTGCCAGGTCACATCCATCGCGAAGAAATGGTCGAAGACTTCGCGGCCCGGATGATTCTGGTCGTTCGGCTGCGGGCTGCGGATATAGAAATCCAGCTGCTGGGCCGCCGGGTTGATGGCACCGGCCGGACCCGAGTTCGGGCTGAGCATGACTTGCAGCGTGTCTCGATCGCGCATGCCCTGCGTGACCATGAAGTGCAGCTGATACTCCTCATACAGCAACTCGCCGTCGAGCGTCGCGTGCCCATAACCCCACCCGGCGATGAAGAGCAGACTCTTCGGCCAATTCGAGTCTCCGCAGCCCGAATCACCGTGCTCGTACAAGAACGCGGCCAGACCGCCATCCTGGCACGGCGAGAACTCATGGAACCGATCGATCTCGACGACGTAGTGGCCTTCGGGTAGCTGGAGGTCGGCGCGAAACGTCCCCGTGTTGTCGATCGCGTTGACATTGAACGAGATCTCACCTTCGACGCGGCGTAGAGTCGAGGCGTCGTCGCCCATGTGATCCCAGGGCGACACATCGTTCAGCCCCCCGACCTGATAAATGCGCTGCCCGGAGATGACGAAACGACCGTCGTATAGCTCATGTTGCTCCGGCGAATAGAGCGTCATCTCCGCGCCCGGCTGGGAGCGTGGACCGCCGACCGTGGCCGCCCCGTCCTCCGGCATCCGCTCACACGCGCCGAGCACAACAACGAGGGCCGCTAGCGCCGCTCGTGACGCCTTGCGCCGCGAGTCGTGACTCGAAGCAGACTCGCCGCACGCCGGCAGCGCCGTCGGGCCTCTGATCGGTCGCCGTGGAATCAACTCGTGTCTCGCTCCGTTCCAGTGGCCATGCTCTTCGCTGCGCGGTCTGCTTTGGCGGCGAAGAAGAAATCGCTCTCGGTCAGGCCTTCGATCTTGTGTGTCCAGATCTCCACCGTGCATCGTCCCCAGGCGATATGCAGATCGGGGTGATGATTTTCATTGTCGGCGATCTCAGCGACCCCGTTGGCGAGTTCCATCGCATGATTGAAATTGCTGAATGAGTAAACGCGCTCGAGATGACCGTCCGCGTTCAGGCGCCAACCATCATCGAGTTTCTGCAACAATGCCTCTGCCGCATCCTGCGTCAGTGGCGGAGTGCCGCCGCGGCACGGGATACATTGCTGGTCTGCCAGGCCCATCGGTTTCTATCCCTTTTGTGGTCGGACGCCGGGAACAGCCGCTGGACGGATTCATTCCCTGGGGGACTGTAGGGGAAGGATGGTAACGACCCCGGCTCGTATTGACAAATAGGAAGATGGAGTCGAGAGTTCTCTTCGTCTCGGATAACACCAGATGAGTTATGAGCGACAAGCCAACTACACCACGACACGGTAAGGATCTCAGCCCCCGTCCCGAGCGCGACGTGTCCGAAGATATCGCCGAACAGACCGAGCGACTGCGGATCGAGTCGGCCCGCTACCGTGAGGCCCTGGAGAACATTCGAGATCAGGCGTTCGAGCAGGCCAACTCGACTCGGCTCATCGATCAACTGTGGCACTTCGTGAGGTGGTCGAAGGCCACCGCCCGGAGCGCGCTGGAACAACCGGGAGAGAAAGACAAGAAGTGATCGATCTATATACGGCCGATACACCGAATGGGCGCAAGGCCTCCATCATGCTCGAAGAACTCGAACTGCGGTACGAAGCCACGTGGCTTGACCTCGGAGAGCTGCAACAAAAAGAGCCGTGGTTCTTGAAGATCAACCCCAATGGGAGAATACCGGCGATCGTGGATCGTGACGAAGACGGCTTCGCGGTATTCGAGTCCGGCGCGATTCTGATTTATCTGGCCGAGAAGACTGGCCGGCTACTGCCTGCCGAGACGAAGGCGCGATCGACGGTCCTGCAGTGGCTCATGTTGCAGATCGGGGGCATCGGCCCGATGCAGGGGCAAGCGAATGTCTTCTTTCGCTATGCCGCGGAGAAAATCGATTACGCCATCGATCGCTATCAGAGGGAGACCCGCCGTCTGTACGAAGTCCTGGACGCCCGTCTGGAGGACAGCGAATATCTCGCGGGCGACTATTCCATCGCAGACATCGCGACGTGGCCTTGGGTAACCGGCCATGAGTGGGCCGGGGTCAGCCTCGATGGGCTGGAGCACCTGCGGCGGTGGGAGCGGCTGATCTCGGAGCGGCCGGCCGTGCAACGCGGAATCACCGTCCCCGAAATCTCTGCGGCCTCGACGCGCGATCAGAAGGCCGTCGAGAGAGCCCGAAAGATGCTGGTCTAGCCGGCCTATTGCATCGGCGGCAGCTAGTCGATCGCCTTGACGGTCAACGTGAGTCCGGCACGCGCGACGACATCGACCCGATCCCCCGGAGCGAGGTGGCGGGATCCTTCGCAGCGTGCTCGCCATCGCTCCCCCCTGACCGATATCTCACCCTCGGCACTCTCACCGAAACCGCTAACGACTGTAGCCAGCGAGTGCGACACTTCTCCGGGTTCCAGCGTGATGCGCGTAGGTGCATACCGTTGCAGCAGCAAAGCCGAGACGATATCGCCGGCGACGATGATCCCCAAAGCCACGACTAACCCGAGCGGCTCAAACAGCTGGTCGAATCGCCATAGAACCCATGCCGCTAGAACGGCCAGGAACGCAGTCTCTACGCCCAGCAGGAGCCAGAATTGGTGTCGCGAGAGGTGCATGACGGATCACTAATGGCAGTTAGTACAAACCTGTGTCTGCGCCAACTTACTCTCGCGGTTGTTCAGCGGGTAGAACGGAACCTGGGCCGAATGACACAGGGTACACTGATACTCGCGCTCCAGGACCATGTCGTGAGACATCTCGAAATGCCAGTAGCCTTCGCGAGACGCGGACAACAATTGCAGCAAGTCCGCCGCCGTCAGCGACGCCTGCCACGTCGCTGCGTCCGGCAGCGGATCCTCCGGACGGGGCGGAACGATAGCTAACGCCTCCGTCTCCTCGGCATGCTCGGCCGCGATATTCATCCCGGCGAGCCGGCCCGTCAGCAACGCCGGGCCGAGAAACATACCGTCCATGCCGTGCTTACCGTTTAACCCCACGCTACCGTTGATCTCCCCCGCCGCATAGAGGCCGGGGAGTACCTGGCCTGCGTCGTCCAGCACCCGTACCTGCATGTCGATCGCCACACCACCCATGCTCTTGCGGGTCATCGGGAACATCTGCACGGCATAGAACGGTGGCCGCTCGATTCTCGGCGGCACCAGGCCGTCGACGCCGAAGCGGCCGAACTCGGTATCCACCCCGGCATCGACCATGCCGTTAAATCGTTGCACGCTCGCAAGCAGCGCTTCGCTCGGCAGGCCGGCCATCGCCGCTAGTTCTTCCAGGCTCTGGGCCTTCGCCGCCACGTCCGGGTTGTCGAGCAGCGGATGACCATCGGTTGGGGTGTTCAACCACGCCGCACCGCGTGAAGCGAAATCATCGCGCGTATTTTCATCGAATATCGCCCAATAGGTCGAGCCTTCCTGATTCAACAAGTCCACGAGGATGTCCTTGTCGAATCCGGCCTCGTTCGTGAAGCGCTCGCCTCGCACGTTGACCCAGATCGATGAGTCGTTACCCGCCGTGAGCGCGTGGATACCCTCCGGATCGCGCGGACTGACCAGGCCGTTGACGTAGATATAATGGCGGTCCATTTTCGTCAGCGCTGCGCCGGCTTCCACCGCCATGTCATGCCCGGAACCCGTCGCGCTGACGGACGAACCGATCAGCAGTCGCTGAGGATCGGGCAGGCCCGGTGTCCAGTTCGCGAGCACTCTTTCCAGATCGCTCTCGAAGCCACCCGTGGCGAGCACGACATTGGGTGCGCGCAGCGTGACGACTTCGTCGGTGCGTAGATCGCGGACGACGACGCCGGCGATGCGGCCGTCTTCCACGACCAGGCGCTCGGCGCGCTTATTCCATTGGAACGAGACGCGCGGTAGTGCGAGCGCGGTACGATAGATCGGCATCACCAGATAGACCGCGCGGCCTTCGGTAAAATGGAATCTCGGCACGCTGTTGGCGTGGGCCGGCGCCGCACGGACGAACTCCACGCCGAGTTCCGTGACCCAGTCATAAATCATCTCGCGAGAGTTCTCGACGTAGTAACGGGTCCACGCCGGATCGCCGTCCTCCGTCCACTCCATCCAGTCCGCGTAAGCGAGGTCGGGGGAGTCGACGAAGCCCGCTTTCTCCTGGACGGGCGTGCCGACGATCGCGACCCCGCCGGCCATGATCGCGTGGCCGCCGGCCATCGAGTTCATATCCACGACCAGGACATCGACACCGGCTCGGCCCATCTCCACGGCAGCCGACAGTCCTGAAAGGCCCGCACCGACGACGATCGCGTCCGCGTCGAAACGGATCTCCGGTTCCTGAGGCGCGCAGGCGGTCAATAGGAAACCCAGGCCCGCGCTGAGCCTGATACGTGTCATGGCCCGAACTCGATACCCCGCGCCCGGCGTCATCCGCTCGCTCCCTCTAACCGCTATGGGTCGCTTGTCATTCTGTGCTCATTATGCCGGACTCGGCGCCGCGATGGTCATGGAAGCGGCCCGCGCGACGAATGGCGCGGCCGGTGCGCTACGCAGATGACGGCAGCTAACGGAAATTTCCGCCCATGCCGCCGCCACCGCCACCGCCGCTCGCTTGGAAGGGCGTCGACGAGAAGCGAGCGGATATGAAGCTCTGCAGCAACTCCTGCTGCTCGAATAGGCTGGAGCTTGGCAGCAGAAGGACCCGCGAATCCGCGTCGAGTCCGTCAATAATTTCACTGTATTCCAGGTCGGTCAATCCGGTACGAACGGCCACCGGTACCGGCTTTCCATCCTGCAGCGTGACGACCCAGTAGTCGCCGCCGAACTGATAATCCGTCACGGCAGGCGTGGAACTCGTTGCTGCGGAACGATTACCGCCCCTGTCGCCACCGCCGCCACCGCCGCCACCTTGCATGCCGCCACCTTGCATGCCGCCAGCACCACCGAACCGCTGCTGCAGTTGCTCTGTCAGCGCTTGTTCTCGCGTCGTCAGTGCTTCACCGCTGCGGCGCTTGGCGATGATCGCCTGAATCTGCGTGACATCGAACCCGTTCGGCACTTGAGCGCCAGGTCCCGCCGACGGTTGCTGCGCCGTGAAGTCTCGACGAACCGCTGAACCCGCCGCCACGCTGTCGGCCAGCATCTCTCGGAGTTCGGATTCGGCCAGGTCCAGCATCAGCGCAGCCGTGGGAATATCGCTCTCGGCACGTAACGCGATGGTCGGCACTGCGGAGACCGCCTCGCTATTAGCGATCAAAATTTCCACTTCCGCATTCATGCCGGGCTTGAGCAGGTCACCCTGGTTGTCCAGGCGGATCAGCACCGCGAACATCGTCACATTCTGTTCGACGATCGCCAGGGGTTCTATTTTTAGAACCTCGCCGTCGAAGGGTTGGTTGGGATAGGCCAAGACCGTCACGCGAGTCGGCATACCCGGCCTGATCTTGCCAATGTCGGTCTCGTCAACCAGAGTTCGAACCTGCACCGTTCTCAGGTCCGCCATCTTCAACAGGATGCTGCCGCCGCCGACGTCCTGGGTCGGCGACGAGATGACCGATCCCGGTTCCACATTCCGTTGAATGATCGTTCCGGTGATCGGCGCACGTACTTCGGTGTCGTCCATCGCGATATTCGCGTTCTCCACGGCGACTTCCATCCCGATTACCTGGGCCTGAGCGTTGGCATATTCCAACTGGCTCTCCTCGTAGTCCGCCTGCGTCAGCGTCCCCGACTCGAAGAGCGTTTGCGAACGCGCCATCTGGGTCTCTGCGATGGCGCGCCTCGCTCTGGCCGCCACCAGGTCGGCTTTAGCTTCGGCGAGCCGATTACGCGGCGTACGCTGGTCGATCTCAACGAGCAGGAAACCCGCTGCGACGACGTCGCCGGTCTCGGCATACATGGCCAGAATTTCGCCGGACGCCTTCGACTTCACCTCGACCGTTATCTCAGGCTCGATCACGCCAGCCGCACTCACCGTCACCTCGATGGCTCTGGTCTCGACCGGCACTGTGTCGTAAAGCGACGCTAGAGAGTCTGGTTGTTCCTGCTCACACGCCGTGACGGAGAGTACGACCGCCATTCCTAACCAAACTCGCATCGTCAATGACTCCCTGTTGATGTCTGCTGATCCGTCTCGATCGAACCGTCGCGGAGGATAATCGAGCGCGCCGCATGTTCCGCAACATCCGCCTCGTGCGTGACGATTATGATCGTGTGGCCCGCCGCATGAAGCTCGTCGAACAGCCCCAGGATACTTCGCCCTGTGACCGTATCCAGATTGCCCGTCGGTTCGTCGGCGAGAAGGATGCTCGGTTCCGTGACGAGCGCCCGCGCGACTGCGACGCGCTGCCGCTGGCCACCCGACATCTCGGTCGGCCGATGGGTCATGCGGTCGGCCAATCCCACACGCACCAACGCAGCGCTGGCACGCTCCAGTCGTTCTCTGCGCTTCATGCCGCCGTAGATCAACGGCATCTCCACATTCTGCAGCGCGCTCGCTCGAGCCAACAGATTGAATGTCTGGAACACGAAGCCGACTTCCCTGTTGCGGACCCGCGCGAGCTCCCGGTCGTTCATGGCCGAAACCAGTTTGCCGTTGAGCCAATACTGGCCGTCATCCGGCGTATCCAGACAACCGATCATATTCATCAGCGTGGACTTACCCGAGCCCGACGGGCCCATGACCGCAACGTACTCGCCACGATCGATCTGTAGATCGACGCCGCGCAGCGCGTGTATCACTTCGCCGCCCATCTGGTAGCGCCGCGCGAGATTGCGCGTCACGATGGTCGCTTCTGACTGTGTTGCCGTCATAGGTCTCACGCCGTTCGGAGGGCCGACTCGTTATCACTGCTTGCGTCGATCGAGGCGCCAATTATCCCATCATGCACTAGACATTGCGTCCACCCGAGCGCGTAAACCCACGGTACTAAAGGATTCTTTGCATTGACAGGCGCGAAGACCGCACGGCCTTCGAGCCGCCAGGCCGCATCCCGAGGCCTGTTCGAGCTTACTGTTCGGCGCGGCTCAGGCGGCGGAAGTAGTCGGCCACCGCGTCCTGGTAGCCCTGTGCCACCTGGGCCGGCGCCTCGGTTCGCACCCCGGATTCCTCCGCACCGGACGCGCTCTGGGCGAGCTGCAACTCCAACTGCTCGACGAGATTGAGCATGGCGAGGAATTCCTGTTCGATCAATTCGGGGTTGCCCGTCAAGCCACCGCGCAGGGCATCAGCCAGACGCCGAACCGCCAAGAGCTCCTCGGCGGTTAACCCTTCGGCCCGCAGACGCGAACCCAAGACCAGCAAGTTCCGTCCAGCCTCGTCGAGCCGCTCCTCGAGCTCTGCCCGACCATTGGCATCGAACGTCGCGATGCCCGCCGGATCCCAGACGCCGAGGCCTCGGCGCAACGGATCGTAGAGGCCGCCGCCGCCGCCGAAACGGTTACCGCCGAGCGCGCCACCAGCCTGTTGCCCAGGCTGGCCCGGCTGACCGCCTTGGGCCTGGCCCTGGCCCGGCTGATTCCCTTGTCCCTGCTGACTCTGCTCACCCGCCTGCGATGCCTGGGCCAGTTCCCGGCGCAGGCTCTGCAATTCCGCGAGCAACCGTGCGGTCGGGTCCGGCTCGGCCTGGAGGCCATCCCTGGATTCCCTCGACGCCAGCGCCAACGCCCGCTCGGTGCCCCGTTGCAGGTCGTCCAGCGCGGTCGTCGTGATACCTTCCAGCGCCGCCGCTTCGAGGACCGCGTTGTAGCGAATGCGGGTGGCCGCATCGCCGAGCCGCGCGATGGCTTGTGACTGCTGTAGATCGATCAGGGAATCTCGCAACTCCTCGCTCGCACCGGGTGTCTGGCCGCGGAATTGTTGTGCCACTTCTTGAATGTCCTGCTCGAGCGCTTCGAGCTCTTGCTGCATCGCCCACTTGCGTTCGGCGAGATCGTAGGCGTCCTGCGGACTCAGGAGGTCTTGCTGAGTTGCGCCGCGTTCACGAGCCTCTAGGAAGCGGCGGGCAATTTGCTGCAGCTCGGTCGCGATCTGGCGCTGTTCGTCGAATAGCTCGCCGGAACGATCGGAGAGATCGGAAAACGCTTCCTCCGCCGCCGCTTGCCGCTGCGCCGTCATCTGCTCGAGCGCGCGATCGAGCTGTCGCCGCGCTTCCTCGATCGCCCGCCGCATCTGCTCGGGGCTAAGGTTCTCGCCACTCTGGCCGCTGGCTCGAGCCATGGCCCGAAGCGCGTCATCGAGCTGACGAATCGCTTCCGCTGTCTGCTCGCCCTGTGCGCCACCATTCGCCTGGCTGCCGGACGCGTCGCCGGACTGCTGTCCGGATTGTTGCTGATTCGCCGCCGCCTGACGCCGCAATTGCTCCAGCTCCCGGCGGAGTTCTTCGGTCTCACGACGCAGCTGTTCCTGCTGCCAGCGTTCTTCCTCGGTCAGGCCGTTGCGTTGGTTCGTCTGTCGCGCGAGATTCTCCTGACGTCGCGCGAGCTCCTGGAGCTTGGCGATCGCTTCATCAACCTCCTGTTCTTCCTGACTGTCGAACGCAACCGCCGACTCCGTCTCGTACTGGTTCCTGTCCAGGTCCATCTCCAACTCGAACAGCTCAGCGAGATCACGGCCGGCGAAGCCGCCGCCACCACCGCCGCCGCCGCGTTGAAACGCGACCTGAATATCGGTAAAGACGGATTCTGCCTTCAGAAGATGGCGCAGCGCCGACTGCTCGGAAGGGACCGCTTCATCGAACTCGATGGCGTCCAAGCGCTCGGCTGCCGGCAGCATGGCCTCGGCGGCGCTCTCCAGACTCTCTACGAACATGCGGATGTTTTCATCCGCGCTCGTGAGCTGCCTAGCCCGGGTACGCGAGGCCAACGTCTGAGCCTGATCGGCGAGTGTGCGCTGCAGCTCCGCCAACAGCGCACCATTGTCCTCGATCTGCCGCTCGTCCTGGAAACCAGTCTGCTCGTCCTGCTCGCGAATCAGATTCCAGGTCGCGACGAGAATGTCCTTCTGCCGTTGTGAGATTTCGCCCTGCTCTCCGCCCATGCCGCCGCCGCCACCGCCGCCGGCCTGCGAGGACTGCGAGAAGCTTCGTTCGAACGGTTGTATCTCGACGAAGTACAGGTCTGTCCGCACCGAAGTCTCGCGGTCATAGGCCTCGGCGAAATATGAGATCAGATCGCCCGGCTCGAGTCCGGTGTCGGCCGCCTCCGGACGCTGCTCGTTAGAGAAATCCAGCACCAGGGAGCCGTCCAGCGTGCTGATATCCTCGAGGTAGAGGATCTGTTCGCTGACGACATAGTCACCTTCGACGTCGAGCGGTGTGACCTGCCACTCCCCACCGTTGACGGCATAGTGAAACTCCAGCCGGTCCAACCCGAAGTCATCGCTGGCCTGGATACGTATCGAGACTTCTTCGATATTGCTGGCGCGCCAATCGCGGCCGGGCTTGACGACGCTGACCACCGGCCGATTGTCCGCCACGACGTCGATGAAATAGGTGTCGGAGAGTCGTACCGGTTCGCCGTTGAAGAGCGTGGTGACGAAGTACTCGCCTTCCTCGGCTACCTCCAACGTCGCCGTCGCAACCGTGCCTGCGGGAGTCATCGTCAGCGCGTCACCATTGACGACCAGCTCCGCATCGCCAAGCGGCTTGTCGGTGCGGATCTCGACTTCCACTACGGTTCCGGCCACCGCGCGGATATCGTAACCCGGGTCGTCGGTCTTCGTCTCGAGCTGCGTCCACTGGGGATAGTGGTAGGTCAGCTTGATACTGTTGATACGGGGAAGATCGACTATCTGGATCTCGAACTCCGGGCTGCGGACCCCCGCCGACATCACGTAATAACGCAGCGGCTCGCGCAGCGCGAAGAATCTGAAGTCGAAGCCTACTTCGTCCGCGACCTCCATGGGCGCACTCTCCCAGGTGTCGCGCCCTTCGAACAGGGCGAAGACTTCCGCCTCCAGCGGATCGAAACCCGCGGCCTGTGCCGTGATCAGCAAGTCGCCGCCACGTCGGACCGCGCCGTCGCCGGGGCTCACGATGATACGTTGTGGCGGCAGCGTGTCGGCTATCGCCCACCCGGCCCAGAGGTGGCGTACGCCGTAGCGCCAATTGTCAGGACCGTACGCCGCGAACCACAGCAACGCACCCAGCGCCAGCGCCGTCAGCGCCGCAGGCACGGAAAGCTCCCAGTTCGGCAGGCGTAACGCGATCGGGATGCGTCGCGCAATCTTTAATGTATCTTCGGCCAGCAAACCGAGAAACGGCGATCGACGTTCCGCGTCCTCGGACGCCTTCGCGAGTTCATGATAGGTTTCAACGCGGCCATCGAAATCCGGCACGCGCCGTTCGATGTCCTGCACGCCCTCAGTACGGCGCAGCGCACGTAGCGGATAGGCCAACAATCCGATGACGAGGCCGGCCAGCAACAGCACCAGGACGAGGCGCGCGGCAACCATGAGTTCATTGGGAAATGCCTGGCGCGTACCCAGATACACGGCGCCCAGCGTGAGGAATAGCGCAGCAATCGACAGGGCCGCAGTGCCGCGAGCGACGATCAAGGCTCGGAGCCGGCGACGGAACGCGCTTAAGTAGCTCTCCAGTTGTGCCTGTATGCTCATGTGGCGATGCCCCTCCGGACCCTAAGATGCCAGTTTCCGACCCAGGATTCCACGACTGCGATCACGGCCAGTAGCCCGAGGAGCCACGGCCATAGAGGCGTCGGCGGCGTCTCCGCCACGCCGAGCGCGTCGCTTCGCACGCTCCGCGAGGCTCCGGGACTCAAGGCCAGCCAGCGCGAGACGGCGTTGGGCTCCATCGGAGCCAGGTCTGATTCTCTTGGATCCACATTCACGGCGACGAGTTCCGTCTGTCCTGCGCCCACGATCTCGTAGAAACCCGTCTGGTCCAATAGCACTTCGTCTCCGGATCCGGTGCCGGCGAGGCCCAGCGCCTTGTTGCCATCGGGGTCGAATATCTGCCCACCGGCGAGGCCAACCGCACGTGCTGACAGCGTACTGCCCAAGCGGGCTTCACTGCTCAACCCCAGACCGCCGGTCAGGTAAGTCGAGAGTTCGGCCACCAACGATACGAATACCGGCTGCAGAGGCAAATCATTCCACTCCCGATTCAGAGAAGACGCAAATAACAACACCTGGCCGTCACCGAGCGAGTGTTCAATCAATAACGGCGTGCCATCGTCCAGCCGGATCAGGACGCTGTCGGACGCGTCGGGCACGACCGCTAGATAACGAAAGAACTTCGTCAAGCGCAGGTCGCCGACACGGTTCAGGGCCAGATGAGTCCGATCCAGATTACCGACGGTGGCATAGTCGCCGCGGCGATCACCGAATCGCGAGACGGCGCGAAAGTCGTGATCGGTGACCGGCACCTGACCCAGCCCGGCCGCGCGCGGACCGAGCGCCATCAACAGTGCGCCGCCCGCTGCGACATAGTCGCGAAGTTGCGCCGAGTCTTCTGCCGCGAGCGCCCCGCCATCCCCGACGATGACCAGCGCGTAATCCGTAAGCGTCTTGTCGGGCAAGGCCGCCGGGACGATCTGCTCGAGCTGCCAGGCGAGTTCCGGCGACGCGTCCATCGCCGCCGAGATATACAGCGCGTCGCGGCCGCGCGGGTCGCCGGCGACGAGCAGAACAGGACTCGGTAATGGGCGTCTGACCACCATCGCTCTGTGGTCATCGACCGTCAGGGCATCGCCGGGTGTCAGCAGTGCGCGGACACGGTTGGCGCCCGACTCGAGCTCCAGGCCGTCGAACAGTAGTTGGACGCCTGCCCCGGCAGGCACCGTGACAAGCCGTCTCGCGACCTCGTTCCCGTTGAGTTCGAGTACGACCGTCGTCTCCGCGGCTTCGGTGCCATAGCCGCGAATGCCGACGACCACCTCCGCCGCAGCGGCCGTCCAGCCCAGACCGTCTATCCCCCAATTCGCCTCCCCCGCAACTGAGACATCATGGACCTGAAGCTCCAGAGACGCCTGCGGTGCCAGGTCCGCGAAACGCGTCGGCGATGATGTCTGCTGCAGATCGGTGACCAGGTGCAACACGACGGGTATCTCGACGCCTCTCAGGATCCCGTCCACGGCGCTGATGATCTGTCCGTAGTCGATGCGGAATAACCCCGGCTCCAACGCGTTCAGGCCCTGCCGCAACTTCGCCCGGTCCAGAGACGGCTCCGCCAGGACGCGGGTCAGTCGTCCTGCGGCGACGAGCTGGCCCAAGTCCGTCGAGCCCATGTCGTCGATGAGATCTGCGGCGATATCTCGTGCCCGTGCCCAGCGCTGACCGTAACCCATGGAAGCGGAGACATCCATGACGATGACCTGGAGGCGCGCACTCTCGCCGAGGAGCGTCTGTATAGACCCCTGCAAAGCTGGCCGCGCGAATGCCAACGCCAACAGAAGCAAAATGCCTATCCGTAACGCGAGCAATAATAGATATTGCAGCTTCTTCGCCAACACGCGCCGCGGCTCCCCCGGCTCGAGAAACATGACCGAGCTGAACGGCTGGCGGTTGGGATTTTCCGACGAGAGGCGATGCAACCACAGCGGTATGCCGATGGCGAGCAGACCGACGAGGAACGCGGGGGCGAGTAGCGTCATCGCCGCGTCGCCACGTTCAACCCCGCCGCTCGCGGAAGAGCAGGTAGTTTCGCAGCGCGATATCCAAAGGCTCCGCGATACTCACCAGCCTGTGGTCGGCGGCCGCCCCGGCGGCCGCGTCGCTGAGTGCTGCGATGTGCCCCTCGATACGCTCACGGTAGCGCGAGTGCATATAGATCGGCGAGACCTCCATCGCCTCACCGGTCTCCATGTCCTCCAGCAGCACCGATTCCTTGAATTTCGGTTCGAGTTCTTGCGGGTCCAATAGCTGGAACAGGATTACATCCTGCCCCTGGTACGCCAGCGGCTGGACGCTTTTGATCATCGCTTCCGGGTCGCAATAGAAATCCGAGATGACCGCGACCAGCCCACGCCCCGAGCGGTACTGCCGAAAGCGCTCGAACGGCACGCCCAGGTCGGTGCCGGCACCGGGCTTCGCGCGATCGATCGCATGTAGCACACCGCTAAGCCTACCCGGCTGCGACGAGGGCGGGCGATGCTCTCGCACTTCGTCGTCGAAGACGACGAGACCCACCGCATCGTGCTGGCGTGAAGCCAGGTAGGCCAGCGTCGCGGCGAGGAACTTCGCATACTGGAGCTTGGTGATCTCGCCGGAGCCGTAACCCATGGAGGCGCTCGCGTCCAGAAGTATCACCAGGTGCGTATTGGTTTCCCCGAGATAGCGCTTGATATAGGTGCGTTCGGTACGCGCGTAAACATTCCAGTCGACGAACCGCGGATCATCGCCCTCCGCGTAGGCGCGATACTCCACGAATTCCTGGCTGAAACCGAAAAACGGGGAACGATGCAGGCCGATGAGAAAGCCGTTCACGGCCGCACGCGCGACGAGTTCGAGGTTCGATAGGCTCGCCAGCACCTTCGGGTCGAGGAGTTGTCGTGGCGTTCCAGGGACCCTCGTATTCATCGACTCGCTGGCGAGGCCTTAGCCGGCTTGGGCCTGGCGACCGGGCGCGCTCAGCGATTCCACGAGCTGCGACAACACGTCGTCCGTGTCGACGCTATCGGATTCCGCGTAGTAGTTGGTGAGAATCCGGTGCCTCAGCACCGGCAGCACGAGAGAGGTGATGTCGTCCTGGGTAACATGGTATCTGCCGGTCATCAGTGCGCGAGCCTTCGCAGCCAGGGTCAGGTACATCGTGGCTCTGACACTCGCGCCGTACTGGACATAGCGGCGAACGACGTCGGGTGCAAGAGGATCTTCGGGTCGCGTCGCACGCACCAGATTCACCGCGAACCGGGTGACGGTCTCCGAGACCGGGACCTGTCGCACGAGCCACTGGAATTTGAGTATCTGCTCAGGTGTCGTACACGAAGTAACCGCCGGAATGTCGAGCCGCGTCGTATAGCGCTGTACGACTTCGATCTCTTCGTCATCACTCAGGTAATCCAACACGACGTTGAACAGAAACCGGTCGAGCTGCGCTTCCGGCAACGGGTAGGTCCCCTCGAGCTCGATCGGGTTCTGGGTCGCCAGGACGAAGAAGGGTGGCGTGATGACGTGGCGGTTACCGCGCACCGTCACCGAGAGTTCCTGCATCGCTTCGAGCAGAGCGGACTGGGTCTTGGGCGGCGTCCGATTGATCTCGTCGGCGAGCATGATATTCGTGAACAACGGTCCGGGCACGAAGGTCCAGGTACGGCGCCCGGTCGTAATGTCTTCCTCGATGATGTCCGTGCCGGTCACGTCGGTCGGCATCAGGTCCGGTGTGAACTGAATTCGCTTGTACTTGAGTCCCAACGTGGACGCCAGGGTCTGTACCAATAAGGTCTTCGCCGTTCCAGGCAGACCCGTGATCAGGCAATGACCACCGACCAGCAGCGTCATCAGCAGATGATCCACAACTTCATCCTGCCCGATGATGACCTTCCGGATCTCCTCACGAATGCGTTCGAGGGCTTCCCGGAAAGTCTCGATCAGAGCACGGGCTTCTTCGGTCTCGAGTTGGCTAGGCGATTCAGAACTCAACGTGCAATCTCCAGTAAGAGTCGTTGCGCTTCCCGATAGTGCGGGGCGATTTCCAAAGCATACAATACATGCTCCCGAGTCTTGGCGCCGTCCTCCAGTTGTCTATACGCCGTCGCCAATCGATAGTGTGCCGCTGCCTGGTCGTGGGGATTCATCGCCAACGAGGCCTCGTACTCGCGTAGCGCCGCGAACGGCATTTGCTCTTCCAGCAACCATTCGCCGAGCTGAATATGCAAGCCATCGTCCAGCGGCGTCACATAGAGCGCATCGCCCAGTACGTCCACGGCGTCTCCGGTTCGCTGTGCTTCGGCAAACCAGAGCGCGAGTTCCTTCAGGGCGGCCGGCTGATGCCCGCCGCGTCGCCAATATTGCTCCAGGGCTTCGATCGCCAGCGCACGCTGGCCGAGCGCATCGTGAGCGTGGGCGTTGAGCAGGTAAGCTGAATTGTCGCCGACGTGCTCCGGGTAGCTCGTTATCGCATCGGTAGCGGCTGCGATGACGTCCTCCCACCGTCCACCGTTCAGCGCGTCCGCGGCCGCCCGGCGTCGCTCGCGCCAGGTCTCGAGCCCGTCGAGCGTCGCCGTGAATTCCTGTTCGATGAACTCCTCGAAACCCCGGTCCAGCGTGGCGGGGGAGACCCCGAAGGCCTGCTGAATCGCTTCGCCGGTGTCCAGACCCTCGCGATAAAATTCCAACATGGCCACGAGCCCTCGCTGTCCCCAGCGTCGCTCGATGTACTGACAGACCAATCCCGCCTGCATATAGGAAACCATGACCTGGCCGTCATAGGTTGGGCGTATGAAGCCGCTGTCCAGGTCGGCGACCGGGAGAAACTTCTTTTCCTCCATCGCCTCGAGCACATGCAGCGGAATATGCCGCCCGGGGAGCGGCCCCGTGCTCCACTCTTCGAACACGGACACGCCCTCACTGAACCAGCGCGGCACCAGGTGTTCCGTCGCCTCCAACGTAAAGACGTGGGCCATCTCGTGCCAGAGCGTCGTGCCCCAATGGAACTCACCGTCGGCTCGACCCGAAGGACTGTCCATCGCCACGAGATAGCCGAACGTGACGCCCAGCAGCCCGATCCCAGGCAGGCCCGAGATTCGTACCGCGAAGTCTTCATGCTCCGGGTAGAATTCTACGACGACGGGTTCCTCGAGCTCGAACTGGTAGCGTTCCGTAAACGTTGCGACGCTTCGAGAGACGAGCTCGACGACGTACGGCTCGAGCACGTCAGCTTCATCCTTATGGAGTCGCAGGATCATGCCCCGGCCGCCCGACGAATCGTCCTCGCTGGGCACCCGGGTGATGACGCGGAAGTCGTCGAAACTGTCGATCAACCGCAGCGTATTGACGATCTTGGCGCTGAACGGATCGCCTCGGTACGCGATCGTCAGATGTCGCCGCGCCTCCTCGAGACGATTCTCGCGCAGCAGGTTGACACCGAGCTCGGCGTGCGCCGTCCACAGATTCGGCTGCACGTCGACGGCTTGCTGCAACAGCGCGATGGCCTGCCGATAACGCCGCGTGATTACGTAGAAATGCGCCGGCGTCGAATAGATCCCCCCGAAGTTCGCGTTATAGGCCAGGGCCCGCGACGTCCAGGGACTATCGGTGACGCCGTGTAGTAGATCGCTCGCGGCGTTCAGCGCGTAGACCTCCAGCGGAGGCAACCCTTCCGCTTCCACGATGTCCAGCGCCGTCGCGAGCGCGCGGTCGGCGACTTCCAGCGACCCGTCTTCCAGATTCATGCGTGCCAACAGCAGGTGCGCGTCCAGCATGGCGGGATCCGCCGCCAGCACTTCAGCGATCAGCTCCCGGGCTTGTTCCTCGAACCGCCCGACGGAGACGCTGGCCAGACCGAGTTTCGCGTCGGCGAAATCGGGATCGAGCTCGAGCGATTCTTGAAACAGCGTGACGGCTTCGCTGTCCTGATGGGTGGCGAGATACAGCCGGCCCCAACGGGTTCGGGCGCGCGCATCGTCCGGATAGATCTCGATAGCGGTCTGGAAGTAGGAGTTCGCGGTGCGCAGATCGCCGAGACTCCACGACGCTTCAGCCCGAATTCGAGCATCCTGACTTTTCGTCAGGAGCGCCCCATAACAGCGCTCGGCTTCGACGCGCTCCCCTCCATAGAGATGCGCATCGCAGGATTGTAGCTCGGCGTCGCGATCGCTCGAATAGTCGAACTCCAAGCCAGACACGCTCGAAGTGCCTAATAGCGATGCAGCGGCTACTGTGAGCAGTCTCTTCATGGCTTATTCTGAACCGCGTACCTCGTCGATCTCTCGCTGCACTAACGCGAGCTCGATCAGCAGGCTCTCTAATTCGGACAGGTAGGCGTCGTCACTCAGGTCGTTCCGGCGCAACCTGAGGCGACCGAGCGCTTCCTCCAGCGAGACCAGCTCGCCGATCAAGCCTTCCAGCTCCGCCGTCGTCGCAATTCGTGCTTCGAGCAACGCCACGTTCATCGAACCGGCGGCGTCGCCGACGAGCTGCGGGTGCTCGGTCGCGAGCGTCCCGGCGCTCTCGTAACTATCGCTGACCTTTCTCGCCGCGAAGTCGAACGCCTCCTGAACAGTAATCGCCCCATTCTTATTCACGTCGGCTTCGTCGCTGGAAAGCGCGGCGGCCCAGTGCTCGCCGAAGCGCGTCGCGATCCGCTCCCCACCACTCCTCGTCGCCGTAATGAGTATGCGCCCGTCTCCGGCCCAGCTCTCCAATACCGCACCGCTCGCGCTCGTCGTATTCACCACGAGCTGCCGTCCGGCGGGTATGGCCGCCAGCAGCTCAGCGAACGTCTCGTCATCGATGTCCGGCCCGGGCAGATTGAACTTGTAGAACTCGCCGTCATAGCTGCCGTGGCCGAGCAGGAAGATGGCGACGCTGTCGGTGGCGACCGTCACCTCGGCGAGCCGCGACAGCTCAGCCGTCAGCGCATCGCGGCTCGCTGCGTCCCCGGACAACACCGAGACCCGTGAGCCGCCGCCGAGCGTACGCCGAGCCGCGTCGGCTAGCGCTTCCGCCTGCGCCGCGAAACGTTCCTCGAAGCTGACCTGGCCGCCCAATCCGCCGACGATCAAGTAGTACAGCTCCGCGTGGGCGAGCGGACCGGCAAACGCCGCAGCGACGATCAAGCCCCTCGCCAGCGCTCTCATAATCGTCCCCAGAATAGCCGTAACAGCCATTCCCCGGTCTTCAGCATCAGCAGCAACAGAAACACGATCGGCATATTCCAAAGATCCAGAATTTCCGTCTCGAGAATCCCCGCGTCGGAGAACTGAATGGTCTCCGGTAACGCATCCAAGTCGTCGAGGGTGAAATATCGCCCTCCAGTCACGTCGGCGATATTTTCGAGCAGAGCGCGATTCTGCTGAATCTGGAAGTGCTCGGCGATCCCGTCGGCCCGGCGGACGGCTAACCGCGCCGAGCCGAGTAGTTCCTCCCCGAGTCGAGCTTCGACTTCGAAGCGGTACATCCCAGGCTGATCGGCCTGAATCGTCGCTGTATAAGACCCCGGCTCCCCCGGTATGGCCTGCATCTCGATACTCCGCGGGGCGCCACCGGCGGCCGCTGTGACCGATACGGTAACGGCAGCGTCCGCCACCGGCAGGAATTCTCTGTCTTTGACTTCGGCGCGCAGCGTGACTTCAGTCTCATCGCCATAGAACAGCCGCCCGGCCGACAGCACCACCGGCCGCGGCGCGCTGCCTGCCAACGCACGCAGCATCTGACGCCAGAAAATCTCATGCCGCTGATCCTCGGAAGGTAGCTGCATCTGCCAACGCCAAGTCCCGCCCGTCGCCAGAATATAGGCGTTGCCGCGTCCGTAACGCTGGTGGACCAGTAGCGGATGAGCCGTGCCCTGGATGTCGACTTCGAGGAGTGTCACGGCGCCGGGCTTGATGTCAGCGAGGTACTGGTAGTCGGCGATCTCCGGCATTTCCTCCCAGCGGAGAATGTTCGTCTCGCGGTCCGAGTCCAGCCGTGTGAGCAGCGAGTCCTCGCCGGCCGGGGTCAAGCTCACTTTGACCGGCCGGCGGTTGAACGTCTGCGCATCGATGTCGGGTAGATGAGCCGGCAACACGTCGGCCACGACGCTGTTACCCCAGCCCCCATCGGCCAGGCCTCTCAGCCCCGCCAGCATCAGTAAGCTACCGCCCCGTTCACTGACGAACGCGCTGATGTCTTGTTGTTGTTCAGGCGTTAGCGCTGCCGCCTCGAAACTCCCGATGATCAATGCATCGTAGACGAACAGCGTCTCTCGATCCTCGGGAAAACCGTTTTCGAGCTCGGTCGGGTCGTCGATACCCTGGCGATAGTATTTATTCGGCGTCGTTCGCAACAGGCTCGCCAGGCGGATCGGGGAGCCCTCCTCTACGGCCCTGCGGATAAATTTGTACTCCCAGCGAGGCTCGCCCTCGACGTACAGGATGCTGCGCCGCTCCGCCGGAACGTCGATCACACGAGACTGAACGTTGTTGACGATATTGCGCTCACCGGGAATCGCATCCAAGACGAAGCGCAGATCCTTGACGCCCGCTTCGCCGACGTCGAAATCTACCCAATGCGTCGTGACGCCGTCCCGGTCGGGGAGAATCAGTTCTTCGGCAGCGAGTATGGCGTCACCGTCGTAGACCTTGATCATCGCGGAACCGGCCCCTGCGTGCCGGAGGCTGATCTGGGCACTGACGCGAGAGCCGGCCATCGCCTGAGTCGTCATGCCGACACTCTCAAGCTCGATGTCCTCGGGTATGGATTCCCGCCCGACACCGACCGTGTGCACCGGCACGCCGAAGCCCGCGATCTCGGCGAGCCGGGCCGACGTCAACTCGTTGGAGTTATCGGCTCCATCACTGATCAGCACCACGGCACCCAGCGCCGACGCGCGAGCCTCTCGCAAGACCCCGAGAAGCGCATCGCCCAAGCGGGTCGCCGCTCCGGGTGGCGGGATCTGTTCCAAGCTCTCGATCGTCATCGTGTCTTCGGAGAACGCGTACAACCGAGTCTCGAGGTTGGCCGAGAGCGCTTCCAGCACGCCGTCGTTCAATGCGGCAACCACCTGCTGCAGGCGGGACTCTTCCGCCTCTCCATAACTCATACTCGCCGACGTATCGATGAGCAGCGCGACGGCATTGTCCGCGGAGCGGAGCCTGTCGCTGGACAATGCCGGCTGCCAGAGAAGTACCAACACGAGTGCGACCATGGCGGTCTGGATTCCTGCCAGGGCGATCAGCTTTCCCAAGCTAAGCGAGTCACGGCGTTGCATCAGGCTGTAGCCGACGCCGGTCATCGCCGCGAGACTCACCGCCACCAATAGCCAGACCGGCCAGCCGCTGGCGAACAGGAACTCGCCCTGCTCGAACGTCGTGCGGGAATATTTGAAGAGTAATTCGAACAAGTCTGACGACCTACCGGGCTACAGCGTCGATATCGTGTGACCGCGCAACTCAGGACAACTGCCACGCCGCACATTGAATCGGTTGACGGGCATCGCACAGGACACGAGCAGAATCCTCTCGTGAGGACCCTCTCCCACCATGATCCATACTGCTGGCTCGGCTCGCGTGGTGCCGAAGCCGCCGCATACGGGACGATGTTATCATTTTCGACCTGCAGTCTAGGAAAAGATTTCTGGAGCGATCGTCAGACGCTACGGCCGCTCGGACGGCTCCGGACATCGGCTCAACGGTGACCTGTTTCGTTGACATCGCTGTGTAAGGCCTGGCTAGCTACGACTATGGACAGATCGACCGCTGCCATCTTGTGTACCAGCGTGATCCTGGCGACCGGCCCACGGCTCGGCGCGGCTCAGGAGCTGGCGCCGGCGACCGCACAACCCACCGCGGAATTTCACTTCACGCGCCTAATGTACAGCGGCGCGGGCGGTGGCTACAGCTACGGTCGCTATCGCCAGCGCTCGCTGATCGACTGGCCCGACGCCGAGTTCCACTTCATGCAGGGACTGATCCGCTTGACGCGCATCGACGGCGCCGTCGTGAGTCGTTATACCGGCGACGGGGGACGCCTGGTCAACCTCAGAGACGACGCGATCTTCGATTACCCGTGGCTCTATGCCGTGGAGGTCGGCGGCTGGTATCTCGATGCCGATGAAGCGGCCCGACTCAGGGAGTACCTGCTGCGCGGCGGTTTCCTGATGGTCGATGACTTCCACGGCAGCCGTGAGTGGTCCGGTTTCCTGGCCTCCATGGTGCGGGTGTTCCCCGACCGCCCGATACTGGAGATGCCGGATGACGATGAAGTCCTGCATGTGCTTTACGATCTCGATCAGCGCATCCAGATTCCGGGCATCCGCTTCCTCTACAGCGGTGTGACCTACGAGGGCGATGGCGTCGTGCCACACTGGCGCGGGATCTACGACGACGACGACCGCCTGATGGTCGCCATCAACTTCAACATGGATATGGGAGACGCCTGGGAACATGCCGATACGCCCGAATACCCGGAGCCTATGACGGCATTGGCGTACCGCTTCGCCGTCAATTACGTGATCTACGCCATCACCCACTGACGACCGCCGGCCGACTCCGAAGGCCGCATCGTGCTGCGCCGGCAGTTGCCGCGTTCGGATGCAGGCACGAGTGCTATTCCGCAGCGAGCCAGGCCACGATAGCCGCCGTCAGCTCTTCGCCGCGTTCGCTGGACCGGAAGATGTGCTGGGCGTGCGCGCTCCCGTTAAGCACGATCAATTCTTTCGGTTCGCCGGCACGCTCGAACTGATCCTCGACGGCAGCCCGTAGCGAATCCCCGCGAGAGACGATGAATAGCTTGTTGCCCTGCATTCGTTCCGGGGTCGCGATGGGCACGCCAGCCAGAAGGATCAGCTTGTCGATCTGCTCCGGCTCGACGACGACCGCCGCCCGCGCCGTGGCACCGCCGCCCATGCTGGCGCCGATCACGGAGACCCGCCCGGCACCCTCGTCATGGAGATACCGAACTCCTGCGAGGACGTCTTCGTACAACGCATTGCTCGTCTGACCGGCCGTCGATTTGCCATAGCCCCGAAAGTCGATGGCGAGCACCCGATGCCCTTGTGCCGAAAGATCCTGAGCGAGGCCGTCCCAACTCTCCTTGTCGAACACGGCGCCGTGGGCGAGCAACACGGCATGCGACCCCTCTCCGTACAGGTTGCCGTACACGGTTCCGCCGTCCGCTGTCGGGAAAGAGATCTCCGCGAAGCCCTGAGCGCTGACGTTGAGTCCGATTGCGCCCAACCCGATAGCCATAAGCCACGCCGCCATTCGGTTCGCTGAAGTCGTCGATTTCATCGCCTACACATCGGCAGCCAGGATCGCTGCGATCCTAGCGGCTCCGGGAGTCAGATGCTAGCAGGCGGGCGGGTTCGGGAAGCGGGCGCCGTCTACTCGGCGGGGTCGACCGAGCCGTCGCTCGACTTCGGCGGGTTCGTGTAGTAGACGCGCCACGCCAGCAGGATCGCCAAGACCGAGCACAGCAGTCCACTGAATAACGTCGAAGTCCCGATGCCGTAGCGCGCCGCAATCGCACCGATCATCACGCTGCCGAGAGCGGGAGCGGAAAAGGCCACCGCAGCCCAGAGACTCAGTACGCGACCACGCATCTCTTCCGCCACCCTCGTCTGTATCAGCATCTGGGAGCCGATGCCGATCAACGTCAGAGCGAAGCCCAGTGCTGCGACGAACGCGATGCCTGCGACGTAGCTCTGCGTCATCCCCAGTCCAGTTATCAACAGGCCGGTGACCACGGTGGCGATGACCGTCGCCCGGAGCAGGCGCGCACCCGCACCGATGCGAGTCAGATAGAACCCGGCGAGCACCGCCCCCGCTCCCGAGACGGAAGTCAGTGTCGCCAGTGTGCCGCTGCCACCGCCGAAGACAGCGCCCGCGAACGCCGGCAGCATCACGATGACGCCGCGGCCGAACAGCGCCGAGAGGGCCACGATCAGTAACTGCTGACGAATCGCCACATGTTGAAGCGTGTAGACGATGCCGTCCCGGAACTCCGCGAAAAAATGGCTCTTCGGCCCACCGGAACGTTTCGTGCGCAGCTCTATCAGCAGTAGGGCCGCAATCATCGCCAGATAGGAGATCGCGTTAAGCGCGAAGGCCGACGCGAGCCCCATCGTCGCGATTGCGACCCCGGCCAGCGCCGGGCCCATGAATCTCGAGACATTGAAGACGATCGATTGAGCGGCCACGGCTTCGGAGAGCAGTTCCCGGGGAACCAGGCTCGGAATCAATGACATCCGCACCGGCTGAAACGCGCTGCTCACGACGCCGACAAACGCCGTGATCACCCACAGCAGATAGATGTCGATCACGTCCAGAGCGGTCAGCGCGAACAGCAACGTCGATAGACCGATGCTCAGGGAATTGGCGATGTACGCCACCGTCTTGCGGTCGAGGCGATCCGCCCAGACGCCGAAGAACGGCCCGAACAAGATCATCGGCAAGAACTCCGCTAGTGCGATGAGCCCCAGCCACACTTCGGAACCCGTCAGCTCCCACGCGAGCCAACCGACGGCCACGCGTTGAATCCAGAGCCCATGCAACGAGAACACGCTACCGATGAGGTAGATCGTAAAATTTCGGCTCGCCAGGAGTCGAGAAAACATCGGTGATTCTTCTAAGTCCGGCAGAAGGCTAGGTGGATTCGTCCAACCGCTCGCGAATCTCGGCGAGCCGCTCCGCCGTCCCGACATCCTGCCAGATGCCGGTGTGGCGAATTCCTTTGAGCGCACCACGGTGAATGGCGGAGTCGAGTATCGGGCGAAGCGGTCGACGCCCCGGTTCGAAGCCGTCGAATAACGCCGGCGCGAACATCGCCACGCCACCATAAGTCAGCAATGGCGGTGTCACCGTGACTGCACCGGACGCTGCCAGGCCGAAATCACCGTGCGCATGATGCGGAGGATTGGGTACCAGCATGACGAAGCCGTCGCAGCGCGCGCAACGAAGCGTTGCGAAATCGAAGTCGGTGAAGACGTCCGCGTTGACGACGATAAAGGGGTCCGGCTGTAGTAACGGTAGCGCATTGATGATGCCACCGCCTGTCTCCAGAGCCGGTGCTTCCTCTTCTCTATAGCTGAGTCGTTGGCCCCACGGCGAGACGTCTCCGAGGGCGGCCCGGATCTGAGCGCCAAGATAGCAGAGATTGATGACGATATCCGTCACGTCCGCCTCGTGCAGGCGCCGCAGATGCCTCTCGATCAGACTCTCGCCTGCGACTTCCAGTAACGGTTTAGGCCGCTCCGCCGTGAGCTCGCCGAGACGCTCGCCGCGACCGGCGGCCAAGATCATCGCTTTCATCGCGGTCGACCAGGGCCCGAACGCGCCGGCAACTGCGTACTCGGCGACAGCTCATCCAACACTTCCGGTCTCCTGCCCAATGCGTTGAAGCAATAAAAGAACTGTGCCATTGTAATCGTTTGCCCTACCCGAGCCTTGTGATCCCCAAGAAGAGTTTAACGTTCCTCGCCTGGGTTACGATCTCTGCGCCGACCGCGGTGTGGGGACAGGATCTGGTGTGCGCGCCAGTCGAGTCCAGCCCGCCGGAAGAGCGCCTCTTGGACGATTCCGCGGAGGCGTCGGAGGAACAGGAACAGACCAGGGTCGAGATCAGCGCCGGACAGGTCGACCTGTCCGGCGAGGAAGGCGTCGAGTTCTTCGACCACGTCGAGTTTCGATACGGCGATCGCACGATCTCGGCTGACACCGCAACTTATGATCGTGCGGCGCAAAGAATCGAGGCGCGTGGCACCGTCATGTATCGCGACCCCAATGTCACGGTGTACGGCGAGGAAGCCGAGGTCGACACCGAGAATGAAGAGATACGGTTCACCGGTGCCGGTTTCGACATCCCGCAACGGCCGGCGCGTGGCTCCGCCGAGACGATCATCATCAGCAGCAACCGAACGATTGCGCTGTCGGCGGTGAATTTTACGACCTGCCCCGCAGGTCAGGCCGACTGGGAGCTGATGGCGGCGAGCATCGAGTTAGACGTCGACGAAGGTTTCGGCACGGCTCGCGGTGTCAAACTCGAATTCAAGGGCCTTCCGATACTGTATGCGCCGTACATCACGTTCCCGATCGATGACCGTCGCAAGAGCGGCCTGCTCACGCCGGAGTTCTCGAAACGAACTAGAACCGGCCTCGATATCTCGGCACCGTTCTACCTGAATCTCGCACCGAACTATGACATGACGTTGGTGCCGCGCTACATGAGCGAGCGTGGAGTCCAGTTAACCACGGAGTTTCGCTATCTCCTGCCACGCAGTGAAGGACGGCTGAATCTCGAGTATCTACCGAACGACTCTGACACGAACGAGAGGCGCATTTATCTGACGTACGACCACGAGACGCTGCTTGAACGGGGCTGGCGTATCATCGTAAAGCTTGCCGAGGTCTCTGACGATGCCTACTTCGAGGACCTGGGTGATAGTCAGACGGTCGCAAGTCAGACTCACCTTAATCGGTACCTGGACATTGGCTATCGAGCCCCGACGTGGTCTTTACTCGCACGCTTCCAGGGCTACCAGACGATCGACCCTCTGATCGCGGACGTTGACCGGCCCTATGACCGTGTCCCGCAAATCTTATTTAACGGTCGATGGTCGGGAAGCGTTTTTCGCTTCGAGTCGACCAATGAACTCGTGCGATTCGATCGCAGTATCGGCGCAACTGGCTGGCGCCTGGACTCGACCGAAGAGCTCAGCATGTCTCTCGTGCGGCCCGGTATGTTCCTGACCCCGGCCATCGCTCTGCGGCAGACCGAGTATTGGCTGGACGACGTGGCGCCGGGAGGACAGGACACATTCTCTCGAGCGTTACCGGTCATCAGTGTCGACGCGGGGCTGATCTTCGAGCGCGAACTGGAAAACACGAAGTGGATCCAGACGATCGAGCCCCGAGCGCTCTACGTTCACGTGCCCTTCGAGGATCAATCCGACATCCCGATCTTCGACACGATCGAGCCGGATTTTAATCTCGTGCAGTTGTTTCGCAAATACCAATACGTCGGCGCGGATCGAATTGCCGATACCGAGCAGCTGAGCGTGGGCATCACGGCCCGACTGATCGACAGTCACACCGGTCAAGAAAAGGTGACGGCGACGCTGGGACAGACACGCTATCTCACCACGCAGCGTGTCAGTTTGCCGGGCAGTGCGCCGGGTGGGGCGAATGCTTCGGATTATATTGCCGAAGTGTCCATTAACCTGTCTGACGCCTGGAGCCTGGATGTCGAGTATCAGTGGGACAGCGAGACGAACGACACCGCCCGAACGGAGACCAGCATCCGATTCTCACCCCAGAAGGATCGATACGCGGGCTTCTCCTATCGTTTTCGTGAAGGCCTGTTGGAGCAGAGCGACCTGTCGCTGGTCTGGCCGGTCGGGCGGGGTTGGCGAATCATCGGACGCTACAGCTACTCGTTCCTAGAAGAGGAGGCCCTTGACCGTTTCCTCGGTTGGGAATACGAGGCCTGCTGTTGGCGGCTGCGCCTGATCGGCAGGCGTTATATCAGCCGTCGCACCGGAGAATCGGACAGTTCCATCTCGGTGCAGCTCCAGCTCAGAGGCTTCTCGGATGACGGCAGCTCTCCGGAGGAGCTGCTGGATCGTGGTATTCTTGGCTATCAGAGGCTCGACAATACCTTATAACCAATTGAAAAATATACTTTATTCCGTTGCGTTCTTGGCACTCCTGGGCCTGGCGGCGAACCGGAGCTGGTCGCAGACTCGCGAGTTGGGCGGGACCGGTGAACTCCTGGATGGCGTCGCCGCCGTCGTCGACAACGGCGTCGTGCTAAAGAGCGAGCTCGAGATGCGCGTGGCTCTGGTCATCGACAATATGCGCCTGGCCCAACTCGACCTGCCGCCCGAGCAACGGCGACCTCTGCCACCGCTGTCTGTGCTTGAAGAGCAGGTGCTAGAACAACTGATTCTCCAGCAGATACAACTGCAGCGCGCCGCGCGATTCGGCATCGTCGTCAACGATGAGATGTTGAACCAGGCCTTGTCCTCGGTGGCACAGGAGATTGGCTTGACGCTCGAAGCGCTGCCCAGCGCGCTGGCCGCTGAGAACATCGATTACGCGATGTACCGCCAGGATACTCGCGAGCAGATGGCTCTGGACCAACTCCAGCAACGCGACGTCTACGCCACCATCGTCGTATCCCCGCGCGAGCTGCAACTGTGCCTCGAACGCAGCTCCACCAGCCTCGCCGAGGACGTCGACTACGATATCTCGCATATCCTGATCGGTTTGCCTTCGAATGCGACGCAAGCTGCGGTCGACGACGCGACGGCAAGGGTCGAGGAGATCTACGACAGACTCGACGCCGGCGAGGAGTTCTCTCAGCTGGCGATTACCTTTTCCGCTGGCCAGACGGCGTTAGAGGGCGGCTCCCTGGGCTGGCGTAAAGGCTACCAGCTACCGACACTGTTCACCGACGTCGTGATCGCGATGGAGTCGGGAGAGGTCTCGGCGCCGATCCAGAGTGGCAGCGGCTTCCATATCGTGCGACTGAACGAGACGCGGGGCGCCCAGGTCGTCATCGTCGATCAGGTCAGAGTCCGGCACATTCTCCTGCGTCCGAACGAAATAATGGACGACGCCGCGGTGCAGCAGCGACTCATCGGCATACGCGAACAGCTTCTTGCGGGCGACGAATTCGGTCCGATCGCTCGGTCCTTGTCCGAGGATCCGGGCTCGGCGTCAGAGGATGGTGATCTCGGTTGGGTCGAGGCCGGTGTCTTCGTGCCCGAGTTCGAAGAGCAGCTTAACTCGCTAGAACTCAATGAACTCAGTGAGCCATTCCAGACCCGGTTCGGCTGGCATCTTGTCGAGGTAACGGACACACGCACTTACGACACGACGGAAGAGATCAAGGAACAGAGATGCGCCGACCAGATCCGTGAAAGCAAGGTAGAGGAGGAACGAGAGCTTTGGTTGCGGCGCCTCAGGGATGAGGCCTTCGTCGAGTACCGACTCTAGCAGCCTGTTGAAAAAATCCTCAGACGGCACGATGCTGCGTTAAGAGTCGAGTCAAAATACTCATGTACTGGCGTGTACACTGCGCTTTCTCGTCGATTCTTGCCTTGTTCTGTGCCCTGAAGGAACTACCCTTGGGGTGCGCTCGTCTGAGATTTTTTCAACACGCTGCTAGGCCTTGACCTCAGAACTCCCGATCATCTTCCTCAGTTCCGGCGAACCGGCCGGCATCGGGCCGGATATCTGCGCGATGCTGGCCGCAGAAGACCTGCCGGCCCGGCTGCTGACACTCGCCGATGCGAACGTGCTCGCCACGCGCATCGCCGACCTCGACTTGGACGTCACCGTGCGTAAGGTCGCCTCTCCGGACGAAGTCGAACCCCAGACCGCAGGGCTGATGCAGGTACTCGATATTACGGCGCCCGCCGCGGTTCGACCCGGCCACCTGGATCCGGCGAACTCGCTTTACGTTCTCCAACTCTTGCGACAGGCTGTCACGCTGTGTACCGACGAACGCGACGCGGCCCTGGTCACAGCACCCGTACACAAGAGCGTCATCAACGCCGCCGGAATTCCCTTCACCGGCCACACGGAGTTTTTAGCGGAGGCTACCGCGGCCCCGACACCCGTCATGATGCTCGCCTCCGGGAACCTTCGCGTGGCCCTGGCGACCACGCACCTGCCGCTCGCCCAGGTGGCGAAAGAAATCAGCCACGAGCGACTCGAACGGGTACTGATCGTGCTGGACAGGGAACTTCGAGAGCGTTTTCGGCTCGACGCTCCGCGCATCACGGTACTCGGCCTGAATCCCCACGCTGGAGAGAGTGGTGTACTGGGGACCGAAGAACGGGAGATCATCGAACCCGTCATGCACAGCCTCGCAGAGCGCGGCCTGTCACTGCTCGGCCCGGTGCCGGCGGACACGGCATTTACGCCGGCTGCGCTCGAGCGATGCGACGCCGTGTTGGCGATGTATCACGATCAGGGCCTGCCGGTCATCAAGGCCCTCGCGTTCGGTGAGGTAGTCAACATCACGCTCGGGCTACCGATCATCCGTACCTCGGTCGATCATGGCACGGCACTCGACCTGGCCGGTACCGGCCGAGCGAACCCCGGTAGCCTGCGCGAAGCCATCCGCGTGGCCTGCGAGTTGGCTGCCGAACGGGGGCCCTGATGCCGCTGCGAGCCCGCAAGAGACTCGGGCAACATTTCCTGCATGACCCCGCAGTCATCGACAGGATCGTGGCCACGATAGCCCCCGAGCCAGCGGACTGCATGGTCGAGATCGGCGGCGGGCGAGGCGCATTGACGTTTCCGCTGCTACAGAAGCTTCGCGCATTGCACGTGATCGAGATCGATGCTCGCCTGGCTGACTATCTCGCCCGCGCGGCGCCCGCCGCTGGGACGCTGATACTGCACCGCGACGACGCGCTGAAGTTCGACTATTCCTCGCTGGCACCGACGCCGGCATCGCTCCGCGTCGTAGGTAACCTGCCATACAACATCTCGACGCCCCTGCTGTTTCATCTGCTGACGCACCGGGCGGCGATCGCGGATATGCACCTGATGCTGCAGAAAGAGGTCGCCCAGAGAATCACGGCGGCGCCCGGCGGTAAGGACTACGGTCGCCTGACCGTGATGATGGCGTTGTGGGCGCGCACGGAGACTTGCTTCGAGATCGGCCCGGGCGCTTTCTCGCCCGCGCCGCGCGTTCGCTCCCGGATCATCCGGGTGCGCACACAGGTCGAGCCGCGTTTCCCGGTCGCCGACGTCGATCGATTCGCCAAACTCGTGGCCCTGACATTCTCCATGCGGCGGAAGACGCTGGCGCGATCGCTGAAAGGATGGTTGACCAGAGAGCAGATCGCCTCGGCAGGGATCGATCCTGGCGCCCGGCCCGAGACATTGCACCCGGAGGAATTCGCCAAGCTGGCGAACCTGATGGTCCGACAAGGGTAGATTAACGGGCTCAGCGACTCGTGAGGCGGTTCACGGCTAGGTTCCGATTCTGATCCGGACTAGAATCGCGAGGGTCTTCCTCTTCACCGCGAGCGCTCGTGACACTCTACGCGATCGGCGACATACAGGGCTGCGGTCAGGCGTTTACCGAGCTGTTGAGTGCGATCTCATTCAAGCGCGAACGCGATCATCTGTGGCTGGTCGGAGATCTCGTCAATCGCGGTCCCGACTCTCTCGACGTGTTACGCGAAGTAATCAACCTCGGCAACAGCGCCACGACGGTACTGGGTAATCACGACCTGCATCTGCTCGCGACGGCGGCCGGCATACGCCGCGCAGGCGAGGGTGACACGTTCCAGGCGGTTCTCGCGGCACCCGACGCCGCAGACATTCTGGATTGGTTGAGGTCTCGACCGCTGCTCCACCATGACGCAAGGCGAGACCGGCTCCTGGTCCACGCGGGCCTGCCGCCGACCTGGTCGGTCGCTGACGCCGTGTCGCGCGCCGGCGAGATCTCCGCACGCCTGCGAGGACCGAATTGGGCCAGCGCACTCAAAGACATGTATGGTGACGAGCCGCGCGCCTGGTCCGACGATCACCCGGATGCGGACCGGCTGCGTTACGTTATTAACGCATTAACCCGCATGCGGTTCTGCGACGAACACGGCAACCTGGACTTCGAGCACACGGGGCCGCCGGGCACCCAACCCGCTCATCTCCTACCCTGGTTCGAATTCCCGCAACGTCCGAGCGAGGCTACCCACGTCATTTTCGGCCACTGGGCCTCACTGGGATTCCTTCGTCGACCCAACATCACTGCATTGGACAGCGGCTGCGTCTGGGGCGGCTGTCTCACCGCCGTACCCATGGAACCTGCCGGGGAGCCCATCACGGTCGCCTGCGCCGGGGCCGCACTCCCCGACTCCGTCGATTAGCAGCTCAGACGGCTACCGGCGCCGGTATGTGGTCATGCGCGCGATAGTCGATGAGCTCGAAGTCCTCGTAGCAATAGTCGAACAGCGATTTCGGTTGGCGTTTGATGACCAGCGTTGGAAGCGGCAGCGCCTCCCGAGTTAGCTGCTCGTCGGCTTGTTCAAAATGGTTGAGATAGAGATGGCAATCGCCGCCTGTCCACACGAGTTCTCCGGGCCGTAACTTCGCCTGCTGCGCCATGAGCATGATCAGCAGCGCATAGGATGCGATATTGAACGGCACGCCGAGAAACACGTCCGCGCTGCGTTGAAAGAGTTGGCAGGACAGTCTGCCGTTCGCTACGTAGAATTGAAACATCACATGGCACGGCGACAGAGCCATCTCGCTGAGCTGGCCGACGTTCCAAGCACTGACGATAATACGCCGCGAGTTAGGATCGGTTTTGATCAGCCGCAGCGCCTGCTCGATCTGGTCGATGTGCCCGCCGTCAGTCGTCGGCCAGGCTCGCCACTGAGCCCCATAGATCGGCCCCAGGTCTCCCGACGCATCTGCCCACTCATCCCAGATCGTGACGCCGCGGTCATTGAGATAGGCGACATTAGTATCGCCGTTCAGGAGCCACAAAAGTTCGTGAATGATCGATCGCAGGTGCAGCTTCTTGGTGGTCAGCAGGGGAAACCCCGCATCCAGATCGCAGCGCAACTGATAACCGAACACGCTCAGCGTCCCGATACCGGTCCGGTCGGGCTTGCGCACGCCATGATCACGAACCTTCCTGAGCAAATCGAGATACTGCTTCATTCAGTTCTTCTCTCTATAAAAGAATCAGCTCGATAGGCGAGCCAGATCAACACGATGCCCCCCAGGATCATCGGCACGGACAATACCTGGCCCATCGTCAGCCAACCGAACGCGAGGTAACCGTCCGCAGCCTGATTCAGGTGCAGATCGGGCAGGCGGACGAACTCGATCGCCACGCGAAAAATTCCATAGCACAGCAGGAACAGGCCGGAGACGGCCCGTATCGGCCGCGGCGACGACGAGAAACGCCACAGGATCAGGAACAGGACAAGTCCTTCGAGAGCCGCCTCGTACAATTGCGTGGCATGGCGCGGCACACCATCGACGATGACGGCCCAGAACGCATCAGGATTCGTCTCCGCGCCCCACAGCTCGCCGTTGATGAAGTTGCCGATACGGCCGAGACCCAGCCCAGGCGCCACCCAGGGCGCGACGAAATCGGTCACGGCGAGGAACGGCCGCTTGACGTGCCGGGCGAAGAACCCCAGCGCAACGAATACGCCCAGCAAGCCACCATGAAAGGACATGCCTCCCTCCCAGACCTTGAAGATATTGAGGGGGTTCGCAAGAAAACTGTCAAGATTATAGAACAACATATAGCCGACTCTCCCGCCGAGAATGACGCCGAGCGCGACATAGAAGATCAGGTCGTCCACTGACGCGGGAGAGATCGGGCTATCGGGACGTTTCGCTCTGCTACGCACACCGAACCAGGCCAGCAGGAATCCACCCAGATACATCAGTCCATACCAGCGCACCTGCAGCGGACCGATGCCGAACGCGATGGGATCGATGTCAGGATAGGTAAACACGAAGGCGATAGTTTAATTGCGGACCCGTGCGGGAGCTAGCGGCGCCTGCTGCTATAGTCGACGTATGACGAACAAGCTGGCAAATGAGACCAGCCCTTACCTTCTACAGCACGCCGACAACCCGGTGAACTGGTTTGCGTGGAACGAAGAAACGCTGCAGCGCGCCCGGCGGAAAAACAAGCCGATCCTACTCTCGATCGGCTATTCAGCCTGTCATTGGTGCCATGTCATGGCGCATGAATGCTTCGAGGACGCGGAGACCGCGAAGCTCATGAACAGGCTGTTCGTCAATATCAAGGTCGACCGCGAGGAACGCCCGGACCTGGACAAGATTTACCAGAGCGCCCACCACTTGATTTCCCGCAGCCCGGGCGGCTGGCCGCTGACGGTCTTCCTGACCGCCGATGGCCATTTGCCGATCTTCACCGGTACCTACTTCCCGAGGGACCAGTTCAAGCTAATCCTGACAAGAGTCGAAGCGTATGCCCGCAGTCACGAGGGCCAGATCGAGAGCCAGGGGAGAATCCTGCAGACTGCCCTCGCCAACCTGGACCCGTCCTCAAGAGGCAGCGGTTCGGCCGAGCTGACGGCGGAGCCGCTACGGCTGGCACGGAGGCAACTCGAAGAGTCCTTCGACGCAGAATTCGGCGGCTTCGGCGGGGCGCCCAAGTTCCCGCACCCGACCAATATAGAAGCCTTACTCTCGACCTGGCGCGCGACGGCCACAGCTAAGGAACCGGACCTGCAGGCGCTTGACATGGCGTCTCTGACGCTGTCGCGCATGGCGACCGGCGGACTCTATGACCAGGTAGGCGGAGGCTTCTTTCGGTATTCGGTCGATCAGCGCTGGGCGATCCCGCACTTCGAAAAAATGCTCTATGACAACGCGGCGCTGCTGTCGGCCTACGGCGACGGGTATGCGGCCACCGGCGAATCCTTGTTCGCCCGAATCGCCAGTGAAACGGCCGACTGGGTCATCCGGGATATGCAAGACGCGGACGGCGGTTTTTACGCCACGCTAGACGCAGATTCCGAGGGGCACGAGGGTCGGTTCTATCTGTGGACGCCCGATCAACTCGACGAACTGCTCACGGCCGAGGAGAACACGGTCGCGCGCGAACATTACGGCCTGAACCGCGATGCCAACTTCGAGAACGAGACATGGCATCTCCATGCGGCCGTCTCGATCGACGACCTGGACGCCGGGATGTCGACGAGCCGTGCGAAGGAAGTGCTCGAGTCGGCGCGCGCGAAACTGCTAGCGAGTCGCAACACTCGAGTCTGGCCCGAGCGGGACGAAAAGATTCTCGTCTCCTGGAATGGCTTGATGATCAAAGCGCTGGCCAATACGGCTCGCGTACTGGACAGGCCCGACCTGGCCGACTCCGCCAGCCGAGCGGCGGACTTCGTCCACGCTCAACTATGGCGCGACGGGCGATTGCTCGCGAGCTTCAAGGATCGGCCGGCGCAGTTCCCCGCCTACCTCGATGACTACGCCTTCCTGGCGGACGGCCTGCTGGAACTCCTGCGATACCGATGGCGGTCCGATTACCTGGTGTTCGCCTGCCAGCTCGTCGATGTGCTGCTCGCGCGATTCGAAGATTCGCAAGGGGGATTCTTCTTTACCGCCGACGATCACGAAACCCTGATCCATCGACCCAAACCGTTCTCGGACGAGGCGACGCCCTCGGGTAACGGTGTAGCGACCCAGGTCCTGCTCAAGCTGGGACATCTGTTGGGCGAGACGCGTTATATCGACGCGGCAGAACGAACCCTGCGTGCTGCCTGGCCTGCGCTGCAAGAGTATCCGCAAGCGCATGGTACGTTCCTGCAGGCCCTGCGGGCGTACCTGACGCCAGCGAAGATCATCGTCATTCGTGGTGGGGATCCGGAGTCACTGGGAGACTGGCAGCGGTATGTCAGTACCGGCTACAACCCCGGCAGAATGAGTTTCGTCATCCCGAACGATGAAGAAAACCTGCCTGGTCTCCTCAAGAAGCGCGCTCCTGACGGCGACGCCGTCGCCTACGTCTGCGAGGGTACGGTATGCCGCGCACCCGTGACGAGCCTCGAGGAGCTTGTCGCGACGCTGGACACCGCTGCAACCTGAACACGGCATTGACCGCACGGGGCGTACCCGGATACCCCTGCTCGACTCAATCTCGCGTCGCCGTCCGTGGCTCGGCTCGAATCGTGGGCTCGTCGCTCTAGGCCGTCCCTGGCACGCTCCTCGCCCGCGACGCTCGCAAGACTATCCGGGTACGCCCCTAGCCCGCCAACGCATGGCAGCACGAGGGCCGCACCTAATTCGGCTTGGCGAGAAGCTCAGTCAGCAGCCGGTGTGCGTACGCGTGCGCGCCGCGCCATTTGCTCGCGCGCGGTCCAGCGACATTCAACACCTCGATGTCGTAATCACGGATGAAACTTCCCAACACATCGACCGACTCAGCTTGACTCAGCGTCGCCGCGTCGATCAGTACATGGGGCTTGCCTTCTTTCTCGCAATACTCTGCCGTCAGGCGTGTACCGCCCTCAAGTGCCGCCTCGAAGATGATCGCCGTGCCGTCGGAATCGACGACGTTTTGCCGCGTGCGTTCAGAATAACCTGAGCCGGCCAGCTCGTGAACCGGGTAGCGGGCGGGAATCATGCCCGTCTCGCTGCGACGCCTCTCGGGACACCAACCTCCGCAGCTGACGCCGCGATCCAATGCCGCGTCCAGTGCCCCCTGATCAACGCCCGTCTGGCCGCCGGAAACGATCGTCAGCGCAGGTGGTTTCGCTGCGGCATCCCCCGTCATCAGTAAGCCGTTAGCTTATCTCCGGCGTGAACCGTCACGGCGCGGCCATCGATCCCCGCGAACTGGATCGGGATCGAGACGATGGCACCGTTGCCATTGCGATGGACCACGAAGTGTAGATGCGGACCCGTGCTGAATCCTGTGTTACCCGAGGCCGCGAGATGCTCGCCACGCTCGATTCGCTGGCCCGGCACCACTCGAATCGAATTCCAGTTCAGATGGGCGTAGAGACTCATCGTGCCATCGTCGTGATACACGCGCACGAAGTTCGCGCGCGGCCCATCCACAGCGCGGTCCGTCCCGGACTGAAAAAAGTCACTGGCCACCTCGATCACGACTCCACCCCGCGCCGCGTAGATGCCGGAACCGACGGGCATCTCGAAGTCGATCGCATACTGACTGGGCGGGTCGGCGTGGGTCGACTGATCCGGGTACGCCTGCGAGACACGAAAACTCTCGGCCGGCGCATACGGGAGCCGGTATAACTCCTGAGGCTCGTGGCGTGCGGCAGGATCGCCGGGGATGTACTGGAACTGGTAGTCGAAGCTCATGGGCAGCGTGGCGTCGCCGCGCATAATGCTCAGGAGTTCGGTTTCGCTTCGTGCCGGCAACACCATGGCGCCCCGCGCCGGTGTGTCCGGTGCGAGGTTTTCCATCGAAGCCAACTGGTAGGCGATTTGGACTGGGCTGAAATAGGTGTTGTTAGCGATCATGCTCAACCCGTCGGCAATCGCCCGCTGAGACACGCGGACCTCGGGTGCCTCCGAAGAAGGCCGTAGCGGTTCTTCCTTATATTCCTGGCCGGCGTCCGGCTGCCGGTCGGAGTACACCCACGCGCCATCCGCATCCTGATACCGGTACAGGCGCTGAGCGTGCGCGGCGTTGAGGCCCACCCACAGGAATAGACAGACCAGGCGTGCCGTTAGCACTGAGCGGTTCGTTGCGGGATTCATCCAGGATCACTTTGTCCCAAGCTGGTCCAACAGCCAAGGACCTCCGTCACGACAATCGGTCGCTCCGGTTCGTTATGTGGCCTTTAGCGACGCGTTACTGCAACTGGTAGCGCTGCCACTCGCCCTCTTCGCGTCGCAGTTCGTAGCTCGGCCAATAGTTATTATCCAGCTTGAGTGTGATGACCTGGGGCACGCTGTTCCACGTCACGGTATTGAGCCTGACCGAGACACGGTCCCCCAGGCCATCGACCGCAGCCAGGAAGCTATCCAGATCGAGCGTCGGCTGCCCATCGACGCCGATGATCCGGCGCCCCGCGAATAGCCCCGAGCGACTCGCAGGAGAACCGAAAGCGAAATAGGCGACGTAGACGCCCTGAGAATCGATGCCGCGCTGCGCCGAAATTGCACGATGTGGCGCCTGCACGAGTGCCCCGGCCCACAAGACGACGCGTTGGAGGCCTTCCCCGCTCAGCTCGGCGGTCGCGACCAGCTCGGTCACTTCGCGGCCGCCTCTGAACACGGTCACCTCGACTTCACGACGCTGAGTCGCAAGCTCGACTTCCCTGAACGTATTCAGCGGTTCGCCATCGAGACTCAACAGGATATCGCCGGTGCGAAAGAATTCCGCCGCCGGCGATCCGGCGACTACGCTGGCCACCGTCAACACCTGACGGCGCCGTGGGTTGTGCGATTCGTAGCTCTGGACCCAGCTCTCCGGTAGGTCCAACTTCCTCGCAGTCGCCAGCGGCATGTGGCGCCATTCGACCTCCAGGGAGTGCAACACCGAATCATCCTGAAGACGCTTGATCATGTCGACGATCAGCTCAGCGGGTATCCCCATGTTGACTTGGCTCAGATCACGGCCCGTCTGATAAGCGAACGTAGCCCAGAGGGCGGCCACCCTGCCCTGCCGATCGACGACAACGCCGTCGAAGTCGTCGGGACCATTGACCAGTGTGATGACTTCCAGGTTCGACTCGCGGAATCGCAATGTCCGTGACAACGGGAAGTTCACGGCCTCTACGGCCGCGACCTCGCTGGACTGCGATGACAACTTATGGTCGGCCTTCAAACCGACCACCGCCAACGCATCACCCGGCAACACTTCATCGGTCGTAAATACCGCGGTACGTGTCGGCGTGGTGCCGATAAGCGCCGGGTCGTAGGACACTACCGTAAGATTGTGCAGCGGGTGCACATACACCACCCGTCCCGGTATCTCCAGGGAGCCCGCGAACGTGATGCGAACATCGCCCATGGCGACCGGCACGGTGTTGCGATCGACGACGACCAAGCCACGCTCGGCATCCGCTATCAGCCCTGTGCCGTAGTAATGGCGGTCAGAGACTCCGGAAACCGTATAGGGCATGTCGAAGTTGACGAGTACCAATGAGGGGATGATGCGCTGTATGTACCGATCCCCCGGCTGCGGAGGAAAGGTCGTGTCCTGAGGCTCCCTGGTCTGTGCGGGCGGCGCCGGCGCGAGATCCTGGCAAGGCCATAAACCGATTTCATCATCTCGCTTACACCGCTGTGCCGGGAACCAATCGCGGTCATTGGTGATGATGCGCTGCCGCTCCGTCTGTGGATCATCGAACTGCGCAAACCGGACGGTTGCGCGTTGAGCGTCTGGAAGGCTCTCCAATACCTGCTGCAGGTCGTCCAGGCTCCGCATCGCCACGCCATCAATGCTCAACAGCAAGCTCGACCGCGGGATCGCAGCAGAACCGAAAACGTACCCCGGATTGGCCACATAGACACCCGAGACCGGGCGATTGAAATGACGCGCCTGTTGGTAGGACAGGTTGTTGAATACGCCCTCACCGTATTGGATGAACTCGTCCGGAGTAATTTGGTGCAAGTCATCGACGGTCAGGGACCGCTCCAAGGTCTCGCCACCCCGTTCTATCTGCAGCGTCACGGTGTTACCGACGTTGTTGTCCAGCGTGTCTTCCACGGGCACGAACTCCGCCGTGAGCTCGCCGTTAACTCGCACGAGAATATCTCCGGGCCTTAAGAAGTCGGCAGCCGCTGCACCCGGAATGACGTGTTCGACGACCAGCATCCCAGTCTGCTCCGGAAAAGCCTCGCGGACCAGTGCCTCGGTCTGCTCGGTCAAGCCGAGCCGCCGAAGCTCCGCGAAGGGCTTGTGGACCAACTCAATCTGCAAGGTACCCCTGGGCACCGGCAAGCCTGCCTGGATATATCTCAACGCACGACTGACGCGATCCAGCGGCAGGAAGAAACTCGACGACGCCCGGCTGCTCGCACCGGCATTCAGTGCAACCACCCGTCCTTCGATGTCCAGTACCGGCGAGCCGGACGAACCACCGGAAGTGCCCGACGCCGCTTGCATATAGAATGTATTGAAGTCGTTGTAGTTACCGCGCCCGTAGTTCGGCGCCTTCCGGTCGAGCCGCGCAATCGTGCCGGCAAGGAATGACATTCGCTCTCCGGCGTCATTGCCGACGACACGGATCTCACGGCCGATCTGGGCGGCCTCCGGTACCAGCGGCAGTTCGGCCGGCTCTATGAATGTCAGGTGTTCCGGGTTGTAACGGAAGAAGCCGAAATCGTGCACCGGGTCGCGGTACACCGGCACGAGGTCCACTTCCTCCTGATTGAGAAAAATCGCCTGCGCCAGGACCGGTCCCGGCGTGACGACATGGCGATTGGTCAGGATCAAGCCCCGTTCTGCATCGACGACGAAACCGGTCGCCTGGCTGGACCGGTTGCGTTCGGTGTCGAAGGCTCGAGTGCTGTCTACCTGGATCGTGACGACCCCGGAAGAGATCTGCTCCAGCGTCTCGTTCCAGGTCGGCTCCTGAGCCACCGCCGTGACAGTCACAGCGGAGATGGCCGCGCACACGGAATAGGTGAAAAGTCGTCTCATAGGGCCCAATTGTACGGTTCGTATCGTGATTGTGACCAGTACGGAGCCTCTTTTCTCCGTACCCGGGGACTAGCAGGCCGTTGCAGAAGACTCCGGCGACTACAAGACAAGGCAAGAATCGACGAGCAAGCGCAATATACACGCCAGTAAATCAGGCTTTTCGAGCTGATTCTAAACGCCGTATCGTGCCGCCTGAGGCTTTCTCAACGGCCTGCTAGTCCCCGGCGACGTCGGCGATATGCGCATCCCCCTGCGTGTCCGGGGGCCAATATCGAACATCCAGCTGTCGGGCAGCACGCACGTCATCCAGCCGTCTGACCGGCATGGTGACCGGCGCAGCCTTGCACTTCTCGACGTCTGTTGCGGCCTCGGCGAGAATTTCCGTCATTGCAGCGACGAATTCGTCGATCGTTTGCTTGCTTTCCGTCTCGGTCGGCTCGATCAAGAGACACTCCGGAATGAGAAGCGGGAAGTAAGTCGTCGGGGCGTGAATGCCTCGATCCAGAAGTGCTTTGGCGAAGTCCATCGCATTCACTCCATTTGACTTCGCTTGTCTCTTCAGCGTGACGATAAACTCATGACTGGCCCGACGGTCCGGAAACGCGATGTCGAAGCCTGCCTTCCCGAGCTGCACCATGACATAGTTGGCGTTCAATACCGCGTAGTCGGCGACGCGCTCGATTCCTTCCCGCCCGAGCAGACGAATATAGATATAGGCTCGTAACAAGACGCCGGCATTGCCCATGAATGCCGATAGGCGACCGATACTCTTGGGCAGATCCGGCTTATCGAGCCAACGGAAACCGTCAGCAGTCGAGCCGACGACGGGAACGGGCAGAAAAGGCTCTAGCGTCTCAACGGCGCCGACCACACCGGAGCCGGGGCCACCGCCGCCATGCGGCGTCGCGAACGTCTTGTGCAGATTGATATGCATGACGTCGAAGCCCATCTCGGCCGGCAAGACTTTGCCGAGTATCGCGTTGAGGTTCGCGCCGTCGTAATAAAGGAGTCCGCCGGCGTCGTGGATGATCTGGGCGATAACCTTGATGCTTCTGTCGAAGACCCCCAATGTCGACGGATTCGTCAGCATGATCCCAGCCGTCCGCGACCCGACGAGGTCCCGTAGGGCATCGAGATCGACGTCGCCGTCCGCGCGCGTTGCGACTTCCCTGACCGTGCATCCGCACATCGTTGCTGTCGCCGGATTCGTTCCATGCGCCGCATCCGGAACGATGATCTCGGTGCGGCCGTCATCGCCACGATCAACGTGGTAGGCACGGATCATTGCCACACCGGCGAGTTCTCCTTGGGCGCCTGCCATCGGCGTTAACGAGAACGCCGCCATGCCCGTCATAGCCTTCAGCATCTCCTGCAGTTCGAACAGGCAGGCCATGAATCCCTGCGATGAACTCTCGGGCGCCAACGGGTGCCGCTGAGTGAAACCCGGCAGCATCGCGAATGTGTTGCAGCCGCGCGGATTGTATTTCATCGTGCACGAGCCCAGCGGGTAGAACTGGGTGTCGATAGAGAAGTTCATCTGGGATAAGCGCGTGTAGTGGCGCACGACGTCCAATTCCGACGCTTCCGGCAACAGGGGCGGCTTGCTGCGAAGAAACTGCGCCGGAAGTTCATGAGCACTCTCGTGCCGAGGGAACTGAGCGCCGGCCGATCTACCCGGTTGGCCGCGCTCGAATATCAGCGGTTCGGTCACTGTGCTGCTCCTGCGGCTTCGATCTGCTGCCCGAGTGCCTGCACATAGGCGTCGATGTCTTCAGCGGTCTTCGTCTCGGTCGCACAGACCAACAAACAGTCCTGCAACTCTGGGTACCAGGATGACAGCGCAATTCCGGCTAGTATGCCCTGCTGGCGCATTCCCTCGATGACGGCGGACACACGCACCGGTAAGCGGAGCACGACTTCATGGAAGTGCGGCGCTGTAAAGGCCGGTTCCACGCCATCGAGCTTCACCGCAGCCGCGGCCAAAGCGCGTGTCATCGTATGGCATTCGACCGCGACGCGGCGCAGGCCGCGGGGCCCGAGCAGACTCATGTAGATCGTAGCCGCCGTCACCATCAGGCCCTGGTTCGTGCAGATGTTGGAGGTCGCTCGAGAGCGTCGGATGTGCTGCTCACGCGCCTGCAGTGTGAGCGTAAAGCCCCGCTTGCCTTCCGTGTCGAGTGTTCGACCCACGAGCCTGCCGGGTAACTGCCGCACGAGTGCCTCGCGACAGGTCAGAAAACCGAAGTAAGGGCCACCGGAACTCAACGGCACACCGAGAGGTTGGCCTTCGCCACACGCGATCGGCACGCCGTCACGACCCCATTCTCCCGGCGGCCGCAACAGGCCTAACGACGTCGGGTTGACGAGCGCGATCCCGAGCGCGCCGTGGTCCGCTGCCCAATCCGCGATCTCTTCGGTCTGCTCCAGCACACCGAAGACATTCGGCTGCGGAATCACGACGGCAGTAATGTCCGTCCCGGCGTGGCTCCGCAAGGCCTCCAGATCCGTCCGGCCGGTGCCGGGATCATAGGGAATCTGGACGAGCTCGATGCCCTGGCTTGCGGTGATCGTTTTAGCGACCGCCGTATAGTGAGGGTGCACACTCTGCGGGACCAGCACCCGCTTCGACGTCGACGCACGATTGACCCGGACGGCCATCAGCATAGCTTCCGCCAGCGCAGAGGCGCCGTCGTACAGCGACGCGTTCGAAACGTCCTGCCCTGTCAGGCTCGCCATCATCGTTTGATACTCGTAGATGACCTGCAGGGTTCCCTGGCTCGCTTCGGCCTGATACGGCGTATAGGCGCTATAGAACTCGCCGCGCGTCGTCAGCTCCCACACGGCCGCCGGAATGTGATGCTCGTAGGCGCCGGCACCGAGAAAATTCAGCTCGACCCGATCCATCTCGGCTTGCCGGCGCATCAGGCGGCCGATTTCGTACTCCGAGACAGCGGTGGGCACGCCCGAAAGACTCCCGCAGCGGAGCTCCTCCGGAATCTCGTCGAACAGGCTTTCGATCGCGTCGACGCCGATGGCCTGCAGCATGAGCTGCGTATCGTGCTCGGTGTGAGGGATGAAGGGCACGGTCCGGTCTCCTGCGCTCAGTCGTGCAACTCGGCTACGAAACGCTCGTAGTCCTCGCTACCCAACAGCTCGTCCAATTGTGCTGGCGTGTCCGGCTTGATGCGAAACAACCAGCCTTCGCCGTACGGATCTGTGTTGACGAGTTCCGGAGAATCCACCAACGCCTGGTTGGTCGCAACGATCGTGCCGGATAGCGGGATATAGACATCCGAAGCGGCCTTCACGGATTCCACGACGGCGCCTGCATCACCGCTGTTGACCGACGTGTCATCTTCGGGAAGTTCCACGAAGACCAACTCCCCGAGAGAGACCTGAGCATGGTCGGTGATACCCACCTCTACGGTGCCGTCGTCCTGCTCACGGAGCCACTCATGGTCTGTCGTATACTTCAATCCAACCGGAATTTCGCTCATCGGTCGACCTCCTTCATGCGCCCTATTCTATAGATCTATTCTGATTTCCCCATGCCTGACGAACGGCGGCTTGACGATGCGTACCGCATGACGGCGATTCCGAATAACCACCTCACCGTCTTTCTCAACATCGACCGGCAGCCTGGCGAGTGCGACCGAGCGAGCCAGCGTTGGCGAGAATGTGCCGCTCGTGACTTTGCCCTCACCGCCCGACGTGTGCACGGCGTAACCGGCTCTGATGACGCCCTTGCCTTCGAGAATCAATCCGGCCTGCTCGAATTTCACGCCAACGGCGGCCTGCCGCTCGAGTGCGGCGCGGCCGACGAAGTCGCGATCGGTCTTCATATCGACCGTCCAGCCGAGACCGCATTCCAGCGGGCTAACGGTCTCGTCCATATCCAGACCATAGAGATTCAGCCCGGCCTCCAGACGGAGCGTATCCCGCGCGCCCAGCCCACACGCCACGATACCTGACGCTTGCAACTCGGCCCACAGCGCCGGAGTCTGCGCACCAGCCACGATGATCTCGAAGCCGTCCTCCCCGGTGTAGCCGGTGCGAGCAACCAACATATCGTCCTCTCGATGAGCGCGGAACGGCGCCAACGCGAGTAACGCCTTCCCGCTCGGGAGTGTTCGGGCCACGAGCTCGCGCGCCTGCGGCCCCTGCACCGCGAGAATAGCCAGGTCCGGCCGCTCAAGGAGTTCGAGGGAACGACCACCGGCCTGTTCGGATAGCCACGCGAGATCCTTGTCCCGTGTTGCCGCATTGACGACGAGCCGGAAGCCGTCGTCTAACAGTCCATAGACAATCAGATCATCCAAGATCCCGCCATCTTCGCGCAGCATGCAACTGTACAACGCCTGGCATTGCCCGTCTTTCTCCGCACGGAGCTTGATGACATCGTTGGCAAGAACGTAGCGGAGGAAGCGCTCGGCGTCGGCGCCCGACACGTCCACGACGGTCATGTGGGAGACGTCGAATAACCCGGCATGCTTGCGGACAGCGTGGTGCTCGTCTATCTGCGACGCGTAATACAGCGGCATGCTCCAGCCGCCGAACTCCACCATATGAGCTCCCAGGCCGATATGGGTCTCGTACAATGGTGTTTGTTTTGCTCCGGGCATCGCTAGTCAACACAAAAAAACGGCGAGCCTATGGCTCGCCGCTCCTCTGTCCTGATACCTGAGAGATTAAGCGCGACACGCGCGCCGCTCACCTTCGGTGGACCCTAGGATCAGGGTCGCTCTCCAGAGTCAATCAGGCTCTGCCGTCCATTTGCCTGAGCGTTTCCGAGCGGTGGTTGCGCCTTCGGCTCTTCGCCGAAGCGAAGTCTCTCCGGCAGGCCTTATGATTGCACCGGCGATGATAGCGCAACTCCGTCGCGGTCTCTACACAGTGCGCCCACTTTGTCAGGCCACACGGGCTCTGGCTGCACTGGGCAGCTCACCGGTAAGACCCAACGCTTCTCGCATCAGCCGATTCTTGGCGATCGGCGCCGCATTCATCGCAGACAGCCCGGCAGCCCTCAGGGGCCTGAACATCGGGCCCGGGAGACGGAACAGCCGATGCAACGCATCCATCCCGACCAACATCTTAAGATTTCCGCCTTTGCGCTGACGCTCGTAACGCCGCAGTACACGCAGGTCGCCAGGATCCTCGCCGCGACTCAACGCGGACACGATCGTATCGACCAACGCGGCCGCATCGAGTAACCCAAGATTCATTCCCTGGCCGGCGAGGGGATGGACCGTATGCGCCGCATCGCCCACCAGGGCGACGCGTGCACAACAATAACGACGTGCGTGCGACGCCCGCAGTGGGAAGCTCGCCCGCGCTGCGCTGGGTTCGATCGCTCCGAGCACACCGCCGCTCGCCGTCTGCAACTCGTCGATGAACATTGGCTCCGCTGCCGCCGACAAGCGCTGCGCATTCTCAGAACTCATCGACCAGACCACCGAGCTTCTACCGTCAAGCAACGGGAGAAACGCCAGCGGCCCGTCAGGCAGGAAGCGCTGCCAGGCCGTCTCGGCGTGAGATCTCGCTGTCGCCACATGCGTAACAACGGCATGCTGCCGATAAGACACGGCCGTCACCGGCAGCGCCAGCAAGCGCCGGACGGTGGATGCGCTGCCGTCGGCCGCGATCAATACCGTGGCCTGCAAGGTTTCGCCGCTCTGCGTTTCGATCTCTACGGCTCGCTTCCCTAAGCGAACCGCCGCAAGCTCGACCCCAACGCGCAACTCCACGTTAGCCGCCGCGTCCAGCACGCTGAACAGCCGGTCTCGGATGAGCCGATCCTCGACGATGTGGCCGAGATCGGGCTCGCCCAATTCGGCGCTATCGAACGACAGGGAGCCCAGGCGATCAGCGTAGTCGCCCTCCCAGACGTGCATGCGCCGATAGGGGCTCGCGCGAGCCGCGGTGATCTGCTGCCAGACGCCCAGGTGCTCGAAGATGTGCTGCGATGCCCTCGACAGAGCATAGACCCTGAGATCCATCTGCTCCGGATCCCAGGCGGGAGCGGCACGGGGCTCCAGGACACGAATCCGCAACTCGTCGCCGTGCGGACTCGCCAACAATAATGCGGCGACCGTCAGACCAACCGGACCCGCACCGACGATGACGATCGACCTGTCTTCAATCCGCGTCATCGCTTCATCGCCTCCGGGGCTATCTTGTGGTCCAACAAGGCTATATGGACCACTAGGGCATCAGTGGCAAGCCTCGAGCCAGGCGGGAGAGCCGGCCGGACAGGCCCATCGTCTGCCTGGCCAGCGCGGCTTTAGCGCCCGGCACCAGATCGAAGGCCATCAGCCCCATCCCCCTGGAGGCGGCTAACGGCCATGTGCCGTAGCCGAACAAACGAATCAGCCCGTGCGTCAGCGCCGCTACCCTCTTCTGGTCTCGTTCCCGCCAACGCTGATATCGATCCAGAACATCGGCCGAGCCCGGATCGTCAGCCATGCGTTGCCCATCGAGTCGTTCCGTGAAACTCTCCGCCAGCGAAGCCACGTCTCGCAACGCGAGATTGAAGCCCTGCCCTGCGATGGGATGCAGGTTGACGGCCGCGCTGCCAATCAGCACGGCACGCGAACCGATGACCGCCGCGCTTCGCAGGCGCGCCAACGGGTACGCAACCCGGGAACCGGTACGGGTAATTCGGCCCAACCGATAACCGAACACCGCCTGAAGCTCGCGACGGAACGCCTCGTCTTCTAGCGCCGCGACGCGACTGGCTTCCTGATGGGATAGCGTCCATACGACTGCGACTCGGTCGGCGCTGAGCGGCAGGAACGCCACGGCTCCGTCCTGGGTAAATCGTTCGAACGCGCGTCCGGCGTGGGGAATTTCGGTCGCACAATTCAGGATCAGCGCCTGCTGCTCGTAAGAATCTTCGTAGGTGGCGATGGCCAGCTCCCGCCGGACCTGAGAGTTCGCGCCGTCTGCAGCGACGACGACCTTTGCGACTATCGACAGGCGCTCCGATGCCGTCGCCACTTCGGCCTCGACCCGATCGTCACCGACAGTCAGCGAGGACAGCTTAGCGGGTGCCAGACACGTAAAGCCGTCAGCCGCATCCAGTGCCCGCCACAACGCGGCGCCGAGTATTCGATTCTCCAGCGTATAGCCGAGCGCGGCAACTCCTTCTTCCTGCGCGTTGAGTCGCGCGGCGCCGAACCGGCCGCATTCGGATATGTGAATGGACCGTATCGGCTCTGCGTCCGCGGCTACTTTTTCCCACAAGCCGAGCGACGCCAGAATACGCTGGCTGCCGTTGGCGAGCGCGGTAGCTCTACCGTCGAAGCTCGGTTGCTCGAGCTGCGATGGATCGCGTGCCTCCACCAATACAGTCGTTAACGGCGTCAGCGCCAGCGCGTGCGCAAGCGTCGAGCCCGCGAGCCCGCCTCCCACGATCAACACATCGGCTTCGAGCAGGTCGTGAGCCATTAGCGACTTGCCATCAGTTGCTCGATCTCATCGGCCAGTAACGGTAGACCTTCGGTAAGTACTTGCGGCCCATCCTTAGACAGATACACATCGTCCTCGAGGCGAATCCCGATTCCCCGCCAACGCTTCGCGACGCCCTTGGCGTCCGGTGCGATGTAAATACCTGGCTCGATGGTCGTGACCATGCCGGGCTCCAGTAACCGCCACTGTTCGGCCACCTTGTAGTCCCCGACATCGTGTACATCCATTCCCAGCCAATGGCCCGTCTTGTGCACGAAGTACGGCCGGTACGCACCCGTCTTGATCAGGGCCGGAAGCCGTCCCCGCAGAATCCCCAAATCTCTCAAGCCACGCGTAATTTCCTTGACCGCCGCGTCGTGCGGATCATTCCAATGGTTACCCGGTTGAAGCTTGTCCGTAGCGGCTTGATTCGCCACGTAGACGATCTCGTAAAGATCTCGCTGTGGCTCAGAAAATTCGCCATTGATCGGGAAAGTTCGGGTCACATCCGACGCGTAGTATTCGAGTTCACAACCGGCATCGATCAGCACCAGATCCCCGTCCTTCAGGACCGAGTCGTTCGCGTGATAGTGCAATACACACGCGTTCGAGCCGGCCGCGACGATCGGCTCGTAGGAACACTGCGCGCCGTGCCGCGCGAACGCGTACCGATACTCGGCTTCGAGTTCGTACTCGTACATTCCTGGCTTACAGGCTCGTATAGCCTGGCGGTGAGCCTCTACCGCGATGCGTGCCGACCGTTTCATCACGCTGATTTCTCGACGGCTCTTGAACAGACGCATCTCATGCAGAAGATGACCCAGATCGACGAGCTCGTCGGGCGCGTGACCGCTCTGCCTTCTAGCGTGCAGGTCGTGCATCCAGCCCAGCAGGCGTTGATCGAACTCGCCGAACATCCGCATGGAGTAATAGACACGCTCGCTCCGCTCCAGCAGGCCCGGAAGTATCTCCTCGATATCATCGATCGGAAACGCGTCATCCGCTCCGTAGCGGGCGACCAGACCCTCGGGGCCCTCGCGCGGCCCATCCCATAATTCTCTCTCTCGATCCCGTTCGCGGCAGAACACCAGAAACTCGCCGTGGGGGCGGCCCGGAATCAATACCGCGACGGCCTCCGGTTCCTCGAAGCCGGTGATATAAAAGAAATCACTGTCGGGACGATACGAGTAGAGCGTATCGCGGCTACGCGTTCGTTCGGGCGCGGCCGGTAGCACCGCTATGCCACCGGTGCCGATGAGCTCCATCAGATGACGTCGGCGTCGGGAGAATTCCTGTGCGTGCACGATGCTAGAGCCCGCTCATCGTTACGGGCAGCACGACCTACTGCCGCTGGCGCAGAGTAAACCACAACAACCGCCACGCAGTTTCGACGCCGGCCCGTCGCCACCGAGTCCATCCGTTGCTATACCCAACGTCGCGTCGTCTGTGCATCTATCGGTCATTCGAGAAAAACTCAACCGGCGAGAGGCCCCAATGCTAACACCGTCCAATGCTTATTGACCCTCGAACGCTTGCGGCTCTATAGTCTGCAGCATGAGTGATCGCGACACCAATGAACGGGTTGACGCCGACCTGCTTCGCCTCGAGAAGAGGCTGGACGAATTGGTCGTGATCTGTAGGCAGCTGCAGGAAGAGAACCGGTCTTTGAAGCAACGACAGGACAGCCTCATCGAGGACCGGGCGACGCTATTGCAGAAGAACGAGCAGGTCCGGGGTCGAGTTGAAGCGATGATCGGCCGGCTCAAAGCAATGGAACAGGCACAATGAACGAGATGTATGCCCACGTCAGTATTCGGATTCTGGAGAAGGAGTATCAGGTCGCCTGTCCAGCCGACGAGAAAGCGGATCTCCTGGCGTCGGCGGAACTCCTCAATCAGAAAATGCGTGAGATTCGAGACAGCGGCAAAGTCGTTGGTTTGGATCGCGTCGCCGTCATGGCCGCTCTGAATCTGGCCAATGAACTGCTACAGAGAACCGACGAAGACCGAGAGCTGAAGGACATTGTTGGCCTTCGGGTGAAGGCGATGCGCGAGAGACTGGACACGGCTCTCGGCACGCGCCAGCAATTGAATCTATAGTGTTATTGGCGCTCCCTGCGGTGTTCGATGCGGATTGGAGTAGTCTTTCGACCCTAAATCTTGATCTTGGGGTTGTGTTCTGTCGGTAGCGTTGTGCACATCCAGTCTAGCTGGATCGCCTGCAACTACCACGGCTTACCCCACCTGCTGCTCTGGTTCGAGAGCGACCAGCTGCAACGGCACAGGCGGGGAGCGTCATCCGCCGCCATCGTTATCACTCAGAGACGGACTAGCAGGCTGTTAACTAAAGACTCAGGCGAGTGCCCGACACTTCACTCATCAGCAGCCACGAGCGTAGTGAACAACGGCGGCGCAGTCGCGAACGCCGCAGGGCCGTTCCGGAGCCGCAGAAGATCCAGGCTGAGCTGCAGCTCGCTCAACGGCTGTGGCGCCTAGCCCCGTATCAACGCGCCCGACATCTGAGCATCTATTTCGCGACCGACGGCGAACTCTCCCTCGAGGCGTTCATCGCCGGTGCCAAGCGCCGTAACAAACAACTGTATGCGCCCGTGCTTCGGGGAGACAACCTTCGATTCGCCGCTCTGCGACCCGGCGCGCCGCTAAAACCGAATCGCTTCGGCATCCTCGAGCCGCCAGGCGGACCCTACATCGATGCTCGCTCCCTGGATCTAGTGCTGACACCGCTCGTTGCCTTTGACGATCGAGGCACAAGACTCGGCATGGGTGGCGGCTTCTATGACCGATGCTTCCAGTTTCTACGCTCTCGATCTGCGTGGCGGAAACCGAAACTGATCGGCGTGGGGTACGAATGCCAACATCTGCCCAGCATCGACGCGGAAGCGTGGGACGTCCGTCTGTGGTGTGCGGTCACCGAAGCAGATACCTACTACTTTTAACAGACGCTATACCGTTAACAGGATCGACGCATGCCGGCTTCAGTTGGCATGACTACAGGATCTCTTGGACTAGAGAACTCATCGAGCTGTGGTCAAGTCGCGCAAATGCGCAAATTTTTGCGCAATTTCGAGAATGAGTACGGTTTTCTTCCTTCTAGTGCTCTCATCGCGCTGAGTCCGATATTGCGGGGACTTTGGTGGGCAGTGCAGCAAACCGTGACGATCGCGCTGCGTTCGAGTTGCGGAACAGACTCCGTGAACATAACAGTGATTTATTCGATTCAGATCGGCGCCGCGAGTGTCATTGTCCGGACACGACACCCAACGCTCCTCCGTGTTCGGCCCGACGCGGCGTGCAACGATCAAAAACCCAGTGATTTAGCGGGTCTCCGCCACATTAACCGGGCATGCTTCTTGCTGAGTCACATTCGAGCCCCAACAGTTCTTCGACGTCAGAAACAATTCATCCACTTCTAAAGCGAAATTATTTTTCAGCTGCGAGTCGTTCGATCTGGTTGTTCAGCACGAACACGATTCGACTTTTCATCGATTAATAACCGAGAGTGTGCAGTCGTTCACACTCTTCGCATAAATTGCGCTGCAAGACACGTGCAAAAACACCTAACTTGCTGGAAATTTTGATTCTTTTATATATACTCAACGCCGGTTAACCCCGACACGGAGACTATCCATGGCTAAACGAGCTTCGAAGAAGCGAACTTCTCGCAAGAAGGTGAGCGCCAAACGCAAGACTGTGCGGCGCAAGGTAGCCAAGAAACGCGCCACCAAGAAGAAGGCGACGCGTAAGAAGGCCACTCGCAAGAAGGCGAAGAAGAAGACACGTAAGAAGGCTAAGAAGAAGGCCACTCGCAAGAAGGCGAAGAAGAAGGCTAAGAAGAAGGCCACTCGCAAGAAGGCGAAGAAGAAGGCCAAGAAGAAAGGTAGGAAGAAAACTACCCGCAAGAAGGCCAAGAAATAGGCCTCTCGCAAGAGACGGTAGTTACTTCAACGCCTTATGTCAGCCTTCTAGCTCTGACATGAACGAAGTGCCCGCTACACGCGGGCACTTTTTTTGGTGAAGCGACATGAACCAAAACGACAAGAAACGCCAAGCGGCCGCGGCCGCTGTAACCCAGATCGAGCCCGGGATGTCCCTGGGCGTCGGCACGGGCAGCACCGTGAACTTCTTTATCGACGCCCTGGCTGAACGCGCCCGAGAACTGACGCTTGTCGTTTCGAGCTCGAAAGAGTCCACTCGGAGACTCGAGAGCTTCGGCATCGAGGTCTCTGAACTCTCGAGCACCGGCGATCTCGACCTCTACGTCGATGGCGCGGATGAGGCGACCAAGCATCTACACCTTATTAAGGGGGGCGGAGGAGCACTCACGCGCGAGAAGATTCTTGCGAGCGCGTCAAGAAAATTCATCTGTATCATCGACGACTCTAAATTCGTGGGTAGCCTAGGCAAATTCCCACTCCCGGTGGAAGTCATCCCGATGGCGCAATCATTCGTGTCGCGGCGGCTGATCCAAGCGGGCGGCCAGCCCATCTTGCGGACGGGCTTCGTGACCGAGAACGGCAATCACATCGTAGACGTCCATAATCTGAGTATTCCGAATCCGCTTGAAGTCGAGAACCGTCTGAATCAGATCCCCGGCGTCGTCACGGTCGGGCTATTCGCTCAGAGACGCGCTGACATTCTGCTGATTAGCGGAGACGATGGTGTCAGGGAGCTGCGCTAGCGCCGCGGCGTCCCGCGGCCGGTCGGCGAGTTGGCTGGGGGAGAGGGATTCGAACCCCCGCTCTCGGAGTCAGAGTCCGATGTCCTACCACTAGACGATCCCCCAGTCGCGGGCTCACCAGCGCTAGCGTTTGGAGTACTGCGTCGCCTTACGCGCCTTGCGCAGACCGACCTTCTTGCGCTCGACTTCCCTGGCATCCCGGGTGACGAAACCCGCTTTGCGTAGCGGCTGCCTGAGCGTCTCGTCATACGACATCAGCGCCCGGGTAATCCCGTGGCGAATAGCGCCTGCCTGTCCCGTCGTGCCACCGCCGCGGACGCCGATCTGAATATCGAACTTGTTCTCCAATTGTGTGAGTTCCAGAGGCTGGCGGACAATCATACGCGCCGTTTCTCTGCTGAAAAATTGGTCCAACGGCCGTCCGTTAACCCGAATCTCCCCGCTGCCGAGTCTTAAGTAGACTCTTGCCGCCGAAGTTTTTCTGCGACCCGTTCCGTAATAGAAGTCGGTAGCCATGTCCTACAAGTCCAGCGGATGAGGCTGTTGAGCCTGGTGCGGGTGCTCCGCCCCCCGAACGACCTTCAGTTTCTTGAACATCTGTCTCCCGAGAGGATTCCGCGGCAGCATGCCTTTGACAGCGCGCTCCAACACCCGTTCCGGCGCTCGCGCCAGTAGATGTTCCAGGGACTCAGATTTGAGGTTGCCGATATAGCCTGTATGCCAGTGATAGATCTTGTCCTTCAATTTGGTGCCGGTGACCCGAATCCTCTCGGCATTAATCACGACGATATAGTCGCCCGTATCGACGTGCGGCGTATATTCGGGCTTGTGCTTCCCGCGCAGGCGCCGAGCGATTTCGGACGCCAGTCGACCGAGCGTCTTGCCGCTGGCGTCGACGAGATACCAGTCGTGACGGACTTCTTCCGGCTTGGCCGAGAATGTCTTCATAGCTTGCCTGGGTAGCGGCGTGACCGCCGACGAAGGAGGCGGAATATTACGCGCCTGATCAAGCCCTTGCAAGGCGTGCGACGGCCCGAGCCCACCCTTCTCACCGCCCTGATCATCGCGGGTCGTCACAGGAAATGTCCCGCTGGCGACTCGTTATAATGACTGGATGACGCGTAGGATCGATTGGCAGGATCGGCTCGTTGCGGCGGCCGACCAGGCGCTGCGTACCCTGGCCGGCCCAGCAGTAGCTTCTCGCCCGTCTCCGGCCGAAGGTCTGCCCGACTCGCCGTTAAACGCGGAGGAGCGTCGCAAGAGCAGCGCTCTTATGCGCGTCAACCACGCGGGGGAAATCGCAGCACAGGCACTCTACAGCGGCCAGTCTGTGATGGCTCGTTCGGCGAGCACGCGCGACCACCTTCTCCAGGCTGCGGCTGAAGAACAGGATCATCTCGCCTGGTGTGCGCAGCGACTAGTGGAACTGGACGGCCGAAGCAGCGTGTTCGACCCACTCTGGTACGCCGGAAGTTTTCTGCTGGGTGTGCTGGCGGGAAGCGCCGGCGACCGGGTGAGCCTGGGCTTCATCGCGGAGACTGAGCGCCAGGTCGAAGCTCATCTACGAGACCATCTAGGACGGCTGCCGCAGGCCGATACCAAAAGTCAGGCTGTTTTGCAGAAGATGGCAACCGACGAAGCCCATCACGGTACGACCGCGAGACTGTCGGGCGGAATAGACCTTCCTCAGCCCGTTCGGTCGCTGATGGCCGTTGGAGGTGAATTTTTACGTCGAACGGCACTCCGGATGTGAACTGCGTCACAACCTGCACCCTTAGTTACTTGTCATGGCTCCATAAACTGATTTAATAGCGCATTACGTCAAATGGAGTACGAAGCCATGGAAGAAGCCGTCCGACCGCTGAGTGACATTCCCGCGATAAATCGCTTCCTGAGCTATTGTCGTGTGCGGACGGTTCCCGCCAAGACCGTCATGATTCATGCTGGCGATCTTCCGGACGTGATGTATTACATTATCTCTGGCTCGGTCGAGGTCATGATCGAAGACGAGGACGGTAATGAGATGGTATTGGCCTACTTGAACAAGGGCCAATTCTTCGGCGAGATGGGACTGTTCTACGAGCAACCGACTCGAAGCGCCTGGGTGAGATCACGGGCGGAGAGCGAAATCGCCGAGATGACCTATTCCCGCGTGCGGCAGATCGCCTCCGAGAGTCCCGGACTGATCTTCGAGCTGGCCACGCAACTGGCCGCGAGGTTGGACAGAACGAACCGAAAACTTGGTGACCTGGCATTCGTCGACGTCACAGGGCGAGTCGCACACGCCATCATGGATCTGTGTAATGAACCCGACGCCATGACCCATCCGGACGGCATGCAGATCAAGGTATCCCGCCAGGAGCTCTCCAGACTGGTCGGTTGTTCGCGAGAGATGGCCGGACGCGTACTAAAGGTTCTGGAGGAGCAAGGCCTCGTTAGCGCGAACGGCAAGACCATCGTCGTATTCAACGCCCGCAGAGAATTGCCGCAGGCCCGCAAAGAAGTCGTTCGTCGGCCTATCTAGGCCACCGCAATTCGCGGCGTAGCTACTTGAAGCCTCGGTGAGTCTTGACCTGCTCGTAGGCGGCGCGAATCTCCTGAGTCTTCTCCTCAGCGACGCGCATCATCGCTTGCGGTAAACCCCGAGCGACCAGCTTATCCGGATGGTGTTGATTCATTAAACGTCGATAAGCCGTCTTCACATCCTGATCACTGGCGTTGGGATCTAGCCCGAGGACGCCAAAGGCATCCTCCAGCCCGACTTTCTTGTCGGGCTCGCCACGGTCTCGAAATTGCCGAGCGCGAATCAGCGCCTCTACCTGCGCAAGCTCCACCCGACCCATGCCAAGAAATCTGGCCACCGTCCATAACAGCTCTCGTTTCGTCTTGCTGAGCGACCCGGCCGCCAATGCGGCCTGCATCTGGATTTCCATAAACGCTCTGATCAGATCTCTGCGACCGCGGAGTCGGTCGTGTAGCCTCTTCAGGCTCTCCGACCGGCGAAATTCCGGGCTCTTCCCGGCCGAGAAATACCCGATCGCCTGCTGTACCTGCTCGGGCGGCAAGGCCATGCTGTGCATCAGGCGACGGGCTACCCGGATGTCCTCCTCTGAGACGCAGCCGTCAGACTTGGCGACATGCCCCATCAACGTGAAGGTCATCTCGAAGAACAGCTGCTGGATTTCCTCCGAACCGAAATCTGTTCGTTCAAGCCTTGCATGACCGGCGCTCAGTCGTAGATCTAACTGATGCCCGAGCATGATCCCCAGCGCCACGCCGACTAAACGGAATGGGCCGGCCGCAACATAGCCCAATGCGCCGCCGACGACCTTACCGATCCACAGCATCACTGTTCACGGGCGCGTTACCGGGGCAACGGTAGGCGCTAAGCGTCCGCTCGGCGCTCTGGAGTTGCTGACTGACCGCTAGACGAGTCATTATCGCGTTGTACATCTCAACCGCTGCTTTGCCAATCCCCGAAGGATGCCGTCGTCTATGACAGAACCGTTACCAGAAGCCGTGTCCGAGTCAAACCTGTCGAGCCTGGAACTGGTCGCCCGCGGTAAGGTACGCGACATATACCGTGTCGACGACGACCACCTGCTGATTCTCGCCAGCGACCGCATTTCCGCCTTCGATGTCGTGCTTCCGGATCCGGTCCCAGGCAAGGGAATCGCGCTGACGGCGATATCCAACTTCTGGTTCGAGCGGCTGGGGCACGTCGTTCCGAACCATCTGACTGATATCGCCCCCGTTAGCGTCCTACCGGATCCACAGGACCACGCAATCGTCGCAGGTCGCTCAATCGTCGTGAAGAGTCTCAATCCCCTGCCCATGGAAGCGGTCGTTCGAGGGTACCTGATCGGTTCCGGCTGGAAAGACTACCGCGCGTCAGGCAGCGTCAGCGGCATCTCGCTGCCGCCAGGCTTGGAGCTTGCCGAACAATTGCGTGAACCGATCTTTACGCCAAGCACGAAGGCGGCCGCAGGCGATCATGACGAGAACATCACGGCCGACGATGTCGACTCCTTGATAGGCTCTGAACTCCGCCAACGCGTGTCTGACCTCTCACTGCAACTCTATTCGCAGGCGACGCGGTACGCCCGAGAACGTGGCATCATCATCGCGGACACGAAATTCGAGTTCGGTTTGGATAGCGATGGAGAATTGTATCTGATCGACGAGCTGTTCACACCCGACTCGTCGAGATTCTGGCCGGTCGCAAGCTACGCGCCGGGCTCTTCACCGCAGAGTTTTGACAAACAGTATGTCCGCGATTACCTCGAGACATTGGACTGGGACAAGAAGCCACCCGGCCCGCGTTTACCAGCGATTGTGGTCAGACGGACTCGTGAGAAATACTACGAAGCCTTGGCCTGTCTGACGCAGTGACGTTGGTCAGGCATCTACCGTAACGGGACGGAGTCCGCCGATGGAGCGATGGAATCGACGTATTCAAGCGTGGCTCTGGGACGGCGACCCGCCGTCCGGAACTCCGCAGAGAGCCCTCCTGACCGTCTCACGCTTCGCCTACGCCCTGGCCAGGGAACTCTCTTCTGGCGAGCTTAGCCTGCGCGCAATGAGCCTCGTGTACACCACGATCCTCTCAGTCGTGCCGCTGTTGGCGCTGAGCTTTTCGATCCTGAAAGGCTTCGGCTTCCACCGTCAAATGGAGCCGCTGATTCTGAGCGTCCTCGCGCCCCTGGGTCCGCGCAGCGAGGAGTTGACGGCCACCGTCATCGGCTTCGTAGATAACGTGCAGGGCTCCGCGCTGGCAGGAGTAAGTTTAATCTTGTTGATCCTCGCCGCTCTATCGATGGCGCATAAGGTCGAGAATAGTTTCAACTTCGTGTGGCGGGTCGATCGCCCGCGCAGCTTCGGACGCCGTTTCAGCGAGTACCTGAGTGTGATGCTCGTGGGACCCGCGCTAATGAGCGTCGCCATGGGATTGCTGGCGACGATAGCGAACACCGCCGTCATCAACCGACTGCGAGAGACGGAGCCGCTGGGGAGTCTGGTCGTCGGCATAACCCAGGTCACACCGTACGTGCTCGTGATTGGCGTGTTTAGCTTTCTCTACAGCTTCGTGCCGAATGCGACGGTGCGGATCAGGACAGCGCTGCTGGGGGGCGTGTTCGCAGGGATCGTCTGGGTCGGCTGCGGCGAGCTGTTCACACAGTTCGTCGCCGGCACCGACCGAACCGAAGTCATCTACTCCGGATTCGCGATCATGATTTTCGGAATGCTCTGGCTCTACCTCTCGTGGCTGATTCTACTCGTCGGTGCGCAGTTTACTTTCTTCTATCAGAACCCGGATTACCTTCGTCTCGAAAAGCGCACACCGAACGTGTCGAACGAAGTGACGGAGCGTCTGGCGATCAGCGTGATGCTGCTCGTCGGCCAGGACACCGGCGAGCCGACGGATGGCTGGGGAATCTCGGGCTTAGCGGCCCGTATTGGCGTACCGCGGCATCTGTTGGAGTCCGTCGTCGCGGCGCTACGGGAGGCCCAGCTGCTCGTCGAGACCACCGAGGAGCGGCTGATCCCCGCCAGGGATTTACGCAAAATCAGTGTCGCCGAGATCCTCGCGTCGGTTCGCACATCGACCGCAGACGAGCGGGCCACGGAGCCCGGACAGTGGAACTCGACGGTCCAAGCCGTCGCCCGGCAGGTCGACGCCGCCATCTACGCAGCGGTAGATTCCCGTTCCCTGGCTGACCTAGTCGACGAAGACGCAGCGCACGCACAGCCGCAGACGTCGTAATGGACTACGTCAGTTGCTCTTACCCGCAACCGTGAGGTTGTCAACGAGCACCGATCCGCAGCGAATCGTTCCCCGACGGTCGACGTCGGAACCAACAGCCCGGATGCCGTGGAACAAATCCTTGAGATTACCCGCGATAGTGACTTCGTGAACCGGATGCACGATCTCCCCGTTCTCGACCCAGAAGCCCGCTGCGCCTCGCGAGTAGTCTCCGCTGACCGTGTCAACGCCCTGCCCGAGTAACTCACCGACCAGAAAGGCTTCCGGGCATTCGCCGAGCAGTTGATCGAGCGAGCCTGCCGTGGACTTCACGACGAGATTGTGAACGCCGCCCGCATTCCCCGTCGTTTGCAGTCCCAGGCGCCGCGCGGAGTAGCTCGACAGGACGTAACCGAGAAGAACGCCACCGCCTATCAGCTGCCTCTGGCGGGTTGCGACGCCCTCGTTATCGAACGGCGCACTGCCCATCGCGCCGGGAATAAAAGGGTCCTCCTCTATCTCCACGAACTCCGGAAAGATCTGTTCACCACAGGCGTCCAACAGAAATGATGCCTTACGATATTGACTCGTGCCGCGGATCGCCGCGACCAGGTGGCCGAACAACCCCCCTGCCAGCTCCGCCGGATAGATCACGGGCACCTGTCTCGTCGAGATCTGCCTGGCACCCAAACGACGCAACGTTCTGCGCGCCGCCTCTGCCCCGACTTGCTCCGGCGTCTCTAGTGCCTCGGGGTTACGCGCCAGCGTCAGCCAATAGTCGCGTTCTAACGCATTCTCGCTCTCTGCGATCACGCCGCAGCTCACTGAGTGATTAGTCGTGGCATACCCACCGCAAAAACCGTGGCTATTGGCGTAAACCTGTACGCCCCCACCGGTCGCTACACCTGCCCCCTCCGAGTTCTTGATCCTAGGATCCGCCGCACGCGCGACATCTTCCGCACGGCGCGCGAGTTCCTCGGCGGCTTCGATCGACAGTTCCCATGGGTGATAGAGGTCGAGATCCGGGAATTCCTTCGCCAACGACTGCTCGTCGGCAAGGCCAGCGTACTGGTCCTCCGCGGTAAAGCTCGCGATGCTCAGCGCTTTGCGGGTGATTTCTTCGACCGCCGCTTGGGAAGACTGCGTCGTGCTGGCGCTGCCCTTACGGCCGCCAACATACACGGTGATCGCAAGCGCTCGATCACGCTGGCGTTCAACCGACTCCAGTTCCCCCATGCGCACCGTCACCGAGAAACCCTCGTCATAACTGACAAACGCTTCGGCCTGATCGGCGCCGAGCGTGCGCGCGACCTTTACAGCTTCCTCCGCCGTCGCTTGAAGTGACTGCTGCACCCCGTGTGCATCCATCGGTAGGCAACCTCGCGATAAGAGACGCTAATGTTAACTGCTGTACAATAGCCCGATGAAACCGTTGGTCGGAATTCTCATGGGCTCGATGTCGGACTGGGACATCATGCACCATACGGTGGATACCTGCGACGAGTTAGGAATTCCCAACGAAGTCCGGATCATATCGGCGCACCGCACGCCCGATTTACTTTTCGAGTATGCCTCAACCGCCTCTGAACGTGGGCTGGAGGTGCTGATCACCGCTGCCGGAGGCGCGGCTCACCTGGCCGGCGTCACCGCCGCGAAAACGCAACTGCCCGTACTCGGCGTCCCGATGCAATCTCAGGCACTCAACGGCATCGATTCGCTGCTATCCATCGTTCAGATGCCGGCCGGGATCCCTGTCGGCACGCTAGCCATCGGCAAGCCAGGCGCGATCAACGCGGCTCTGCTGGCCGCCGCGATACTCGCCAACAAGCATGCCTCTATCTCTACGTCACTGGCTGCATTCCGCAAGAAACAGACCGACCGCGGCGTGAACCAGCCGGACCCACGCGACAGCTAGCGTCTACCACTGACGGGGGCGTGCCCGGATAGTCTTGCGAGCGTCGTGGGCGAGGAGCGCGCCACGGACGGCCCAGAGCGACGAGGTCACGATTCGAGCCGAGCCATGGACGGCGAGGCGAGATTGAGTCGAGCAGAAACTATCCGGGTACGCCCCCAAGCGGCCGAACTGTCTGCGTTAACTTTGAGACAAGTCATCCATGGCGCGACGGCTGCGGCTCTGACGATACCCCCGGCGCCTCAGCCACAGGACCAAGCCGGCTATCACGCTAGCGAGCCCGATCCCAGCGAGGATTGTCGGCCAGTACCAATTCTCTAGATAGAAGCTCAACGCCAGGATGATCGCGCCGACCACAGCATAGTAATAGGGTAGTGACTCGTACAATGGTTTCGACAGCCACATGATCATTGCTCCTGGCGACGCTCGGCGAGCAGCCGTATTTTACCGTACCGATGCTAACGAGAGCGGCAGCAGCTTAGCGACGCTCGATCGTCGTCCTAGCTGGCCTGGGTTCCGCCGACGGTCATCGCGTCGATCCGCAACGTCGGTTGTCCTACTCCCACCGGCACCGACTGCCCTTCCTTACCGCAAGTCCCAACGCCCGGATCGAGTTCGAGATCCGAGCCGACCATGGAGACACGGGTCAACACGTCCGGCCCGTTACCGATCAACATGACGCCCTTCACGGGCGCGGTGATCTTACCGTTCTCGATCAGGTAAGCCTCGCTCGCTGAGAAGACGAACTTTCCGGAAGTGATATCGACCTGACCGCCGCCGAAATTCGGGGTGTAGATGCCCTTATCGACCGACGCGATCACATCTTCCGGTGCGTGCTTGCCCGGTAACATATAGGTATTGGTCATTCGTGGCATAGGCGGGTACGCGAATGATTCTCGACGCCCGTTACCCGTCGAGCGGGTATTCATGAGTCTCGCATTCAGCTTGTCGTGCATATACCCCTTCAGTATCCCGTTCTCGATCAACGTATTGTATTGCGTCGGCGATCCCTCATCGTCCATATTGAGGGAGCCGCGGCGGCCTTCGAGCGTACCGTCGTCGACGACCGTACACTCAGGCGTCGCCACACGCTCACCGATCAGGCCTGAAAAAGCCGAAGTCCCCTTACGATTAAAGTCACCCTCAAGCCCATGGCCGATAGCTTCATGCAACAGAATCCCAGGCCAACCCGAACCCAGGACGACGGGCATGACCCCGGCGGGGGCAGGGATCGCCTCCATGTTGACGGACGCTTGACGTACCGCTTCTGCAGCCAGACTTCGAACTCGATCCGGCGCCGTGAGTAAGGACAGGTCTCCCCGCCCACCGCAGCCAGCGTAACCCTGCTCTCGACGGTCGCCTTTCTGAGTAATGACCGAGACATTGAGGCGCACCAGTGGCCTGATATCCGCTCCAAGAACCCCGTCCGAACTCAGCACGAGTATCAGTTCGTAGACGCTTGCGAGGCTTCCGATCACCTGGATCACGCGCTCATCTATGGCCCGTGTTTCACGGTCCAAACGCAGCAACAACTCGATCTTGTCGGCGTCGTCCAAGCTCACTGACGGGTCGTCTGCCGGATACCGGTGCACAGCCGGCGTAGTCCGGGGCGCCTTTACGCGGCCATCCCCTTGCGTTCGAGCGATTCCCCGTGCGGCTTCGACGGCGTCCTTGAGCGCCTCGGCGTCGAGCTGATCGGAGTAGGCGAAACCTGTCTTCTCGCCGGCAACTGCCCGGACGCCGACGCCCTGATCGACACTATGAGTGCCGTCTTTGACGATGCCGTCTTCTATCGTCCAGGTCTCGATACGCGTGAACTGGAAATAGAGATCGCCGTAGTCGAGCTGCCGGGTCATCAGCGCACCCAGTGCGCGATCCAGCTGGCTCAGATCGAGACCCGCGGGCTGCAACAGCTCGCGGTCGACAATCGTCAACGAATCTACGGGCGGGATGACATATTTTTGAGGTCGCATAGCTGACGCGTCCAGCGCTCAGTGGTGGAATAACCCTAGAGCTGGCGCCGGTGCTCAAGAGCTGGAAAGGTTTCGCGTATCTGTCTAAGTCGCATCATATCCATATCTGCCACGATCACGCCAGGGTCCGAGTCCAGTTCTGCGAGAATCTCCCCCCAAGGATCCACGATCATCGAGTGCCCATAGGTTTGGCGATCGCCGGGATGCTGGCCTGACTGGGCGGCGGCGATCACATAGCACAGTCCCTCGATCGCTCGGGCCCTTAGAAGTACGTGCCAGTGCGCCTGACCCGTCGAAACGGTAAACGCCGCCGGAAGCGCTAGAATCTCCATCCCGAGCTCCCCGAGACGCTGAAACAATGCCGGGAAACGGAGGTCGTAGCAGACGGCGAGCCCGACGTGGCCGAACGGCGTCACGGCGCTCACGGGCTGCGATCCCGCCACGGTCGTTAGAGATTCCTGGTAACTCTCGGTTGCTCCCGGTATGCCAACGTCGAATAGATGAATCTTGTCGTAGCGCACGGCGAGCTCGCCTCGCGGCGTAAATAACAGCGACGCCGAATGGGCTTTGCCACTACCGTCGCGTATCGGCACGGTACCGCCGACTAGCCAAAACTCGTTGTCGGCCGCCTGCTCCGCGAGGAAGCTCTGGATAGGCCCTTCGGCCCAGGACTCACTGACGCTGAGGCGTTCGCTGTCATCGGCGCTCAGGAACGCGAAGTTTTCCGGCAGCACGACGAGATCCGCTCCCGCGGCGCTCGCCTCATGCAACAGCCGCGCCGCCTCCTTTAGATTGCGCTCGACCGACCGACCACTCGTCATCTGGATTGAGGCGGCCTTCATGCGCCCCTTTACTCCTGAACGGGGTGCAACCAGCCCGGAGGCAGGTCGGCGCAAAGCTCACCGGTGCTCAGATCTTCCGGACTCAATCTTTCGATCAACGGCTCACGCCATGTTCCCGACATGCAGTAGAACGCTCGGCCTATGCCTTTCAGTGGCTCCTTGAATATTTGCGTAAAGATCAGCAGAGCGGCTCCTATGCCAGGGCCCGCGAGGAACCCCATCGTCGGGAGTATCTTACCGGGCTCGGCGGTAACGACGGCTTGTTGCTGGTAGGTCTGATCCTTCAAGCCGGTCCGACCGACGACTCCGATGTCCGCGACTGGGCCGGTCAGCCTCAAGTTGTCCGTATAAGCATCACCGTCGATGAGTACGAAGTTACCGCTGACCTCGTCGAACACGAGTCCACGATTGAAGACGTCTCGGAAATCCAACGCCAGTCGCCGAGGCAATGCGGAAATACTCATTAGACCTATCATGCGGCCTGCCCCGGGCTCTAAATCGAGCACGCTGCCCTGTTCCAGCCGAAGAGTGACATCGCCGCTAATACCCTGTCTCCAGTCCGCTGACGGCCCGCCAGGCCAGTAGACGTTCGCTGAGACCTCGGCCAGTTCTCCTTCAAGAATAGGATCCAACGCAAGTTCTTCGAGCGCGACGGCGACATTCCCGCTGTTGAGCGTCAGCGTCAAACGAGTCGTGACTCCTTGAGCGCCGTCTGACCACTGACCACTGCCCTCCAAAGTGAAGCCTTCATTAACGGCACGGAACGACGCCAAACGAAGTCCCGAGGCCTCTGCTCGAATGTCCGCGTTGAGTTCACCGTAGTGGCGCGCCCCGACGGCGAAATCGCCAGCGGTAACGAGTAGCCCCGGTAAGTCGCGCGGGTCTACTTGGCTCGACTCGCCTGACTCGTTCGTAGACAGATGTAGTCGCTGCATCGTCGCGACGATCTGGGCACGGCTGCCCAGATCGAGCGGCATGACGATCCTGCCGGCAACAGGCTCACTATCGATGTCCACGAGCCACTCGGTCGGCTCCCGTCTGACTGCGAGCGTCGTCTGACCAAGAGACTGGCCGAAGACAGAGAAGTCGGCGATTTCTAAGTCGACGGTCGTCAGCAGCGCGGCCGCGCCGGTCTCGGACGCGACTTCCGCGAACAGGTCCAACCAGTCGTCTAATTGCACCTGGCCGAGCTCGCCCTGAATATCTAACCCGTCCTGCGGAAGGAGCAGCGGATACGAGCCGCCGAAGCGAACACTTCCCTTGCGCAGCGACAAACCGTCCGCCCGATTCCACAAACTCAGCGCGAAACGATTCGCAGCGCCCAGATTGCCTTCGATATCGACTCGTTCGGGCTGCGAGAAAATAATATCCGCTTGGAAACTCGTCGCCTCGGCCGGAAGCTTAGTGAACGGCTCGGGAAATTTGAGTGCGACGCCGAGCAGGTTAGAGCTCACACTGACTCTTAACGGCGCCCTCGATACCGGCGCGTCCGGCGCTGGATTCGCGGGTAGCAGAAGACTCCCTTGCCAACGCGTCTGCCCGTCGAGGTACGAGTTCAGCGGCAGACTGAACGCTGCTCCGACCGACTCGGCCGCGATCTCTCCTGCAAACTCCACGCGAGCCCGGTAGCCCGGTTCGTCCGAACGCGTGATGCCGACGATTACCGGTCCATCCAGCAGAGTCGCCTTGATGCCGGCGGCCGTCACACCGTCGTTCTTCAGATTCAGGACACCCTGAATGTCGGTAATGGCCAAGCCGGAACCCCCGACACTCAATTCACCGTCTTGTATCCTCAGTTGCGCATCGAGCTCGTAGGCGGCGAGGTCGGTCAGGGGCAGAGTCAGGGCCAACTCCACGTCAGCATCTCCGGCGTTCGCCTTAAGCTGCGTTATGTCCGGGCCCAGGCTCTTTGCGAATAGCGGAATTTTCTTCAAATACTCCAGCACGCCGTCGAGCGAAGCAGCCGTCACGCCTTCGAGACGGACCACCGCATCTCTCATGTCCGCAACGCTGCCGTTGATATAAGCTCTGTCTTCACCAAGGATTCTGCCGGTCCCGCGAGCCGTCAAGCCTTCGTTCAGGAACTCGACCGTGCCGCGAATGTCTTCCGCCGCCGGCCAGCCCTCCATGAAAGCCAGCTCACCATCCTCGATATCGAACGTGGCCCAGAATCTCCCTTCCCCTTCACGGAATGGGAAAGCGGCCACCGGCCCGACGAACTCGACCTCTGCCCGAGGAATGTAGCCGCCGATGACGGCGCGATCCAACCATGCGACGACAGGAGCCGGTAACACCCCTGCCGGCAGATACTGGCTCGTCTTGGCCGTATCGAATCCAAACAGATTGCTCTCGAGTTCCAACCGCGGAGAACTGCCGTCCAGCGGGATCGTGATCTCGAAACTCGAACGCGTCGTCATGTCCTGATTGTTCAACGTCAGGTTGTCGCTGACGAGGCGAATGCCATCCTGCCCCTGTCGCCAGATCACGATGCCGGTGAGTTCCTCGATATCTAGCTCTTCGCGAAATATCGCCGGCCATCGCACCCGGGCATTACGAGTCTGTAGAGCCAATCGACCACTTCTGGAGACCGCCCGGAGTTCCCCGGATAATCCCATGACCCCCGGCCATTTGCCGTACGTAGCAAAGCCGATGTCACGAAAGTCGGCCGACGCCGAGTACACCCAGGAATCCGCCCCGGAAGTCCAGTCGAGTTGAACGCCCAGCACATCGCCGACAGGCGCGAGCTCAACCCACAGATCGGTCACTGGATGCTCGGGCAAGGCCGCGATCAGAGGCGTCAGATCCTCCAGCCGCAGAAAACTGCTACTCAGCACGAGCCCATTCAGCCCGTTCGAGTCTTTCGCTACGCTGAGATTCACGATGACATCGCCGGGCCAGGATCGCCTCTGTCGCCTGAGATTCAGATTGCTCAATGCCAACTGCCAGCCACGATCGTCACGGCTCCACTCCGTTGTGACCTCCAGGATCTCGTAACTGGAGTCCGCGTCGTTGAAGCCTGGATGCTGCGCTAACAGCAAATTCTCTAGCTCCAATTGGACGGTCGCGCGGCTAACTCTGCCGCCGAGGAAGTCGAGCCAGACCGACACGTCACCGACACCCGAACGAGGCATACCACGCTGATCCGGAAACAACGTCGTCAGCGTGCTCAAATCCAAATCGCGTAACTCGGCGAAGATTCGCCACTCCCGGCCGGTGCCGTCCTCTGGCTCGATCACGCTGCCCTCCGCCGACACATCGATGCGGCTACCCAACTCCGCTGGCGGATCGGCGCGAGCCTCCAGTCGGAGCCGGTCGGCTTCGCGTGCCAATCCGAGCCTCACGTCGAGGAACTCCCAGGACCGGCCCTGCATCCTGTCTTCATAGACCACCGTGCTGTCGCGGACGATGATCTCTACCGACGGCAGGTCTTCGATCGTAAGATCAGTTGACGCGGCCTGCTGCGACGGCGCGCCCTGTAACCGTAGAGTGCCATCGGTGCCACGCTCGAACACCAGGCGAGTGTCGACAACCGTGAGTCGATTCACGACGAGCCGTCGCTCCGTGACGAGAGCCAGGGCACTAAGACCGATACGCGCTTCTCGGGCACTAAATAGCGGTTCGCTCTCGTCCCCGGGAATACTCACACTGACGTCGTAGAAAGTAATTTCCGGACCCAGCAGCGCCCAACGAACGTCCAGCCGGCTGAAGTCCATCGTCAGCCCGAGTTCCTCCCGGGCCCAAGCCTGTATCTCGCCTCGGTAGCTCGGCAATTGAGTGACGACAAGCCGAAACGCGCCGACGCCGATGGCGAGCGTGATCACCAATAACGCGGCGCCGATGTAGAGATATCTAAGTAGTTTGCGAAAAAACTTCCACATACGCTTGCTGAGGACTCAAATGAGGACCACGTCGAACTGATCCGGCGCATAGAGACCCTCACTCTGGAGTCGGACCGGCGAACCAGTCAACTCCTCAAGTTCGGCTATGCTCGCGGATTCTTCATCCAGCAGCCGCTCTATCACATCCGGCCTGGCTAGCACCAGCAGCTCTTTAAACTCGAACTGCCCATGCTGACGCAGTATCTCCCGAAAGATCTCGTAGCATACGGTTTCCGAGGTCTTGACGAAGCCACGGCCATCACAACTTGGACAAGCCTCGCAGAGGACGTGTTCCAGACTTTCACGATTCCGCTTTCGGGTCATTTCTATCAGCCCGAGCGGCGAAACAGCCACTATCTGGGTCTTCGCGTGATCGCGGGCGAGACGGCCGGACAGCGCTTGGGAGACCTGGCGCCGATGCTCTGCTTCGGTCATGTCGATGAAATCGATGATGATGATTCCGCCGAGATTCCTCAGTCTCAGCTGCCTCGCAATGGCAACCGCCGCCTCTAGATTTGTGCGAAAGATCGTCTCCTCGAGATTGCGATGACCCACATAGGCCCCGGTATTCACGTCGATGGTCGTCATCGCTTCCGTCTGATCGAAGATCAAATAGCCGCCGGACTTCAGCGGCACTTTTCTCTGTAAGGCCCGCTCAATCTCATCCTCGACACCATGGAGGTCGAAAATCGGGCGTTCACCGGAATAACGCTCGATGATCGGCGACATCTGCGGCATAAATCGATCAGCGAATTCTGTCATCTGCGCGAACACTTGGTCCGAATCGACTCGAACACGCTCCGTTTCCGCGCCCAAAAGGTCCCTGAGTACCCTGACTGCCAACGGCAGATCCTCGTACACCAACTCGGCAGGGCCCGCCCCAGCTGCCGACTCATCGACGGCCTGCCAGAGTTTCGCGAGAAAGAGCACATCGGCTCTCAGAGCCTCGGCCGTGGCGCCCTCCGCAGCCGTCCTGACGATATAGCCCGGCGGCGAGTCCGCCGGGTCCGCGATGCTCTCGACGCACTGCCGCAGGCGCTCCCTCTCCTCCTCGTCCTCGATTCGGGCCGAGACCCCAACGCCCGCGCTCCGCGGCATCATGACCAGATAACGGGACGGGATCGTAAACTGCGTCGTCAGACGCGCACCCTTCGTCCCCAGTGGATCCTTGAGCACTTGCACCAGCAGTTCGGCACCCTCCTCGACAAGATCGCGGATATTGATCTCGATGTCGCCGCTGACCGTTTCGTCCTGAGGAGTCTGAGCGAAATCCGATGCGTGCAGAAACGCCGTACGTTCGATACCGATATCAACGAACGCTGCCTGCATGCCTGGCAGTACTCGCGACACCTTGCCCTTATAGATGTTACTGATCAGCCCTCGTCTACTCGCACGTTCGATCAGCACCTCTTGAAGCACGCCATTCTCTAATAATGCCGCGCGCACCTCCCGCGGCGTGACGTTGACTAGAATTTCCTCCCTCATGCCGGTCTCGCAGCGGGTTGCAGCCACGTCGGAAAGCCGAACTCTTGAAGCATCGCGGCGGTCACGTCGACCGGTAGCCCCATGACGGAAGAATAACTGCCACTGATGTGTTCTATAAAAATCGCGGCCATCCCTTGTATGGCGTAGCCGCCAGCCTTACCCAACGGTTCTCCCGTCGCACAGTACGCCAGCCGCTCATCCTCCGTCGTCGGCCGAAACCGCACTCTGCTGGTGCTGAGCTCGCTCGAGACCCGTCGCCCGTGTCGGAGGACAACCGCGGTCAGGACACGGTGACTTCTGCCCGAGAGGTCTGTCAGCATCTGCAATGCCTCCTCGAGATCGCGCGGTTTACCGAGGACTCGCCGGCCGATGACGACGGCCGTATCCGCGGCGAGGACCGGCCGAGCCGCGCTGGCCGCCACATCGTTCCAGATCTTGTCCGCTTTCGCGCGCGCCAGGCGAGTCACGTACGCGCCAGGAAGCTCCCCGGGTCGCCGCGCTTCGCCGACCTCCGCGGCCCGCGCCTGAAAGGGCACGCCGATCTGCTCAAGCAACGCGCAACGCCGCGGAGACGCCGAGGCGAGATAAATGAAATCCCTTTTCATTCAATGGAATATACGGGGAAACCGGGTCGAACCGAAGCGCTCGTCGGCGGCAGCAGTTGCTGTCCTGCTGGGGTCTGTGCCAACGAGGCCGCCGTGCGTGATGCTTCGGCCACCGTCACGGGGCGTACCCCGGATAGATTTTGCGAGCGTCGTGGGCGAGGAGCGTGCCACGGACGGCCTAAAGCGACGGGCTCACGATTCGAGTCGAGCCATGGACGGCGAGTCGAGATGGAGTCGAGCAGGAACTGTCCGGGTGCGCGATCCAGAGGGCAGGCTAGTGGCGGTGGTAGGGATGCCCCTCATTCAGGGTCCACGCTCGATAGAGCGCTTCGGCGAGAAGCACGCGGACCAGGCCATGCGGGAATGTCAGTGGCGAGATAGACCACTGCCCGGCCGCGCGCGCTTCGCACTCATCCGAGAGGCCGTCGGGCCCTCCGACCAGCAGACAGACCGGGGCGCCCAACGTCGCCCAGTGCCGTAGCCGCTCCGCTAGTTGTTCCGTAGACCACGGTCGGCCAGCCAGCGTCAGCGCGATCACGTGGGCCGTCGACGGGATCGCACGCAGCATGCGCTCGCCCTCGTCCTTCCGGGCTTTTTGGTTCGAGGAAGACTTGGACCGATGCCCGAGCGGGACCTCAAGCAACTCCAGCGTACAACTACCCCGCAGGCGCCGAGCGTAGTCGTCGAATCCTTCGGCAACCCACGTGGGCTGCCGATTGCCGGCGGCGATCACGAGAAGACGCACGATTCTCTAGATTCCAAGGCGAGCATTTCATGGCGACGCTAAAGAGATTCTTCGGCGCCCTCGAAATAATCGAGATCCCAGAGTTTCTCTAGGTCGTAGTACTCCCTGATCGTCGGCTGCATTACGTGCACGACGACATCCCCAAGGTCAACGAGTATCCACTGGCCAGCATCCTGTCCCTCGATGCCTATCGGCCGAGCGTGATTGTCCTTGCACCGTTCTACGAGCGCGGCTGCAACGGCGCGTACATGGCGAGCGGATCGACCGTTCGCAATAATCATGAAATCGGTGACAGAGGTGAGATGCCTGACGTCCAGACAGGTGACGGCCTCGGCTTTGAGATCGTCGAGTACGCCGACGACGAGCTTGACGAGCACGTCCTCGGGCGTCTGCTTCGTATCAGTTAGCTTCGACATAGCACCCCGACTCGATAATTATCTGCCTCACACTATCCGGCATCAGGAACTTGGGGTCGACTCCGGCCATTAGCGAAGCTCTCAACTGTGTCGCCGAGATCTCGAGCTGCGTTACGGGCGTGACGAATACGCGGCCACACGGCGAGTCGTGCAGGCTCGCCACCTCATCGGTGCCGCGCTCGCGCAGCAACTCTCCGAGCACCCCCTCTTCGGGTACCCGCCATCCTGGCCTATGAGCCACGACAATGTGAGCGAGCGTCATGATGTCTTCCCAGTGATACCAGTCCGGAAGTCCCAGAAACGAATCCATGCCCATCAGCAGGCATAGAGAAACCGAAGGATTCTCGCTTCGCAGGCTGCCGAGCGTATCGACTGAATAGGACGGGCCTTCCCGCTTGAATTCCCGGTCATCCACAACGAAGGACGACTGGTCAGCGACAGCCGCCCTGACCATGTCGAGCCTGGAGGCGCCTGCAACCGTCGCTGCGTCACGGTGCGGCGGATTTGCACAGGGAACGAAACAAACTTTCGTTAGGGACAGACGTTGCAGCACCTCGAGTGCTGTGCGCAGATGACCATAGTGGATCGGGTCGAACGTTCCGCCAAAGATTCCGATTGGACCCATACGCGAATTCAGTCACTCCTCGTCAAGCCGCGCGGCCGGATTGCAGATGCTCTGAAGCCACCATCGCCATGACGAGCTGTGTCAGCCCGTCCCAAGGCCGCCCCCGGCTGACACCTTTAATGACATGATCGACCTCCGCTGCTTGAGCCAGTAGGGCCGTGAGCTGGCCTAACCGATATCGCTGCAATGCTCTTTTCACGAGCGGTTGACGCTGAGACCATACATGGTGTCTCGACAACGCTCGATCTTCACTATCGCCTTGCAGCGTCGCTGACCTTAAACGGGCCAGCAGACAAAGCTCTCGACTCAACGCCCATAATACCAGAGCCGGCGCAATGCCCTCCGCCCGCAGGCCGTCCAGCACCGCGAGGGAACGAGCCGCATTACCGGCCAGTATCGCGTCGGTGAGTTTGAAGACATCGAAGCGCGTATTGCTGGCGACGGCTTCGAGCACCATCCGCTCGTCTACGCTGCCCTCGCCCAGCAGGAGTGCCAGTTTCTGGATTTCCTGGTCAGCGGCCAGCAGGTTGCCCTCGACTCGATCCGCGAGAAGCTCTGCGGCACCGGTTGTGAGTCTTAATCGGGCGCGGCCGGCGCGTTCCTGTAGCCACCTCGGCAGCTCGCGCCGCTCGATCGGCCAGGCTTGCACAACGACCCCGTTCGTCTCGATCGTTTTCACCCAGGCGCTCTTGAAGGCCGCCGAGTCGAGTTTGGTCGTAGCGATCAGGAGCAGACGATCGGGGTCGGGCCTCTCAACCAGCGAGCGAATGGCGCTCGTGCCGTCCTTTCCAGGACGAGGACTCGCAAGCCGCAACTCCAGGATGCGGCGCGTGGCGAACAACGACAGATTGTCCACATCGCCTTCGAGTTCTGCCCACTTGAAACCGCGTTCGACGACGACGAGCTCTCTGTGTTCGAAGCCGTCCTGACGAGCGCGCGCCCGTATCGATTCGAGGGCCTCCGCCACCACTAACGGCTCGTCACCGGCGACGAGATACACCGACGCGAGGGATTTAGTCAGGTGGGCTGCAAGTTGCCGCGCGGCGAGCTTCACTGGCGGCCCTTAAGACGAATCGAGTTGTGAAAGAGAAATTCCCCGTTCTTCCAACAGCACTGGAATTCCGTCCACGACGGGATACGCGATCTGGCCGTCGTCCGTGACGAGTGCCTCTTGGAGTGCCTCCGTCACGACGGCGTCATCGCGACTTCTGATCTTCTGCTCCTGGATCAGGCCATTCAACTTTGCCAGCGTAGCGGGTGACATGGCTGCCATCGGCAGCCGGGTCGCCGGGCAACAGATAATGTCGAGCAAGTTCTTGTCGAAGCTCACAGCGATCCCTACTCCAGCACGCTGCTCTGGTGACGGTCAGGGCGCCTTGTCGGGACCGGGTCATAGCCGAACGTCGCCCATGGATGACAACGCGCGAGGCGCTTGATCGTCAGCCAGCCGCCATGCGCTGCACCATGCAACCGGAGCGCTTCGACGGCATACTCGGAACAGCTTGGCGAATACCTGCAACGCGGGCCCAGCCAGGGCGAGAACAGATACTGATACGCTCGGATCATACCGATCGCGAGTCGCGCGAATGTCTTCGATAACGTGTTCATGTCTTAGCGTGCCCGCCGCCAGCGAGGGCCTTCGGGGCTATCCTCTATCACAATGCTCGCTTTCTCAAGCTGAGCCCTGATTCGATCCGCCGCGGCGAAGTCTCGCTCCTTTCGAAGCCGCTCGCGCCGGCTCACGAGTTCATCAATCTCAGCGGATTCGAGCGCTCCGGACGCCTCGGTGTCGACAAACCAGGCCTCGGGATCCGCCTGCAGCAATCCCAACAGGCCCGCGCCCGCACGCAACTCCGTGGCTAGTTTCCGACGTCGCGTGGGATCAGTTTCCCGATTGGTCTCTCGTGCTAGATCGAACAGCGCCGCCAGGGCCCGCGGCGTGTTGAGGTCGTCATCCAGCGCGTCTACGACCGACGCCGGCGGCGACTCATCGGGATCGTCCTGTTGCTCACCGGTCACGCCGGCGGCCCGCAGCGCACCGTACATTCTGTCGAGCTTTTGCCGGGCTTCACCGAGGACCCCGTCGGTCCAATCCAACGGCTGCCGGTAGTGAGCCGTCAAGAGCCCCAGTCGAACAGCTTCCGGCGGCGCCTCTGTGAGCAGATCCCGGAGCAGAACGATGTTGCCGACGGACTTCGACATTTTCTCGCTCTCGACGTGAATGAGCCCGTTGTGAATCCAATAGCGGCAGAACAGGCGGCCCGCGTGAACGCAGGTGCTCTGCGCCGTCTCGTTCTCGTGGTGAGGAAACACCAGGTCCTGACCGCCGCCATGGATGTCGATCGTCTCACCGAGATGAGCCTCCACCATCGCCGAGCACTCGACGTGCCAGCCCGGCCGGCCGCGCCCCCAGGGGCTGTCCCAGCCCACGACGTCCTCCGCAGACGGTTTCCACAACACGAAATCCGCCGGGTCCCGCTTGTAAGTCGCGACCTCGACGCGTGCTCCGGCGATCATTTCGTCCAGAGCCCGCCCGGACAGATGGCCGTACTGAGGAAAACTGGCCACCGAAAAAAGGACGTGCTCCTCCGCCTCGTACCCATGACCTGCTGCCACCAGTCGCTCGATGAGACTGATGATCTGTGGCATGTGCTCGGTAACGCGAGGTGCCAGGTCCGGCGGCTGCACGCCGAGCAGCGCCATGTCCTCGAGATAGGCCGCGAGATAGCGCGCGGTCAACACGCCGATCTCGACGTTCTCATCCTTGGCGGCCGCATTGATCCTGTCGTCAACGTCCGTGATGTTACTAACGTAGACCAGTTGATAGGATCGGCGTAGAAGACGAGCGAGGACGTCGAAGACTACCGGCGGCCTAGCATTGCCGATGTGAGAAAAGTTGTACACCGTGGGGCCGCAGACATACATCGTTACGCGCTGCGGGTCGGCGGGCTCAAACAACTCCCGGGAGCGGCTCAACGTGTTGTGGAGGTACAGGGCCATTCGACAATGCGTTGCCGCGCTTCTCAATCTACTGACGGATCGGCCTATCATAACAACGCAGAGCGCTTCAGCAGAGCCTGTCTAGCTTATAATCTCCTGCCCCGAGAACCGGATCTACGCGCCATGAGTCAAGAGTTTGCCCCCAGGACCAGTGTGAAGCAGGTCGAGGAAGGGACGACGCTAGCGCCGGGATTCGACGCGGACGGCCTGATTCCTGCCGTCACCACGGACTATCACTCCGGGGAATTGCTGATGCATGCCTATATGAACGCGGAGGCGTTGCGGAAGACCATACAGACCGGTGAGGCCCACTACTACAGCCGGAGTCGCGGTGTGCTGTGGCACAAGGGAGCCACGAGTGGACTCGTGCAGACCGTGAAGGAATTGATGATCGATGACGATCAGGACTGTGTCTGGTTAAAGGTCGAGGTAGCCGGGGGCGCCAGTTGTCATGTGGGGTACCGCTCCTGCTTCTATCGCCGCATCCCCATCGACGATAGCGGAACGACTCAGCCGCTCGAATTCACCGACAGTGAGAAAGTATTCGATCCGCAGGCCGTCTACGGGGACGCGCCCAATCCGACCAAATTGTAAGACTCCCAACGAGGCCCGGCCCTATTGGACGGCCACGACACGTCCCCGGTCCGCTTCGATGCGCCGTAAAACCTGCCGCACGAGATCCTGAGCCAGGGCTCGACGCAGCTCTGCCTCTTCAGCGCTCTTGCCCAGGACAAGCGTCTCGTCGTAGGTATAGCTGCGAGTCGCGAGGAGAGACTCTGCCGGGAGCAGACTCTCGCCGTCAGATTCCAAAGAGAAGGTGACGGCATAGTACACCTCGTATTCTCGCGGGATATTTCGAGCGGAGACGGAGAGCATTCGCTGGCCCGAACTATCTTCCAGAATTCTCAGCACCGCGTCGGCTTCCTGTCGAGACTCTACGACCCGCGCGCCCCGCGCCCTCAGCCCATCCCTCAGGCGGCCGTAGAACTCCGTGTGCGGGTTCGCAGCGTCGAGATAGGTAACGGCCGCCGCCGCAGGCAACGTCCCCGTGCCCTCGAGATGGAAGCCGCAGCCGCCCAGGCTGGCCGCACTCAACAGGACGGATCCGAGAGCCACGAGGAAGCGCTGCCGATGCAAGGCGCTCATCTCCGCGGAACCGAGGCTGCGGGTCTAGACATCACGTGCTTGATTCTAACCGGTTTTACAAAGATCATCCGACACCATCGCGCGCCTCTAAAGACCAATGCCGAAGCGTGGGCGCGAATTTCCACCGGCCCGAGGACAACAGAGGACGATGGCAGGATATCCCTTCAAGGAGATCGAGCCGAAGTGGCAGCGCTACTGGGAGCTTAACAAGACCTTCAAGACTCCAGCGGACGTCGACCGGTCCCGCCCAAAGTTCTATGCACTGGATATGTTCCCGTATCCCAGCGGCGACGGACTGCACGTCGGACATCCCGAAGGCTACACGGCGTCCGACATCGTCTCTCGCTACAAGCGCATGCGCGGGTTCAATGTGCTGCACCCGATCGGTTGGGACGCGTTCGGCCTGCCGGCAGAGCAGTACGCGCTCAAGACCGGCACGCACCCGAAGCACACCACCGAGAAGAATATCTCCCGCTTTCGCGCGCAGCTGAAATCGCTCGGGTTCTCCTACGACTGGGACCGGGAGCTGAACACGACCGACCCCAGCTACTACAAATGGACGCAATGGATCTTCAAGCAGCTCTTCGATCGCGGCCTGGCGTATCAGGACGAGATACCGGTCTGGTGGTGCCCGGAACTGGGCACGACGCTCGCGAACGAGGAAGTCGTCGATGGCCGGTCGGAAGTCGGCGGGTTCGACTGCGTTCGACGCCCGCTGCGTCAATGGGTGCTGAGAATCACAGAATACGCCGATGACTTATTGAGCGGCCTCGACGGACTGGACTGGCCGGAGAGTACGAAGGAGATGCAGCGCAACTGGATCGGCCGCAGCGAAGGCGCCGAGATCGACTTCCAGATCGAAGGAGAATCGCGCGGTTCGATCCGGGTGTTCACGACACGCCCCGACACGCTGTTCGGCGCCACCTATATGGTCCTTTCCCCGGAGCATTCACTCGTCGGCACCCTGACCAGCGACGCCGAGAAGACCATCGTCGAGCGCTACCAGCAGGACGCCGCGCGCAAGACCGACTTCGAACGAGCCGAGCTCCAGAAAAATAAAACCGGCGTGTTCACGGGGGGCTACGCGGTCAACCCCGCCAACGACGAGCGGATACCGGTCTGGATCGCCGACTATGTGCTCGCCAGCTATGGGACCGGTGCGATCATGGCCGTGCCCGGTCAAGATCAACGAGACTGGGATTTCGCTAAGAAGTTCGATTTGCCGATCATTCGCACGGTGCAGCCACCCGACAAGTTCGATGGCGAGGCTTACCTCGGCGACGGCCAAGTGGTCAACAGCGGCTTCTTGAACGGTCTCACCACGGACGCGGCGAAAGCCAAGACGATCGCGTGGCTCGAAACGGAAGGTCACGGGACGGCCAAGGTCAACTATAAACTGCGCGACTGGCTATTCTCCCGTCAGCGCTACTGGGGCGAGCCGTTCCCGGTGATCTTCGTCGACGGCAAGCCGAAGACAGTGCCTGATGAAGCGCTACCGGTCACGCTGCCGGACCTTAAGGAATTCAAGCCGAGTGGCTCCCCCGAGGGACCCTTGGCTGCGGCGAAAGAGTGGCTGGAGACGTCAGACCCCGAGACCGGGCGGCCCGCGCGTCGGGAAACCAACACGATGCCCCAGTGGGCGGGTTCGTGTTGGTACTACCTGCGCTATCTCGATCCCGACAACGACCAACGCCTCGTTACCGAAGACCTGGCGCGCTACTGGCTGCCGGTCGATCTCTATGTCGGCGGCGCCGAGCACGCCGTCCTTCATCTCCTGTACGCACGTTTCTGGCACAAAGTGCTGTATGACATCGGTATCGTGCCCACGCCTGAACCATTCGCGAAGCTCGTACACCAGGGCATGATTCTTGGCGAACTCGAGTTCACGAAATTCGTGGACGCCGAAGGCCGGACCGTGTCAGCCGAACATGTTCGCGCCGGCGAGGATCTTCGCTCGGGGCGGAAGCTGCGAGACGAGACCGTCGCTCCGGACGCCGTGATCAAACGGGGCGATCACTTCGTACTGATCGATGACGAGACCGTCCGGGTGGACGCGAGAGCCCATAAGATGAGTAAGAGTCGCGGCAACGTGGTAGCGCCGGATGAGGTCGTCGCAGCGTACGGCGCGGATGCTTTCCGACTCTACGAAATGTTCATGGGGCCGTTGGAGCAAGTGAAGCCCTGGAACACCCGCGGCGTTGAGGGGACGCATCGGTTTCTGAACAGGGTCTGGCGCCTGATCGCAGCAACGGATGGCGGCGGACTGAATGAGACCGTTCAAGACTCGCCGCCGTCGCCTGAACAACTGCAGTCCCTGCACCAGACCATCGCGAAGGTCACGGAAGACATAGAGAACCTGCGATTCAACACGGCCATAGCGGCACTGATGGAATTCACCAACGCTGCGACCAAATGGCCAGTGTTGCCGCGCGACGTCGTGGAGCCCTTCGTGCTGATTCTGGCGCCGCTCGCGCCGCACATCGCCGAGGAACTCTGGGGACGATTAGGCCACGAGGAATCCTTGGCCTACGCGTCGTGGCCTGAGTTCGATGCCGAGCTTCTGAAGACCGCGACGATCGTGGTTCCGGTCCAGGTCAACGGCAAGATTCGCGGCCGCATCGAGATACCCGCGGACGCGACGGAAGATCTGGTCCTGAAGCTAGCTCGGGAAGACGCCAACGTGTCCCGTTATCTGCAAGGCAAACGAATTCTACGCGCGATCTATGTCCCGGAGCGAATCGTGAATTTCGTGATCGGTAACTGAAACAGCAGTACGACCAACGCACCGATGACCACACCATAGTTTCCCCAGCGCACATAAGGTGTCGCGCCTGTGAATCCCTGGACGGCCCCTTTGAGAACATGCGGCTCGAACTGCGGAGATCGTGCTACGACACGGCCATGAGGGTCGATAATTGCCGATATGCCCGTGTTCGTCGCACGCAGAAGGTATCGCCCAGCCTCGGCTGCTCTGACTCTCGCGATCTGTAGATGCTGGTGCGGGGCGATGGTATCGCCGAACCACGCATCGTTGCTGACGTTGACGAGAAGAGTCGCCTCGGGTAAATAATGCAGCTGCTCCGCCCCGAATACGTCCTCATAGCAGATCGTTACGGCGATCTTCTCTCCGGCGACGTCTAGAGGAGGCTGCCCCGCTTCGCCGCGTACGGCATCGGTGTAGGGCAAGCTCATCAGCCTCAGCCAACTGCGGATAAAACCGGGGACCGGAAAGTACTCCCCGTAAGGAACCAGGTGACGCTTGACGTAGAACGTCGACGGATCGCCGAGGGCCACCAAGGAATTCTGGAACGTCTCACCTTCAGGGTCAGCCCTCAAGATCCCGAGCATCACGGTACTCCCGTGCTGTTGTGCCCAGCGCTCAGTCTCAGCCAGATAATCGACGACCCGCTGATAGAGGGCTGGGATCGCGGCCTCCGGCCAAATTATCAAGCCACTGCCTTGACTCTGATAGGTCAGGTCGCGGTACAGATCGAGCGTCGGCCCGAACTGGCTCGGTTGCCACTTCAGATCTTGAGGCACGCCGCCTTGCACGAGTGCTACCGTCAGCAAGGTTCCGCTCGGTTGGGTCCAACGCGCCCCGCTGGCCACGTACGCTCCGGCCCATAGCACCAGCATGAGAACGGCGGCGGCGGCGCGCGTCTGCATCGTACCTAGACTGAGTGTCACCAATGCACCGGCGGTCACGAGCACGGCCCAACTGATTAAATGGACTCCGCCGATCGCAGCGTAACCCATCAGCCAGGAATCGGTCTGGCTGTATCCGGCAGCCAGCCAGCCGAAGCCACTAAGGAACCAACCGCGCCACCATTCCGTCAGTACCCATAGGGCAGGAAAGACAACGAGCCAGGCGCGCGGTCCGTCGGTCGTGAACCATCGCGCAGCCAGCCATCCGGTAATCGCGACGAAGACTGCGAGTACGGCGACTAGTGATAGGGTCAAGAACGCGGCGAGGACCGCGTGCGCCTGACCGAAGTCGTGAATACTGACGTACACCCAGTAAATTCCGGCAAGAAAACTCGCCGCGCCGAACGCAAGGCCCAAACGGAACGCGCTCCCCGGAGTCGCCCCGCGCCACGCGACCATCAGCACACCAAAACTGATCGGCGCAACCCAGAATAGATCGAACGGCGCGTAGGAAAGCGTCAACAGGCCGCCCGCGGCCGCGACGAGTAGGAGTTTCAGCTTAGCCCGCATAGCGCATCAGGGTGAAGCGGATAAGACGGAGCGGTGTCAGTCGGCGGGGGGATCAGGAAGGCGGACGGCCTCCAACGTATGAATACGTCTGCGATCCGCCCGTAACACACTGAGCTGAACCCCTGCAATCTCGAGCACCTCGCCTTTGCGTGGCACACGGCCGAGCTCGTGCATGATGAGGCCGCCGACAGTGTCGTACTCCTCGTCGCTCAACGCGATGTCGAAGTACTCGTTGAAGTCGTCGATTCTCGTCAGCGCGAGCACGATGATCCGGCCGTCGTCCTGGACTTGAATGTCGTCAGCCTCCTCCGGGTCATGCTCATCATCGATGTCGCCGACGATCTGCTCGAGTACGTCCTCGATCGTCGCGAGCCCGGCTACCCCACCATACTCGTCGACGACGATTGCCATATGGTTATGGCTCTCCTTGAATTGGGTCAGAAGGGCATTCAGCCGTTTACTCTCCGGAATGAATACCGGGTCACGGAGCAACTCTCGCAGATCGAGCTCCCGCGGCTGTTGGTCGCCTCTGAACCGCTGCAGCAGATCCTTCGCCAACAGGATGCCGATGATCTGATCCCGGTCGTCACCGATAACCGGAAATCGTGAGTGGCCGGACGTCAAGATCGTATCGAGGAGCTCGTCGTAGGGATCCTCCAGATCCAGGACCACCATATGGGAACGAGGCACCATGATATCTCGGACGTGCGTTGCCGAGACTTCCAGGACGCCCTGGAGCATCGCATGCTCCTCGCTGGCCAAGAGGTTCCGCCGCCGGCATTCCGCCAGAAAGGCGGCTATTCCCTCTCGATCGTCGGCGTCGTGACGGCGGCGATGAAACAGCCGAGACCACCAACCGGACCGTGCGCTGATGCTTTTATTGGAAGGTAATTCGTCAGGCATCGATGCCCCGTATCTTGCTATCCCCATAGGCGGCTTGCAAGCGGTCAGCCGTCGCTGGTGCCTGTAGCAGCAAACCCCAGTGATTTCAGAAGCTCGATTTCCTTGGCCTCCATTACCCGCGCCTCTTCATCGTGGCCATGATCGAGACCCAGCAGATGCAATGCGCCATGGATGGAGATGTGCGCCCAGTAGGCTTCCAGCGACTTGCGCTGAGCGCGAGCCTCTCGCTCGAGTACCGGTGCGCAGATAACCAGGTCTCCGGCCGGCGGCAGCTCGTTCGTCGGCGGCAGGATGGATTCGCCCGCAGGAAACGCAAGCACGTTCGTCGCCCCGCGAACGTGCCGATAACGCTCGTTCAGCTCCGCGCCTTCAGGCTCGTCGACGATTCGCACCGTCAGTGCGCCGCGCAGGCTGCTACCCAAGGCACACCGAACCCACGTCCTCAGATTCTTCGGGCTGGGCACCGACTTGCAAGAGGAAGCGACCTGGACATGGATTTCCAGTCCGTCGCACTGATCGGTCACGGTCATCAGGTTGCCTTCTGCTTACGCTCCTCTTCTCGGGCGTAAGCCTCGACCACTTTTTGTACCAACGGGTGACGCACGACATCACCGGCGCCGAAGTATACGAATGCGACTTCCTTTAAGCCGTCGAGCACTCGGCTGACATGATTGAGCCCGGATTCACGCCCGCGTGGTAAATCCGTCTGCGTCACGTCGCCGGTGACCACGGCGCGGGAGCCGAAACCGATCCGGGTCAGAAACATCTTCATCTGCTCGGCGGTCGTGTTTTGCGCTTCGTCGAGGATCACGAACGACTCGTTCAGCGTGCGGCCTCGCATGAATGCCAGCGGTGCGATCTCTATGATATTTCTGTCGATCAATCGCCCGACTCGATCGAAGCCCAACATCTCGTAGAGCGCGTCGTACATCGGCCTGAGATAAGGATCGACCTTCTGGGACAGATCGCCGGGCAGGAACCCGAGCTTCTCGCCCGCCTCGACAGCGGGCCGCACCAATACGATACGGCGCACGAGATCGGTCTCCAGCGCATCGACGCCGGCGGCAACGGCCAGATAGGTCTTGCCGGTACCGGCCGGCCCGATTCCGAACGTTAGGTCCTTGTCGCGCATCGCGCGAGCGTACGCGAGCTGATTCGGGCCTCTGGCACGAATGTCACGACGTCTCGTGTGGAAGGTCAGGTCGTCGGCCTGAGCCTCGCTGTCCGGCCGCACGTGTTCCTGGAGGCTCATGTGTACCCGTTCAGGATCTAGCGTTTCAGCCTCGGTCAAGGCATACAGTGCCACCAGTACTCGACGGCCGATCTCCACGGCGTGCGCGGTGCCCGTCAACTGGAAGTGATTACCGCGACTCTTGAGCTGAATCTCAAGCCGGTCCTCAAGCTGCCGCAAGTGCCCATCGAGGTGGCCGCAGAGATTCGCCATGCGCCGATGGTCATCCGGCGTCAGGATGACATGGATCGAGGTGGCGCTCCGAGCGGTATCAGGCAACGGACCGGGCTACTGTGGGTGCGCGCAGCCGACCTCGCAGGCAGTTGGGCAGCGCCGCAACGATCATAACGTCCGCGAACGAACCGACCAGTTGTGGATCCGCCAGAAAATTGACCCAGCGATTGTTCTCGGTTCGTCCAGCCAGTTCGCGTGGAGACTTTCTAGACGGCCTCTCCACGAGTACGCGCTGTACCTGGCCGATCATGCCACGGCTGATGGCGCTGGCCTGGCTGTTGATCAGCGCCTGAAGTTCTGCGAGCCGGCGTTGTTTGACTTCGCGGGGTATCGGGTCGTGGATCGAAGCGGCGGGCGTGCCGGGCCGGGGGCTGTAGATAAAGCTGAACGACTGATCGAAGCCCACTTCACGGATCAGATCCAGCGTCGCTTCGAAGTCCGCGTCTTCTTCGCCGGGAAAGCCAACGATAAAGTCCGACGAAATCGAGATGCCCGGTCTCACCGCACGCAGCATCCGGATCTTTTCTTTGTACGCCTCGATCGTGTGGCCGCGCTTCATCAGCCCAAGTATTCGGTCGGAACCGCTCTGCACCGGCAGATGCAGGTAATCCGCAAGCTGCTCGACTTGGCCGTAGGCTGCGATCAGCGGCTTCGTGAACTCTACCGGGTGCGACGTGGTGAAACGGATACGCTCGATACCCTCGATGGCGGCCACGAAGTGAATCAGCGTTGCGAGGTCGGCAATGCCGCCGCCGTGGGCCGGCCCCCGATAAGCGTTGACGTTCTGTCCTAGGAGGTTGACTTCCTTCACACCCAGCTCCGCGAGGCCAGCGACCTCCGCGATGACGTCGTCAAGAGGCCGGCTGATTTCCTCGCCGCGCGTGTAAGGCACGACACAGAAAGTACAGTATTTGCTGCACCCCTCCATGACCGAGACGAAGGCCGTGCAGGCCGACTCCTTGGCCGCAGGGATCTGATCGAACTTCTCTATTTCAGGAAAACTGACGTCGACGACTCCCGGGTGACCGGAGCGTACCTTCGCGATCATCGCCGGAAGCCGATGTAACGTTTGCGGGCCGAACACCAGGTCGACGAATGGTGCCCGGCGTATAATCGCCGCGCCCTCCTGGCTGGCTACGCAGCCGCCTACGCCGATAATCGTATGGGGATTCTCGCGCTTCTGTAGCCGCCACCGGCCTAGCTGGGAGAACACTTTTTCCTGGGCCTTTTCGCGAACCGAACAGGTATTGAGCAGGAGGATGTCCGCTCCCTCCGCGTGTTCGGTCACCTCGACGTCCAACGCTTCCTTGAGAACGTCGACCATCTTCGCCGAGTCGTATTCGTTCATCTGACAGCCAAACGTCTTGATGAAGAGTCGATCAGGCATATTACCCTAAGCTATTGTTAACTAAAGATAAATAGGGAAGTATTTCGGCGAGGCCGTCCGCGGCGATCGCCGCAGCGGGGTAGCTGATCGGACGGCCTCAGGACGCCTCCGGGCCCAACATCAGAACGGGATGTCGTCGTTGAACTCCGAGCTGGGTTGCGGGGCCTCGGCGACAGCTTCCGCCGGGGCCGGCGCGCCCGAACCTGCTCGTCCGCCGAGCATCTGCATCTCGTTCGCGATGATCTCCGTGGACCATCGATCTTTGCCGTCGCGGTCCTGCCACTTGCGGGTTCGGATCTTGCCCTCGATATAGACTTGAGAGCCCTTGTGGAGATATTCCGCCGCGACCTCCGCGAGGCGGCCAAAGAAGGCGACGTTATGCCACTCAGTCCGCTCTTGCTGATCGCCGGTGGTCTTGTCCTTCCAAGACTCACTGGTCGCCAGCCGGATGTTCGTCACGGCGCTGCCACTCGGCATCGCGCGTGATTCCGGGTCCGCGCCCAGGTTGCCGACGAGAATTACTTTATTGATGCCCCTTGCCATTCGAGCTCCTACATAGACTGATGTCCGGCCTCATGCGGCCCGAGCCGACTATTGTACGCCGTGACCTCGACAAAGGCACCTGGGTTTGTCGGCGGGCCCCAGAGAAACACATCAGCCGGATCGCGGCCAGTCGGCCGCCCCGCCAGCGGCGGCAGTCCGGCCGGGCAGCGAATCTTTGCGCCGGGGTTTTGCGGCATCGTATAGTAGGGGATTGCCTGCGCGAAGGACTGCCGCAGTGTCCACGAGCCACATACAGATCCGCGGTGCCCGCACCCACAATCTGAAGAACATCGACCTGGATTTGCCCCGGAATCAACTGATCGTCCTCACGGGATTGTCGGGCTCGGGAAAGTCGTCGCTCGCCTTCGACACGCTCTACGCCGAGGGGCAACGCCGCTATGTCGAGTCCCTCTCGGCCTACGCCCGGCAGTTTCTCTCGATGATGGAGAAGCCGGATGTCGACCATATCGAGGGACTCTCGCCGGCCATCGCCATCCAGCAGAAGTCCACGTCTCATAACCCACGGTCTACCGTGGGCACGGTCACGGAAATCTACGACTACTTGCGGTTACTGTTCGCCCGGGCCGGCATTCCGTCGTGCCCGGTACACGACACCGCATTGGACGTTCAGAACGTGTCCGAGATGGTCGACCAGGTCCTCGCTCTGGAGGAAGGGACGCGCGTGATGCTGCTGGCCCCGGTCGTTACGGCACGCAAGGGCGAGCACAGCCAGGTCATCGCAGACCTCAGGGCACAGGGTTTCGTACGCGCCCGAATCGACGGTGATGTCGTCGAACTCGACGACCCGCCGGCCTTGGCCCGGCGGCGCAAACACGATATCCAGGTCGTGGTGGATCGGCTGCGAGTTCGGCCCGAGCTGCGGCTCAGACTCGCGGAATCGTTCGAGACGGCGTTGGACCTCGCGGATGGTGTTGCGCAGGTCGTGCTGCTCGACGCGCCGGCAGCAGAAGTGATGGTTTTCTCGGATAAGTTCGCTTGCTCGATCTGCGGCTACAGCATCGCCGAGCTCGAGCCACGACTCTTCTCCTTTAATAGTCCGTCTGGCGCGTGTCCGGAGTGTGACGGGCTCGGCGTCCGCCGATTCTTCGATACCCAACGTGTCGTGACGCATCCGAATCTATCACTCGCCGGTGGCGCAGTGCGAGGCTGGGACCGCCGGAACCCGTATTATTTCCAGCTGATCCAATCACTGGCCAAACACTATTCGTTCGACATAGAAACACCGTTCGACTCCCTCCCGCAGCGTATCCAGGACGTTGTGCTACACGGCAGCGACGGGGAACGAATTCAGTTTTACTACGTCAACGCCAAAGGAGGCAAGAGTCGGTGGCGGCATGCGTTCGAAGGCATCATTCCCAACATGCAACGCCGTTACCAGGAGACAGAGTCGAACGCCGTCAGAGAGGAGTTGGGCAAGTACCAGAGCACCCGCTCGTGCAAGAGTTGCGCCGGCACGCGCCTGAACGAGGCGGCGCGGAGTGTGGCCGTGCAAGGCAACTCGTTGCCGCAAATCACCGCATTGACTGTTAGCGAAGCGCTGAAATTCTTTACCGACTTTAAGCTCGCCGGCTGGCGTGGCGAGATCGCCACAACGATCGTCAGGGAGATTCGGAATCGAGTCAGCTTTCTTGCGGACGTCGGCCTCGACTATCTGACGTTGGACCGGAGCGCGGATACCCTGTCCGGCGGCGAAGCTCAACGCATCAGGCTCGCGAGTCAGATCGGCTCGGGCCTCGTCGGTGTCATGTATATCCTCGACGAGCCGTCGATCGGGCTGCATCAGAGGGATCACCGGCGACTGCTGGAAACGCTTCGACAGCTTCGTGACCTCGGCAACACGATTCTGATCGTGGAACACGATGCCGATGCGATACTCGCGGCGGATCACGTCGTGGATCTGGGACCCGGTGCCGGAATCCACGGCGGTCAAGTCGTCGCCGAAGGCACACCGGAAGACATCGCAAAGAACCCTGCATCCTTGACGGGACAATATTTGACGGGCCACCGCAGGATACCGCTGCCGCCCGAGCGACGCGAATTCGACCCGCAGACGGTCATCAGCATCTATGGCGCTCGCGGCAACAATCTCAAGAGCATCGACATCGATATTCCTCTCGGGCTCATCACTTGCGTGACGGGCGTCTCGGGCTCCGGTAAGAGCACTCTGATCAACGACACTCTGTACCGGTTGGCCGCTGAGAAGATCAACGACGCCACGTATGATGCCGCCCCGGTCGATAGCGTGACAGGGCTGGAGCAGATCGATCGGGTAATCGAGATCAGCCAGAGTCCGATCGGCCGAACGCCGCGCTCGAATCCCGCCACTTACACCGGGTTATTCACCCCAATCCGAGAACTGTTCGCGGCAACGCAGGAAGCTCGTTCGCGAGGTTATCAGCCCGGACGATTCAGCTTCAACGTCAAAGGGGGTCGCTGCGAATCCTGCCAGGGTGACGGCGTCATTAAAGTCGAGATGCATTTCTTACCCGACGTATACGTCTCTTGCGACGTCTGTATCGGTAAGCGTTACAACCGGGAGACTTTGGACATTCGTTACAAGGGGAAGAATATCCATGAGGTCCTTCGATTCACGGTGGAAGATGCGCTGACGTTCTTCCGTAATGTGCCGCAGATTGCCAGAAAACTCGAAACACTCGCGGCGGTTGGTCTAACGTATATCACGCTCGGACAGAATGCGACAACGCTATCGGGCGGAGAAGCGCAGCGGGTAAAGCTTGCAAAGGAGTTATCCAAACGCAGCACGGGCTCAACGTTGTATATACTCGATGAGCCGACAACGGGTCTACATTTTCACGATATCGCTCAGCTCTTGGAGGTCCTCTATAAACTTCGGGACCAGGGCAATACCATCGTCGTCATAGAGCATAACCTCGAAGTCATCAAGACGGCAGATTGGATTATCGACCTTGGCCCGGAAGGCGGGGTCGGCGGCGGGGAGGTTGTCGCTACCGGTACGCCCGAGACGCTTGTCGCGCACGCTAGATCCCACACCGGACGATGCCTCGCTGAGTTACTGAAGGCGGAGGATCGCTCACGGCCGGAACCGCAAGCGGCACCGCTGAGCTAGCCGGGTTTTATCGCGCCGCGGGCTAACCCAGCGCTCTGATGCCGACGGCATCCCGAATCTCTGCGAGCACCGGGCCGCTTATCGCCCGAGCCCTCTGCGCGCCTCGTTGTAGGACCTCTTCGACGTGGTCGGGCGCGGCCAGCAGACGCCGATATTCCTCCCGTGACGTCTTCAGGTGCTCATTGAGATATTCGAACAACACGGTTTTCATCTCGCCCCAGGCGATGCCTTCGGCGTACCTGGCCCGCATCGCCTCTGTTTCCTCGTGATCGGCAAACGCGCTGTAGATAGCGAACAAAGAACTCGCAGCCGGATCCTTCGGCTCGCCCGGTTCTTGAGAGTTTGTCTTTATACGCATGATCAGCTTGTGAAGTTGTTTCTCCTCGGCGAACAACGGAATCGTGTTGCCGTAACTCTTCGACATCTTTCGCCCATCGAGCCCAGGCAGTACGGCCGTACTCTCACCAACAACCGCCTTGGGAAGCACAAGAATTTCTCCATAGTGATGATTGAAACGTCCGGCGATATCACGGGCCATCTCCACATGCTGAATCTGATCTTTGCCGACCGGAATCTTATTCGCCTTAAAAATCAGAATATCTGCGGCCATCAATATCGGATAGCAGAACAATCCCATCGTGACACCCTTGTCGGGATCCTTGTTCTCACTCGCCTCATTCTCGGCAACCGTCGCTTTGTAGGCATGAGCACGGTTCATCAGTCCCTTGGCCGTCATACACGTCAATATCCACGTCAATTCCATGATCTCGGGTATGTCTGACTGGCGATAGAAGATGCTCTCCGTATCGAGTCCCGTCGCCAACCAGCTGGCGGCGATCTCCAGCGTCGCCTGAGCCACCTGATCGGGGTCCTGACCCTTGACGAGCGAGTGATAATCCGCGACCAGGAAAAATGACTCCACGTCTTTGGCCGCACTCGCGGCAACCGCCGGGCGAATGGCTCCAGCGTAATTGCCGATATGTGGCGTTCCTGTCGTGGTGATCCCGGTTAATACTCTATCCATCGTTCCTGGTCCGAAGCTAGTGATCCAAAAAGGCTAGATAGACAGGCTCAGCGAGTCGTGAAGCGGTTGACCACTAGTAACCCGCGGCGTGGCCGTCTTTCCTCGATTCCGACGCGCCTAGATAGACACGTCGCTCCTTGTCCCAGCAAATAGCTTGATAACCACCGAAAGCCGAGTCGTCGCGGCCGATCACGTGCCCTAGCGCCTCCAGAGCCGCCGACGTCTCGGGACGATAACCGGCCTCGAGAAACACGACGCCGCCATGCGCCATCTTCTCGCCGGTGGGCGTGCTCGAGCCGTTGTGCCGAATGCGTGGCGCATCACCCGCTTGCTGAACGTTCATCCCGAAATCTATCAGGTTCACGAGTATCTGAACGTGCCCTTGCGGTTGCATGTCGGCGCCCATCACACCGAAACTCAAGAACGGCTCGTCGTCTTTCGTAACAAACGCCGGAATCAGGGTATGAAACGGGCGCTTGCCGGGCTCGTAGACGTTAAGATCCGCCGGATTCAGACTAAAGAGTTCGCCGCGGTTGTGAAGCACGAACCCGAGCTGACCGGGTGTCATCCCCGAACCCATACCCCGATAGTTGCTTTGAATCAGCGACACCATGTTGCCATCCTCGTCTGCAACCGTCAGATAGACCGTGTCGCCGTGTTGCAGCGAAGCGGGATCGCCGTAAGCGAGTTCACGGGATGCTTGCAGCGGATCGATTAATTGGCGTCTGTCCATCGCGTACTCTTTCGAGATCAGACTGGTCACTGGAACATCGCCGAATGCCGGATCGGCATAGTAGTGAGCGCGATCCTCGAACGCGAGCTTCTTCGCCTCGATCAGCAAGTGCAGGTACTCATGGCTGCCCCAACCTAGCGCTTCCAGGTCATAGGCCTCTAGGATATTCAGGATCTGTAGCACCGCGATCCCCTGACCGTTCGGCGGCAGCTCCCAGACATCATAGCCTCGATAGTTCGTAGCCACAGGGTCTACCCACTCCGAACGATGTTGCGCGAGGTCCTCCGCGCGCAGATAGCCGTCGTGAACGCGCATATAGTCCACGATCTCCCGTGCAATCTCACCTTCGTAGAAAGCCGCGCGTCCGTGTTCCGCAATCGCACGATAAGTCGTCGCAAGTCGTGGATTCCTGAATACGTCCCCCGCGGCAGGTGCCCGTCCATCGGGCATGAAGACATCGGCATAACCCGGGAAGGCTTCGAGTAACGCGGCGCTGGCTGCCCACTCGCCCGCGATGACCTCGGTCACCGCAAAACCTCGCTCCGCGTACTCGATTGCCGGCGCAAGGAGTTCAGAGAACTCGAGCTTCCCGAACGCCGCATGCAGCTCGAACCAACCGTCGACGGCCCCGGGTACGCTAACCGAGAGCGGCCCGTAGGCTGGAATTTTATCGAGCCCCATCGCGCGTAATTCTGCCAGCGTCAGATTTAACGGCGAGCGACCGCTGGCATTGAGTCCGCGCAACTGCCGGCGCTTCGCGTCCCAGACGATCGCGAAGAGATCGCCACCGACGCCTGCCCCGGTGGGCTCCATCAATCCCAGTGCCGCATTGGCGCCGATCGCCGCGTCCACGGCTGAACCACCTTGCCTAAGGATCTGCACGGCGATTTGCGTAGCGAGCGGATGACTCGTCGCAGCCATACCACCCGTAGCCATCACGACGGATCGGGTTGCGCGCTGCTGCTCGAAAGGCCTATTCATCAGTCGAACTTGAAATCCACCACATCACAGTCTCTAAGGAACGGCCCCGTCAAGCGTCTCGGGCTTGGTCCCTGCCACTCGGGGCCCTATTATTCACGAGTTTTCGCACACTGTTAACAGATTCTTCGGTCTGAGCGTATTGATGGAGTCCATGACAAATAGGGAGTCGCAGCGCGATTGGGCAGACCTCTACATCCGGCATCTGGCAGAGTGGGACGAGCGCCTATCTGCGGCTCTCAACGCAGCGGGTCTCGATAGTGTGATTGTGTTTGCGGGCGCGGAGAAGACACGTTTCCGCGACGACCTGACGTATCCCTATGCGGTCGAGCCTTATTTCAAGGCCTGGGTGCCTCTGACTGACCAGCCCGGATCCGCGCTGCGACTGACTCCGGGCGAGCGGCCGCTGCTGATCGACCTACGCGAAGATGGTTTCTGGCACGAGCCGCCCGAGGCGTTGGCCGGTTACTGGTTGGAGCACTTCGATATTCGGCAGGCCGCATCGCCGACCGCCGTCATGAAAGAACTCGGCTCCGTTGGGTCGGGCGTAGGGGCCATCGGTGAGCCTGCTCGACACACGTCGAGCTTCTCGTCGGTAAACGATGAGACGCTACTCAATCATCTCGACTATTTCCGCGCCTATAAGACATCATACGAGGTCAGATGCATCGAGCGCGCCGCTGAGATCGCGGCCGTCGGTCACCTGGCCGCACGACGCGCACTCGTCGACGGGGTGTCCGAGTTCGACCTGCATCACGCCTACTGCACGGCCAGCGGACAAACCGAAGCGGATCTACCGTATCCGAATATCGTCGCGCTGAACGAGCATGCCTCCATACTGCACTATCAGAATCTTCGGCGCGAAGCGCCCAGAAAGATTCGATCGTTGCTGCTCGATGCAGGCGCACAAGTCAACGGTTACGCATCGGATATTACTCGAACGTATGTTCGAGGCGAGCCGCAATTTCAGTCACTGATCGACTCGATGGAGGTCATGCAGCAAGCACTCTGCGACGAGGCGCTGAACGGTACGGACTTCGTGGAACTGAACGACACGGCGCATCGGCTGCTGGCAGGCATTCTGCAGCAGCATGATCTGATTCGCTGTAGTGACGAGGAAGCGTACGAAGTTGGCATCACGAGGACTTTCTTACCCCACGGACTCGGGCATCTACTTGGGTTACAGGTACACGACGCAGGAGGGCACCTCGCAACCCCAGAGGGCGCCCAACGCAGGCCGCCGGACGAACATCCGCTGCTGCGACTCACCAGGGTACTGACGCCGGGTATCGTCGTCACGATAGAGCCGGGTATTTATTTTATCCCGTCGCTGTTGGATAAACTGAAGCGGACGGCTCTGGGGCGCAGCGTGAACTGGGATAAGGTTGCGGCGCTCCTTCCTTGCGGCGGTCTCCGAGTAGAAGACGACGTGCTGGTTACCGACACTGCCGCACGCAACCTTTCGCGTGAAGCATTACTCAGTGCTGCCGAATCTTGAGTTTCGCACTGGAAGCGTAGCGGGCGAAGTAATCAGAAACCGCGGAGAGGACCGCCGATATGTCACACAGAACCGCTGATCTACCGCCGCTCACCGGCTTGCGTCACGCCGTTCGAGAATTGCGCTACCATGAAGCGTCAAGGCAAGTTCTCGCGATCGTACTGATCGCCTTGTTCGCTCTCGTCGCGCGACCGACGTTCGAACTGTTATTGCTAGGAGCGCCACCGGTTCTTGCGGGGACCGGATCACGGCTCTATGCCAGCGGCTTTATCTCGAAGAACGAACAGCTAGCAACCCATGGCCCCTATGCTTTGGTTCGGCACCCATTATACACTGGTAACATACTGATTATTATTGGTTTTTCCATTGCTAGTGGGGTTTGGTGGACCGCACCGCTGTCGCTCCTGTTCTTCTGTTTCTACTATCCAACGGCCATCGAATACGAAGACCGTAAACTGAGACGATCGTTCGGGCCTGACTGGGAGACGTGGTCGGCTCGTATTTCCGCGCTGATACCAACGTTTTCGAATCTCGCCGCCGCGTCGGAAGGCAGTTGGTCGCTCAGGAAAAGTTCACGCGAGAACGGAGAACCCATCATCGTGGTCTACGTGTTGTTCTGGTTGGCGTATTTGGCGTGGCGCCTGCCGTGACTACTAGCGGCGCGGAGAAATCTTTAAGGCTCACTCAGCTCGATCAACTAAAGACACTTCTAGCGGGCGAACCGGGCGTCAAGGGTTCGCGACTGGGTGCAGGCTACCAGGCGTCGGTAGAACTATATGAAACGCCCTTCGGAAGCTACGTCGTCAAGAGGGCTCGGGGACCTTTCTTCTGGCGGAGATTAGGAGAGGCCGCGATTCGACGAGAGTACGAGATCTACGAACGCTTGCACGATGTACAGGGCGTTCCGCGCTGCCTTGGCCTCTTGGATGACAAACATCTCGTCCTGGAACATATTCCTGGAGACTCTTACCGGCGACGTCAGCATATGTTGGAGAACAGAGAATTGTTCTTTAGTCGATTGCTCAAGACGCTAAGGGATATGCACGCGGCTGGTGTCGCCCACGGTGACCTGAAGCGAAAAGACAATTTGCTCGTTGGGCCGGATGAGCGGCCATTTGTCATCGACTTCGGGCTGGCGTGCACACGAGGCGAAGCCGGGCACCGGATGACTCGATTTCTCTTCGAGTGGGGGAAGCAATATGACTACAACGCCTGGATAAAACACAAGTATCACAGGCGCGTGGACGCAATCATTCCCGAGGATATCGAGTTCTACCGGCCGCTGAAGCTAGAGCGGATTGCCCGCGGAATCAGGGTCGTTTGGCAGAAGCTGACGCTGCGGAGACTCAGGAATCGTCTTCGCTAATCTAGGAAGCGGGGGTCTCCTCCGGGGAATCAGGCTGATCCAGGAGCTGAACCAGAGCCATCGGCGCGGCATCTCCGGCACGGTATCCCACCTTGAGTATTCTCAGATAGCCGCCCGGACGGTCCTTGAATCGCGGTCCCAACTCGTTGAACAGCTTGCCCACAGCCGCGTCGTCTCGCAACCGCGAGAACGCCAGCCGGCGCCGGGCGACTCCGTCCTGCTTAGCCAGCGTAATCAGGGGTTCAATTACGCGCCTGAGTTCCTTCGCTTTCGGCAGGGTCGTTCTAATCGTCTCGTGCTGAACTAACGACGCGGCCATGTTCCGATACATCGCGGTGCGGTGTGACGAGTTCCTTCCAAGCCTGCGGCCGGACTTCCTATGACGCATGACGTACGCTCCTTCTCCTTCTAGCCTAGAACGCCACCGGCACCGACTCTACTTCATCACTGTGCAGCCCCGGGGGTGGCCAACTCTCCAGCCGCATACCCAAAGCCAGGCCGTGAACCTCGAGTACCTCTTTAATTTCGGTCAGAGATTTCTTACCGAGATTAGGCGTGCGTAGCAGTTCCACCTCGGTGCGTTGCACCAGGTCACCGATATAGTTGATATCTTCAGCTTTAAGACAGTTCGCCGAGCGTACTGTCAGTTCCAACTCATCGACAGGCCTCAGGAGGATCGGATCGATCTGAGTCTCCGCTCTGCCGAACCCGATCTCATCCTCGCCCTGCAGGTCCACAAATACGTCCAGCTGGTTCTTGAGAATACCGCCAGCGCGACGAATGGCCTCCTCTGGATCGATGGTTCCGTTCGTCTCGATGTCGATGATCAATTTGTCGAGATCCGTGCGCTGTTCAACGCGAGCGCTCTCAACACTATATGTGACGCGACGAACCGGGCTAAAGGATGCGTCCAGTTGAAGCCTTCCGATCGGGCGAGTCTCCTCGTCGAAAGCAGACTGTTTTACTGCGGGCTGATAGCCACGTCCGCGCACGACCTTGAGAAACGCTCTTAATTCTCCAGCGTGGGTGAGGTTCGCGATCACAAGCTCTGGATTCACGATCTCGACATCGTGGTCACAGAGAATATCACCAGCCGTAACTGGGCCGGGCCCCTTCTTCGATATAGACAACTCGGCTTCGTCGCGCGAATGCATTCTTATCGCGATCGATTTTAAATTCAGAAGGATATCGACTACGTCCTCCTGAACACCCTCGATGCTCGTGTACTCATGCAACACACCCTCAATCTCCACTTCCACGATGGCCGCGCCAGGCATCGACGACAGAAGCACACGCCGAAGTGCGTTGCCGAGCGTGTGACCGAAGCCGCGTTCGAACGGCTCGACTGTGACCTTCGCATGATTTGCGTTGATCTGTTGAACGTTGACGGCCCTAGGCCGCATAAATTCTGTGGCTGAGTCCTGCATAGAAAGTTCCTCGCGTTACTTAGAGTACAGCTCGACTACTAAGTTTTCATTGATGTCGGGAAGAATCTCTTCCCGCTCCGGTAGCGTCTTCAATACGCCTTCCATTTTCTTGTCATCGACTTCGACCCAGTCAGGCAGCCCAACTTGAGTCGCGATATCCAACGCGGCCTTGATTCGGAGCTGTTCCTTCGCCCGTTCGCGTACCGCGATCTTATGCCCAGCCTTCAGCTGGAAAGACGGAATGCTGACTACCCGATCGTTAACCATGATGGCTTTATGGCTTACCAATTGACGGGCTTCCGCTCGAGTGGAAGCGAATCCCATGCGGTAGACCACATTGTCCAATCGTGATTCGAGCATCTTCAGCAGGTTCTCGCCGGTCGAACCTCTACCTCGGGCGGCGCGTTTGTAGTAGTTGCGGAACTGACGTTCCAACACCCCATACATCCGCCGCAGCTTTTGCTTTTCGCGCAGCTGCACACCATAGTTTGATAGACGGGTGCGACGCTGACCATGCCCGCCGGGCGGAACCTCCAGCTTACATTTCGCCTCCAGCGGTTTGACTCCGCTCTTCAAGAACAGATCGGTGCCCTCTCTTCGGGCAAGCTTACATGTTGGACCTCGATATCTCGCCATGGCTATTTCCGTTTACACTCGACGCCGTTTCGGTGGTCGGCATCCATTGTGAGGCATAGGAGTTACATCTTCGATCTGGGTGACTCTGAAACCAACCACATTCAATGCTCTGACCGCGGATTCTCTTCCCGGCCCGGGGCCCTTCACTCGAACCTCGATATTCTTTACTCCGAAATCCTTGGCCATCGTACCGGCACGTTCTGCAGCGATCTGAGCGGCAAACGGCGTACTCTTACGTGAGCCGCGGAAACCGCAACCACCGGCGGTCGCCCAGGACAGCACATTCCCCTGGCGATCGGTGATGGTAATGATCGTGTTGTTAAACGACGCATGGATATGCGCGACGGCGTCCAGAATCTGCCGTTTTACCTTCTTCTTCCCTTTCGTCGGTTGGGCCATGTCTTCTCCCTAGCTTCCTCTCGTCATTCGTGCTGTCATCGATCTATTTCCTGATCGGCCGTCGCGGACCTTTGCGAGTCCGCGCATTGGTTTTCGTTCGCTGCCCTCTAGTCGGCAGACCACGCCGGTGCCGGATTCCGCGGTAGGAACCGAGATCCATCAGTCGCTTGATGTTCATCGCAGTTTCTCTGCGAAGATCACCTTCCACGGTAAATTTCGCGATGATGTCTCTGAGCTTCGCGACTTCCGGCTCGGTCAAATCCTTTACCTGCACGGCCGGATCTACTTCAGCCACCTGGCACGCGAGTTGCGCGCGACTGCGTCCGATACCAAAGATGTGTGTCAAAGCGATAACCACATGCTTGTTAACGGGGATGTTGATTCCAACAATACGCGCCATGATGTAGCCTCAGCCCTGTCGTTGTTTATGACGCGGATCGGAGCAAATTACTCGCACCACACGTTTTCGTCTGACAATCTTGCAATTACGGCAGATTTTCTTTACCGACGCTCTAACTTTCATCGTCCGATTCCTCCTGAGACTATCCAGTTCGCCCAGCGCCACGGAGATTCGCCTTCTTCAGCAGACCCTCGTACTGGTGGCTCATCATGTGCGCTTGAAGTTGGGACATGAAGTCCATTGAGACGACCACGATGATCAAGATGGAAGTTCCACCAAAATAGAACGGCACGTTGAACCGCAAGATCATGAACTCCGGCAGTAAACAAACGCTCGTAATATAGATCGCTCCCCAAAAGGTCAAACGCGTCAATACTTTGTCGATATATTCTGCCGTCTGTTGACCGGGGCGAATACCGGGAATGAATGCTCCGGATCGCTTCAGGTTGTCGGCAGTCTCTCGCGAGTTGAAGACAAGGGCCGTATAGAAGAAGCAGAAGAAAATAATCAGGCCTGCGTACATAGCTATATACAGCGGCTGCCCAGGCGAGAGCCTCGCGGCGACGACTTGCAGCCATGAAACCGCCTGGCTTGTGCCGAACCAGCTCGCGATGGTCGCGGGGAACAGGATCAGGCTAGAGGCGAATATCGGCGGGATCACGCCGGACATATTGATCTTGAACGGAAGATGCGATGTCTGACCGGCGTACATGCGACGGCCCTGTTGACGCTTCGCGTAATTCACCGTAATGCGTCTCTGCGCACGTTCCATGAAGACGACGAAGAAAATCACGCCGAGAACCAGGATACCCAGGAAGAACGGCATCGCCTGATTCATGCCGCCAGTACTGACGAGTTCGAGGGTTCCGCCGATGGCCGCCGGAAGACCTGAAACAATACTAGACAGGATTATCATGGAGATGCCATTGCCAACCCCGCGTTCCGTGATCTGCTCGCCAAGCCACATCAAGAACATCGTTCCTGTGACGAGCGTCACGGCGGCCGTCAGCACGAAGCTGGGACCGGGATTGATGACGACACCCTGGTTCTGCAACGCGGTCGCTGCCGCCGTCGACTGGAAGCAACAAAGGATGACGGTTCCGTAACGGGTGTATTGAGTGATCTTCCGTCTTCCGGATTCGCCTTCTTTACGCAGCTGCCCGAGACTCGGCACGACGTGGGTGGCCATCTGCATGATGATGGAGGCAGAGATATACGGCATGATGCCCAGCGCGAAGATCGAGAGTCGCGACAGAGCGCCACCAGAGAACATGTTGAACATGCTCAGAATAGTCCCTGACTGCTGATCGAAGAACTGCTCGAGTGCCTGTGGATTGATGCCTGGCACGGGAATGAAAGTGCCGACACGGTAGACCACCAAAGCGCCGATCAGGAAAAACAGGCGTTGACGCAGCTCGGTGAAGCGTGTCGCTTCACCGAGTATTGCCGCCGGATTTGCCGTGCCTGCCCTAGCCATTTCTCGTCCTAACTCTCCACACTACCGCCAGCAGCCTCGATCGCCCGGCGAGCACCGGGGGTCACAGCGACGTCGACGACTTTTATCGGCTTGTCGAGCTTCCCGGATAAGATAATCTTCGCGCGCTGTGTGCGCTTCGGTATCAGGCGTGCCGCCTTAAGACTCGACAGGTCGGCGATGCCCCCTTCAAGCCGCCCCAACTCATGCAACCTGACCTCGACGCGGAACTTGGCGCGCAAGGAATGAAATCCAATCTTCGGCAGCCGCCTCTGCAACGGCATCTGGCCGCCTTCGAAGCCAACCTTGTGGTAGCCGCCCGATCGCGATCGTTGACCTTTCATGCCGCGCCCCGCCGTCTTACCGCGCCCCGCGGAAATTCCTCGACCAGCGCGCGTGCGGGCCTTGCGGGCACCTCTGGCCGGCTTGAGCGTATTCAGACGCACCTAAGACTCCTCGACCCTCAGCAAATAGGACACTTTGTTGATCATGCCCCGGTTCTCAGGAGTATCCTGGACCACGACGGACTGATGGCGACGGCGAAGACCGAGGCCTTGCACACACTCTCGGTGCCCCGGCGTGCGCCCATACTTGCTCTTCAGCAGCGTGACGGTAAGCGTCTTCTTTGCCTTCGCCATATCGACCTCAACCAAGAATCTCGTCTACTGACTTGCCGCGTTTAGCTGCGATTTCCTGCGGCGAGTGCATATGTACCAACGCATTGACCGTCGCTCGTACAACGTTAATCGCGTTTCTCGACCCGTAGCTCTTGGCAAGAACATTGCGCACGCCAGCGCACTCGAATACCGCACGCATCGCGCCACCCGCGATTATTCCGGTACCCTCCGATGCCGGCTTCATAAAGACCCGCGTAGCACCATGGCGCCCGCGAAGCTCGTATTGCAAAGTCTCGCCCTTAAGATGGATCGAATACAGATTCTGACGCCCTGCCTGCATCGCTTTCTGAATAGCGAGCGGCAACTCACGGGCTTTCCCATATCCGTAGCCAACGCGGCCATCACCATCACCGACTACGGCCAGCGCAGTGAAGCCGAATTGCCGGCCACCCTTAACAACCTTCGCGACCCGATTGACCGCGACGAGTTTTTCCTGAAGTTCTTCTGTTTTCGCCATTAGTAATGTCCCGAACTAGAAGTTCAAGCCAGCCTCCCTCGCGGCGTCCGCAAGTGCCTTGATTCGCCCGTGATAACGAAATCCCGAGCGGTCGAACGCCACCCGCTCTACGCCTGCAGCCTTCGCTCTCTCGGCGATGAGCTTACCTACCGCCGTTGCAGCCTCTATGTTTCCGGTAGCCGGAAGACTCTGCCGAAGATCCTTCGTGATCGTGGACGCGCTAGCGATCACACTGGAACCGTCCGACGTTATAACCTGGGCATAGATGTGTCGCGGCGTACGGTGGACACACAGACGTAAGATACCGAGCCTCTTGATTCTCGCTCGAGTCCGTCTCGCCCTGCGCTGCCGTCTTTGCTTCTTCTCCATCAGCGTTCCTAAACCGTTTTCTTAGCTTCTTTGAGGACGATGCGTTCATCGGAATAACGCACGCCTTTCCCCTTGTAGGGCTCCGGCGGCCTGAAAGCTCGAATCTCTGCGGCAACCTGTCCGACCTGTTGTTTATCGATTCCCCTGATGAGTATCTCCGTCTGGGTAGGAGCCTCTACCGTGACGCCGTCTGGCACCTCGTATACGACGGGATGGGAGAACCCCAGCGTGAGATCGATCGTCTGCCCTTCAATTTTCACCCTGTAACCAACGCCGACCAACTGCAGCTTCCGTTCGAAACCGGCACTCACACCGGTGACCATGTTGTTGATCAACGAGCGTGTCGTGCCTGCCATCGCCCTGGCGAAACGACTTCCGGACCGTGGGTTCACCGCGAGACCAGTGTCATCGTTGACCACTTCGACCTCCGAGTGGCATTCAAGAGTCAGGCTGCCCTTCGGGCCTTTCACCGTCAAAGCGTTGCCATCGAATTTGATTTCGACTCCCTTCTGCAGGACTACTGGACGTTTTGCGACTCTAGACATCGTTCACTCTCGATCCTGGCTCATGACACGAAGCAGAGAACTTCGCCTCCATGGCCCTGCGCTCGCGCCTGTCGGTCGGTCATCACCCCCCTGGAGGTCGACACGATGACAACACCGAGGCCTCCCTGGACCATCGGCAACTCGCTCGCCTTGGAGTAGAGTCTTAGACCCGGTCTGCTCGCCCGCTCTAAGCGCTCGATCACCGGTTGTCCCTCGTGGTACCTGAGCGTCAGGGTCAGTGTGCGTTTATTGTTCTCTTCGTCCTCGGTGGCTACGCCATCGATGTAGCCTTCAGCCTCCAATACCTTCGCGATCGAGACTTTCAATGTCGACGCCGGCATCGACACCTTGACCTTCTTGGCCTTTTGGCCGTTCCGGATTCGCGTCAGCATGTCGGAGATTGGGTCAGTCAAACTCATGGATGCTCTCCTATCACCAACTCGCCTTCGACAGACCGGGAATCTCGCCGCGCATGGTGGCTTCCCGCAATTTGTTCCGGCTGAGACCGAATTTCCGGTAGTAACCGTGTGGCCGTCCGGTGATCGAGCACCGGTTGCGTAGCCTGACCGGACTCGCATCACGTGGCAGTCCTTGCAATTTCGTTTGAGCAGCCTGCTTTTCTTCGTCGGTCGACGCCGGGCTCCGGATAACTTGCCGGTACTTCGCACGCTTCGCGGCATATCGCTTAACGGCAGCGTTACGTTTAACCTCGCGCGCTATCATTGACTTTTTAGCCATCAGTATCCTCGCCTTAGGTACGAATCGGAAAGCGAAAAGCGTCCAAGAGCGCCCTGCCTTCCTCGTCGTTCCTCGCTGTCGTGGTAATCGTGATATCCAACCCTCGAATAGTATCGATTTGATCGAAGTCTATCTCCGGAAAGATAATTTGCTCCTTAACGCCGATGCTGTAGTTCCCTTGTCCGTCGAACGATCGAGCACTCAAACCCCTGAAATCGCGGACGCGCGGGATCGCAACGTTGACCAGGCGATCCAGGAATTCATACATTCGCTCCCGCCTCAGTGTGACCTTGCAACCGATCGGGTAGCCTGCCCGAAGCTTGAAGGTCGCGACACTGATTCTGGCATTACAGATAACGGGCTGTTGTCCAGAGATTCGCTTCAGATCACTGACCGCGCGTTCCAGTACCTTTCGGTCCAACAGAGCCTCACCAACACCCATGTTCAAGGTGATCTTGCTGATCCGCGGGACCGCCATAGGATTCGTGAGCTTCAGCCGCTCCATGATCTGAGGCATGGCCTCTGTCCGGTAAAATTCCTGGAGCCTACTCATCTCAGCCGTCCAATACTTCGTTGTTGGACTTGAAGTAACGCACCCTTCGTCCGTCAGCCAGAGACCGGATACCGACTCGATCACCCTTGCCTGCCGACGAGTTGTAAACCATCACGTTGGAGATATCGAGCGGCATTTCCTTTTCGATGATGCCCCCCGGCACGCCGGCGTTGGGATTAGGCTTCTGGTGCTTACGAGCGATGTTGACGCCCTCGACGAGAACTCTTTCATCGTCGTAGACGCGAATAACGTTACCCCGACGTCCTTTGTCCTTACCGGTAATAACGACCACTTCATCGCCCTGTTTGATGCGTCTCATCTGATGTCCTACAGCACTTCCGGCGCGAGCGAAATGATCTTCATAAACCGACTGGTACGCAGCTCTCGCGTCACGGGCCCGAAGATGCGCGTCCCAATCGGTTCCATACGGGCGTTCAGCAGGACCGCCGCATTGCTGTCGAAACGGATAGCCGAACCATCAGGCCGTCGCACGCCATGCCTCGTTCGAACTACCACGGCAGTGTAGATCTCGCCTTTCTTTACTCGCCCGCGAGGAATGGCGTCCTTGATGGTCACTTTGATGATGTCGCCAATGTTCGCATACCGGCGCCTGGAGCCGCCCAATACCTTGATGCACAGCATACGACGGGCCCCGCTATTATCCGCCGCACTCAAGACTGTCTCTGCCTGAATCATAGAGTTGTCCTCGGCTGCCTCACGAAGCCTCCGCCGATTTGATAATTGTCACGACCCGCCAGGCCTTGTGCTTGGAGATCGGCCGACACTCAACAATCCCAACCGTATCTCCTTCCTTGCAGTCGTTCTGCTCGTCGTGGGCAAGCACTTTCGTGGTGCGACGGATGAACTTGCCATACACCGGATGCCGAATCAGACGCTCCACCACGACCGAGACACCCTTGTTCATCTTGTTGCTGACGACGCGCCCGACCACCATTCGGCGGCTTTTCTCGCCGTCAGGAGTCACTGCAGTGCTCGCCTGTTCTTGCTCTGTCTCTTCCGCGTTCATTCGCTCTGTCCCGAAACTTCGACATCTACACGCTCATGCAAAATCGTTTTTATTCGAGCAATGTCCTTGCGGATCTTGCCGAACTGGTGAGGCCTTGTTCCCTGACCCGTCGCAGCGTGCAGCCGCATATCAAACTGTTCGCGGCGTAACTTGAGGAGCTCCTCGCCCAACGCTTCGTCGGACATCGCCCTGATCTCCTGAGATTTCATCAGGCGGCCTGCCGAGAAACGAAGATGGTCGCCACCGGCAACTTCGCCGCCGCTCGTTTAAACGCCTCGCGTGCAACAGCCTCTTCCACACCTGATATCTCATAGAGCACGCTCCCCGGCTGCACGAGCGCGACCCAGTACTCCACGTTGCCCTTACCCTTTCCCTGTCGGACTTCCAGCGGCTTCTTCGTAATCGGCTTGTCGGGAAAGACCCGAATCCAGATCTTGCCGCCTCGCTTGACGTGGCGAGTCATCGCCCGCCGCGCCGATTCGATCTGTCGGGCTGTCAGACGGCCGCGGGTGATGGCCTTCAGCCCGTATTCGCCAAAGCTCACGCTGTTACCCCGCTGAGCAAGCCCGCGGTTGCGGCCTTTGTGCTGCTTGCGAAATTTAGTTCGCTTCGGCTGTAGCATCGCTATTCACCCTGTTGCCGTGGCGAGGCGTCCTGGGAGTCCTTCGTCCCGTCAGAAGAATCGAATATCTCGCCGTGGAATATCCAGACCTTTACGCCGATGACTCCGTAGGTCGTATGCGCCTCGGCCAACCCATAGTCAATATCTGCCCGAAATGTATGCAGCGGGACTCTGCCTTCCCGATACCATTCCGAGCGTGCGATTTCTGCGCCGTTCAATCTTCCTGCTACCTTGACCTTGATTCCGCCAGCTCCGATTCTCATCGAATTCGTGACCGCGCGACGCATCGCGCGACGAAATTGCACGCGCCGCTCGAGCTGCTGAGCGATGCCCTCTGCCACGAGCTTAGCGTCGAGTTCCGGCTTTCTGATCTCCGCGATATTGAGTCGCACGTCAGGCAAGACCATGCCCAATAGTCTGGCGACTTCGATACGAAGCCTCTCGATGTCCTCGCCCTTCTTACCGATCACGATTCCAGGGCGTGCCGTGTGTATCGTGATATTGGCCCGCTTTGCCGGCCGATCGATCTGGATACGGCTCACGGAGGCGTCCTTGAGTTTGTTCGCTATAAACTCTCGAACTTGGTGATCCTGGTGAACATACTCTGCATAAGTCCGCGAGTTGGCGTACCAGACGGAAGACCACTCTTTGGTGATTCCGAGACGAATTCCGATTGGATGAACTTTCTGCCCCATGCGCGTTTACCCGTCGGCGACCTGAACAGTGATGTGACTATTACGTTTGATTATTCGAGTTCCACGCCCTTTCGCTCGAGCGCGGAAGCGCGAATACGTCGGTGCCTCGCCTACCGTCACGACAGATACCCTGAGCTCGTCGATGTCGGCGCCATCGTTGTTCTCGGCATTCGCGATCGCCGACTCCAGGACCTTGCGCAGGAGGCGAGCGGCTTTCTTCCGGCTGAATTGAAGGATATGCAGCGCCTGAGCGACCGGCATACCCCGGATCTGGCTAGCGACCAGTCGGCATTTCTGAGGCGATATTCGCGCATAGCGGAGTGTGGCTACGGTTTCCATTTCTAACTTTCCAAACCTAGCCGGACTTGCGAGTCCCAGCGTGGCCTCTGAACGTACGCGTGGGCGCAAACTCACCGAGCTTGTGACCCACCATATTTTCGGAGACCAGTACCGGCACGTGCTGCCGACCGTTATGCACGGCGATAGTTAACCCGACCATCTCCGGGATCACCATCGACCGACGCGACCAGGTCTTAATCGGCCGACGATCATTCCTCTTAGCGGCTACCTCCACCTTCTTCAGCAGATGGGTATCGACGAACGGACCTTTTTTAATAGAACGAGGCATACTCTAATCCTTTGCGGCTACACGGCCCGCGCCGTCTAACCTACTTCTGTTTCCTGCGGCGAACGATCATGTCGTTCGTACGCTTGTTGTTTCGGGTCTTGTAGCCTTTAGTCGGCACGCCCCATGGTGTCACGGGGTGGCGGCCGCCTGAACTCCGGCCTTCGCCGCCACCATGGGGATGATCCACAGGATTCATCGCTACCCCTCTGACGGTGGGCCGAATTCCGCGCCAACGCTTAGCGCCTGCCTTACCTAGTTTGCTCAGATTGTGTTCGTAGTTGCCGACTTCGCCGACGGTAGCTCGGCAATCGACGTGTATCCGCCGCATCTCTCCGGAGCGCAAACGCAGAGTCGTATACCGGCCTTCACGCGCGACGAGCTGAACCGAGGCACCCGCGCTTCGTGCGATCTGACCGCCCTTCCCCGGCTTCATCTCCACACAGTGCACGAGGGTACCGACCGGAATGTTTTTCAACCGAAGGGCATTACCGGGCTTGATCGGGGCGTCGGAACCCGATTGGATCGGATCACCGACTTTGCACCGTCTGGGCGCCAGAATGTAGCGCCGCTCTCCGTCGACATACAGCACGAGAGCGAGATGAGCACTCCGATTCGGGTCATACTCGATACGCTCTATGCGACCAGCGATACCGTCCTTGTCTCGCTTGAAATCGACGATCCGGTAGTGGCGTTTGTGTCCGCCACCCTTGTGTCGCGTGGTGATGCGGCCGTGGTGATTACGACCACCGGTCTTGGACATCGGGGACAGCAGCGGCGCGTGGGGCTTGCCTTTGTGTAAGTCGTCGCGGACGGCACGGACAACGAATCTTCGGCCGGGTGAGGTCGGTTTGGATTTTCGTAAGGCCACTACGCTTCCCCGTCAGTCTCGTTACTCAACGCCCATGAAGTCGATGTTGCTGTCCGGCGCTAACCGCACGTAGGCCTTCTTCCACGCCGCCTGCCGGCCTTTACTTTGGCCGTGGCGCTTTATCTTGCCCGGCACATTCGTCACGGTCACGTTGCCGACCTTGACCTCGAAAAGCATCTCGACCGCGTCTTTGATCTCTTTCTTCGTCGCGTCGGGACGGACCTTGAACACGACCTGATTGCTGGCGTCTGCAAGAGCGGTGGATTTCTCGGATACATGCGGCCCGACGATCACCGCCATTAACCTCTCCTGACGCGCTATCCAGCTCATCCGAGGCGCTCCTCCAGGAGCTTTGCGGCCGCAACCGTCATCACGATCTTCTCATGACCGACCAGGCTGACCGGATCAACGGTAGCGGCTTCGAGCACGTCGACGTGAACGAGATTTCGTGCCGCTAAACAGAGATTCTCATCGAAGCCTTCCACGACGATCAGGACATTGTCGACGTCCAACTTCTTGAGCTTGAGCTTCAGCTCTTTTGTCTTAGGCGCACTGACACCAAATTCCTCGGTGAGCAGCAAGCGATCCTGGCGTAGCAGCTCGGACAACACGGAGCGCATGGCGCCACGATACATTTTGCGGTTTACCTTCTGCGCGAAATTTCTCGGCCGCGCAGCAAACGCTCGCCCGCCACCGGTCCATATCGGGCTACGCGTCGTTCCGGCCCTGGCACGTCCCGTGCCCTTCTGTCGCCAGGGCTTCGCGCCTCCGCCGCGGACCTGCGAACGGTTCTTCTGTGCTTTCGTGCCCGCGCGTCCACCGGCGAGATAGGCGGTAACGACCTGATGCACGAGCGGCTCATTGAAGGCAACCGCAAACGAGGAGTCCGCTAGATCGACGTTGCCGTTCGTACCCTGTAGCTTCACCTTCATCACGTTACGCCTTAACAGCGGGAAGAACGAAGACGTGACGGCCGGGCGCGCCGGGCACTCCGCCTTTCACTAACAGCAGGTTCCTCTCGGCATCGACGCGAACGATTTCGAGATTTGCGATGGTTCGACGGACGTTGCCCATGTGTCCAGCCATCTTCTTCCCTTTGAAGACACGCCCGGGTGTCTGATTCTGCCCGATCGACCCGGGCGCTCTATGCGCCAGCGAATTACCGTGAGTCGCGTCCTGCATGGCGAAATGATGCCGTTTCACGACGCCTGCGAAGCCCTTGCCCTTGGAGGTACCGACCACGTCCACACGCTGGCCACTCTCGAAGACATCGACTGTGATCGCGTCGCCCGTTACGAGCTCTTCGCCCTCGCCATCTCCCAGGCGGAATTCCCAGACGCTGTCGCCGGGCTCCACGTTAGCTTTCGCGAAGTGGCCCATCTGTGGTTTCGCCACTCGGTCGGGCTTTCGCGTCCCCACGGTGACTTGCACAGCGCGATAACCGTCACGGTCCACGGTCTTCAGCTGTGATATGCGATTGGGCAGGGCCTCTATAACGGTCACCGGGATAGATTCACCGGCCTTCGTGAAGATGCGGGTCATACCGCATTTACGGCCCACCAGACCGATTGGCATTGATCGATTCCTCTTTATCCGCGCCGACTACGTCGGGCCGGCACTTCAGCCAGCGCGCGTATTCCAGCGCTGGCACCCAATGGCTCCCAGCGGTCTAATGCCGCCGTAACCCCGAATTCTGCTGATGGTAAACCGCAGCCGGCTCAGACTGTCCGGCAGCTCCCAATCACTAAAGCGGCCCGACGGGATCGATATCTCGCCGGACCCAAGTGTAGCCGTTCATTATAGCACCGAGCCCTCTGGGTTCAACGCCCTTAATTGAGCCGGATCTGCACATCTACGCCGGCCGGGAGCTCCAGCCGCATGAGCGCATCAACGGTCTTATCGGTCGGATCGACGATATCCATCATACGCTTGTGCGTCAGCAGCTCGTACTGATCGCGAGCGTCCTTGTTGACATGCGGGGATATCAGGACCGTGTACCGCTCAATCTTGGTCGGCAGAGGCACCGGGCCCTTCACAGTCGCTCCCGTGCGCTTGGCCGTTTCCACGATCTCCCGAGCAGACCGGTCGATCAGCCGGTGATCGAACGCCTTCAAGCGGATTCTAATTGTCTGATTCTTTGCCATTTTCTACACCTGTCAACCACGACGCGGCCGTGATCTACTCAATAATCTTTGCCACCACGCCCGCACCCACCGTACGGCCGCCTTCCCGGATCGCAAACCTCAACCCATCCTCCATCGCAATCGGCGCGATTAAATCAACCTTCATCTGAATA
>SMVA01247255.1_pt1 | contig 98791 bp, 90 predicted proteins | sample 2456451 | NCBI WGS metagenome assembly SMVA01 (sample SAMN11095933, study PRJNA526329) | marine sediment metagenome | biome: Marine sediment; feature: Surficial sediment; material: Deep marine sediment; isolation source: Hadal surficial sediment | place: Pacific Ocean | collected 2014-05 | depth...
CGAGAAAGGCCTGAAGGACGGCCAGCCCGTCTCGCTCGACCGGCGGCTGTTCATGAAGTTCACGGCGTTTACCGGTTGCCCCGATCCGGCCGAAACCGCTGCGGCCCTGGCCGCGGCCGGGGTCGAGGGCGCACTGTATCTCGACGCGAACGATCCTCAGGGAATCGGCCTGATCGTCCTCAGCGAGGACCCCGACTACTTCGTAGCGACGCTACGCGCGGTGTTTAACGCGCCGCCGTTCTCGAGCCTGACGCACAAGCCCGAGTTCGACATGCTGGGCCGGACCTACTCGCTCGGCTACGAGCCCGACCTCGAAGACGCGCTGCTGATCAAGCCCCGCAGCAAGACCCTGAACCCGGATTTTCCGTGGGCCGTCTGGTATCCGCTGCAACGCGCCAAGTCATTCCAGACCCTGCCCGAGATAAAGCAACGGCAAATCCTCGGTGAGCACGGCACGATCGGGAAGCGTTTCGGCTTCGCCGGCCTCGCGGCCGACGTGCGGCTCGCGTGTCACGGCCTCGACAAGCACGACAACGACTTCATCATCGGCCTGCTGGGGCCGAACCTGTTCCCACTCTCCGCCGTCGTGCAGGAAATGCGCAAGACCGAACAGACTTCCCAGTATCTCGATCGCCTCGGGCCATTCTTCGTCGGCAAGGTCGCCTGGCAGAGCCCGGCCTAACGCCGCCGATGGCCGACGCCCACGACGCGACCGTCGACCGCGAGGCCCACGACTACGACGCGGTGCTCGTGGTTTCTTTCGGCGGGCCGGAGGGGCCCGACGATGTCATGCCGTTTCTCGATAACGTGTTACGGGGCCTGTCGATCCCGCCGGCGGCGAAGGAACGGATCGCGCAGCGCTATCAGCGGTTCGACGGCGTGAGTCCGATCAACGCCGAGACACGCGCGTTCATCGCGGCGCTGGAAGCGGAGTTGCGTGCGCATGACATCGCGCTGCCCGTGTACTGGGGCAACCGCAACTGGCACCCGCTGTTGCCCGACACGTTCAAGAAGATGCAGGCCGACGGTATCAAGCGCGCCATCGCGCACGTGACGAGCACGTTCGCCTCCTACAGCGGTTGCCGAAAGTATCGTGAGGATCTGTATGCGGCGGCCGCGGGGTTGGACGAGCCGCCGGTCATCGACAGACTGCGGCTGGGGTTCAACCATCCGGGCTTCATCGCGGCCGTCATGGGCCGCACGCGTGCGGCGTTCGAGGAAGTGCCCGCCGAACGCCGGGCCGACGCCCCGCTGCTGTTCACGGCCCACAGCCTCCCGGCGTCGATGGCCCGCCACGCGCGTTACGAGGAACAGTTGCGCGAGGCCTGCGAACTCGTCGCCGACGGCCTCGACCACGATGAATGGGCTCTCGCGTATCAGAGCAACAACGCCGCCTATGGCGAGCCCTGGCTCGAGACGGATATTTGCGAGGTCATGCGAGAACTCGGCAGGGACGGAGTGGAGGATATCGTGGTCGTGCCGATCGGCTTCGTCTGCGATCACATCGAAGTCGTGCTCGATCTCGATATCGAAGCGCGGGCCGTGGCGGAAGAGGCCGGCGTGAAACTGGTACGCGCCGCGACGGTCGGCACGCACCCCACCTATGTCAGCATGGTGCGCGAGCTGATCGAAGAACGACTGTCGCCGGATGCGGATCGTCTGAGCCTCGGCCGGCTGCCCCCGAGCCACGACATCTGTCCCGCGGACTGCTGCCTGTCGGGCCGGCCCGGGAAACCAAAGCCCGCGCTCTGCGGCGTGCCGGGCGCGTGACCGTGGCCGAGACGCACCGCCACGACGTGATCGTGATCGGCGCGGGCCTCGCCGGACTGGCCGCCGCGTGTAAGCTGCAGGCCGCCGGCGTCGACGCCCAGGTGATCGAAGGCCAGGACCGCGTCGGCGGCCGCGTGCATTCGATGCGCCAGCCGGGCGGCAATCAAGAAGCCGGCGGCACCTACATCGGCGCCGGCTATACCCGCGTCATCGACGCGGCCGAACGTTTCGGCGTCGAGCTGATCGACGTGACGCCGATGCTCGCGTTCTTCCGTGAGCAGGAGCTCGTGCTCGGTGCCGAGATCATCCGCCAGGCGGACTGGCCGGATCATCCGGCGAACCTGTTCAGCGGCGCTGACCGCGAACTCATGCCCTGGGCGTATCACCGCGTGGTGACGGCTAGGGAAAATCCGCTGAACGAGCCGGGCGACTGGCTGGACCCGGCCTCGGCCGTCCACGATATCTCGGCCTACGACTGGCTTACCGGCCTCGGCCTCGGCGACGCCGCGATCGAGCTCGCCTACGGCATGAACGTGAGCTTCGGCGACGATGCCCGTGACGTCTCCGCGTTGCTGCTGTTTTTCCGCGCGGCCTTTTCCGTCGCGCAACGCCGGCTCGCAGCCGAAGGCGTCGTCGGTTACACGGCCAGGGATGGCGTCGCGCGCATTCCCGAAGCGATGGCCGCGGCGTTGGACCCGCCGGCGCTGCTCGGCAAGGTCGTCGTGGCGATCACGAGCGAGACCGACTACGCCACCGTGCATTGCGCCGATGGCAGTGCCTATCGAGCGCCGCGAATCGTTTGTTCGTTACCGTTCGGGGTGCTGCGGGACATCAAGATCGAGCCACCGTTCAAGGGTCTGCAAGCCGAAGCCGTGTCGACGCTGCCGGCGCAGGCGATGACGCAGGTCTATCTTGCGCATCGATCCAACTTCTGGGAGGCCGACGGCTACACGCCGAGCCTGTTCACCGACGGCATCGCAGGCATGGTGGCCGCCGCGAGAAACGGCGCCGACCCGGAAGAGGTCACGAGTTTTACGGCCTGGACGCTGGGCCCGAACGCGAGCCGGCTCGACGCGCTGCCGCCGGCCGAGGCGGGCCGCCTCGTCATCGACCAGATCGAGACCATCCGGCCCGCGGCGAAGGGCCAGCTCGAACTGCTGGGGATCAAGTCCTGGGGCACGGATTCGTTCGCCCGCGGCGGCTGGGCCTATTTCCGGCCCGGCCAGGTCGCTCGGTTCGCGGCCACGATGGGCGCCGCGCACGGCCGGGTCCACTTCTGCGGCGAGCACTTAGGGAGAGTCAGCCGCGGCATGGAAGGCGCGATGGAGTCCGGCGAACGCGTTGCCGAGGAGATCCTCGCATTGTAGGAGCGGCCGCTCGGTACCAGAGGCTGACGGTCGGCATAAACCATCACGCCCGCCGTACGCTCGCTGTTGAAATACCGGCCGGGCCGCGTTTCTTATACCTTTCGGCTATACGCGAATAGAAACTTAGCCGTTCACGTGGCGTCCTGCCCTCCCTACGATACGCGCCATGAGCAGTTCAGCCGCCGCGATCACGCTAGACACACCCGGCCTGCCGGCGCGGCGGGCACGCCCCCGTGTCTGTGACGACGCCGACTCGCGGGAGGCGGCCCTGGCGCATTGCAACAGCCAGTTCGAGGCGCTGACTCCGCAGGAACGTGTCGAGTGGTCGCTGACGCATCTCCCCGGCCGCCATATCCTGAGCTCGAGCTTCGGCGCACAGGCGGCCGTGTCTCTGCACCTCGTCACCCAGGTCTATCCCGACATCCCGGTCCTGTTGATCGACACGGGCTATCTGTTCCCCGAGACCTATCGTTTCGTCGACGAACTGACGGAACGGCTCAAGCTCAACTTGAAAGTCTATCGCAGCAAAGAGTCGCCGGCCTGGCAAGAGGCCCGTTATGGACAACGTTGGCAACAGGGCATCGAAGGAATCGACGCGTACAACGAGCTCAATAAAGTCGAGCCGATGCGCCGCGCGTTGAAGGAACTCGACGCCGGGACGTGGTTCGCGGGCTTACGCCGCCAACAGAGCGAGAGCCGCGCGAAGATCCCCTACCTCGACCTGGCCGGCGACCGCTGGAAAGTCCATGCCATCGCCGACTGGACTGATCGCGACGTGCATCGTTATCTCAAAGAGCATGATCTCCCGTATCACCCGTTGTGGGAGAAAGGCTATGTGTCGATCGGTGATCGGCACAGCACGCGGCCGATTCAAGATGCCGGCGTGGAGGAGATGACGCGCTTCAACGGCTTGAAGCGCGAGTGCGGCCTGCACGAGATCGACCTCGCCGATCTCTAAACCGCAGACGGCAGACGCGATAGTCTACGCTGCGGCCGCTTCGTCCTGCTCGCAACCGCCGCGGATCGGCAGCCGCATATCGCTCAACAGCGCATCGACCTCTTCCTGGGTCTCGAGCTCTGCGATGTCGGTGATCAGCCGCTTCGAATAATGCGGCGCGAACAGCTGGATGAAGTCCACCATGAAGCTCCTTAAGACGATGTCCTTCGGGAAGCCGAGCCAGGTCGTGACCTGCGGAAACAGGTTCTTGGCGTCGATGGCCTTGAGGTCTTGCTGGTCCTGGCACTCATAGGCCATGGACGCGATCACGCCGACGCCCATGTCCATGCGCACATAGGTCTTGATGATGTCCGCGTCGCGCGCGGTAAACACGACACGCGGCTCCAGGTTCTCGTCGGCAAACGCCTTCTTGAACGAAGACTCCCCGGTCAGGCTGAAGACATAGGTCACGAGCGGATACGCCGACAGGCTCTTCAAGTCCAGTGGCTTCGTCTCGCGTGCCAGTGGATGCGTCTTCGGCACGAGCGCGATGCGGTTCCAGTGATAGATCGGCAACAGCGTGAGAGTGGAGAACAGTTGCTGCGAGCCCGTCGCGATCGCGAAGTCCACCTTATGCGTGCTGATGAGCTCCGCGATCTGCTCCGACGTGCCCTGATGCAACTCGAGGTCGACATTGGGATAACGCTCGTTGAAGGTGCGGATCACATCGGGGAGGACGTAGCGCGCCTGGGTGTGGGTCGTCGCGATCGACAGCGTCCCCTCCTGCTCGCCCGTCAGGTCGCTGGCGAGGCTGGTGATATTCTCGACTTCACGCAGGATTTTCCGGGCGCGATCGATGACTTCCCGGCCGGCCGGCGTAATGGCGGCCAGGCTCTTACCCTTGCGCGTAAACAGCTGCATGCCGAGCTCGGCTTCAAGCTGCTTGAGCTGCTTGCTGATGCCGGGCTGGCTGGTATAGAGCCGCTCGGCCGCCGCCGTGATGTTCAGGCCGCTGTCGACGATGCCGATCAGGTATTTGAGCTGTCTCAGAGTCACGGGCTCGTAGGTCCTCCAATACGCCAGTCCGCCAGCTAGCCAGACAAAAACGCCGCGTCCTTATGGGAAGCGGCACCAACAGTCACCGCATATAACCATTGGTTACATGGCCTGTCAACCGCGAAACATCGGTAGTTTTCAGTCCCTTAGCGTTTATGCCCCTAGAGCATATGACCAGGAATAGACGGTCTTGTTCCCGCGGCGCGGCCGGCGGTATCTTGCGCACTCCTGGGGCGCCCTTGATGTCCGCCCGCCGAGCCACATCGAAGACCGCAATGACCATGGACCACCTACCGATATTCGTCGAGCTTCTCGACCGGCCCTGCCTCGTGGTCGGCGGCGGCGCGGTGGCCGAGCGTAAAGTTCGCGAGCTGATCGACGCCGGCGCCGTCGTGACCGTCGTGAGCCCGACCGTCACGGCCGGGCTCGAACGCCTCGGCGACGACGGCCGGATTCAATTACGGGCGGAGGCGTTTACCGAAGCTCACCTCGAAGATCACTGGCTCGTCGTGGCCGCGACGGCCGATCGAGAACTCAATACACGCGTCGCGGGCGCCGCCACGAGCAAGCAGCGCTTCTGCAATGTCGTGGACGACGCGGAGCTTTGTTCGTTCATCATGCCCGCCGTCGTGAGGCGATCACCGGTCACCGTGGCGGTCTCCAGCGGCGGCCGTTCGCCGGTCGTCGCACGCTGGGTCAAAGGCCTGATCGAGACGCTGCTCCCGGAGCGGCTCGGCGACGTGGCGAGCCTGGCCGGGCGTTGGCGGCAACGCGTGGCCGAGGCCATCACCGACGTCGATCAACGGCGACGATTCTGGGAACGGTTACTCGAAGGACCCGTGCCCGAGCGGTGCTACGCGGGCCAGGAGCGGCAAGCCGAACTCGTCATGGAGCAGGCGCTCGCCGACTGGCACCAGGGCGATGCGAACTCCGTGGGCGAGGCCTACTTGGTCGGTGCCGGCCCCGGCAGCGCCGACCTCATCACGCTGCGCGGCCGGCAGTTGTTGAGCCAGGCCGAGGTCGTGCTCTACGACCGTTTGATTGGCGCGGACGTACTCGACTTCGCGCGCCGTGATGCCCGGAAGATCTCGGTCGGCAAGCAACCCGGGCAGCCGTCGATTACCCAGGAGCAGATCAACCGCTTGTTGGTGCAACTCGTGCGCAGCGGCAAGCGCGTCTGCCGCCTGAAAGGTGGCGACCCGATGATCTTCGGCCGCGGCGGCGAGGAACTCGAGGCGCTGGCCGCAGCCGGACTGCCGTTCCAGGTCGTCCCGGGCGTGTCGGCCTTCGCGGGATGTGCGGCCTATGCCGGGATACCGCTGACATTGCGCGGCGTCGCGCGTTCGGTCGTACTCACGACAGGCCATACCGAGGACTCCGGCCAGTACGACCTGGCGCCGCTGCGATCGGACCAGACGCTGGCGCTGTACATGGGTGTCGCCCAGTACGGCGAGATCGCCACACAGCTGATCGACAACGGGTCCGACCCCGAGACGCCAGTCGCCGTGGTCGAACACGGCACCATGCAGACGCAACGCGTGATCAGTACCGTACTCGGTAAGCTAGCCGAGGCGGCGGCGACACTCGAGATCAAGGCGCCGGCCTTACTCCTGGTCGGCGAGACGACGCGGTTCGCCGAGCGCTACGCCTGGTTTGCGCCAGAGAGTCTGGTCGTCTATAAGGGGAGCGGCCACGAGCCCCTGGTGCGGGTCAGCTAGCTAGCCGCTGCCCGCCCAACAACAACGACGACCAAGAGGGCAGCGCATGATCTACGAGAGCATTCTCGACACCATTGGCGATACGCCTGTCGTCAAACTGCATCGCGTCGTACCCGACAACGTAGAGATCTACGCGAAGGTCGAAGCGTTTAATCCGGCGGGCTCGGTCAAAGACCGTCTGGCCTTCGCGATCATCGACGACGCCGAGCGCCGCGGGACGATCAAGCCCGGCCAGACTATCGTCGAGGCGACGTCCGGCAACACCGGCATCGCGCTGGCCATGGTCGCCGCGGCCAAGGGCTACCCGTTCGTCGCGACGATGGCCGACAGTTTCTCCGTCGAGCGCAGGCAGATCATGCGGGCGATGGGCGCCAAGGTCATCCTGACACCGGCCGCCGAACGCGGCACGGGCATGGTCAAGCTCGCCGCAGAACTCGCCGCCAAGCACGGCTGGTTCCTGGCCCGGCAGTTCCAGAACGAAGCCAACCCGGCCTTCCACCGCCAGACCACGGGCCCCGAGATCCTCAAGGACTTCGCCGGGCGGCGGCTGGACTACTGGGTGACCGGTTGGGGGACCGGCGGCACGCTGACCGGCGCGGGCGAGATGATCAAGCTGGCCCGGCCCGACGTGAAAATCATCGCCTGCGAGCCCGAGGCTGCGCAACTCGTCGGCGGCCAGGAGTGGCATCCGCACAAGATTCAGGGCTGGACACCGGACTTCGTGCCCGATGTGTTGAATCCGGATATCCACGATCAACTCCTGCCGATCAGCGATGACGACGGCAAGGAGATGGCACGGCGGCTCGCGGCCGAAGAAGGCATATTCGTCGGCATCTCGGCCGGCGCGACGCTGGCCGCCGCACACAAGGTGGCCGAGACCGCCGAGCCGGGCTCGGTCATGCTCGTGATGCTGCCCGACACCGGCGAGCGTTATCTCGGCTCATACCTGTTCGACGATCTGGTCGAAGGCTCCGACGACGAGTGGCTGGCGAGCCTGGACGCTTAGCCGATGAGTGCGCCACGAGGGGGCTGGACAGGATAGTCGTCGTGGGCGAGGAGCGTGCCACGGACGGCCATCAACGCGCCTCGACCTTGCCGTAAATGGCGGACGCGATAGTTAATGTCTCCCTGCGCCGTACCCACCACGCAGTTATTCAACACTGGTGCCAGCGGCTTCGGTCGACATCAACCATCACGCCCGCCGGTGTCGGTCACCGCAGACGTTGGTACGGCGGTTCCGTCGCGATTCTTCGCTATCATGCGGGCATGAGTGATCCCCGGGTCATCATCGTCGGCGGTGGATTTGCGGGCCTGCGCGCAGCCCGCGGCCTGGCCAAAGCTCCGGTAGACGTCCTGCTGATCGATCACCACAACTACCACCTGTTCCAACCGCTGCTGTATCAAGTCGCGACGGCCGGCTTGTCGCCGGGCGAGATCGCCTGGCCCATCCGCAGCCTGCTCCGGCGACAGCGTAATGCGCGTGTCGAACTCGGTGAGGTCGTCGGCGTCGACACCGTCGCGAAGACCGTGCTTGTTGGCGAGCGGGTCGTCGGCTACGACTATCTCGTGCTCGCGACCGGCGCCCGTCACGGCTATTTCGGCCACAGCCACTGGGAACCGCACGCGCCCGGATTGAAGACCATCGATGACGCCACCGAGATTCGGCGGCGCATTCTCGTCGCGTTCGAACACGCCGAGATCGAGCCCGATCCGGAGAGGCGGCGCGCGTTACTGACATTCGTCATCGTCGGCGGCGGGCCGACCGGGGTTGAGCTGGCCGGTGCGCTCGTCGAGCTGGCGAGGAAGGCCTTGGCGCGCGATTTCCGGCGCATCGATCCGAGCACGGCACGGGTCATACTCGTCGAAGCGGGCGAGCGCGTCTTGTCGGCCTTTCCCGAATCCCTCTCGAGCAACGCAACGTCGTCATTGCAGAAACTCGGCGTCGAGGTACGCAGCGGTGCGGCCGTGACGGATTGCGATGCGGACGGCGTCGCCATCGGCACGGAACGCATCAGCGCACGCACGGTGTTGTGGGCGGCGGGCGTCGAGGCCTCGCCCGTAGCGTACTGGCTCGGCGTGCCGGCGGATGCCGCCGGCCGCGTCGCCGTCGCCGGCGACTTGAGCGTGCCCGGCCACCGGGATGTCTACGTCGTCGGCGACGCGGCACGAGTCCCCTGGGGTGAGCAGCCGGTACCGGGCATCGCACCGGCCGCGAAGCAGATGGGCGCCTATGTCGCGCGGGCCATCCGCGCTCGGGTCGATGGCGGGCGCTCGACGCCGTTCAGGTACCGACACTACGGCAACCTGGCGACGATCGGCCGCAGCCGCGCCGTGATCCACTTCGGCTGGTTACGCTTGAGCGGCTGGCTGGCGTGGTGGATCTGGGGAAGCGCCCATATCTACTTCCTGATCAGCTTGCGCAATCGCGCGCTCGTAGCCTGGCAGTGGCTATGGTCTTATCTGACGTTTCAACGCGGCGCGCGGCTCATCACCGGCGACGAGGACTAATCCGCAACCGGCTTCAGGGCGTATAGCTCAGTTGCAGAAAGAAGAAGCTCGCGTCCCCGGCCGGCCCAGTATCTCGCAGGTAGCGACCGCCGAAGAACCGGCTGACGCCGGCCGCCAGCGTGAGCCTCGCGGCCGCCAGCGGCATCGTGACCGCGACGTCGAGTTCGCTGCCGACATAATTGTCGACGTCGCCGGCTGCCTGCCGTACCGGCCGCAGCCCCGCGTTATACCAGGCATCCGTGTCCTCCTCGTTGAGCCAGAAGCTCTGCCAGCCGACCTGCAGGCGCATTCGTTCGAACAGCGGTCGCGCGTAGGTGAACTCCAGATTGTGAACATTCTGCAGCGAAAACAGATCCATGATCCCGTAGTACGGATGATTCAGCGGATACAGGTTATCGAATGTGCCGTGATCGCCGTCGTTCGGATCCTCATCGCCGCTGGCCAGGTTGTACGCGACACCCCAACGCCCGGACGCCAGGTCCCACTCCACGCCGGCATGGATCATGTAGGCGGCGTGGTCGAGGCCGGCGAAATCCCCGAATTGATATGCGCCCTGCAAGTCCAGTCGCCATGATTCACGCCGGCGGACGAGACGGGCGCCGAGTGTATTCACGCGGTCGCCGACGTCACCGTTGCCGCGATAGAAGTACCAGTACTCCAGTTGTCCCGGAGACGCCCTGGTCTCGGTCACGAAGACGCCGTGAAAGTCGCTGTCGAAGTAGCGGTTGCCCACATCACTCTGGTCGTTGAAGTGATTGGCATCGACGGCGACCAGCGCGCTGGCGAACAGCGTGATCTGCCGCATTCCAGCGTCGCCGAGGGTCAGGCTGACGCCGTCGTTCACTCGTGCCGTGTTGACCCATTCCAGCGACGCCACCAACCGATTATCGCCGAAGTTGAACTTCTGCCGCCCGACACGAAGCGCCGCGGCGCCGAAGTCATGCTCCAGATAGGCCTGGTGGATATCGAGGTGATCGGCGAACACGTTCGGCACGGCCTCGCCGTTGACTGTCGGCACACCGGCACGACTCTCGCCGAAGACCCGGGCATCCTGCAACTGGACGAAGACGTTGGACCGATCACTGCCGCGATAGCCGAAATCCAGACGGAGCCGGGTCAGCAGATAACTCTGCTCGCCGCCGTTGAAGTCGAAATCCTGCTTCGACTCATAGCGAGTCCTGAACGACCCGTCGAAATGAAAGCCTGGCGCGTCGAAACCTTCTTGAGCTCCACAGACGCCGATGCCCGTGAGCCACAGGCCGATCGCGGCCAGGCGTCCGCTCCTGCGTTGCGCCGGGCCTTGCCGGCCCACTAGCCGAACTTCGAGAGCAGCTGTTGCGGGATAGGCCCGACGCGCGCCGCTTCATCCATCGCGGCAATGACGTGCCCGGGTACCGGCGAGATCCGCTGCGTCGCGAGACTCACCGCGATCATGACCACCGTCGAACCGAGCACGCCGGCCAACATCGGATGCAGGCCGCTCGTCGCCACCAGCCCTGCGGGCTCCCAGGCGAAAGCGATCGTCGCGCCCGTGACCATCGAGGCGATCGCGCCGGGCGTATTGGCCTTGCGCCACCAGACCGCGCACACGTAGGCGGGCAGGAACGCGCTGCCGAGCACCGACGTAGCGAACACGACGATATTGAACACCGTCGGCGCGTCGAGGAGCGCCACGGCGTAACCGGCAACGCCGATCGACAGTACGAGGCCGCGCGACACCCAAACCATCTGCCGTTCCGACGCGTTAGCGTTGATGAAGCGTTGATAGAGATCCCGCGAGGCGACCGAGCCTATCTGCAGCAGCAGCGAGTCCGCCGTCGACATGATCGCCGCCATGATGGCCGCCATGACGACACCGGTGACGGCGGCCGGTAACAGAGTCTCGGCCAGCCGCATGATCGCCAGTTCCGGGTCATCGAGATCCGGCAGGATGACGATCGCGAGGATGCCCAATATATAAGGGGTCGAGACGAACAACAGGTTCCACGCCGTTGCGTAGGCTCCGGCTTGCCGTGCCGTCGCGGGATGTCGCATCGCCATGTGCCGCGTCACGACGTGCGGCCAGCCCATATAACCGACCGAGAAAATCATCACGGCGCCGAGGACGATACCCCACTCGCCTTCGTAACCGAGGCCCTGGCCCCATACCGACAACAGTGTCGGGTCGATCGAGCCGATCGATTGGTTGGCGGCGCTCAGGCCGCCGACCTCGAACAACGCGGCAACGAGTATCCAGATGATACCGATCAGCATGACGACGCTCTGCAGGGCATCGGTATAGGCTACGGCCAGGTAGCCGCCCATCAGCGTGTAGATCAGGATGATGCCGATGGCGATCAGCAACGCCAGCGAATACGGTACGCCGGTGACGAGTGCCATGCCCTTGCCGCCGGCGATGAGCTGCGCGAGGACATAGCACCCCAGCAGGAACACCGTCAGCACGCCGGCGATCAGGCGCACGGCCGGCGACGGGTAACGACGCTCGAGGTACTCGATCGATGTCAGCGCACCGATAATCTGGGAGAACTTCCGCATCCGCCGCCCGATGACCGAAAGATTCAATACGCCGCCGCCGATGTCGCCGGCCGCGTACCACAATGCCCAGTACCCCTCTACAAAGCCGAGCGCGCCCGCGCCGAGAAACATGTAGCCGCTCATGGACGTCGTCTGCAGCGTCAACGCGGTGATGATCGGCCCCACCTTACGGCCGCCCAACAAATAGCCCTCCAGATCCTTAGCCCCACCACGGCGCATCGCCCAGACACCGATGCCGAGCACGAGCGCGAAATAGAAGGAGATGAACAGGACCGCCATGGTGTTCATGCGTCCTCGTCTCCGGAATTCGAATCCTCTATCCAGTCGCGGGAGACGATCAGGAACACGATCGTGTAGGCGATCCAGAAAACCGGAAAACCGAATACGAGCAAGGTCGTGCTTAACGGCAAGCCAAACATCGATACGAGCAGCACACGAACGGCGCGACGGCCATTATGGCGGGCGCGCCGGTCGCCTCAATGGGAAACGCGGCTGATTATCGGAGATGCAGGCGGGAAAAGGAAACGGCCGGTAGCACGTGCGGACGCAGCCTGCGATCTATTGCTGCGGGGCTCGCGCGGCGAATCTCGCCGAGTTGCTCGAGCTTGGCGGCACGGGCTCATTCCTGGGGTCGTAGACTCGCTTGATCTCCACCTCATCCCCCGCGGGGGTCTCGAACGTCACGGTCCAGATCAGCCGCTCGCCGTCCGCCACGAGCTCGAACGTTTCGACCGACGCCAGCCCATCGGTCGGCTGACGCTCTACGACGAAGGTGCGTTCCTGCCACCGTGCAGAGAAGCGCTGATCGGCATCGCTGACGGTTTCACCGGGCCGATAAACGACGGTAGACAGGCTGTCGTAGTCTACTTCCACCGTGTCGGAGGCTTGCACCACTTTGAGCTCCCCCATCGGGTCGGTGATCTCCCGGGGGAACTCGGGCGTCGCTTCCTCGTCGTCGTCGTGGTCGGGAAGCATCGCGGCGATCTGGCCGACCGAGATGCCGAACACGCTGATACTCCTACCGATCGACTGCAAGATTCCGACCGCGGCAGGCGCTTGCTTCCCCACGCCGCTCAGTACGTCGCTCGGCCTATCGCTGAGCTCTTCGTTGATGACCCAGTCGCCACTCAGATCGACGGGCTCGCGGGTCTCTGCCGTCCGATCCGGCGTGGCGGCACACGCGATCAGCGCGCTGCCGGCCAGCGCCATCAGGATGACTCGGTGGAGCCGATTCTGCCTAGGATCCATGGCCATGCCCTCTGCTGTCATGCGATCGCTCCAGTGTCGTCCGGCGATTCACGGTAACAGGGAGATACAACGCGGCGCGGCCGCTGAAGTTGACGGGGCTCCGGACAACCGGCACTGACGCCGCACCCAGCATGGGCTCGCCGCCGGGCCTCGCTACTCGGCGACCAGGATATCTTCGTTTAAGACTTCGCCATCCACGCCGTGGTGGCGCAGCGTTAACGTGGGCGTACCGTCACGGCGTTCCGCGGTCACCGACAGGAAACCGCCGATGATGTTCAGATAACGGTGCTCCGGCCGGATGTCGTCGTTACTAGACCAAGCGCCGGCGTGCGCGTCGCTCGCCGCCCCCGTCGCGTACTCTCGTAACCCCGTTGCGTCGTGCACCGAGACGTACTGCCAGTGACGATCACCGCAGATCACGATCATATTCTCCTGCTGCGTCATGAACTCCCGCAGGTCCCGGCCCTCGGTTCCGAACGCGTCATTGGCGTGGCTGTCGGACTTACCCTCGATGTCCGGGCCGACGAACGGCGTGGGGCTGATCAAGATCCGGAACGTGGCATCGGATGCCTCGACGGTTTCCTTGAACCAGGCCTTCTGCTCGGCGCCCCAGATCGTTTTTTCCGGCCCGTCAGGGTCCGGGTTCGCGCTGCGGTAGTCTCTTCCTTCGACCAGCCAGATCTGCACATCCTGACCCCAGCGGAACGTGCGGTAGGTCAGCCCTGCCATCGGCACCTGTTCCGTAAAGACGTCGATGCCCTGTTGGAACGTGAAGTCGCCCATGTACGTGCTCTGCTGAGTCGGCCAGGTATCGTCCTGCCACGTATCGTGGTCGTCCTTCATGAAGTAGCTTACGACCCGCCGCTGGAACTCGACATTGGTGGGGAGGCTGTACATCCGGGCCCATCCCCAACGCGCCAGGTCGATGTTTTTCGCCCACGCGTCGTAATAGACGATGTCGCCGGTGTGGACGAAGAAGCTGGGTTCGAGGTCGATGATGGCAGGATAGATGCGGAAGCCCCCGCCCGGCGCATCCTGGTCCTCATAATCCTGACCCGTCGTCACGGCGAACACGACCCGCGCGGGTTCGTCCGGTAAAGGCGCGGTGCGAAACCGGCCATCGAAGAGCGAGCCGGCCGTCTCGCTCTCGGGCGAACGCCCCTCGACACGCAGCACGTACTCGGTCGCCGGCGCGAGCCCGGTCAGCGTGAACTGGCGCGTGAAATCCCGCTCAGGATCCACGGCCGTCCAGGCGGTCGAGCGCCACTCGACGCCACCCGTAGGCCGGTAGAGCACGCGGGTCTGACCCGGCGCGCCCCTGACGGCACCCTCGATGGTGTCGAGCGATGAGCCCTCCGGATAGATAACGACCGGTGTCCAGTCATGCGGGTGAAACCGCCCCGGCGGGGCTTCTCTCAGTTCGTCGCTACCCGGAGCCCGGTAGCGGAACTCCGGCAGCGGCGCCTCGCTGCCGATCCGTGCCGGCTCCCGCGTCAGCCGCGTCCAGACTATGGCCTCGGTTGCGGTGACCTCGCCGATCTTGATTCCGGTGGCCTGGTAAGGGCCGTTGGCGGCAGGCGGCGGAGTGACCGCTGTCCCGGTGGGCAGCGGTTCCGACGACGGCCTCTCGCAACCGGCCACGGACACCAGGACGAGCAGGCACAGCGCGTTCGCGCCGCGGATGCACCGAGTTCTATTCATCGATCAAGAGCGTCTCTCGACATGCCGCGATCTTACGGTAACGGAGCGGGCGTTCACCGCAGCGCCCCGACCGGGGGCGCCCGTGCTGACGCGACGTGGTCAGCTAGCCGCCCATGCCGCCGCCCATGCGGGGCCGGCTGTCGAACTCCTCTTTGGAGATCGAGTCGTTGCCGTCCGCATCCCAGGCGGCGAATATTTCCGCCGGATCGGGGGCCTGGCCGCCCCTGCCGCCGAACGCGGCGAACATCGCCGTGACTTCCTCCAGATCGAGCGCGCCGCTGTCGTCGGTGTCCAGGGCATCGAAATCCGGTGCGCCGCCGCGCTGGGCCCAGGTGATCTGTGTCCCCACCAACAGCAGCGCCGCTGCCGTGATTAATTTCGTCATGTGACTCTCCTGATTCTTGTTCTGAAGCACGGCTAGTATACAGGTCAGTCAAACTCGCCCTGGCATCGAACTTCTGAAGTTTTCTTCAGACCAGGTGGCTACGCCGCTGATCGACGCATCACGACCAAGCGTGAATCCGATCACAGACCCCGGCCGGCAGAAGGTAGATCCTGTCTCTATCTATGCTCTTCTCGAGATGACGACATGGACGATCCGGATCAGTACACCGACACGAACCCGTTCGTGCCCTACGGCGGAACCCAACTCAAGCTCAAACAGTTAGAGATAGAGACGGCGGATCCTGACCCTTTCGGGGCTACCTCCAAGATCGAGATCAACCCCTATGTGGATACTCCGCTGACCTGGAAGGAGCGAGTACTGCGCTGGCTCGGCAGATTCTAGAATTCTCCGCACTGAGAGACTAGAAAGCTCCCCCGACTCGAGTTAACATAAGTGGTCCTGGCCGGACACTCCCCCGTCTGCCCAGGATTACATTCTAAGCCCGGTGTAAAAACCGGGCTTTTTTTCGTTCGGCAGACGTCATTCTCCGAATTCGCGGCCTGACGATGGCCCGAAGCCCGCGAACGGCGCCGGCCGGCGGGCGTAAAATGCGCTTATCATCCCCGCTCGGAACCTCGAGTACAGAGACTGACTGTATGTCGGACCACAGTATCAGGGAACGGAGCGCCGACACTCCGAGCGACGAGTACCCCAACTTCCGCTCTCACTACCGGCCGCGGACTCGGGATGGCTGGATCGCGGTCCTGGTCTTCTGCGCGTTGTTCGCGCTGACACAACCCCCGATCGTGTATCTAGTTGCCAACCGGATCACCCCGTGGGTGTTCGGCCTGCCGTTCCTGTATGCCTATCTGTTGGTCCTGTACTTCGCCTTGATCGCCGTGTTGATCTGGGCGCAACGGCGCGGCGTGTAGATGGACGTCTGGGTCATCGCCACCGGCCTGATCTTCGCCTATCTGATCGCCACGATCGTCCTCGGCGTCGTCGCCAACCGGCGGCTCGCACCCAACCTCGAAGACTTCCTGCTCTACGGTCGCAAGACCGGCTTCGTGATCCTTTATTTTACCGTCGTCGCGACGTTCCATTCCGCGTTCGCGTTTCTGGGCTCGGGCGGGTTTTTCTACACGCACGGAATCGGCTTCTGGGTCGCAGGATCGTGGACCGTTCTATTCGGGGCGTTGACCTATGTGCTGGGCACCCGAATCTGGGCGTTGGGTAAGCGCTTCGGTTATTTCACGCCGGCCGACATGCTGGCCGACTTCTATGAGAGCGAAGCCATTCGTGTCGTCGTTGCTGTCGTCTCGGTCGGCTTCACGATCCTTTATATACAAGTGCAGGCACGGGGGCTCGGCTACATCCTGTCGGTCGCTTCGGGCGACCGGATTTCGTTCGAGTTCGGCACGCTCATCTTGCTGGTGGTGTCCGCAGGCTACTTGATCGCCGGTGGCCTGAGGGCCGTCTACTGGACCGACGTGCTGCAGGGGGCATGGATGTACGTGGCTATCTGGGCCGGCGCGCTCGTGCTGACGTACAAACTCTTCGGCGGGCCGCTGGCGTTGTGGCGACGCGTGGCGGTAGAGCGACCGGATCTCTTGACCCTGCCCGGTCCCGAAGGGTTCTTCACGCCGGGCATGTGGATCGGCTTCACGGTCGTCTTCTCGTTCGGGATCATCTTTCAACCACACCTGATGATCCGATACTACACGGCGGCGTCGGCACAGACGATCAAGTGGCTGGGCGCCACGACCCCGATCTTCCTGATGACGCTGTACATCCCGGCAGCGTTGGTCGGACTGGGCGGCGCCCTCGCCATGCCGGAACTCGAGGTCGCGGACAGGATCTTTCCCGAGATGTTATTCGCCTACGCGCCGGCGTGGCTGACCGGCATCATCCTCGCGGGCGCGACCGCCGCCGCCATGTCGACACTGGACTCGATCCTGCACGCGAACATGACGGTTCTGACGCGCGACGTTTATCAACGTTACGTCGCGCCGCACGCGAGCGCGGGTCACTACATACTGGTCGGCCGCGTGATCGTCGTCGCGCTACTTGTCGTCGGCTACCTGCTCACCGTCAATACCTCCGAGTTCCTCGTCGTACTCGTCGCGTTGTCGGGTGCCGGCGCGCTGCAATTGATGCCGGCGGTCCTGGGAGTCTGCTTTCCGACGCGACGCCTCCTGACGCGCACCGGCGTACTCGCAGGGATCGGGATCGGGTTGGCGACGCTGTATCTGACGCTCGTCGTGATCCCGAACCCACTGAACCTGTACGGCGGTATCTGGTCCGTGCTCGTCAACTTCGTCGTCACGATCGGCGTGTCGCGCTGTACACGGCCGCCGACCGCCGCAACGGTGTGGCGCATTCACGGCGAGATGGAACGGTTCGTCTACGGCGACGGCAGCACCCCGGTGCGGTCTCCTTGACTATACTGGTGCGACGATGCTGACCGTCCGCATAGCCGATTACGCTGCCGACCATGCCGAGATCTGCAGCATCCGCTTCGCCGTGTTCGTCGACGAGCAAAAGGTGCCGAAGAATCTCGAGCTCGACGACCGCGACCCGCATTGCATCCACCTGCTGGCCCACGACGATGGAGAAGCCGTCGGCACGGGCCGAATCGACCTGGCGATGTCCGGCAAGGTAGGGCGAGTCGCCGTCGTCGCATCGCGGCGCGGCCAGGGGGTCGGCACCGCGCTGATGGAGTATGCCCACGGCGTCGCCAGAAACAACGCCCTGGACACGGTCTGGTGCAACGCCCAGGTCTCGGCCGTACCGTTCTATGAGAACTTAGGCTATCGCATCACGAATGCCGAGCCGTTCGACGAGGCCGACATCCCGCATGTCCGGATGGAGTACACGCTGTAGGGTCGGTCGCCACAACGCTACCGTGCAGGCAACGGCGGCGGCCATGACAGTTCACGCCTCCCTGCGCCGTACCCACCACGATCTTATACAACGTGACTGCCAGTGGCTTCGGTCGGCATCAACCATCATGTCCACCGCTCGGAAGGGCACCGCGGCGCTGATCACGGCGGCAGTCAGAAGACTTCGAACAGACCGGCCGCGCCCATGCCGCCGGCGATGCACATCGTCGCGACGACGTGTTTGGCGCCACGGCGCTTGCCTTCGAGTAGTGCGTGCCCCACCAGGCGCGCGCCACTCATGCCGTAGGGATGACCAATCGAGATCGCACCGCCGTCGACGTTCAGTTTTTCCGGCGGTATGCCAAGCCGATCCCGACAATAGATCGTCTGCACGGCGAACGCCTCGTTGAGTTCCCAGAGGTCGATGTCGTCAACGGTCAAGCCGTGGCGCTCGAGCAGTCGTGGCACGGCGAATACCGGGCCGATGCCCATTTCGTCGGGAGCGCAGCCCACGACGGCGAGACCGCGATACGCTCCCAGCGGTTCGAGATTACGCCGCTCTGCGAACCGGCTGTCGACAACGACACACGCAGACGCGCCGTCGGAGAGTTGTGAGGCGTTGCCGGCCGTGACGGTCTTGTCTTCCCCAAGGACGGGCGCGAGGGCCGCCAAGCCCTCGAGCGTCGTCGACGGCCGGTTACCCTCGTCCTGCGTCAACTCGACGCGCTCCTCGCTGACTTCACCCGATTCTTTGTCTTTCACAACCTTGGTCGTCGCCAACGGGACGATCTCCTGATCGAATCGCCCCGCTTGCTGGGCCGCGGCCGTGCGTTGCTGGCTCGTCACGGCGTATTCGTCCTGCGCTTCACGCGAAATCTCGTAACGTGCGGCCACGACTTCGGCGGTCTCGAGCATCGTCATGAAGATGTCGGGTTGCAACGCGAGTAGCTCGGGATCGTCGGTGAAATAAGTATTGGCGTGTTCGTTCTGGACGAGCGAGACAGACTCCAGGCCACCGGCCACGCAAGCCGGCAGCCCGTCGACGATGATCCGCTGCGCCGCGACCGCAATGGCCTGCAGCCCGGAAGCGCAATGGCGGCTCACAGTCAGGCCGCCGACCTCCATGGGCAGGCCGGCGCGGAATGCGGCTTGGCGGGCGATGTTATTTCCCGTGGTGCCCTGGGGGCGGCCACAACCCATGATGACGTCTTCGATTTCCGCGGGCTCGAGACCGCTGCGCGACACGGCGTGGGCGATCGCATGACCGGCCAGCGTCGCGCCATAGGTGTTGTTGAACGCGCCGCGATACGCCTTGCCGATAGGCGTGCGTGCCGTCGAGACGATTACAGCTTCTCTGGTCATCATAGTTTGTCGCGGCCTATTGCCGCGGCGCGCGACTGTCATGGCGGAGAGGGAGGGATTCGAACCCTCGAAGGGCTTTTAACCCTTACTCCCTTAGCAGGGGAGCGCTTTCAGCCACTCAGCCACCTCTCCGAAATGCGGTTAGCACAAGAGGGTGGAATTCTAGCGGCTCGCGAGAAGATTCGCGACGGCGATGCCGTTTCGACAAGATGTCGTTACCGACGACCGCGCGCGTCGATCGACGTCAGTGGTTTACGCCGACGGCGTGCGACCGGTTGATCTCCTCAGCCGCCCGCTCGCGTTTGATTCGTTCGTAGATTTCCTCGCGGTGAACGGCAATCTCTCTCGGGGCGTCGATCCCTACACGAACCTGATTCCCCTTCACGCCAAGCACTGTCACAGTGACGTCGTCGCCGATAACCACCGTCTCCCCCACCCTGCGGGTCAAGATCAGCATAGCCAAACTCCTTCTTGGTCTCGGCACTGACGCACCTTGCCGCGCTGTCCTGCGCAGGCTACTGGCAGAGGCGTCAGTAACCGCCCAACAGTCCGGGAACCCCCTCATGCCGGCCATCGTTGGCCTGCAAGGCTCGCGAACGTCCGTGGCTAGACTGGCCGCGAATTCTTCTTCGATTTCCGCCAGCCCCCCTGTAGCCGGGTCGGCGCCATGCTGCGCCTACCGACCGGCCCTAGTCTAATGCATTTCTTCGGGCGGCGGTGAGGGGCCTCTAGACCCGGCCTAAGATGACCCGGCCAAGATGGCCGCAACCTGATCGCAGACCAGGCCCAGTGCGGCATCCAGCTCATCCGGCTCGGTCCCGCCGGCCTGCGCGAAGTCGGCCCGGCCGCCGCCGCGGCCGCCTACCCGCTCGGCCACGGGCCCGATCAGCTCACCGGCTTTGACGGAACCGGTCAGGTCCTTCGTCACGCTCGCGACCAGACGCACCTTGTCCTTCTCCACAGCGCCGAGCACGACGACACCGGAGCCGAGCCGGTCCTTGAGCTTGTCTGCCGCCTCGCGCAGCGCTTTGGAGTCGGCCCCATCGAGGCGTGCGGCGAGCACCTTGATCCCGCCGACGTCTCTGACGGCCTCGAGCAGATCCCGCCCGCCCTCGGTCGCGAGCCGGCCCTTCAACGTCTGCAGTTCCCGCTCGAGCGCGCGGTTGCGCTCGACGAGCGCACTGACCTTGTTCGCGACATCCTCACGCCCGCCCTTGACGAGACCCGCTACCTTTTTCAGCAACGCCGCACTCGTCTGTGTCCACGTCACTGCCGCCGCACCCGTGACGGCTTCGATGCGCCGGACACCGGCCGCGATGCCGGTCTCTGAGGTAATCTTCAGCAGCCCGATGTCGCCTGCGCTGCCCACGTGAGTTCCACCGCAGAGTTCCGTCGAGAAGTCGCCCAACGTCAAGACGCGCACGTCCTCGGCGTATTTGTCACCGAAGAACGCCAGCGCACCGCTGGCGATGGCCTCCCGGTAAGGCATGACTCTCGTTTCAGCGGTAGCGTTCATTCGGATCTGATCGTTGACGACGGACTCGAGGCGCTCAAGCTCGGCAGCCGTCAACGCTTCGTAGTGGGAGAAGTCGAAGCGCAGCCGGTCCGGCGCGACGAGCGAACCCTTCTGCTGCACGTGCTCACCCAACACCTCTCGGAGTGCCGCGTGTAACAGATGAGTCGCCGAGTGATTCAGGACAATCGCGGCGCGCCGATCGCCATCGACTCGCGCCTCTACCGAATCTCCGACGCTCAGGCGACCGTCCAAAAGCTGTCCCAGGTGTCCATGAGCGGCGCCCGCTTTTCGTGTGTCGTCGACACGAAATTGCGCCGCCTTGCTCGCAAGCAACCCTGTGTCGCCGACCTGGCCGCCGCCTTCGGCGTAGAACGGTGTCTTATTCAAGACCACGACAGCGGCCGTGTCCGGCTCGAGGACATCGACGGCCTCGCCGTCAACGAAGACAGCGACGACCTCGGCGCTACCGGTCAGCGTGTCGTAGCCCAGGAACTCGCTGGCGGCATCGACGCGAGGCAGACTCGAGGTATCGGCAGTGAAACGACTGGATTTGCGCGCCCGCTCTCGCTGCGCAGCCATGGCCGTCTCGAAGCCGGCATGATCGGCGGTCAGGCCACGCTCCCTGGCGACATCCGCCGTGAGATCTTCCGGGAACCCGTACGTGTCGTAGAGCTTGAACACCGCATCACCTGGGATGACACCGCCCTTGCCCAGGCCTTTCATCGTGTCCTCGAGAATTCGCATCCCCTGAGACAGCGTCTCGGCGAAGCGCTCCTCCTCCTGCCGGAGCACGCGCTCGACATGCTCGCGCAACGACGCGAGCTCGGGATACGCGGCACCCATCTGCGCCTCGACAGGCTGCACGAGCCGGTAGAAAAACGGCTCGTCCACACCGAGTTTGTGGCCGTGCCGAAGCGCGCGCCGGATGATCCGGCGCAACACGTAGCCGCGCCCTTCGTTGCCGGGCAACACGCCATCGACGATCAAGAACGCGCAAGCGCGAATATGATCGGCGATCACGCGCAACGACTTGCTGTCCGGATCCTTGGCCCCGGTGACATCGATGGCAGCCTCGATCAGCGCCTTGAACTGATCGATCGCGAAGTTGGAATGCACACCCTGCATGACCGCGGCCAGGCGTTCCAGGCCCATGCCCGTATCCACCGATGGCTTAGGCAGCGGCGCGAGCTCTCCGGCTGCGTCGCGGTTGAACTGCATGAACACGAGATTCCAGAGCTCGACGTAGCGATCGCCGGCCTCGTCGGGCGAGCCGGGCGGGCCGCCGGCGAGATCGGCGCCGTGATCGTAGAAAATTTCGCTGCACGGGCCGCAGGGACCCGTGTCGCCCATGGCCCAGAAATTATCCTTACTGCCGAGGCGGCTGAATTGCGCCGGAGCGACACCGATATCGTTGAGCCAGATCTCCGCAGCCTCGTCGTCCTCCTCGAAGACCGTGCACCAGAGACGTTCCGGCGGTAGTTTCAGAACTTCGGTCAGAAACTCCCATGCGTAGTGAATCGCCTCGCGTTTGAAGTAGTCGCCAAAACTGAAGTTACCGAGCATTTCGAAGAACGTGTGGTGACGTTCCGTATAGCCGACGCTCTCCAGATCGTTGTGTTTGCCGCCGGCGCGCACACAGCGTTGCGAGCTCACCGCGCGCGGGCTGCTACGTTGGTCCTGGCCAAGAAACACATCCTTGAACTGCACCATGCCCGCATTGGTAAACAACAGCGTCGGGTCGTTGCCCGGCACGAGCGGCGAGCTCGGGACGACCTCGTGGTCCCGCGCGGCGAAGTAATCCAGAAATGCCTGGCGCAGATCGTTACTGGTCGAGTTCATGGTCTGACTGGCCGCAGCCGAATTCGTCTGTGTTGGTTGGGCAAGCTAATCGGATTCGCCGGCGAGTTCCAGCGCCTCTTTAATCTGGTCGAGCTCGAACCCCCGGTACTGGAGATACTTGGTCTGCCGGGCCCGCTCTTTGAAGCTCTCGGGCCGACTCGGTCCGAAGCGTTTTTCCCGCACCCCGGCCGCGAGCGACGGCCAGTCGAGTTCGGAGTCGCGAAGCCAGGCCTGCGCGCGACCCCGAGCGATACCACGTTGGTTGAGCTCGGCCACGATGCGGGTGGGGCCCTGGCCCTTGCCGATACGCGTGCGAATGAAGCTCTCCAGGAAACGCCCCTCGTCCAACAGACCGTCAGCCTGCAGCGAATCGAGGACGTCCTCGACCAGCGCCGGAACAAACTCGCGGGCCAGGAGCTTGCGCTCCAGCTCTAGACGACTGTGCTCCCGCCGGGCCAGTAAATCCAGCGCTCGCCGGCGACAGACTTTGTCGACGTCGACGGGATCCCGAACGTGCTCAGGCCTGTTTAAGTGCGGCACTCTCCTCCGCCTCATCCGAGGGGACTTCCACCGGGCCTGTGGGCAGCAACTTTGCCCTGAGCTGGGCTTCTATCTGGTCAGCCGTCTCGGGATTTTCCAGCAGATAGCTCCGCACGTTCTCCTTGCCCTGACCGATGCGGTCGCCTTGATAGCTATACCAGGAACCGGACTTCTCGACGATGTCGTTCTCGACCCCCATGTCGATCAGCTCACCCTCGCGGGAGATGCCGTGCCCGTACAAGATCTCGAACTCGGCCTTGCGGAACGGCGGTGCGAGCTTGTTCTTGACCACCTTCACTCGTGTTTCGTTACCGATGATCTCATCGCCCTTCTTGATGGCCCCGATGCGCCGAATATCGAGCCTGACCGAAGCATAGAACTTCAAGGCGTTGCCACCGGTCGTCGTCTCCGGGTTGCCGAACATCACACCGATCTTTATGCGTATCTGGTTGATGAAGATCAACATGCAGTTGGAGCGTTGGATATTGGCCGTGAGTTTTCGCAATGCCTGCGACATCAGGCGTGCCTGCAGACCCACATGGGTATCGCCCATCTCGCCTTCGATCTCGGCGCGCGGCGTTAATGCCGCGACGGAATCGATGACGACCACATCCACGGCACCGGAACGGATCAGCATGTCGGTAATCTCCAACGCCTGCTCGCCGGTATCGGGCTGAGAGATCAGCAATTCGCTCACTTTGACGCCAAGCCTCTCCGCATAAGACGGGTCGAGCGCGTGCTCCGCGTCGACGAACGCCGCGGTGCCCCCCAACTTTTGTACTTCCGCCACGACCTGCAACGTCAATGTCGTCTTACCGGAAGCTTCCGGCCCATAGATCTCTACCACTCGCCCCCTGGGCAGGCCGCCGATGCCCAAGGCAACGTCCAGACCCAACGAACCCGTCGAGACCACCTCGATGTCGCGAATGGCGCTCGCATCGCCCAGGCGCATGACCGAGCCCTTACCAAACTGCTTTTCGATCTGCGCTAGGGCGGCGGCGAGTGCTTTTTTGCGGTTGTCATCCATACGTTTTTCCAGGCTTGAGTGGGTGCGAGGGGGACCTACTGAAGGTTCCGATTATTTCACAGAATCGCCCCCGTGACAGGATAGATTTTCCGTGGTTTGACGTCATTTCAGGGCCCAGGTCTCGAGGATCTGATAGACCGAGCTAAGCGGGCCGGGTGTCGATTCGACCAGCACGAACTCCGGCACCGGCCAGCGCACCGGCGTCAGCGTGTCGCTCACGTGGCGCGCCCGACGCGCCAGTGTGATGTGCGGCAGATAAGGGCGGCGCTCCCGGGGTATCTCGAGTTCTTCCAGTTCGCCCCACAGCGACGATTCCAGCTCGAGCAGCGCCGGCGGCACGGCGTCCGGCGCGGCCCACAACAGCCGAGCGCGCTTCCGGAATCCCAGCGTGTCGATGGACAACACGAATCGCTCCACCGACGGTGGCGAGATCTGCCGTACTTGAGCCAGCTTCGCCTCGCTGACGGCGCCGAGGAACGCGAGTGTCACGTGCAGGTTCGCTCGCGGCGTCGCCCGGCCTGCCGAGCGACGGACGGCGGCCTGGCTCGCGCTGACGAGTGCCTCGCGCGTGCCCTCGTCCGGCCACAGCGCGAAGAACACACGCCGCCGCCGTTCTGGCTCTGTGTGTTCCCGGGCCGAGCGCGCTTGACGGGCCGACACGATTATCGCGGTGTCAGCAGCGCCAGCAACCCGTGTAATGCGTGCGCGACACTGTCATGACGGATCGCCTCACGGTCGCCCGAGAAGCGCCGCACTTGCGTCTGCGTGCCGGCAGGGCCGCTCCACGCGAACCAGACCGTGCCGACCGGCTTGTCGTGTGTGCCGCCGGACGGGCCGGCGACACCGCTGACGGCGACCGATAGCTCTGCGCCGCTGATCCGTTTGACGCCCTCCGCCATCGCGCGTACGACCGGCTCGCTGACAGCCCCGTACTCGTCGAGCAGGTCCTCTTCCACGTCGAGCGCCTTGACCTTGGCCTGGTCGTCGTAGGCCACGAAGCCCCAGCCGAACCAGGCCGAACTACCGGGGATGTCGGTGAGCGCTTTCGCGATCCAACCACCCGTACAGGATTCGGCGCAGGCGACGTGCCAGCGCCGCGCCATGAGTGCCGTGCCCAGTTCCGTCGCTCGATACACCAACTCACCGTCAGCTACTGTCATCATCGCCCTTCATCACCTGCTCGTAGACCGCCAGGTTACCTCTAGTCATGGTGTCAACGGAAAACGCCTCCTCGACGCGCCGGCGTCCAGCCGCACCGAGACGCTTTCGCAGCGCGGGCTGCTGCACGATGCGGCGCAACGCGGCCAATAAGGCTCGGTCATCGTCGGGAGCCACGAGCAGGCCATTCACGTCATGCTCGACGATATCGACCAGGCCGCCCACGGCAGTGATCACGACCGGGACTCGACAACTCAAGGCCTCCAGGACGGCGACGCCCAGACCCTCCCGCCGGGCCGGATGGACCAGACAATCGAGCTCCGGCAGGAGCTCGATCAGGTCGTCCCTGAAGCCCACGAGCCTGACGTGGGCCGTCAGCGCCAGGCTCCGGATCTGGTCCTCCAACTCGCGCCGCAACGGCCCCTGGCCGAAACACAGCACGTCCACCTTGGGGTGCTCCGCGATGAGCTCCGGCAGAACGCTGAAGAGCTGCTCGTGGCCCTTGCGCGAGATGAGCTGAGCGACGACGCCGATCTTGACGGTGTCGGCCGACAGCCCGAAGACTTCAGCGAGACGACCACGAGTCTCTGTCGGTCGGTAGCGGTCCGTGTCGACGCCGCTCGCGACGTAATGCACGCGTTCCGGCGAGAGCCCGACATGATCCTTAAGCTGCGCCTCGATCGCGCGAGAGATCGCGATGATCGCCGCGTACGGTTTGTATTTAAGGTGGGCAAGCGCCTTGAGTTCGGTGCTGTCCACTCTGCGCGTCAGGATCGCGGGCACGCCGGCCCAGCGCGCGTTCCAGCCGCCGAAACGATCCACCCCGCGCCGTGAGTGCACATGTAAGAGATTCGGCCTGCGCGACGCCAACAGGGTCCGCAGTCGTGCCGGCAGCGAGAAATCCAGTTCGCCGCCCATCGGAATCTCGATCACCTGCGCGACCTGACCCATACCGCGTACCTGATAGGCGATCGCACTGTCGCGCGGGCAGACGAGTACATTGTCGATGTCCTGGCCGGCAAGGCCTGCCATCAGATCGCAGACCTGCTGCGCACCACCATAAAGGTGCCGGCCGGATTCCAGGTGAATGACGCGCACTTGTAGATGGTAACCGCTAGGCAATCAGAGCGGCCATCGTGCCGCAGACGTCCATCGTGATAGTTAATGCCTCCCTGCGCCTACCCACCACGCTCTTATTGAACGCCGGCGCCAGAGGCTTCGAGTCGGCATCAACCATCACGCCCACCCTCTGCTCGGTGTATGACCGGCCGGCCGCGCTTACAATATGCTGTCCTTCGATCGGTAGCGCCTTGCCTTGTCTCAAGCCCACACCCCGATGATGCAGCAATACCTCGGCCTGAAGGCCGAGCACCCCGATGTGCTGTTGTTTTACCGCATGGGCGACTTCTACGAGCTGTTTTACGACGATGCCCGCAGAGTGGCCGAACTCGTCGACATCGCGCTGACGAGTCGCGGACGATCCGCCGGCGACCCGATTCCGATGGCGGGTGTGCCGTATCACGCCGTGGAGAACTACCTGGCGCGCCTCGTCAGGCTCGGCGAGTCGGTCGCCATCTGTGAGCAGATCGGTGACCCGGCGACAAGCAAGGGGCTGGTCGAACGGCAGGTGGTTCGCGTCATCACGCCCGGCACGCTGACCGATGAAGCGCTGCTGGATGAGAATCGCAGCAATTATCTTGCGGCCGTCCACAGCGGCCCCGACGCGACCGGTCTCGCGTGGCTGGATCTCGCAAGCGGCCACTTCTCGGTCATGGAACTCCCCGCCGACGACGACCTGCAGGGCGAGCTCGCACGTCTCAATCCGGCCGAAGTGCTGGTCTCCGAGGACGCCACCCTACCGTCTTGGCTCGAGACCCGGGTCGGCCTCAACCGGCGCGCGCCCTGGCACTTCGACGCCGAGACGGGTCGACGCGCGCTCTGCCGGCAATTCGGCACCGAAGATCTCGCCGGCTTCGATGCCGAGGACATTCCGGCGGCGGTGGCCGCGGCCGGTTGTCTCCTGCAATACGTCAAGGACACCCAGCGTGCCGCCGTACCGCATCTTCGTGGACTCAGCCACGAGCGACGGGATCAAGCCGTGATCATGGACGCCACCACGCGGCGCAACCTGGAGATCGACTCGAGTCTGGGCCAGCGCGACGAGTACACGCTGGCGGGCCTGATGGACCGTTGCGCGACACCCATGGGCAGCCGTCTGCTGAAGCGTTGGCTGAACCGGCCGATCCGCGACCAGCAGACCGTACGCAGCCGCCAGCAGGCGGTAGCCACGCTGCGCGAGCCCGGGTTGGTCGCCGAGCTCCAGGCCGGCCTCAAGGAGATCGGTGACCTCGAGCGCATCCTGACCCGGATCGCCCTGCGCTCTGCGCGGCCCAGGGATCTGGCGCAACTGCGGCGCGCGCTGAAAGACCTGCCGGCGATCAGGGCCGCGGTCGCCGCCCTGGACTCGCCGCATCTGGCGGCACTCGCCGATCGTTGCGGCCACCACGACGAGCAACGCACGCTGCTGGAAGCGGCATTGGTCGAAACGCCGCCGATCTTCATCCGCGACGGTGGCGTGATCGCGTCCGGCTTCGACGCGGAGCTCGACGAGCTGCGTACGATCAGCGCCGACGCGAACCGCTTTCTCGACGACTTGCAGACGACCGAACGCGAGCGCACCGGCGTCAAAAACCTGAAGGTCGGCTATAACCGCGTGCACGGCTACTACATCGAGATCAGCAAGACACATGCACACGCCGCGCCGGAAGAGTACATCAGGCGCCAGACGCTTAAAGGCGCCGAACGATTCATCACCCCGGAATTGAAAGAGTTCGAGGACAAAATTCTCGGCGCCCGCAACCGTTCGCTCACCCGCGAACGACAACTCTACGAGGAGCTGATCGAGTCACTGAACGACGCTCTGGGCGCGCTGCAGTCCACGGCAGCCAGCGTGGCAGAGATCGATACGCTGACGAATTTCGCGGAACGTGCCCTGGCGTTCGATCTGTCCCAGCCGACGCTCACGGAGTCGCCGCAGATCCAGTACCAGAACGGCCGCCATCTAGGCGTCGAGCAGGCCAGCGACCATGCGTTCGTTCCGAACGATCTAGATCTCCACGACCGCCGCCGGCTACTGATCATTACCGGCCCGAATATGGGTGGTAAGTCGACCTATATGCGCCAGACGGCGTTGATCGTCATCCTCGCCCACACCGGTAGCTTCGTCCCTGCCGACAACGCCCGCATCGGGCCCATCGATCGTATCTTCACTCGTGTGGGCGCATCCGACGATCTGGCCGGTGGCCGCTCGACGTTCATGGTGGAGATGAGCGAGACCGCGAGCATCCTCAACAACGCCTCTGCGCAAAGCCTCGTCTTGATGGATGAGGTCGGTCGCGGCACGAGCACCTTCGATGGACTCTCGCTGGCCTGGGCCGCGGCGCGTTTTATCGCCCGTGGGCCCCGCGCCTTCACGCTCTTCGCTACGCATTATTTCGAACTCACGAGCCTGGCCGATGAGTTGCCCGCGACCGCAAACGTCCACCTCGATGCCAGCGAGCACGGCGACGAGCTGATATTTCTTCACAGCGTCAAGCCCGGACCCGCGAACCAGAGTTATGGGCTGCACGTCGCTCGGTTGGCCGGCGTGCCACACGATGTCGTCGAAGAGGCCCGCGACTATCTCGCCAGCCTCGAACAACAGTTAGAGGCGTCGGGTGCGAACGGGCCGCAGGGACAGCTCGCGTTCGCTGCGGCCACGCCACCAGACCGCTTGCGTGAGCGACTGGCCGAGATCGATGTCGATGCGCTCTCGCCGCGCCAGGCCCTCGAGTTGCTATTCGAACTCAATGCCGAGGCAAGGGATCGCGATTAGGCCGCCGCTTTCGTCGGAGCGGTCGTCGGGACACGTGAGCCATCGTGTCCAGCGTGCGGTAACGCCGAGACACGCTCGCGGACCACCGGCCGCTCCTACGGAGATTCGCCAGCCAGCCGAAAACGGCCGTTGTTCAAGAAGCTCACGACCTGGTCGGCGACGACTCCGGAACACAGCATCGACAGATGCGATACCGGTAACACGATATGGTCGGTCGCGCCCTCCAGCCGGGTTTCTTCCACGGCCACCGTGCCGTCGTGGGGCGCAAGCAGGGAGCTGATGAACTGCCCCAGACCTAGGGGGGAGTCGCCGGCGATCAAGCCGATCTCCTGCGCACCGGACCATCGCGTGACGGGGCCATCGGCGAAAAATGACGCCATACTCCTGCCCAGCAACGCGGAGCCGCCGGGGTAGCCCGCCAACGCCTGCCCGGCGACGGTGCCCGTCAACGGCGAGGCGAGACACACGACACGGCCGCCACCGGTTAGCGGCTGGCGTTCCAACAGCCGCAGTATCACGATGCCGCCCAAGCTGTGGCCGACGACGTGTAGCCGTCCGCTCGGCAGGTCCGCGATAAATGCGGCGAGTCGCGCGGCGTTTTCGTCCAGGTCGTCTGCGACGGAGCGGTAAGAGAACCGGTAGGTTCGGAAGCCGGCGGCCTGTAACTTCCGCCGGAGAAAAAAGAGCTCCGGCCCGGGAAGCCACAGCCCGTGCACGAGTACGACGCTCGCCATATGCGGCACGTTCACGGCTGGCCAGCCGCTACGACGATTCATACGCGCAGCCGTTCCAGCCCTTCGCGGTTGGTCCAGGAACTGACAGTCACGATCGCTTCCTCCAACTCCAGCCAACGATAGGCGCAATGCTCGTCGGCGTTCAACGTGATCGGGCAAGCGCTCCCGATGGGCAGGAACCAGAGATGTTCGAGATTCTCGGTGACGTCCGGGCTGTAACGGTCGCGCCACTCGGGCAGAATCGGGAACCGTCGTTGGACATGAGCGTCCACGAGCCCGTCGGCGACCAGCCCCGTCTCCTCCCGCACCTCACGGACGGCCGTTTGCGCCGGCGTCTCATCCCGGTGCAGCGTACCGGTAATCGACTGCCAGAATCCGACTGGCCGCACACGTTCCAGCAGCAGACACTCACGTTCCGGCGTGTAGATGACTACCAGAACGGATTCGGGACGGCGCCAATTTCTAACGCTCTCATTCACTCTTGGGAGGCGAACGCAACCGAATGCCGACTTCCTTGAGCTGAGCCGGACTCGCCTCGCTGGGCGCACTCGTCAACAGATCGCTGGCCGTCTGGGTCTTCGGGAATGCGATCACGTCGCGAATACTGTCTGCCCCGGCCATTAGCATCACGAGACGATCGAGACCGAACGCGATGCCGCCATGCGGCGGGCAACCGTAGTCCATGGCCGTCAGAAGAAAACCGAACTTCGCTTCGGCCTCTTCCCTCTCGATGCCCAACAACTCGAAGACGGCCGACTGCATCTCCGGGTTGTGGATTCGAATCGAACCGCCGCCGATCTCCGTTCCGTTCAACACCATGTCGTAGGCGCGAGACAGCGCAGTCCCCGGGCTCTCGAGCAACTCGGCAGGCGAGTCGGTCTGCGGCGCAGTGAAGGGATGATGAGACGGAGTCCAACCCCCTTCGCCGTCGTCGTCGAAGACCGGAAAATCGACGACCCACAGCGGCTGCCACGCAGCCTCTATCAAGCCACGATCCTTACCGAGTTGATCGCGCAGCGCGCTAAGGCTGTCGTTCACGATCGCGGTCTTAGCGGCGCCGAAGAACACCAGGTCGCCGCTCCGTGCGCCAACGCGGTCGAGGACTTTCTCGACCGCCGCCTCCGGCAGGTGTTTCAGTATCGGCGACTGCAGGCCGCCAGCGCCCGCCGCGCGATCATTGACCTTGATATAGGCGAGACCCTTGGCGCCATGGCGCCCCACCAATGCCGTGTAGTTATCGATCTCCTTGCGGGTCAGACTCGCACCGTCCGGCACTCGCAGCGCGGCGACGCGGCTGGCAGGATCGGCCGCCGGCCCGGCAAAGACTTTGAAGTCGACGCCAGCGAAGAGATCCGCGACTTCGCTCAGCAGCATTGGATTACGCAGGTCGGGCGCGTCGCTCCCGTAGCGGTCGAGCGCATTCCGATAGGTCAGACGGGGAAACGGGTCGGGAAGATCGACATCGAGGATGTCTTTGAAGAGGTCGCGGATCAGCGCCTCCATCATCGCCAAGATGGCCTGCTCATCGAGGAACGCCGTCTCTACGTCCAGTTGCGTGAATTCGGGCTGGCGATCCGCCCGCAAGTCTTCGTCTCTGAAACACTTGACGATCTGATAGTAACGATCGAAGCCCGACATCATCAGCAACTGCTTCATGAGTTGCGGCGATTGGGGCAACGCGAAAAACTTGCCTGGATGGGTGCGACTCGGCACGAGGTAATCGCGCGCGCCCTCGGGCGTCGTCTTCGTCAGTATCGGCGTCTCTATCTCGATGAAACCCGCTTCGTCCAGCCACGCGCGAATCGACCGCGTGACCTGATGGCGCAGGCGCAAGTTGCGCTGCATCCCGTCGCGGCGCAGATCGAGATAGCGGAAGCGCAATCTCAGCTCCTCGCTGGCGTGTTCTTCGTGATGAAACGGCGGGGTCTTGGACTTGTTGAGTACCGTTAACTCGGTCGCCAGGAGTTCGACCTCGCCCGTCGGCAGCTCGGAATTGATCGTGCCCTCCGGGCGTTCGCGAAGCCGGCCGTGAACGGACAGCACATACTCACCACGGAGCCGCTCCGCTTCCGCAAACATCTCCGGCGTGTCGGGATCAAAGACGATCTGCAACAAGCCTTCCTGGTCTCTGAGGTCTACGAAGATTACCCCACCATGGTCGCGCCGGCGGTGGACCCAGCCGGCGACGGTGATCTCTTCGCCGATCTGCGACCGGTTGAGCTGCCCGCAGTAATGACTGCGCATGGATTCTAACCTATTGAAAGACAAGGCATCTTTCGCGAGCGGATGTTACGGCGTCGTTTCGGGCGGCGCAACTTCGGCGTGCGGATGGGCCGGGTGCCAATTCGGCACGACCACGCCCAACGAGATGATCATCTTCAGCGCTTCCTCGACCGACATATCCAGTTCGATAACGCTGCGGGTCGGCACGAACAACATGAAGCCCGAGGTCGGGTTGGGTGTCGTCGGCAGGAACACGGCCACGATCGGCTCCCCGGTGACGGCGTGGACCTCGGCCGGGTCTTCGGAGGTCTGAAATGCCAGGCTATAGAGATTCTTGCGAGGATATTCGATTAACAGGACTTTCTTAAAGGAAGTGGTGGAATCGCTGAAGACGACCTCCGCGAAGTGCTTCACCACGCCATAGACGGTTCGCACGAAAGGAATCCGATCCAGCACGGACTCGTAAGTCTTCACGAGGCGTCGCCCGAGCAGGTTGGCAGCGAGCATGCCCGTGATGACGAGCACGATCAGCGCGAGGATCGCACCTAGCCCGGGGATCTCAATACCGAGCAGCGTTTCAGGCCGCAACGCAGGCGGCATCAGCAACAGCAGCCCGTTCGCGAGGCGCAACAGCAGCGAGAACACCAAAATGGTGGCACCGACCGGTAGCCATACCAGCAGACCAGCGATGAAGTAACGCCGTAGACGAACCAACATCGGAACTATCCTTTCAACTCATTTCGCCGTCGCGCCCGTTTCCTTCTTGGCACTCGACTCAGTAGATTTGCCGTCCTTGGGTTTAGCGCTCGTGTCCTTCTTGGTCGGCTTCGCATCATCCTTGGCTTTGGCGCCCGCATCGTCTTTAGATTCGGCCCGGTCGACGAGGTTGCGTCTCTTCTCCTTGTCGGACTTGAAGTCTGTTTCGTACCAGCCGTCGCCCTTGAGCCTGAAGCTCGACGCCGACACGAGGCGTCGCAGCGCGGCGGCGTCACAGTCGGGGCAGTCCTTGAGCGGCTCGTCGCTGAGCTTCTGCAGCGCTTCCAGTTCGTGTCCGCAGGAGTCGCAACGGTATTCATAGATAGGCATATCCCAGTTCTCGTCCTTTACCGACGCTTCTGCCCAGCCGACACGAGTAGTAGCACCTGAGGAACCTTGCCGCAGTGCCGTAACGGATCAGGCCGCTGCCGCGGCGTCACCCTTTACGAATTCGAGCCCCTCGGCACCGACACTGACACGAATGGTATCACCTGGACCGAAGCTACCGTCGAGTATTTGTTGTGCCAGCGGATTTTCCAACTGTTGCTGAATTGCACGCTTCAATGGTCGTGCACCGTAAATCGGATCGTAACCCGCCTGGGCCAGTCGCTCCCGGGCGGCTTTGTCCAACTGCAACGCCATGTCTCGTTCGCTGAGCCTGTCGTGCAGGTAGCGCAATTGAATGTCGACGATCCGGCTCAGGTGCGCCGGTGACAACGGGTGGAAGACGACGACATCATCGATTCGGTTGATGAACTCCGGCCGGAAGTGCTGGGACACAATCTCCATGACCTCGGCTTTCATCGAGGCGTAGTTCTCCTCGCCGCTGAGCTCCTGGATGCGCTGACTACCAAGATTCGAAGTCATGATGATGACCGTGTTGCGGAAATCCACGGTGCGCCCATGGCCGTCGGTCAGCCGGCCGTCGTCGAGTACCTGCAACAGGACATTGAAGACGTCCGGGTGGGCCTTCTCGATTTCATCCAGCAGCACGACCGTGTAAGGCCTGCGCCGGACGGCCTCGGTGAGATGGCCGCCTTCCTCGTAACCGACATAGCCAGGCGGCGCACCGATCAGCCGGGCAACCGAGTGTTTCTCCATGAACTCGGACATATCGATCCGGACCATGGCGTCCTCGGAATCGAACAAGAAGGCAGCCAGCGCCTTCGTCAGCTCGGTCTTACCGACTCCGGTCGGTCCTAGAAACAGGAACGAGCCGTTTGGCCGGTTCGGGTCGGACAGTCCCGCACGCGACCGGCGCACAGCGTTCGACACCACCTGTAGCGCCTCGGCCTGACCGACGACGCGGGACTCGAGGAAGCTCTCCATCGCGAGGAGCTTGTCCTTCTCGCTCTCGAGCATCTTGGTCACCGGAATGCCGGTCCACTTGGACACGACGTCCGCGACTTCTTCTTCGGTGACACGGTTGCGCACAAGTCGGTAGACCATCTGCTCGCTGTTCAGCGCCTCGTTCAGTTGTTTTTCGAGATCCGGAATCCGGCCGTACTGCAGTTCGGACATGCGGGTCAAGTCGTTGGCCCGATGCGCTCTCTCGAGTTCCATCTTGGCCCGCTCGAGCTCTTCCTTCAGATGAGCGGCACCCTCCATCGCGGCCTTCTCCGCTTTCCAGACACTTTCGAGATCGGCGAATTCCGCCTCGAGCCTGTCCACTTCCGCCTGCAGGTCATCGAGACGACGCTTCGATGCGTCGTCGGATTCTTTCTTTAATGCTTCGCGCTCGATCTTGAGCTGGATCAAACGTCGCTCGAGGCGATCCAAGGCCTCGGGCTTGGAATCGATCTCCAAGCGGATGCGCGACGCGGCCTCGTCGATGAGATCGATCGCTTTGTCCGGCAACTGCCGGTCACTGATATAGCGATGCGATAACGTCGCCGCCGCGACGATGGCCGGGTCCGTGATCTCGACGCCGTGGTGCACCTCGTAGCGCTCCTTCAGGCCGCGCAGGATCGCGATCGTGTCTTCGACCGTCGGCTCCTCGACCAAGACCTTCTGGAAGCGCCGCTCCAACGCAGCGTCTTTCTCAATGTACCGACGGTATTCGTCCAGCGTCGTCGCCCCAACGCAGTGGAGTTCTCCGCGCGCCAACGCCGGCTTCAACATGTTGCCGGCGTCCATCGCACCTTCGGCCTTGCCCGCGCCCACCACGGTGTGCAGCTCGTCGATGAACAAAATCACCTGGCCTCCCCGCTTGGCCAACTCGTTGAGCACGGCCTTCAGCCGTTCTTCGAACTCGCCGCGGAATTTCGCGCCGGCGATCAACGCGCTGAGGTCCAGCGCCAGGATGCGTTTGGACTTCAAGCCCTCCGGCACTTCGCCATTGACGATTCGCTGGGCGAGCCCTTCGATAATCGCGGTCTTACCGACGCCGGGCTCGCCAATCAGTACGGGGTTGTTCTTGGTTCGTCGTTGCAACACCTGGAGCGTGCGCCGGATCTCTTCGTCCCGGCCGATGACCGGATCGAGCTTGCCCTGCTCGGCCCGTTCCGTGAGATCGATGCAGTATTTGTCGAGCGCCTGACGATTGTCTTCGGCATTCGCGTCGTCGACCCGTTCGCCACCGCGGATCTCGTCGACGGCTTTCTCCAGCGCGCCCTGAATCGCGCCTGCCGATTTCAGCACGCGGCCCAGGTCGCCACGATCCTGTAGTGCCGCGAGGACGAACAACTCGCTGGACAGATAAGCATCACCGCGGTCCTGGGCGAGCTTATCGGTAACATTCAGGAGTTTGCCGAGGCCGCTGGAGAGGTGGAGCTCGCCCGGCGTGCCACCCGAGACGGTCGGCTGTCGATCCAGCGCGTCGCCCAGCTGCGAGCGAAGCTGGTTCATATTCACGCCGGCTTTGGTCAGCAGCCCGCGCACCGTGCTGCCGTCCTGCTCGATCAGGGCCGTCATCAGGTGGATGGGCTCGACGAACTGATGTTCACGGCCCACCGCCAACGACTGGGCGTCCGCCAGAGCGAGCTGAAACTTGCTCGTTAGCTTGTCTGTGCGCATGTGGCTACGTCCCGCGAAACCGATTGTGACAACATGGGGTTAGCGGCCGCGAATATCAACTCCCGAAGGCGCGTAACGCTGCCTCAGCCGTACCGCAACGGGGGTGGACATGATGGCTCACGTCGACCTGCGCCTTACCCACATCGAGTAAGTGAAACGTCCGTGCCAGAGGCTAACGGTCGACATGAACCATCATACCCACCCCCTGTGACGTCACCGCGGCGTTGGGCGCGGCGGCGACAGCCAGATCAGCGTCGCCATGCGGCCGCAAGTCGCCTCGCGGCGGGACGAGTAGAAGCGTTCCGTGTCGGTGTAGGTACAGAAATCGCCGCCATAGATCGCGTTCACGCCGGCTGCAGCCAGGCTAAGCCGCGCCAGGCCGTACAGGTCGGCCTGCCAGCGGCCCCTGGCGTTGGGCGTAAAGCAAGCGTCCGCGCCGGCATCGGCCGCGACGAAGACGGCCCGGACTTCCGCGCCGACCTCGTACGCACCCGGCCCGATCGCCGGTCCGAGCCAGGCCAGCAGATCGGCTGGGTCGTCCCCCATCGCCGCGACCACTGCCGGTAACACGCCACCGGCCAATCCGCGCCAACCCGCATGGGCGACGCCGATACGCGCACCGGCGGTGTCGACGAACAAGACCGGCAGGCAGTCGGCAGTAAGCACCGCGCAGACGCGCAGAGCGCTCGAAGTGACTGCGCCGTCCGCTGCCCGCGGCGACTCGGTGTCCAGGTCCGCCACCGTGGCGCCGTGGACCTGTTCGAGCCAGCTCGGCTGCCGCGGCAGCTCGAGTTCGGCGGCCAACACGCGCCGATTGGCGGCGACCGAGTCCGGATCGTCACCCACCTGCGTACCGAGATTCAGGCTCGCGTAGAGGCCGCGGCTCACCCCACCACCACGCTGCGTCGCGACCGCCTTGACGTGCGCGGGCGCCGGCCAGTCCGGAACGATCGTGGCCACGGTCACGTCGGCGGCCCGCTATCCGGTGCGGCATCGGCGCGCAGAGCCGCGAGGAGTGCCTCCATGTCCTCCGCCAGCGGGCTCTCGTAGCGGACCTCGCGGCCGCTGTCGGGGTGGCGAAACTCGAGCTGGCTGGCGTGCAGCGCCTGGCGGCGAAAGCGCTGCAACGTCTCCCGAAGCTCCGGGCTCGGCGACCGTGGCAACCGTGGTCGCCCCCCGTACAGCGGATCGCCGACCAGGGGGGTGTGCCGATGGGCCAGATGCACCCGGATCTGATGCGTGCGCCCGGTCGTCAGCTGCAGCTGCAGATAGGTGTGCGCCCGGAATCGTTCCAGCACTCGGTAGCGGGTCAGTGCCTGTCGGCCCGTATCGATAACGGCCATCTTCAACCGGTTGCGCGGGTGCCGTCCGATCGGTGCATCGACGTCGCCGCCGCCGGTCAGCACGCTCTGACACACGCCCACATAGCCGCGATGAATGTCGCGTCGCTCCAGCTGCGCGACCAGCGCGGCATGGGCACCCAGCGTCCGCGCGACGACGAGGAGTCCGCTCGTGTCTTTATCCAGTCGATGCACGATGCCGGCCCGGGGCACACCAGCCAGCGCCGGATCCAGGCTGAGCAGCGCGTTCTGCAACGTGCCGGTGCGGTTTCCGGCTCCCGGGTGTACGACCAGGCCGGCAGGCTTGTCGACGATGAACACCGCCGCGTCCTCGTGGATCAGCGTAACGGGGATTGGCTCGGGCTCCACAGCCACGACGGGCTCGATCTGCGCATCCAGCACGATCTCCTCACCGCCGTGGACCTTCTTGTCCGGCTCGACCTGGTCGCCGTCCAGCGTCAGTTGACCGCCCTCGATCCAGATCTTGAGCCGGGCCCGCGAGAACTCGGCGAGGACCGCAGCGGCGGCTTGATCGAAGCGGCGTCCTGCAAGATCCTCGGGAATCGACTGCCGGCGGAGAATTCGTTCCACCGCAGCCCCCGCAGGGATTGGAAACTTTTCGTTATCGTTCATACTCTAAGCTCGAACCCACGACGGTTGCCAGTCAGCCCGGCAACCGTCGTGGGGATGAAGTTTGCCGTAGTTCTGCGTCGTTGTGGACGCCGTTGATGGAATAACCGGGTGCGCATAGCAATAAAGCCTCTGATCGTTACCGTTTCGCTGCTCACCGTCCTCTCGGGCTGTGGCCGAAATAGCGACAACATCGTCCAGGAGGCGGGTCCGGAAGCGCTCTATGAACGCGGTGTCTCCTCGATGAGCAGCGGCAACTTCCAGTTAGCGCTTGGTTACTTCCAAGCGCTCGAGGCGCGTTTCCCGTTCAGCAACGTCACACGGCAGGCACAGCTTGACATGATCTACGCGTATTACCGGAGTCGCCAGTACGAGTCCGCCATCGATGCCGCGGAAGAGTTCGAGCGGGAGAACCCGACGCACCCTCGTGTCGACTACTGCCTGTACATGAAGGGCCTGGCGTATTTCGACGAGGCGCCCGGGCTCATCGAACGGTTGTTCCGGGTGGACATGACCGAACGGCCGCCGCGTGACACGATGCAGGCTTTCTCGATCCTCCAGGAGCTGCTGAGGCGCTTCCCCAGTAGCCAGTACGCGGCAGATGCCCGTGAGCGCATGATCTTTCTGAGAAATCGGCTCGCGGACTATGAAAATCACGTGGCCGAATACTATATGACGCGTGGTGCCTATGTGGCCGCGGTCAACCGGGCCAAGTACTCGCTCGAGCATTACCCGGGCGCTCCAGCGTTGGAGGAATCGCTGATTATTATGGTCGATGCCTACGAACAGCTCGGCATGCGCGAGCTGGCAGAAGACGCGCAGCGGGTCCTGACCGAGAGTTTCGGCGAGCTCGCCGCGCTGGACTAAGCCAGCTGTCGCGGTGAGGCGGACTTGCCTAGGGCAGCTCAGTAACCGGACGTGATCGGATAGCGCCAATCGCGGCCGAACGCACGGCTGCTGACACGCACGCCAGGAGGCGCCTGGCGCCGCTTGTACTCGTTGCGCTTGACCAGCTCCAACACCCGGCCGACGACGTCGCGGTCGAAGCCGAGCGCGGCGATTTGCTCCACCGAGTAGTCCTTCTCGATAAACGCCTCCAGGATGGCGTCCAATAGGTCGTAAGGCGGCAGCGAATCGCTGTCTTTCTGGTCCGGCCTGAGCTCCGCCGACGGTTCACGCGTCATCACCCGTTCGGGAATGACTTCGCCCTGGTTAGCGCCTAACCCGTTGCGATAGCGCGCGAGCTCGTAGACTAACGTCTTGCTGCAATCCTTCAGCGGCGCAAAGCCGCCGGCCATATCTCCGTAGAGCGTGGCATAACCGACGGCCATCTCGCTCTTATTGCCGGTGGTCAGGAGCATCTTCCCGGTCTTGTTGGAGAGGGCCATCAGCAAGAGTCCACGACAGCGCGCCTGAATATTCTCCTCGGTCGTGTCGGGCGGCAATCCTTCGAACAGATCCTCCAATACCGTCAGCGTCACGGCGAACATCGGCTCGATGGACAGTGTGTCGTAACGAACACCCAGATTGCTGGCCTGTCTGGCTGCGTCCTCGGTACTCATCGTCGACGTGTAGCGCGATGGCATCATGACGGCGTGGACGCGATCCGCGCCGAGCGCGTCGGCGGCCACACACAGTGTCAACGCCGAGTCGATCCCACCGGACAAGCCGAGCACGACGCTGTCGAAGCCGTTCTTATCGACATAGTCGCGGGTGCCGAGAACCAACGCGTTGTAGACATTCTCGACTACCGGAAGCCGCGGCGCGATCTCGCCGGGTTCGAACCGCGCGCGACCCTGCGCCGAGCGTAGTTCAACGACGTAGACCTCCTCCTGGAACGCGGGCGCCCGGAAAACAACGTCGCCCGCCGCATCGAGCGCCATCGAGCCTCCATCGAACACGAGTTCATCCTGGCCGCCGACCATGTTGACGTAGAGCAGAGGAATGCCATTCTCACGCGCGCGCTCGCCGAGCACGGCCTCGCGGCCCGCCTGGCTGTCCACATAGAAAGGAGAGCCGTTGGAGACCAGGACGACATCGGCGCCGGCGGCTCGGGCAGCGGCACAAGGCCCACTCTCCCAGGTGTCTTCGCAGATCGTCAGCCCGAACCGGACACCGTCGAATTCGACCACCGTCGGCCCGGTGCCACTCTGGAAATAGCGCTTCTCATCGAAGACGGCGTAATTCGGCAGCGTCTGTTTCCGGTGCCGTGCGAGCTCGGCGCCGTCGCGGAGCAGCGCGCCCGAGTTGTAGATCAGGTCACCGTCATACTCGGGGAAGCCGACGTACAGGCCGATGCCATCGATGCCGGAGCGCACTTCGTCCAGGGCCGCCTCCACGCGCAACCGCATCCCGCGATGCAGGAGCAGGTCCTCCGGCGGGTACCCGCTCAGGGTCAGCTCCGGGAAAATCAGCAGATCGCAGCCGAGTTCGTCGCGCGCGCGCTTGGCGGTGGCCAGAACTTTCTTCGTATTGGTGTCGATCGCGCCAACGTGAGTATTGATTTGCGCGAGCCCGATCTTCACTCCAGCGCCTTGGCCATCGCGCCGCCGAGATCCGCTGGGGACCGGGTCGTCGTCACGCCGGCTCGTTCCAGTGCTTTGAACTTTTCGACGGCCGTCCCCTTGCCACCCGAGATGATGGCGCCGGCATGCCCCATTCTCTTCCCGGCGGGGGCCGTGACCCCCGCGATATAGGCCACGACGGGTTTCGTCACGTCGCTCGAGATGAATTCGGCGGCCGCCTCTTCGTCGGAGCCGCCGATCTCCCCCACCAGGATGATGCCGCGAGTATCGGGATCCGCTTCGAACAACGCCAGGCAGTCGATAAAATTCATTCCCCGTATCGGGTCGCCGCCGATGCCGATACACGTAGTCTGGCCCAGCCCTTCATTCGTCGTCTGGAACACGGCTTCGTAGGTCAACGTGCCGGAGCGCGAGATGATCCCGATGGACCCCGGCGTATGGATGAACCCGGGCATGATGCCGATCTTGCAGCCGCCCGGTGTGATGATTCCCGGGCAGTTAGGCCCGATGAGCCGGCAATCCTGGCCAGCCAACACCGCCTTGACCCGGACCATGTCCAGAACGGGCACGCCCTCGGTGATACACACGACCAATTCCACTCCGGCATCGGCGGCTTCGAGGATCGCGTCGGCGGCAAAAGGTGCCGGCACATAGATCATGCTGACCGTGGCTTGGGTCTCTCGCACGGCGTCGCGAACCGTGTCGTAGACCGGTAGCCCCAGATGCTCCTCGCCACCGCGGCCGGGCGTCACGCCTGCCACGACCTGGGTGCCGTACTCCAGGCATTGCTCGGTGTGAAAACTGCCCTGTCGCCCGGTCAACCCCTGGCACAGGACCTTCGTTTCGCTGTCGATCAGAATACTCATGCGCCCGTGCCCCGATTCTTGGCCAGGGCGATGATCTTCAGCGCCGCATCGGTCATGTCGTCCGCGGCGACAATGGCTAAGTCGCTATCGGCGAGCAGCTGTCGGCCCTTCTCCACATTCGTGCCCTCGAGGCGGACCACGACCGGAACCTCGACGCCAACGTCGCGGACGGCCGCGATGATCCCCTCCGCAATCAGATCGCAGCGCACGATGCCGCCGAAGATATTGACGAGAATCGCCTCGACTCTGTCGTTGGCCAGAACGATCTTGAAGGCTTCCGTGACCTGCTCGGCCGTGGCGCCACCACCGACGTCGAGAAAATTGGCCGGCTCGCCACCGTGGAGCTTGATCAAGTCCATCGTGGCCATGGCCAGGCCGGCACCGTTGACCATGCAGGCGATGTCGCCATCCAGGGACACGTAGCTCAGGTCGTGTGCTCGAGCCTCGCGTTCGTTGTCATCTTCCTGAGCTTCATCCCGCAAGGCCTCCATCGACGCCTGGCGGAACAGCGCGTTTTCTTCGACGTTGATTTTGGCGTCGAGCGCGACCACGTTGCCCGCGCCGGTCACGATCAGCGGATTGATCTCCACCAGACTCGCGTCACACGCATGAAACAACTTGACCAGCTTGCCGAGGATGTCACCGAGCTCCCGTTGCTGGCCCTTGGTCAATCCCAGGCCGAAGCCTAGAGCCCGAGCCTGGTATTCGGAGAGGCCTGCCGCCGGATGCAATGCGACCGTCAAGATCTGTTCCGGGGTCTCCGCCGCCACAGCCTCTATATCCACTCCGCCCGCTGCGGAAGCCATGATCACGACGCGCTCGGAATTTCGGTCTACCAGTAGGCTCAGATAGAGTTCTCGCTCTATCGTCGAGCCCGCCTCAACGTAGACCGTGTCGACGGGCAGCCCCTCGGGGCCGCTCTGATGAGTGACCAGTTGGGTCCCGAGCAGCGCCGCTGCATGCTCGCCTACCTCGTCGACGCTGTGGGCCAGGCGGACGCCGCCGGCCTTGCCGCGACCCCCGGCGTGCACCTGCGCCTTGACGACCCAGAACTCGCCGCCGAGCGCCTCAGCCGCGGCGATCGCCTCCGTGGGCGTAGCAGCGACACGGCCTTCGGGCACGGGAATGCCGAATTGGGCGAACAGTCCCTTGGCTTGGTGTTCGTGAAGATTCAGGCCGGATCTCCGGAGTAAGTGCGGCGGTATTGTCCATGAAAGAGATTGGCTGCGCAAAGTGACGCCCGTCCACTAGGCGTCGCGCTCGATCGGGTAGAATTCCCGGCAAATGTCCGCCGTAGACGCCACGCCAGATTCCCGGCTCAGACCGGACCCGATCACGACATCTGTACTCGATTCGGAGGAATTCGCCTGGCGGATACTGATCCTACTCAATGTCTTCCGGCTCACGCTCGGGAGCATGTTGCTCGCCCTCTTTCTCGCCGTCACCGAGCCACGCATCATCGGCGGCACGAACCCCACACTCGCCTGGGGCGCTCTGCTGGCGATGCTCGCGTTTGGTGTCGTGGAGATCTGGCTGTTACGTCACCGCAGCCCTTCGTCGGGGATTCAGATTTACGCGCAGCTGACACTGGATCTCACGGTCACAACGGCACTGATGCACGCCAGCGGCGGCGTATCGAGTGGCGTGGGCGGGCTGCTGATCGTCTCGATCGGCGCGCTCGCGTTGCTCGTACCACGCGAACGCGCCTTCCTCTTCGCCGCGGTCGCAGCATTGACCATGCTCGGTGAACAGACCCTGTCGCAGCTGCAAGGCGCCACGGGTACGGCCGCGTATGCGCCGACCGGTATTCTCGGCGCCGTCATCTTCGTCATCGCGATCGTCGTCCAGGTGCTGCGACATCGGATGCTCGAGACCGAAGCGTTGGCCGAGCAACGCGGCGTAGACCTAAAGAACCTCGGCGATCTCAACCAGTACATCGTGCAGCATCTCCGCGAGAGCATCGTCGTGGTCGATGGTGATGATCGGCTTCGGCTCATCAATGAGTCGGCGGCCACGCAACTCGGCGTAGGCAGCCGCGGGCCGAACCAGTTGCTGAGCGATGTCTCTCCCGAACTCGCGGACCGCTTGGCGGCCTGGCGGAATTTAGGTTCAGCGTCGAGCGAACCGCCGCTCAACCTGACCTCAGCCGACGGCACGACGACGATCATCCCCCACTTCGCGTCAATGGGGTCGGAGCATTCGGGCGGCACATTGATCTTCCTCGAAGACACGTCGCTGCTAGCGGAACGAGTCCAGCAGACCAAGCTGGCTTCGCTCGGCCGACTCTCCGCCAGCATCGCTCACGAAATTCGCAATCCGGTCGGGGCAATGAGCCATGCGGGTCAGCTGCTGGCCGAGTCACCCGACATAGGACCTGAAGAGCGACGGCTGACCGATATCATCCGCGTCAACGGCACCCGCGTAAGTCAAATTGTCGAGAGCGTATTGGCGCTCTCTCGCCGAGACAAGACGCGGCCGGAGCGTGTCCAGCTCAAGCCGTGGATAGAGGAGTTTATCCAGGAATTCGTGCAGACTCTGGAGCTGACCGAGGATGCCGTCACCGTGCTCGACTCCACTCCCGATACCGAAGTGCGCATGGACCTGACGCATCTGCACCAGATCGTCTGGAACCTCTGCGACAACGCGGTCAAATACGGCGGTGCTCCGGCCGGCGCGATCACGGTCGAACTGAACTGCGGGCGGCTTGAGGCCTCCGGCAGGCCGTATCTCGAGATCGCCGATCGCGGCCCGGGGATCGATCCCGACAAAGTCGAGGAAGTTTTCGAGCCGTTCTATACCGGCGCGGACGGCGGCACCGGACTCGGGCTGTTTATCTCGCGGGAGCTGTGTGAGTATAACGGTGCGACGCTGCGCCATCGACCACGTACCGGTGGCGGCAGCGTCTTTCGTGTAGTCTTCTCCGATCCGACTCGCTGGCAACGAATAGCGTAGTGGTCCAGCAAGGCTATATCGATGAAACCCACCGCATTAGTCGTCGATGACGAACCTGATCAATGTGAACTGCTGACCATCACGCTGGAGCGGATGGACATCGCGACGCGCACCTGCAACGACGTCGCAACCGCCAAGCACGCGCTAGCCAAGCAGCCGTACGATCTGTGCCTGACCGATATGCGGCTGCCCGACGGCGACGGGCTCGAGTTGGTCGAGTGGATGCAGCGGGAGGTGCCGGGCACGCCTGTCGCGGTGATCACCGCTCACGGCAGCGTCGAGACGGCTGTCAAGGCACTGAAAGTGGGTGCTTTCGACTTCGTCTCCAAGCCGCTGGACCTCAACGATCTGCGCAAACTCGTGAAGGCCGCTCTGAAGCTCAAGAGCGTCGCCCAACCCAAGGACTCCAGTGGCCGCGGCTTGGCGGGGACTTCGCCTGCGATAGAAGAACTCCGAACCCTGATCGCCAAGGTCGCCCGGAGCCAGGCGCCGGTGTACATCTCCGGCGAATCCGGCACCGGCAAGGAGCTCGTTGCGAGGATGGTGCATGACACGGGGCCGCGAAGTGACGGCCCATTCGTGCCGATCAACTGTGGAGCGATCCCGACGGAGCTGATGGAGAGTGAGCTATTCGGACACAAGAAGGGCAGTTTTACCGGCGCGGTCAGCGACAAGATCGGCCTCATACAATCAGCCGAGGGCGGCACGTTATTTCTCGACGAAGTGGCGGATTTGCCGCTGCACATGCAGGTAAAACTACTGCGCGTGATCCAGGAAAAGACCATACGCCCCGTCGGCCAGGCCAAGGAACTACCCGTCGATGTGCGCATCCTGAGTGCGACGCATAGGAACCTCGATAAACTCGTCGCCCATGGCGGCTTTCGTGAAGATCTCTACTATCGGATCAACGTCATAGAGCTCCACGTGCCGGCGTTACGGGATCGCGGCGAAGACGTGTTGATCCTGGCCGAACTGACTCTCGAGCGGCTCGCGCGCGATCGCGACCAACCCATATCGTCGCTGACACCCGCCGCGAAATCGGCGCTCATGTCCTATCGGTTTGACGGCAACGTTCGGGAGCTCGAGAATATCTTAGAGCGGGCGCTGACCCTCTCATCCGGGGATGAGATCGATATCGATGACATCCAACTACGCCCCATGACCGACGACGACGCCCCGACCGTCGCGGGCACCGCGCCGCTGGGGGCCCAGCTCGCAGAGATAGAACGCGACGCGATCGTGAACGCGCTCGAACAGACGCGTTACAACAAGACCGCGGCGGCCAAACTGCTCGGCATCAGTTTTCGGACGCTGCGTTACCGGATAAAAAAGTTCGGTATCGACTGACAGGCTGTCTAGGCCGCCCGGGTGACAAAAATGGTCAGTTTGCGTCACTCACGCGCTTCTCCGGCGTGGTCTGGATCGAGCAATATGTTCAACTCGACTGCCACAGACGCACGGGCAAAAGCCTAGAACTATGATTTCATTGGATTTTCAATATTTCTCCCCGAACTTGGCACAGCCCTTGCAGCAATAGCCACACAGGCACATGGATGCCGTCACATTTTTGTTGCACACCAATCAAGGAAGATCTCTATGAACAAGCTTCAACAGGGTTTTACCCTCATCGAGTTAATGATTGTGGTGGCGATCATCGGCATCTTGGCCGCGATTGCTATCCCCGCTTATCAGGACTACACGATTCGTGCCCAGGTCTCTGAAGGCATGAGCCTGGCTGCCGCCGCGAAGGCCGCAGTCACCGAAGACTTCTTGAATGAAGGCGCGGCCCCGGCGAACCGGACCGATGCCGGCATGACCGCGAACGCGGTCGACACGCAGGGCAAGTACGTCGCTAGCGTCGAAGTCGCCAATGGCGCGATCGTCATCACCTATGGTAACGAAGCGAATGCGCAGATCCAAAATGAGACGCTCGGCCTGACGCCCTACGAGAGCGGCGACCTGTCCGTCATGTGGAAGTGCGGCGGCGCGGGCGTCCCCGGCAGCGGCGCCTTGATGGGCACCTCCGGTGCTGCCGGCGGTGGGGGGAACGTGGCAGTCCAGAACAACGGTACGCTGGCTGGGGCCGCATTCCAGCAGTACCTGCCGTCTGCTTGTCGTCCGTAACTGCGAAGTAGTACATGCTTGAGCTGATCTAGACTCGAGCGATCCTATGCGACTGAGGCCCCCGTTTTACCGCGGGGGCCTCTTTCGTTGTGGGACGGTAAACGAGAGAGACGCGTGGCGATGAGCACTGCCCCCTGGCATGCGCCATTCTCAATCAGCCCTGTCTGTTGTAATGATCGGTATCTGATCTGACAGACAGTGTCACATTGCGACCGGCAGAAAAATGATAGGCGAAGTTGCACCGCCTCAAGGCACCTCTCCGGTTCCCGCCTCGACCTTGACGCTGTTACTGAACATGGTGCTGTTGGGCACGTGGAGACTGAGGGGCTCCCCGAGAACCGGTCCACGAAGGATATAAAATCTGACAGACTGTAACCGGAAACGGAGATCTGAGGATGAAGCGCAAAAGGAACTCGTTGGAGCAGATCGTGGCAGCGGTAAAGCAACACGAGCTGGGCATCGCGGAGCAAACGTCTTATCGCTGGAAGAAGCACTACGGTGGCTTGGAGCCAGCGGAAGTTCGCGAGCTCAAGCAACTGCGTGATGAGAAAAGGAAGCTGAAGAGGCTGGTGGTAGATTTGAGCCTGGACAAGGTCATGCTGCAGGATATCGCATCAAAAAAGTGGTAGGCGCACCGTGTCGTCGAGAGGCGGTGCGCTATCTTCAAAGCCATTACTCGGTCAGTGAACGCCACGCTTGCTGTGTGATGCGGTCATCTCGCAGTGTGCATCGCTACGTGTCACGACGACCGCCGCAAGACGCGTTGCGCCGACGTATTCGTGGGCAGGCCAACAGCCGGGTTCGCTACGGTTACCGGCGTATCCATATCCTACTCAAACGTGAGGGTGTTCACGTGAACAAGAAGCGTGTGCATCGATTGTACTGCCTGGAAGGCTTGCAGTTACGGGCGAAGCGTCCGAGACGGCATGTCAGCGCAGCCACTAGGCAACCGCCTCGGAGTAAGCCCCAGGCGCCGAACGTAGCGTGGAGCATGGACTTTGTTGCCGATCAAACGAGCGTGGGCAAGAAATTTCGTGCGTTGACGATAGTCGATGTATTTACACGCGAATGTTTGGCGGTTGAGCCGGGCCATAAGCTGGGTGGTAACGATGTCATTCGTGTCTTGGGAGCGATTGCAGCGAAACGTGGTGCGCCCAAGCGAATCTACTGCGACAATGGCAGCGAGTTCACTGGGCGGCTCGTCGATCTATGGGCCTACGCGAATAAGGTCACTCTCGAGTTCTCGCGGCCGGGCAAACCGACGGACAATGCTTACATCGAGTTTTTCAACGGCAGCCTTCGGGATGAATGCCTGAACGACCATTGGTTCGAAGATTTGACGGATGCCAGGGAGAAGATGCAGGCTTGGCAGAGGGGCTACAATGAGAGCCGGCCTCACCAGTCTCCCAACGACCTGTCGCCGCTGCAATACAAGGCCCGTTGGGCCGAACGACAGTCAGAAATTCGCTGACATCATGGACCGAAGAACGGGGCCCCTCATGACCTCGGACTCTCTCAATTTAGGTGGTATCGGCCCGAGGGGCAGGTCACTGGCCAGCGCTTCGTTCAAGGACGACTTCCAATCCGCTGAGGCGAAGGCGGACGACATCGACCGCGAGGGGGAGCAGTGTATCAGCGTCTCGCGGTTGAGATCGACCTATGTCGTAGATGATCGCACCGTGTTGTTCTACATGCGCGGCGGCGACATCTACCGCAACGTGCTGCGCTACGATTGTCCCCGCCTGAAGAGCGAGAACCGCTTTTCTTACAAGGTGACGGCCAACCGTCTCTGTAGTGTCGATTGGATCACCGTGCTCGAAACCTTCGGCGGCGGCTTGAGCAGCGGCGTCTCGTGCGGGCTCGGCCAGTTCTACGGGATCAGCGAGAGCGAGGTGGACTTCCTGCGCTACGGCGAGCGCGGCGACATCCAGGAAGAGCCCGAGGCTGTAGAACTGCCTGAGGCTGACGTTCCTTGACAAAAGTTTAGCTTTATCAATGCGTGTCAGCGGACCCGTCCGGCCGACGGTATGACCATCCAGGCTCGTCAGGTACGGGGCCGTGGTGGTAGGACGGAGAGGGAGGTAGTCTTTCTTCCAGTCCGTCTTTCGACTGAGTGATCCCAGGTCAAACTGCCCGGTCGAACCGTCCGGGGTCGTGGCCGCCAGATTCCGTATTGTCGCGCTGAGGCGCGCTCCATTAATGAGACAGGGGCCACAATTGCGCCCCAATGAGTTCCCTATACTGGTTAGTATCTCGGCCGACACCGAATCCTATGTCATCTTCGGAACCGAAATTATCTTTCAATGCGTCAGCAAGAATACGCGTCCTGGACGGTGTTCGAGGGCTCGCCATCGAGTTGATGTTACTGTTTCATGGAACGCTCTACATTCACATGTTCCAGTCTTTGCATGAGTGACGTCAAATGGACTCTCCCGAAGAATCCGTGTTCAACCCGCTTCTGGATCTTCGGATCGCCGTTATCGTTCCCTGTCGCAATGAAGCGGCGAGCATCTCTAAAGTAGTAGATGATTTTCGGTCAGCGCTCCCGGGCGCCACCGTATACGTATACGACAACAATTCTGATGACGAGACGGCGAAGCTAGCCAGGGACGCGGGCGCCGTCGTCCGGTTGGAGCTCCTTGCCGGCAAAGGTAACGTCGTACGGCGGATGTTCGCGGACGTAGAGGCCGATATCTATGTTCTCGTCGATGGCGATGATACCTACGATGCCGCGAGCGCAGGAATTCTCATCGAGAGATTGGAAGCGGAATGTCTCGACATGGTCAGTGCGGTGAGAGTCGCGTCCGGTGCTGCTGCCTATCGGCCCGGCCACCGGTTCGGCAATTTCATGCTGACGGGGATCGTCGCACTGATATTTGGAAATCGCTTTACCGACCTGTTGTCTGGCTATCGGATATTCTCGCGACGGTTCGTCAAGTCGTTTCCCGCGCTCACGAGTGGATTCGAAATCGAAACGGAGCTAACCGTGCATGCTCTTGAACTGAGAATGCCGATCGCCGAGATCGAGACGCCGTACCGTGAGAGGCCTCCGGGATCCGTGAGCAACTTGAGAACGATTCAGGATGGTTGGCGAATTCTAAGAACCATCTTGTTGCTCACCAAGGAGGAGAGGCCGCTGCACTTTTTTGGCCTGTTCTTCGCGATTCTCGCCGCGCTCTCGGTCATCTTATCCTGGCCGGTATTCATCACGTTCCTGGAGACCGGCCTGGTACCCCGTTTCCCCACCGCCATCCTGTCCACCGGCCTCATGCTGCTGGCGTTCCTGAGCCTGGGCTGCGGTATCGTTCTGGATACGGTCACCCGCGGGCGCCAGGAGATGAAGCGAATGCACTATCTGAGTATCGCTCGTGATCGACGGGGAGCCGATGATTAAGCATCGGCGGAACCATGCGGCCGCGTGATCGCGAGGAATGGCGGCCCGAAAAGCAGAGTTCGTCTGCCTGGAGTCTAGCTGTTTTGCGGCGGTTACCGGGGTTTGTACTCGTTGGAGCGATTGGGTTCCTAGTTGACGCCGGAATTCTCACCGCGTTGGTGACCGGTTTCGGCGCCGGCCACTATGGTGCCAGGGCGATCTCGTTCACTGCAGCCGTCACGGCGACCTGGTATATGAACCGACGTTGGGTATTCGAACGGATCGCCGCTCACAAGCGTAGCCGGGAATACACATCCTATGTCGTCGTGCAGGTAATCGGCGCCGTGATCAATCTGTCGGTCTATGTTGCAGTGATAGAACTCATACCCATCCTTGCCAGGACGCCGGTTATTCCGCTGGCTATAGGAGCCGCAGTTGCGCTGTTATTCAACTTCGGTGCGTCGAGCCGTTTCGTATTCGCGGCACCCCCGGACAGCAAGGTTGGGCCTAGCGGGTCTTTCCGGTGACCTCGCCCTCGTCCGATACGACCTACGATGGCCGCGACAACCTGGAGGCCATGAAGAATGCGAAGAGATATAACGATTTCCTACTGGGTCTGATTCGAAAATACGCCGTCGGCCGCCGGACACTCGATCACGGCGCGGGCGCCGGCACCTTCGCGCTGCCGATCTCTGATGGCGATGTGGGAGTCGTCTGCGTGGAACCCGATAACAGTCTTCGGGCCGAACTCGCGCAGTCCGGTTTGGAGGTCGCTTCGAGTCTTGAAGAGATCGCGCCCGGTTCGCTCGACTATGCGTACTCTTTGAATGTACTCGAGCACATCGAGGATGACCGCAAGACGGTCCTCGATCTCTATCGGTGCCTGAAGCCGGGAGGCCGCCTGCTGTTGTACGTACCGGCCTTCAAGATCCTGTACAGCCAGATGGACCGCCATGTGGGTCATTTCCGGCGTTATAGACGGAAGCCACTAAGACACCTCCTGCAGACGGTCGGGTTCGAAGTGAACACGGCCTATTATGTGGACAGCCTCGGTTTTCTGGCCACGCTGGTCTACAAGCTCGTGGGCGACCGTTCGGGCGCCGTTAGTCCGGGCAGCGTCTCCCTTTACGATGCTCTGGTATTCCCGTTGAGCCGCGTCATCGACTTTTTGGGAGCCGGGTCCTTCGGGAAAAACCTGGCGATCGTTGCGACGAAACCGCTGCAGGCGCCTGACTGACGAGCGAGCGAACCCGCGACTGCCGGCATTTCCTTGACGGAGTTGGCATTTCCCCCCTCTTAAACCACGTAGAATTCCGCCGGAACCCTGCCGACATTACATAATCCAAGGCTGTAACCGATCGATGCACCTGTACCTGGGAATAGCGCTAATCTCCTTCACAACCTTGGCCGTCGAGATAGCCCTGGTCAGGCTATTGAGCCTGATTACGTGGTACCACCTGGCTTTCTTCGCGATATCCACCGCCATGCTGGGCATGACTGCCGGCGCGGTCACGGTCTTTCTGCGACGCGATGCCTTCGCCGGCGACAAGCTGGAACGATCGGTGAGCCTGGCCTGTGTCGGCTATGCCCTCGTCGTGCCGCTGATGCTGATCGAACTCAACCTGATGCCCCTGGGTTTCGAGCGTACCGGCGTGAATGTCATGAGCGTCGGGGCGTTCGTCTTCGCCACATTGGCGTGTGCGCTGCCTTTTTATTTTTCCGGAATCGCGATCGCTGCGGTACTGACGCTGTCGAGGGAACCCATCGGCCGCCTGTACGCGGCCGACCTGCTCGGCGCTGCGGCGGGATGCCTGCTGGTGCTGGCCGGTCTTAGACTGGTCGACGCACCCAGTTTCGTGCTTTTCTGCGGAGCAATAGGCGGTCTGGCCGCGTTGATCTTCGCATGGCGCCTGTCAGGCGCCGTTCGGTACGTGGGGCTGGCCGCTTTCGCCTTGGGGACCGGATTCGCCATACTGAATGTCGGCAGCTCCGATGGTATCCGTCCCTACACGGTGAAGGAGCGGGTCGTAGACCCGGACCGGATTCTGCTCGAGCGATGGAATTCCTACTCGCATGTGGTAGTGGATAAGCCGTTCGTGGGACCGCCCCAGTATTGGGGCGCCAGCGAGAAAGCGCCCCGCGAGCCGATTCCACAGTTCTGGATGCGCATCGATGGCGCCGCGGGGACGACGGTCAGAGGGTTCCAATCCCGAGCAGACATCGAACACTTGCGCTACGACATCACGGCGGCGGCCTACTATCTTCGCCCGAGCGGAGGGGCCTTCATCATCGGCGTCGGCGGTGGGAGAGATATGCAGACTGCGCTGCTGTTCGGCCACGAACACGTCATAGGCGTGGATGTCAACGAGATCTTCATTCAGTTGCTGCAGGCCGAATTTGCCGAGTTTGCGGGCCTCTCCGGTCGAGATGAGGTCACGCTCGTCGCTGACGAGGCGCGCAGCTATCTGTCGAGAACCGACGAAAAGTTCGCCATCATCCAGATGTCGCTCATAGATACCTGGGCAGCCACCGGCGCAGGAGCATTTTCGTTCACGGAGAACGCGCTCTACACGGTAGAAGGCTGGCAGGTATTCCTGGACCACCTCAAACCGGACGGCCTGTTCACGGTATCGCGTTGGCACAGCCCGGAGAATCTCGGCGAGACGGGCCGCACGGTCAGCCTCGCAGTGGCCGCACTGCTGCGCAGGGGGATCACGGATCCCGCGCGCCATATCGCGATGCTGACCGCCACGAATCTGTCAACGATCATCCTTAGTCAGCAGCCAATGTCGGCGGCGGATATTGCCGGCCTGCGGGCACTCCACGACGACCTTGGTTTCAAGCTCGAGATCCTCCCCGGTGAGCGGCCGGACAATGCAGATCTACGCCGTATTGTTGCAGCGAAGTCGCTGGATGAACTTCAGAATCAAATCCGGGACCAGACCCTGAACTACGATCCGCCCACCGATGACAACCCGTATTTCTTCAACATGTTGAGGCTTGGCAACCTGGCCGCCGCAAGGAATGCGGGAAGCGGCGTGTTGCAGGGCAACCTGACGGCAACCATTACCCTGATCGCATTGTTGTTCGCACTCAGCGTGCTGTGTCTGGTGACAGTGATTCTACCGTTGCTGATGAGACGCGGATCTTCGGCTCGCGCCACAACGCCCTGGTCACAGCTATGGACGGCGATGGTCTATTTTTCTCTCATCGGCACAGGGTTCATGTTTACCGAGATCGGTCTGATCCAAAGACTTTCGGTCTTTCTAGGTCATCCGATGTACGCTCTCGGTGTCCTGCTCTTTACGATCATCCTAGCTGCGGGTATCGGTAGCGGCCTGAGCGAATTCCTGCCACGACGACCACGCCCGCTAGTCGCAGCTGCTCTCGTCACGGCCGCTGCGATCGTTGGCGCCTCCTACCTGCTGTCCGCGTTCGTCACGGTCATGGCGACGAGTGCAATGCCGATGAGGATTATGGCGTCCATCGCGGTGATTGCACCGCTCGGACTCGCCCTCGGTTTGTTTTTTCCGGTCGGCATGGGGCTAGCGAAACAGCAGCAGATGCCCGAGACACCCTGGTTCTGGGCGCTCAACGGCGTTTTCGGCGTACTGGCTTCGGCGTTGGCGGTTTTCGTGGCGATCTACTTCGGCATTTCCGTGAACTTCCTGTTGGGCGCATTCTGCTATCTGGCGCTTATCCCGCTGCTGACTCGCATGGTCACCGCAAGAGTGGCATGAGCAGTCCCGATGTGATTAACGCTATCCGTACGACACATCTTGACCTTACCAGCGCCCAGTGGCAGAGATGGGCGCCGATCGTGCTATGGCTCGGCGCAACAGCAATCGCCGTATTCTTTGCCCTGCTCGTTATCGACACGACCTATTTCGAGGGCGAGTACATTCCGCTGGGGAACGACTCCTTCTATCACGCTCGCCGAATGCTGGACACGGCCGTTAATGATCGGGGTTTCTACCAATTCGATGAGCGCTTGCACGTTCCCGACGGGAGCTGGATCCCCTGGCCCTGGGCCTATGATTTTCTTATGGGTCAGGCAGCCAGGCTCGCCTTGTGGGTAAGACCCGCGACGGACCCGCTGGGCTTCCTCAGTTACGTAGCCGTGGCCTGGTTAACAGTCAACGCCGCGTTATTTTTGGCCGCCGCCGGGCAAGCAGGCTTATCGCTGCCCCATCGCGCCGTGGCCATGCTGGCTTTCGCGCTAGCACCCTTGGTGCAGATGCTGCACTCGGTCGGACAGCTCGATCATCACTTCGTCGAATTCACTTTCGTGTTGCTCACTACTTGGCTCGGCCTGCGGTGGTTCGCCGCGACACATAACAGGGCATCAGCCGTTGGGCTCGGTCTGGCGTTGGGACTGGCACCGGGGTTTCACAATGGGCTGTTTATGTTGCAGGTCCCGGTCCTCGTGTGCGTGGGGCTGCTGTGGTTGCGCGGCGAGCGATTCCCGCGCCACAACCTTCACGCGCTGGCTCTGGCCATAATGGCTGCCACCGTGGTCATCGTGTTGCCGTCACAGCCGTTCAGGCAAGGCATGTTCGAGTTCGGGCTCTTGTCGTGGTTTCATCTATATGCCGCCGCTTGTACTTGTGTTGTGCTGATCTTCATCGGCTGGCGGAGCTATAACACGAGCTCCCTGCTAACGCTTGGCAGCGTCTGCGTGCTGCTGTCACTACCTCTAGTGGCGCAACTGACGCGCGGTGCAGCGTTCTTATCAGGCAATATCTCCGTGTTGAGTGAAGTGGTTGAAGCAAAGAGTCCCTTCATATTGTTCTTCGAAAATTACGGACCATTGACGATGGTTGGTCACTACAGCTGGCTGCTGCTGCTTACCCCGATTCTGCTGGGCTATTATCTATGGTGCGCTTCGCGCCAAAGTCAGCCCCGAGATTTGTTCTTTGCAGTCATGGCTGTGTTCGGACTGGCGCTTCTGTCGACGCAGTTCAGGTTCTATTATTTCGGTCTGTTCGCCCTGATTGTCGGCAGCTTGCTAGTCGTGCAGCGTCTCTCAGAGAGATGGCGTTGGCACCGTGGTCTCGTCGCCGTCGGTTTACTGGGAGGCCTCCTGTTTGCCTACCAGCCCCCCCTGCGGGAACATCTGTTTGCGGTCTATGCGTTGGGTGCTGCGCCAATATATGAAGGGGCGCGGCCCATATTTCTAGCTCTCGCCGAGCGCTGCGAGCAGGAACCAGGATTGATATTGGCAGATCAAGACGACGGTAACTATCTGCTGTTTCATACCGAATGCAGCGTCATCAGCAATAATTTCATTCTCAGGCCGGAAGACGAACGCAAAATTGCGGAACTAGGGACTATGATGCGCCTATCTCCGGAAGCACTGCGTCAGTATCAACCCGAGGTGAAATATCTGTTCCTGCGCGCCAGAGACTTCAGTATTGAACGCGATGGCAGGACGGAGATCGTCAGTAGCTCCCCCCTGGCCAATGCGCTGCTATTGAATACAGAACCTCCAGACGGGTTCGAGCTGATCCACGCCGTCCTTTCGGAACGAGCGGACGGGGAACTCGAGCTCTATGCCAAGGCTTATGCTGTTCATTGATCACACGCTCAAGTGAACGATGACGGCGACATCCAGGAAGAGCCCGAGGCCGTCGAGTTGCCCGAAGGCGACCAGGAAACCGAAGAGTAGGCGACGTTTCTGTCTGCCGCCGGCTCGCTAGGCACCCGTGGTGCCGCCGCGAATGCCGCAGTCGCCGAAGACTTCTTGAACGAAGGCGAGGCCCCAGCCAACCGAACCGATGCCGGCATGACCCCGACCGCGACCGACACGCAGGGCAAGTACGTCGCCAGCGTCGAAGTCGCCAACGGCGCGATCATCATCACCTATGGTAACGAGTCGAACGCGCAAATCGACGGTGAGACGCTCGGCCTGACGCCCTACGAGAGCGGCGACCTGTCGGTCATGTGGAAGTGCGGCGGCGCGGGCATACCCGGCGGCGGCGACTTGATGGGCACCTCCGGTGCTGTCGGCGGTGGGGGGAACGTGGCAGTCCAGAACAACGGCACGCTGGCCGGGGTCACATTCCAGCAGTACCTGCCGTCTGCTTGTCGCCCGTAACTGCGAAGTAGTACATGCTTGAGCTGATCTAGACTCGAGCGATCCTATGCGACTGAGGCCCCCGTTTTACCGCGGGGGCCTCTTTCGTTGTGGGACGGTAAACGAGACGCATGGCGATCGGCACTGCCCTCTGGCCCGCGCCTGGCGGAGCTTAACGCAGTGAATCTCTGTGATAAAAGGAGAACCCCGTCCTTTACACGCTCCAGGCCTACGTTGAAAGTAACGGCTTATTGTCAAAGGGGCGCGGGTGCCGCGTGCCCAGGCTAGAAAGAGAGATATGGTAGCGACTGCCCCAGCCCAAGTTCCCCTGACCGGACTCCCGAGGCGACTCGTCCAGGACGGTGTCGTCGCGCTGGCCGACATCGTGCAGGCGTTGGAGGAGATCAAGAAGAGCAATGGCTCGCTCGTTGCCCATCTCGTCTCCAAGGAACTGGGCAACCCACGGCAGATCGCCGTCGCGGCCGCCCACGAATTCGGCGTGCCGCTGCTGGATCTGGACGCGGTCGAAATCGATCTGGACGTCATTCGGCTCGTCTCGGAAAAACTTCTGAACCGCTATCGAGTCCTGCCGCTGATGCAGCGCGGCAAGCGCCTCCACATGGGCGTAGCGGATCCGACCAATCTTCAGGCGCTGGACGATATCGGTTTCCAGACCAGCCTCCGCATCGAGCCCGTGGTCGTCGAGCAGGACAAGCTCGACATCCACGTCAATAAGGCCCTCGAGGCAGTCGATACATCCATGTCCGCATTCGACGACGACGACCTCGACCTGGACAACGTGGAAGTCGGCGGCGTTGACGAGGACCTCGATGACGGCCCCACCAGCTCCGACATTGACGACGCGCCTGTCGTGCGGTTCGTGACTAAGGTCATGATGGACGCCATCAAACGCAACGCCTCGGACATCCATTTCGAACCCTACGAGAAGTTCTACCGTATTCGCCTACGCCAGGACGGTGTACTGGTCGAGCTCGCAAAACCACCGGCGGCATTGGCCGTGAAGGTCGCGGCACGACTCAAGGTCCTGGCGCGACTCGATATCGCTGAGCGAAGAGTTCCCCAGGACGGGCGCATCAAGCTGCGGATATCCAAGAACCGCGCCATCGATTTTCGTGTTAACACCTGCCCGACTCTGTTCGGCGAGAAGGTGGTGTGCCGGCTATTGGATCCGGCCAGCGCGCAGATCGGCATCGATGCGCTGGGATACGAAGAAGATCAGAAGGCACACTACCTTAAACAACTCGCCAAGCCCTACGGCATGATCCTCGTGACCGGACCGACGGGCAGCGGCAAGACCGTGTCGCTGTACACCGGGCTGAATATTCTCAATACCGTCGACCGGAACATCTCCACGGCGGAGGACCCGGCCGAAATCAATATGCCCGGCGTCAACCAGGTTAATGTCAATCCGAAGGTGGGGTTGACGTTCGCGGTGGCGCTGCGCGCCTTCCTCCGCCAAGACCCGGACGTCATCATGGTTGGCGAGATCCGCGACTTTGAGACGGCGGAGATCGCGATTAAGGCCGCGCAGACCGGGCACTTGGTGCTCTCGACGCTGCATACGAACGATGCGCCCAAGACCCTGACTCGAATGGTGGACATGGGCATCAAGCCCTACGCGATCGCGAGTACGGTTAGCCTGATCATCGCCCAGAGGCTTGCTCGCCGCCTCTGCCAGAACTGCAAGAAGTCCATCGACGTACCGAAGGAAGCCTTGCTGAAGGAAGGGTTCTCCAAGGCCGATGTGAAGGAGGACTTCACGATCTACGCGGCCGTAGGCTGTAACCAATGTAACGCCGGCTACAAAGGCAGGCTGGGAATATTCCAGGTCATGCCGGTCACCGAAGCCATCGGACGAATCATCATGGAGGACGGGAACGCGATGCAGATTGCGGATCAAGCTGCTGCGGAGAACGTAGCTGACCTCAGGCAATCCGGCTTGAAGAAAGTCAAGGACGGGCTGACAAGCCTGGAAGAAATCAACCGGGTTACGATCGACTAGCTCGACGGGCGATCGACGAGACCCGCTGGAGAACACCAACTCATGGCTCAAAGCGCTGCACTAAAACAATCCCCTTTCACTTGGGAGGGCACCGACCGCGCCGGTAAGCGGGTCAAGGGCAAGACCGTTGCCGCCAGCGAAGCTGCGGTTCGCTCCGAATTGCGCCGCCAGGGCGTCGTACCCTCCAAAGTACGCAAGACGAGCCAGTTCTTCATCAAAACGGGGACGGTGTCGCCCCAAGACATCGCTATATTTTCGCGGCAGCTCGCAACCATGCTGTCCGCGGGCATCCCGCTCGTGCAGGGCTTCGAAATTATCGGCGCCGGCCACGACAACCCCGCGGTTCAAAGACTCATCCTCGCCATCAAAACCGACGTCGAAAGCGGCACGGAGCTGGCGAGTGCGCTAGGCAAGCATCCGCTACACTTCGACGAGCTTTACGTGAGCCTGGTCCGCGCGGGCGAACAGGCTGGCGCATTAGAAACCTTGTTGGAAAAAATCGCGGACTACAAGGAAAAGACGGAAGCAATCAAAAAGAAGATCAAGAAGGCGCTCACGTATCCCGCCGCCGTCGTCGCAGTCTCCATCGTGGTCACGGCGATTCTGATGATCTTCGTGATTCCGGAATTCGAAGCCCTGTTCCAGGGCTTCGGCGCGGACCTACCTGCGTTCACTCGCATGGTCGTCGATATTTCATATTTCGTGCGCAACCGGGGCTGGCTCATCGTGATCGTGTGCGTCGCCGCAGTCTTCGCCTTCCTACACGTGAAGAAACGCTCTCGCAAATTCCAGCACTTCATAGATCGAGTGGCCCTGAAAATGCCGATCATCGGCGTGATCCTGGACAAGTCATCGGTCGCACGCTTCGCACGAACCCTGGCCACGACATTCGCGGCGGGCGTGCCGTTGGTCGAGGCGCTCGAGTCCGTAGCCGGCGCCTGCGGTAATGTCGTGTACGAGATCGCCGTGCTGAAGATTCGAGACGAAGTGGCCACCGGACAACGGCTGTAGCGAGCCATGGAGAATACCGGGATATTCCCCAATATGGTGATTCAAATGATCGCGGTCGGCGAGGAATCCGGATCTCTGGACGAGATGGCCAGCAAGGTCGCCGACTTCTACGAGGAAGAAGTCGACAACGCGGTCGACAGCATGTCCAGCCTGATAGAACCGCTGATCATGTCGATTCTCGGTGTCCTCGTCGGCGGCCTCGTCGTCGCGATGTACTTACCCATCTTCAAGATGGGCGCGGTGGTCTAACGCGACTGGAATCCCTACCCCAGCCCGGCGAGAATACTCTCGCCTATCGCCACGGACACGCTGACTGATCCAAGTGGAAATCTTCGAGATATTCCCTGGTGCGCTGTTTCTACTCGTCGGCTTCGTCGGACTGATCGTCGGTAGCTTCCTGAATGTCGTGGCCTACCGCGTCCCGATCATGATGGGGCGAGCCTGGCGCGAGCAGTGCGCCGAACTACAGGCTGAAGAGCTTGTCGAACCGCCCCACGCCGTCGGCAAGCCGTTCAACTTGGTCACGCCCAACTCGGCCTGCCCAAAGTGCGGGGGCGCAGTCGCTGCGCGCCACAATATCCCCGTGCTCAGCTTCCTGTTGCTTCGCGGCCGCTGCGCGCACTGTCAGGCCAAGATCTCGCCACGCTATCCGCTGATCGAAGGCTCGGCGGCACTACTCAGCCTGATCGTCGCCTGGAACTTCGGCCCGACCTGGCAGATGGTCTTCGCGCTGCCGATCACCTGGACGCTGCTGGCGTTGGCGGTCATCGACATCGATCACAAGCTGTTGCCGGACTCCATGACGCTGCCGCTCTTGTGGGCGGGGCTGCTGGCGAGCGTCGTCCGCTTCGACGGCGGAGTACTCTTCACGGACGTCACGTCGAGTGTCATCGGCGCCGCGGCGGGCTATCTCAGCCTGTGGAGTGTCTATCAGGTCTTCAAGCTGGTGACGGGCAAGGAAGGCATGGGCTATGGCGATTTCAAACTCCTGGCCGCGCTGGGTGCCTGGGTCGGCTGGCAACTCTTACCGCTGGTCATTCTGCTGTCGGCCGCCGTCGGCGCAATCATCGGGACCACGCTGATCCTGCTGGGCGGGGCTTCACGCGAAACGCCGATCCCGTTCGGCCCTTACCTGGCCGCCGCCGGCTGGATCGCGCTGCTGTGGGGCGAGGAGCTGGCGAGAATGTATGCGCTGCTGCTGAGCTGAGCGCACCGTGGGGGCACCCTGAGAGTGTTTCGCGTAGGGCTGACCGGAGGCGTCGCCAGCGGCAAGACCACGGTGGCGGCACTATTTACCGAACTCGGCGCCGGGCTGGTCGATACCGACCAGGTAGCCCGGGAGGTCGTGGCCACGGGTGAGCCCGGCCTAGATGCGGTGATCGAGGCGTTCGGCGCCGACATTCTGTTGGATTCCGGGGACCTGAATCGTAGCGCGCTGCGGGCGATCGTTTTCCGGGATCCCGACGAGCGACGCAAGCTCGAAGCGCTACTGCATCCTCTGATACGCGCCCGCACCCTCAGCCAGCTCGAAACGATCGAAGCGCCCTACGCTGTCGTCGTCGTACCCCTGCTCGTGGAGACCGACTTCGCCCAGTTCGTCGATCGCATCCTGGTCGTCGACTGTCCGCGGGAGCTACAGCTGGAGCGGCTCGTTCGGCGCGACCAGATCAGTGCGGCCGATGCCGAAGCGATGGTAGCGGCGCAGGCGGATCGAAAGACGCGCAGCGCGCGTGCTGACGACATCCTGGACGGCAGCCAGAGCCTCGCGACGACCCGCAAGCGCGTGGGGATGCTACACACGGACTACCTGCGGCGCGCAGCGGGTCCGGATCACGTCGGCTAGCAGTCTGTCGCCATGGGCAGGCTGACTTCACTGCCCCGATCATTCGGTTTGCCCAGCAGCAGTACGTCGCGCAGAATACGACGATGACTGATACCGCGTCTGAGTTCACACTCGTCTCGCCGCAGGACGGACCCATGGCGTTCGAACAGCCGCTCTCGGAGCGGATGCGAACTTTTCTCAGGATCGAGTTTCTCTATCAACAGGTACGCTTCCACGCCGGCGACCTGACCGGATTCAGTGCCCGGGCCGCCGTAGCAACGCTGCTGGAGATTCTCGCTATCCTGGGCCGGGGCGACATTCGCACCGAGGTCCTGCAGGAACTCGAACGTCACGCCGGGCTGCTGTCGAGTTACGCTCGCCAGCGGGGTGTAGATCTTGAACGCGTCGAGCTGTTGCTCCAAAACGTCGAGGCGCTGCGGTCGGCACTCGCCGCGAGCGGACAGTTCATGAGCTCCGTGAAGAAATGTGAGTTCCTGAACGTGATCAGGCATCGAAGTACGATTCCAGGCGGGACCTGCATGTTCGATCTACCGGACTACGCCTACTGGCTCCAGCTACCGCTGGCCGAACGCGCCGGCCAGTTCGAGGACTGGACCCGGGAGCTGCGGCCCGTCTGTGATGCCGTGTCGGAGGTGCTCTGGCTCACCCGTCAGGCCAATGAACCGGTCGAGCACGTCGCCGTCGGAGGCATGTATCAGTACCACATGGATCGTAGCGAGCGACCGACACTGGTGCGCATCATCGTCCCGCAGGACGCCGGCACTTTTCCCGCGATCAGCGCGGGCAAACATCGCTTCACGATCCGCTTCGTGACTTGGGAAGGCATCGACATCCGACCGAAACAGGTCGGTGAGGACGTCCGGTTTCTCCTGGCCCTTTGTTAGCCCCCCGATGGCATGATGCGGGCTAGCCAGGACTCTTCAGTAACTCGACGACGATCGGTGCATCGGCAGGCAGGAGTTCGAGACTCGACAAGGCCTGCGGATAGACCCAGGCGATCGCCTGGTCCTCACGCGACCGTGGCTCACCCGAATACTCCCGTACCGACCAGACGTCCAGGTGTACACGGCGATCCGGGTAATCGTGGCGCAACGTCAACAGCGGTTCGGCCGTAACCACCTCGATGCCGAGTTCCTCGTGGAGTTCGCGCGCAAGCGCCGCCTGGCGACCCTCTCCCGCGTGACGCTTACCGCCGGGAAACTCCCATAGACCCGCCAGATGCGTCCCTGGGCGACGCTGGTTGACGAGGATTCGGCCCACCGAGTCCTGGACGATACCGACGACGACGTCAACTCGAGGCGACTGACTCATGTCACCGGCCACTCAGGGGGACGCACGCGAAGTGTCTTGCGAGCGTCGTGGGCGAGGAGCGCGCCAGGAACGGCCGAAAGCGGTCAATTCAAGCGCCCGTGGCAGTGCTTGAATTTCTTTCCGGACCCACACGGGCAGGGTTGATTCCGTCCGACCTTCGGTTGTTGTCGCACATAAGGCGTGACCGGCTCGGCCCGCAGCGGCGCCCGTGGCTGGCCCAGCCGAGGAGGTGCTTGCGGCGCCACCGGCGCCGTCAGGGTCGGCGCTTCGGCATGCTGGAAACGCATCGTACTGGCATCGCTGCGCTGCGGTTCCACGGCCGCGACATCTTCGGGACGTCTGATCTGTATCTTCGAGATAATACTGATCGCGTCGTGTTTAACGCGGTCAAGCATGTCGCTGAACATCTCGAACGCCTCTCGCTTGTACTCCTGCTTCGGGTTCTTCTGCGCGTAGCCGCGCAAGTGGATACCCTGGCGCAGATAGTCCAGAGCACCGATATGCTCCTTCCAATGCATATCGAGCTGGCGCAGCATGACGCCCTTCTCCAGCTCCCGTATGACATGCGGCCCGACCGACTCGATCTTGCTGTCGTAAGCGTGCTCGATCAGGTCGACGACCTGCTGCCGCAAGCCTTTCTCGTCCAGGTCGTGGTCACGTTCAAGCATGCCGGCGATATCGACAGGAGTCCCGAAGTCTCGTTCCAACGACTGACTTAAGCCGGGCTTATCCCACATCTCTTCCACGCTTTCGGGCGGTATGTAGTCGTCGATGACCAGATTCACGACTTCATCGCGAATCGCGACGATCGCGGTGGCGATCTCGTCGGCTTCCATGAGTTCTGTGCGCTGCTGGTAGATGACCTTGCGTTGATCGTTGGCCACATCGTCATATTCCAGCAGCTGTTTACGAATATCGAAGTTATGTGCCTCGACCTTACGCTGCGCCCGTTCGATCTGCTTGGACAGCATACGACTCTCTATCGCTTCGCCCTCCTGCATTCCAGCCCGGGACAACAGACGCTTGGTGCGCTCCGGATCACCGAAGATCCGCATGAGGTTATCTTCCATGGACAGATAGAAGCGGCTCGAACCGGCGTCACCCTGACGTCCGGAACGCCCGCGGAGCTGATTGTCGATCCGCCGTGACTCATGACGCTCGGTGCCGATAATATGCAGCCCGCCCGCTTCGAGCACTCGGTTGTGCCGTTTCTGCCAGTCGGCGCGCAACGCGTCGCCCTGCTCGCCGCCAGAATCTTCGAGGGCGGCGAGCTCAGCTTCGAGGTTGCCACCGAGTACGATATCCGTGCCGCGACCCGCCATGTTGGTCGCGATCGTCACAGTACCGGGCTGGCCCGCCTGGACGATGATCTGCGCTTCTTGCTCGTGATACTTCGCATTCAGCACCTGGTGAGGCATGTTCTTAGCTTTAAGAAGGCCCGACAGATACTCCGAAGTCTCGATCGAGGTCGTACCCACCAGGACCGGCTGACCGCTTTCCAGGCATTCCTGCACGTCTTCGATGAGCGCGTCGAATTTGTCCTTCTGAGTCAGATACACGAGATCCGGCGCGTCATCCCGGATCATCGGTACATGCGTGGGGATGACGACGACTTCGAGCCCGTAGATCTGCTGAAACTCGTACGCCTCGGTATCCGCCGTGCCGGTCATGCCGGCCAGCTTCGTATACAGGCGGAAGTAGTTCTGGAACGTGATGGAGGCGATCGTCTGGTTTTCCTCCTTGACGTGGACCCCTTCCTTGGCTTCGATCGCCTGGTGTAACCCGTCGGACCATCGCCTTCCGGCCATCGTCCTGCCCGTGAACTCGTCGACGATCACGATTTCGCCGTCCTTGACGATGTAATCCACCTCCCGCTTGAATAACCCATGCGCACGAAGGGCCGCGTTCAGATGGTGCAGCAGGCGGATGTTAGCCGCATCGTAGAGACTCTCCCCTGCCGACAACAGACCTGCCTTCGCCAGCAACTGTTCGACCCGCTCGTGACCCTCCTCGGTGAGATGAGCTTGCTTGGCTTTTTCGTCCACCGTGAAATCACCGGGCACGACGAGCTGACATTTGGCTGGCTTCTCCGCCGGGTCGATCTCGACGACATGGAAGCCACCCTCGGCCGCCTTGGCCCGTGCCTCCTCGATGGTCATCTTGCCGAGGTCCGCACCCGACGCATCTAGCAGGCTGACGCGCGTCGCCTCGATATCTTCATTGGCAGCGCCGGACGGTGGACTGTGTAACTTCAGGGACGGAACCATTTTATTGATTTTGACGTAGAGGTCGGTGCTCTCCTCCGAACGCCCCGAGATGATTAGCGGCGTTCGGGCTTCGTCGACGAGAATCGAGTCGACCTCGTCGACGATCGCGAAGGCGAGTTCACGCTGCGCCCGTTCTTCCAACCGGAACGCCAGGTTGTCACGCAGATAGTCGAAACCGAACTCGTTGTTGGTCCCATAAGTAATGTCCGCGGCGTAGGCGGCCCGCTTGTCCTCCGGACTCTGGCCGGCCTTGACAACCCCGACGGTCAGGCCAAGAAATCGATACACGGGGTCCATCCAATCGGCGTCTCGTTGGGCGAGATAATCGTTGACGGTAATGATGTGCACCGCCTGGCCGGAGAGGGAATTCAAATACGCGGGCAGCGTCGCGGCCAACGTCTTACCCTCGCCGGTACGCATTTCGGCGATCTTGCCCTCGTGTAGTGAGATGCCACCGATCAGCTGCACATCGAAGTGGCGCAGCCCCAGAGATCGGCGGGAAGCCTCCCGTACCAGCGCGAATGCCTCCGGTAGCACCGCGTCCAGCGATTCGCCGTTCGTGACGCGCTCGCGCAGCTCCGGCGTCTTCGCTTTGAGCGCTGCGTCGCTGAGCTCCTCGAGCTCAGGCTCGAGCGCGTTGGTCGCGACGACGACCTTGTCGTAGATCTTCAACAGCCGTTTGTTGCGGCTGCCGACAAGATCGGTGAAAAGCGTGGAGAAAAACTTGAGCAAGCCAAATCCCTATAGGGGCACTGACAGCGCCGTATTCTACGGACAGATGAAGGTTTTTGGCACCGGCAGATGCCGATGAATGATGCGGAATAGCTTAGTTGATATAGGTCAGCGGATCGACCACCCGGCCGTTCCGCAGGACTTCGAAGTGCAGATTCGGGCCTGTCGCTCGTCCGGTGGCGCCCATCGTCGCGATGACTTCGCCGCGTTTCACGGTATCTCCCACCACCACCTGGTTCTCGGAATTATGGGCGTAGCGGGTCACATAACCGTTACCATGGTTGACTTCCACCATCTCACCGTATCCGTAGCGGTCCCCACTCCAGATCACGACGCCCGAGGCCACGGCGAAGACGTCCACACCTTCACGCCCGGCAAAATCGATGCCTTTGTGGAACGCGGGTCGTCCCGTGAATGGGTCGGTCCTGTTGCCGAAGCCGGAGGAAATATAACCTGCGGACACCGGTCGGCCTTCCGGAAGAACTTCGCTTTGCAGTTTGCGGTTCAGCAGAAAATCTTCGAGTACGCTCAATTGCTGCTGACGATCGTCGAGTCGGCGGCCAAGGCTGCCTAGAGCCGAGATCAGCCCGGACACCTGCTCCAGGTCCGCTGTAGACACGAGCTCCTCAGGGCCACCGAGGGACGGGGCCGACGCAAAATCGAACTCGCCGTCATCCAAGCCGGCCATCTGGGTCAGGCGCTGACCCAAAGCGTCGAGGCGCACGACGTGCGCATTCATCTGGCCCAGCCGTAGTGCCAGCGCGTCCAGATTGTGCAGCGCGGCCTGCCGCGTCGCCGCTACGATGAGTTCCTGCTCAGCCAGGTCAGCCCGCCAGGCGGCGACCTGATGGACAGGATTCGCGATACTGAAATAGGTCGCTGCCCGGAAGCCGCCGTAGAACACGCCGGCACAGGTGAGCAGGCCTAGTCCGGTGAGGCCTAACCACACTCGCCGGGAAGTCAACCACAGGTGACCGACATGGCCACGATTCTTCGACAGCAGAATTAACTCCATGGGTTACCGCTCTGTTTCTTTGATTGTTCGTCCTCGTTAGCGGCGCAGCCCGAGCATCGCTCGGGGTCGGCAGCGAAATCATAACGTATTCTGTAAAATGGCATCCGGTAACCCCGCTATCCTAGGTGCAGCACCCTTAGATCAGTGGCTTGGTGTCCCGCCGTTTGAGGCGGTGCACCGTTGTCAAGTCGGTAAGAATGCCCAGAAAACTCCAGCCACTCAAGCATTGGTCCCTAAAACGTTGACGCCGGTCTCACAATCATGACCTCCGAGCGCCCGCGCTCCCTGGCAGAGCTCCTGAAGACCGGTAGGCTCGCGGATCTCGCGGCCGAGGCCCGCCGCCGCGAGGGCTTGACGGAGCGGATTCGCCGTCTCCTGCCGGCTGCAGAGGCCGCACATCTGGTAGCCGCCAATACCTCCGAGACCGGGGAACTCGTTCTGACGATGGATTCCTCCGTGTGGGCCGCGCGGGTCCGGTATCGAGCGGAAGATCTCGGCGTAGATCGGCTGCGCGTGCGCGTGTTACCGCACGGCGCTCAGTCGGGCAACGCCGGGGCGAGCTGATAGGAGACCGGTGAGCGGCGCGCGTCTTCGAAAACGACCTCCTCGTAACATTCGGGCTGCGCGATCAGCGCGCGCAACAAACGGTTATTGAGACCGTGGCCAGACTTGAAGCCGGTGAACTCGCCGATCAAGCAGCAACCCAGCAGGTAAAGATCTCCGACTGCGTCGAGAATCTTGTGGCGCACGAATTCGTCCCGGAAGCGCAAGCCGTCCTCGTTCAGGACTCTGTATTCATCCATGACGATGGCATTGTCCAGCCCCCCTCCGAGCGTCAGATCGCGATCTCTCAAGCTTTCGAGATCACGCAGGAAGCCGAAGGTCCGCGCCCGGCTGATTTCTTTTAGGAACGCAGTCGTGGAGAACTCCAGAGTCGCCTTCTGGCGATGCTTGCGTAATACCGGGTGATCGAACTCGATCTCAACGTGCACGCGAAAACCGTCGTAAGGTGCGAGTCGCGTCCATTTCTCGCCGTCCCTGACCTCGACCGGCTTCCGAATCCTGATGAAGCGTTTATTGGCCGATTGTTCTTCAATACCGGCAGACTGCAGCAAGAAGATGAACGGCGCGGCACTACCGTCCATGATCGGTACTTCCGCTGCAGTCAGGTCGACGTAGGCATTGTCTATGCCGAGCGCGGCCATGGCGGACAGCAGATGCTCGACGGTCGAGACCTTGGCGTTGTCTTGTTCTAAGGTCGTGCCCAGCGTCGTCTGCGTCACGTTAAGCGCAGTGGCCGAGATATCAACGGGGGAGTCCAGATCGACGCGGCGGAACGTGATGCCGGCGTTGGCGGGCGCCGGACGCAAGGTCATGTAGACCTTCTCGCCGCCGTGCAGGCCGATGCCGGTGGCGCGGATGGATTCCTTCAAAGTACGCTGTCGCAAAACGTCCGAGCCTTGGGCCTGCCTCCGAATACGCCGCCTACAGCGGGCCCGCATTCGGAGTGTCGGTTGGCGGGTGGAACCCCGTCGAGTCACGGAAAACACTAGCACATCGCGCACATTTCCGGCAAGGAACGGGGCACCTGGATCTCACATCGCAGTCTCGTCTGGCAAGAACACTCCGGCTAATCGGCCTGACGGCGTAGAAAGGCCGGGATATCAAGCAGTTCCTCGAGGTCATCGGCGCCAGCCGTCATCCCATCGCCTACGGCTCTCTTGCGTTGGACGGCCGGCCTCTCGAACTCCGCGTAGTTAGGCTCGCCTGCCGAGGCTCTGCGTACGGCCTTGACCGGGGCTCCGGCTGCCTCGACATTCTGACCCAGACCGGTGGCCACGACCGTCACGCGAATTTCCTCCTTCATATCCGGATCGACAACCGTGCCGACGACGACGGTGGCGTCCTCCGATGCGAACTGTCTAACGGTTTCGCCAACCTCCTGAAATTCCCCGATCGACAGATCCGTGCCGGCCGTGACATTGACCAGGATGCCATTGGCCCCGGCCAGATCGATGTCCTCCAACAGCGGGCTGGAAATGGCCGCCTCGGCCGCCTCACGGGCACGATCGTCACCGCTGGCCACACCGGATCCCATCATCGCCATTCCCATCTCCGACATCACGGTCCGCACGTCGGCGAAGTCCACGTTGATGAGGCCGGGGCGCGTAATGAGCTCGGCGATTCCCTGGACCGCGCCCTGCAGTACCTGATTCGCTATCCTGAACGCATCCAATAGCGTGGTATCCGGACCGAGCACGGTAAGGAGTTTTTCGTTGGGAATGGTGATCAGCGAATCGACATAGCGGCCGAGCTCCGCGATTCCCTGTTCGGCGATCCGCATGCGTTTGCTGCCCTCCATCTTAAAGGGTTTGGTCACCACGGCGACCGTTAGGACACCGAGTTCTTTAGCGAGCTGCGCGACCACCGGCGCGGCGCCGGTACCCGTGCCACCCCCGAGCCCCGCCGTGATGAACAGCATGTCCGCACCGGCGACGACCTCGTGGATACGATCCCGGTCCTCCATGGCGGCTTGCCGACCGATTTCCGGACTGGCGCCGGCCCCCAATCCCTTGGTGATATTGCAGCCGATCTGAATTCCCATCTTGACCTGAGCGCTCTTGAGTGCCTGTGCGTCCGTGTTCACGCAGATGAAGTCCACCCCGTCGATTCCGGCCGACAGCATGTGGCCGACCGCGTTCCCACCGCCGCCGCCGATGCCCATCACTTTGATGACCGCCGTTTCGCAATGTCCATCCATTAATTCGAACATCTCAAGACTCCTTATCTCAACGCTCAGAAATTTCCTTGAAACCAGGCTTTCATTCGACTGGAGACCCCAACGACTCCAACCTTCGCGGCCGCCGCGTCGGCTTGAACTTGAGCCACTTCCTTCCCGTACAACAGGAGGCCCACCGCCGTGGCATGGATCGGGTTGCGCACGATATCTGCCAGGCCCTCAACGTACTGCGGAACTCCCAGTCGAACGGGCACGTGAAAAATCTCTTCCGCAAGTTCGACGGCGCCCTCCATCTTCGAGCTGCCGCCGGTCAGGACGACGCCGGCCGCAATCAACTCTTCAAAACCGGAACGCCTGAGTTCGTCACGCACGAGCGAGAACAGCTCGTCATAGCGTGCCTCCACGACTTCGGCGAGTGTCTGCCGAGCCAGTCGTCGCGGCGGCCGATCACCGACGCTCGGGACCTCGATCGTCTCGTCGGAATTCGCCAACTGGGAAAGGGCGCATGCGTACTTGATCTTGATCTCCTCCGCATACTGTGTCGGTGTACGCAGCGAGATCGCAATATCGTTGGTGACCTGATCCCCGGCGATCGGAATCACGGCCGTGTGTTGAATCGCGCCGCCTCGGAACACAGCGATATCGGTGGTGCCACCGCCGGTATCGATCAGGCAGATGCCGAGTTCTTTCTCGTCCTCGGTCAGTACGGAGTAACTCGACGCGAGTTGCTCCAGGACCACGTTTTCCACGTCCAGTCCGCAGCGTTGCACGCATTTGATGATGTTTTGCGCCGCGCTGATGGCGCCGGTCACGAGATGTACTTTCGCTTCGAGACGAATACCGGCCATGCCGATCGGCTCACGAATGCCTTCCTGGGAATCGATGAGGAATTCCTGAGGCAGCACATGAAGTATGCGCTGGTTAGCAGGAATTTCGACGGCTCGCGCCGCGTCGATCACGCGCTCCACGTCACCGCGACTCACCTCCCTGTCTCGGATTGCGACGATTCCGTGAGAGTTCAGGCCACGCACGTGACTGCCCGCTATACCAGCGAACACCGTACGGATCTCGCAACCGGCCATGAGCTCGGCTTCTTCAACCGCGCGTCGAATCGATTGAACCGTGGATTCGATGTTGACGACGACACCGCGCTTCAGCCCGTGGGATCGAGTCGAGCCGATGCCGATCACTTCCAGCGTGTTCTCGTCGGCAAGCTCGCCGACGACCGATACGACCTTGGATGTGCCGATATCGAGCCCGACGATGAGCTTGCGATCTTCTTTCCTAACCACCAGGCGAGCCCTCCCGAAGCGCGGCGACCTGAAGCGCCGGCTCGCCCAACCAGCCAACTGCGAAGCCGTTCGCATAGCGGAGATCGATATAGCGGACCCGGTGCATCTCGGCAGCCATCACGGGCACGACGACGTCGAAGAATCGGTCGACGCGTCGCTCCAGGTCGCGACGACCGAAGCGGATCTCCTGGCCGCTGGCGAGCTCGAGCTGCCATGCGCCGCGCTCATCCATGGACAGCGTATCCAACGCCAGATTGGCCTCGGCCAGGCGGCCTCGCAAAGCCAAATATTGACTCGCCACCCGTCTCTCGTCGCCGCGAGGACCAACGAGACGTGGCAGCTCGGGAAATTCGTATCGTGATTCATCGGTAAAGAGTTCACCGCCGGTATTGAGCAAACCCGTTTCTCCCCAGCGCGCGGCCGCTTGATGCTCGACGATTCGGACCACGAGCGTATCCGGCCATACCCGCGTTATCGCGGCTTCGTCTACCCAATCCAGGCTCTCGACGAGACGCTGCAGCTCGCCCAGGTCGCTGGACAGGAAACCGCTATCGAGTGCCGGCGCCAGAGCCGCTTCAATCTGTATCGGCGTGACGCGCTGAAACGCACCGTGGAGTTCGAGTTTGTTGACCGGGCGATCCAGCAGCATCTGGGCAACGAAGAAGACTCCGACCAGCGTCGCCAGCATCGCGGGCGGAATCAACAACGCCCGCAGATTGATCCTGACGTCCAGCAGGGATCGCCGTTGCGTCACCTTCTTGCGCCGCCGATTGACTCTCGAGCGTCTCACCGAGCGCCCCCTCTCCGGCCTTCTGCAGCCGGTTGCCCCGCCGTCGTCCCGACGATGCGTACCTCGAGTTGCAACTTCGTGCCGGAATTCTCTTCGACACGGCCCCGCACGCGCTCGATCAGCGACTCGATATCCGCCGCCGTAGCCGAGCCTCGGTTGATGATGAAGTTGGCATGCTTCTCCGAGACCCTCGCGTCACCGCACGTGGCACCTTTCAGTCCTGCCTGTTCGATCAGCTGAGCCGCGAATTGCCCCGGCGGATTGCGAAACACGGAGCCGCAGCTAAGCTTCCCAAGGGGCTGCGACTCGCCGCGCTTGCGCAGCATCGCCTTGATATCCGCCATGTCCGCTCCTCGGTCCGAAGCGAAAGCGAAACTCGCCCCGAGGAACCATTCCGCGGCGGCGCCACTGACAGAGCGGTATCCCACTTGAAACTCCTGCGGACTGCGCGTCCGTCGTACGCCGGCACGATCGATCGTCTCGACGCCCGCGACGTGTTCCCAGGTCTCTCCGCCGAAAGCACCCGCATTCATCGCCAGCGCACCACCCACGGTCCCGGGAATTCCGGCAAAGAAAGCGGCCGGACCCAGCTTCCAGCGTATGCATTGCCTAGCGAGTACCGTGCATGGCACGCCGGCACCGACCTGTACCCGCGATTCACCGAGGCGCTCGATGGCTGCCGGAAGGTTCAACGTGCAGATCACCACGCCCCTGATGCCCCCATCACGCACCAACAGGTTCGAACCCAGCCCGACCCACAACAGCGGCGTCTCCTCCGCAAGCGAGCGCAGAAATTCCTGCAGCGACGCGACGCTCTCGGGCTTGAAGAACAGGTCGGCCCGCCCGCCGACTCGCCACGAGGTGTGCCGAGTCATGGGCTCGTCGTGTAAGAGCTCGGGTGTCGGCGTCGTCAGATTCATGGCCGCACTCACTGCTTGACCCCGACGGGCGCCCTTGTCGCCAGGGAATCCGGCAAAGACCGGGCGACAGCGCCAATGCTGCCTGCGCCCATTGTCAGTACGACGTCGTCGGCGCGGATTACCTCCGCGAGCGTCGCGGCCAGTGTGTCGAGATTCTCGATAAAAATCGGTTCCACCAAGCCGCGAGCACGCACGGCGCGTGCCAGCGAGCGGCCATCGGCGCCGGCGATCGGTTCCTCGCCAGCCGCATAAACGTCGGTCAGGACAAGCACATCGGTCGTGGACAACACCTGCGCGAAATCCTCAAAGAGCTCGTGCGTGCGGGTATAGCGATGGGGCTGGAACACCACGACGAGACGATGATCAGGCCACACCTCGCGCGCCGCTGCCAGCGTCACAGCGATCTCCGTGGGATGATGTCCGTAATCGTCGACGAAGGTCACTAGGCCTCTTGGCGTCGCGACGCTCCCGAGCACCTGAAAGCGGCGATCGATCCCCGAAAACTCAGCGAACGCGGCCTGGATGGCACGGTCTTCCACTTCCAACTCCGCCGCGACCGCGACGGCCGCCAGGGCATTGAGCACGTTGTGCCGGCCCGGCAGGTTCAGAGTCAGCCGCAGAGGCTCCAGGTCGGTCCGGTGGACCTCGAAGGACGTCGTCAACCCCACTGTCCGGGCATTGCGCGCCTGAACATCGGCACTCTCGGAGAAACCGTAGGTGACGACGCGCCTACCGAGCCCGGGTATCAGCTCGCGCGTGTTCGCATCGTCAGCGCACATCACCGCGAGGCCATAGAACGGCAGGTTGTGGAGAAAATCGGTAAAGCCTTGCTTCAGGCGCCCGAGATCACCTTCGTAACTCGTCAGATGATCCGCATCGATGTTGGTCACCACGGCAAGCATGGGCTGCAGATGCAAGAAAGACGCGTCGCTCTCATCGGCTTCGACGACGAGATATCGGCCGGAGCCCAGCTTAGCGTTGGCATCGACACTGGCGAGCCGGCCACCGATGACGAAGGTCGGATCCAGGCCGCCCTCCGCCAGCACGCTGGCGACGAGACTGGTGGTCGTCGTCTTGCCGTGCGTCCCGGCCACGGCGATGCCGTAATGAAAACGCATGAGTTCAGCCAGCATCTCGGCCCGCTGCACGACCGGAATCCGTCGCCGTTGCGCTTCGGTGACTTCCGGGTTCGTAGCCGGGATCGCGCTGGAGACGACGACGACATCCGCGTCGCGCAGGTTGTCGGCGTCGTGCCCTTGGAAGATGCGACCGCCTAGCGACTCGAGACGTTCCGTCACGGCATTACCGATCAGATCCGAACCCTGGACCTGATAACCGAGGTTAAGCAAGACCTCGGCGATCCCGCTCATGCCGGCGCCGCCGATGCCGACCATGTGGATGCACTGGATTCGACCCATGCGGTCGGTCATGAGCGACCCTCCGCCAGCTCCAGGCAGGCATCCGCCAGAATCTCTGCCGCACGCGGTTTCGCCTGCGCCCTGGCTCGTTCAGCCAGGCGCACGAGTGCCTGGTGATCCGATAACAACGTCGTAAGTTCCCGCGCCAGGCGCTCTGGGTCGAGCTCGCTTTCCGGGATCACGATGCCCGCGCCCTGCGAGGCGAAACTCATCGCGTTCTTCATTTGGTGGTCATCGATGGCGTGAGGAAACGGAATCAGGACGGCGCCAATCCCCGCCGCGGCCAACTCGGCCACGGTCAGCGCACCGGCACGGCATATCACCAGATCCGCCCAGCCATAGGCAGCGGCCATGTCCTCGATAAATTCGTCGAGTCTGGGCTCGAGGCCCGCGCGAGCGTACGCGGCCTGCGCGACGTCTAGACTCACGCCCGCTTGGTGCCAGACTGCCAGCTCGATTTCGCGCGGCAGCCGCGCCAAGCCAGCCGGGACCTGTTCATTCAGAACCCGCGCCCCCTGGCTGCCGCCGAGTACCAACACCCGCAGCGCCGTGTCCGAACCCACTCGAGACGCGAAACGCTCGGACGGAATGGGCAACGCCAGTATCGACTGCCGCACCGGGTTGCCGATCAGTTCGACATCGACAGTCGCTGGAAAACTCTGTGGAAACGCGCCGAAAATTCGTTGCGCGAACCGCGCCAGAATACGATTCGTCGTCCCCGCGACGGCGTTTTGCTCGTGAATCAACAACGGCCTGCGGGTCAGCCAGGCAGCGAGCCCGCCGGGGCCCGAAACGAAGCCCCCCAGGCCGAGCACTGCGGCCGGCCGGCGGCGGCGCAGCGCCGCCACCGCCTGGCATAGGGCGAGGAGCACGGCGAACGGTGCCGTCAGCCAGGCCAGTGGGCCACGCCCTCTGAAGCCCGCGATCGAGATCCATTCCATCTCGATGCCGGCTTCCGGGACGAGTCGTGCCTCAAGCCCGTGGCGCGTACCCATCCAGACAACGGTGCTGGCCCGTTGACGCAGCACGCTCGCCACCGCGAGGCCTGGATAAACGTGGCCACCCGTGCCGCCGCCGAGGATCATGATGGGGCCGCGACTCACCACTTCGTTCTCCGGTGTCGACGAGCCTCGGCACTGCGGGTGGCCAGCTGAACCTCGTGCTGGATACGAATGAGCAACCCCAGCGACAGCAGCGTGACAACCGCACTCGTGCGGCCGTAGCTGATCAACGGCAACGTCAGCCCCTTGGTAGGCAGCAGACCCGTGTTGACTCCCATATTGATGAGCGCCTGCAGTCCGAGTGTCATCGCCAGGCCTGTGCTAACGAGGCCGTGAAACGGCATGCCCAGCGCAGCGGCTCTGGGTCCCAGCGCGACGGCTCGAAACACGATCACGCCGAACAAGAACACGGCCAGCGTCACGCCGACGAAACCAAGCTCTTCGGCCATGACAGCGAAGACGAAATCGGTATGAGCCTCCGGCAGATAAAAAAGTTTCTGCACGCTATCGCCGAGACCGACACCTAACCAACCGCCTCGACCGATAGCGATCAGCGACTGCGTCAGTTGAAAACCGCTCGCATAGGGATCGGCCCACGGATCCAGGAAGGCCGTCAGACGCTGCACTCGGTAACTGGAGGAGAGCGCAAGCGTCGATAACGCGACCAGCGCCACGAGGAATGACAACGCGAAATCCCGCAGTCTTGCGCCGCCGACGAACAGCAGACCCATACTCGTCACGGTTAACACGACCGCAGCCCCGAAGTCCGGTTCCGCCAGCAGCAGCACGCAGGCCAACGTGACAACGAGCATCGGTTTCAGGAAGCCCAGTAAACTCGTGCCGAGTTCCTGCTGGTGGCGAACGACATAGCTTGCGAGATAGAGAAGCAGGCACAAGCGGGCAGGTTCGGACGTCTGTAACGTTAGCGGCCCGATGTCCAACCAGCGAGTGCTGCCATTGACCGTGTGGCCGAGGCCAGGCAGGAGTACTACGATCAGCAACGTCATACTACCCAACAACAACAGCCAGTTCAGCCGAAACCAGACGTCGATGGGAATCAGTATTACAGTCAGTGCGACGAGGCAACCTACGAGGAGCCCTCCCAGATGCCGCGACAGGAAGAACAGCGGTTCGCCCATGTCACGGTCCGCGACCGAAATCGACGCAGAGCTCACCATCACCGTACCTAACACCACGAGCGCGATGATGGCCGCGACCGACGGCCCGTCCAGGTTGAAGCCGCGAATTTCCAGACTGTGACTCACCGCAGCAACTCCTGAACGGCGGCGATATAGGTCTCGCCCCGGTCTGCGTAATCTGCAAACATGTCCAGGCTCGCGCATGCGGGTGACAGCAGTATCGTTGTCCCCGTCGTCGCGAGCGCCCACGCAAGCCCGACCGCGGCCGTAAGGTCCCCCGCGACCCGCGTCGGGCAGCTGCTCGACAACGCCCCTTCGAGTTTTTCGGCAGCCTCGCCAATCAGCACGGCACCGATCAGTCTGCCACGCGCACTGGCGACGAGCGTGCTGAAGTCCGCCCCTTTACTTTGTCCGCCGGCGATCAGCACGAACGGGCCCTTCAGGCCCTCAAGTGCGGCAACCGTCGCGGCGACGTTGGTCCCCTTGGAATCGTTGATAAAAGTCACGCCGTCTTTCTCCCCAACCCACTGACAGCGATGCGGTAAGCCGGCGAACTGCTCCAAGACCTCCAACTGGGGCAGAAGATCGCGCTCGAGCGCACCGCAGAACGCCAATGCGGCCAGCGCGTTGGCTTCATTGTGGGCGCCCCGCAGGCGCAGGGCGGCTACCGGCAGCAACGGTTTGCGCTGCCCCGCGAACCAGCGTTCACCTCGATGTTCCATGATGCCGTAACCGTTCTGCGGATTCTCGCGCAGCGAAAACGGGATCACCTGCGGATGTTCGCGACTCATCTCCCGGACCAAGGGATCATCCCAGTTGAACACCGCCGTATCGGCCGCGCGCAGCAACTTCGACTTCAGTGCCGCATATTCCGTTAGGCTCCCATGCCGGTCCAGATGATCCGGAGAGATGTTGAGGACGGCGGCGACCTGTGGCTTCAGGGTCTCGGTAGTCTCTAGTTGGAAACTCGATATTTCCAGCAGATAGATGTCGGCAGATTCCTCCAATAGCTGCAGCGCCGGCGGCCCGAGGTTGCCGCCCGCTGCGACATCGAGGCCCGTCGCCGACAACATGCGCTCCAGCAGCGTGACGACCGTGCTCTTGCCGTTGGAACCCGTGACCGCGAGTACCGGCTCCGTCACTGCGCGCGCAAACAACTCGATATCACCGAGCAGCGGAATCCCTGCCCGTCTGGCTTGCGCGGCGACCGGCGTGTCTAGCCCGAGTCCCGGCGACAACACGACCTGGCCGACACCTTCGAGCCAACGTGGATCCTGACTCTCGAGGATCACGCGTATCTCAGGATGGGTCTCCCGCAACTCTTCGAGACCGGGCGGTGTCGGACGGCTATCGATCACCGTCACGTCGACGCCCCGCGCAGCGAGATACCGTGCCGTGGCCACACCCGTGACACCGAGTCCGACCACGAGGGTCCCGCCGCCTTGCGCCGAAGTGCTCACTGCGCTCTCATCGTGTCGTTCGACGCTCCGGCTCGTATTCCTAGTCATCTGATCTTAAGACTTGCCAATCCAACCAGCACGAGAATCACCGTAATGATCCAAAAACGCACAATCACTTTGGGTTCGGCCCAGCCCTTGAGCTCGAAGTGATGATGCAATGGCGCCATGCGAAAAACACGCCGGCCTGTCATCTTGTAGGAGGCGACCTGGATGATGACCGAGAGGGTTTCGACGACGAACACACCGCCCATAATGAACAACACCAGTTCTTGCCTCACCACCACAGCCACCAGGCCCAGGGCCGCACCGAGCGCTAACGCCCCGATGTCACCCATGAAGACCTGAGCGGGATAGGTGTTGAACCACAAGAAGCCCAGGCCGGCGCCAGCCAGGGCCGCACAAAACACTAACATCTCTCCGGACCCCGGAACGTAGGGGATGCCGAGATAACCCGAGAACACCACATTGCCTGCGGCGTAGGCGAAGACGCCTAAGGCACTGCCAACCAGTACCGCAGGCATGATCGCGAGCCCGTCCAGACCGTCGGTCAGATTCACCGCGTTGGACGTGCCGACGATGACCAGATAGGTGAATGGAACGTAGACGAAAACGTTCAGCGGAATCATCGTGTCTTTGAAATAGGGAATCAGGAGCGCCTGTTCGACGGCGGGATTCTCCGCCGTGTAGTACAGCGCCAGTGCCCCGCCGAGCCCGACAACCGACTGCCAGAAGAATTTTCTCGCCGGCCGTAACCCTTTGGAGTCGGCGATCACGAGCTTCTTGTAGTCGTCCACGAAACCGATGCCACCGAAGGCGAGCGTCACGATCAGGACGATCCAGACGAAGCGATTGCTCAGATCGCTCCATAGCAAGGTGCTGACGACGATGGCCAGCAGGATCAACGCCCCGCCCATCGTTGGGGTGCCGGCCTTAGGCAGGTGCGTCGGTGGCCCGAGTTGTCGCACGGATTGGCCGACGCGTCGCAAAGAGAGTCGCTGGATGACGGCGGGGCCCAGCGCAAACGATAGGACCAACGCGGTCAGTGCGCTGAGAATAGCGCGTAGCGTCAAGTAACCGAAGACGTTGAAGCCCGAATGGAATCGGGTCAGGTACTCGGTGAGATAGATCAGCATGACGCCTCTTCGCCGGAAGCGCCGTCGCTCGTGAGCGAGTTCACGAGTCGCTCGAGACCCATGATCCGGGAACCCTTGACGAGGATAGTCACGTCTTCTGCGAGCATCGCCTCGAGCGCTCTGCCCAGTGAAGCCGAATCTTCGAACGACTGTCCCGCGCTGCCGAACGCCTCAGCGGCCTGCCGACTCAGCGGCCCGATCGTCAGCAGCGCATCACAACGACCCGTCGCGTACTGCCCAATCTCGCGGTGCAGCTCCTTCGCGCCATCCCCGAGCTCGGCCATATCGCCCAGTACCAGGACTCGCGTGCCGCTCGCTTGTGCGAGGTAATCGAATGCGGCGCGAACCGAGGCCGGATTGGCGTTGTAGGTATCATCGATGATGGCCGCGCCGCCGCGCCCCTGTAAGACTTTCAGGCGGCCCTGCAGCGCGTGGGCGCTATTGAGGCCGTTGACAATGTCTTCGGGCACGGTACCCAGCGCGTGTGCGGCTGCGGCTGCCGCCAATGCGTTGAGCACGTTGTGTTGACCGGCGAGGGGCAGATCGATGTCCACGCTCTCGCCTTCCGGCAGCTGCATCGTGAACCGGCAACCGGAGATCTCAGCGACGATCTCCCCGGTGACGGTACAGTCCGCCCGGGCGTCGAGTCCGAAGGTCAGCACGGACATGGCCCGGCTACGCGCCCGCCAGTCCTCGCAGAACTCATCATCGGCGCTGATGACCGCTGTCCCGGCGGGAGGCAGGTGATCGAGCAGCTCGCCTTTCGCCGCGGCGACGCCCGCGACAGAACCGAACCCCGTCAGGTGTGTGGCGTAGGCATTCGTGATTACGCCGACCGTCGGCTGGACGAGACGGCTCAAATAGTCGATCTCGCCTGAGTGACTGGCGCCCAGCTCGACCACGAGTACGTCGTGTGTCTCGTCCAGCGCCATCAGTGTTAATGGCACACCGATGTCGTTGTTGAGATTGCCCTCGGTCACGCAGACCTTGCGCCGACATCTCAGAATGCTCGCGATGAGTTCCTTGACCGTGGTCTTGCCGTTACTACCGGTCACGGCCACGACGGGCAGCGGGACATTTTCCCTCCAGGCACGCGCCATCTGCCCGAATGCAATGCGTGTGTCGGCGACCTTGAGCTGCGGCAGTGAGACCGTCGCCCGGCGAGAGACGAGCGCACCGGCGGCACCCCGGGCGTGGGCGTCCGCGATGAAATCGTTACCGTCGAAATGCGTGCCTTCGATCGCGACGAACAACGCGCCGGCCTTCAGGCTGCGGCTGTCGATGCTGATCGGGCCGAAGCTGGCATCCTCGCCGATCAGGCTAATCTTGAGCGTCTCCGCGACTGCCGCTAGCGTCCGGGACATCACCCTCGTCCTGCCAGTGCCTGTTCGACGACGGCGCAGTCGTTGAATTCCCGCTGCTCACCAGCGATCCACTGCGACTCTTCGTGGCCCTTCCCCGCCACCAGCACCACGTCGTCCGCGTGGGCCCGGTTGACGACAGCGGTAATCGCCCGGCGCCGATCGTGCTCGATCTCGACATCGGGATGCGCAGCTATCCCCGCGCGAATGTCCGCGACGATCACACCCGGGTCTTCATCCCGGGGATTGTCGTCTGTTAACACGATATGCTCCGCGAAGCGCGCGGCAGCCGTACCCATGGCGGCTCGCTTGCCCGTGTCTCGTTGTCCGCCACAACCGAACACGCACCACAGCTCGGCGCGAGTGATGCCACGTAGGTGCTCGAGTGCCCTCGCCAGCGCAGCCGGTGTGTGGGCGTAGTCGACGACGACCCAGGGCTCGCCGTCACCACCGCCGAATACCTGCATCCGGCCGGCGGGACTCGAGCACCGGCCTAGCGCCTCACAGGCCTCCGCCAGGGGGACCTCCCAGGCGATCAGTACGCCTAGCGCCAGCAAGAGATTCTCAGCGTTGAAATCACCGACCAGCGGGGAAGTGATGACGCCCTGCCCACCCGGACCGCGCACTTCGACCTCGATCCCGTGTATGTCGGCGGCGACGAGGCGGCCGCGAATATCGGCGTCTCGTTGCAGACTGACGTCGATTCGTGTCACCGCAGCATCAAGCCCCCGTGCCAGGATCGGGCCGAACGGGTCGTCCGCAAACAGCACGGCCTGCTGCAGAGCCGGCAATCGAAACAGGCGCGCTTTGGCATCCCGGTAGCTCGCGAGATCACCGTGGTAGTCGAGGTGATCCCGGGACAAGTTGGTAAATACGGCAGTCTGAAACTCCAATCCGGCGATTCGATCCTGGGCCAGCGCGTGGGATGAGACCTCCATGGCCGCATAGCTGACCGACAGCGAGCGCAGCGTTCTGTGCAGGGTCAGGCAATCCGGCGTCGTCAAGGTCTGAGCGACTACCTGCGGCGGGACACCGTGGCCCAGGGTGCCGAGGTAGCCGCATGGCGTACCGCGAAGCGTCTGCGCCTGGGCAACCAGGTGCGCCACCGTGCTCTTGCCGTTAGTACCGGTGACCCCGGCCAGCGTCAGCGGTTCTGCGCCGCGGGCGAAATAGGCCCGCGCAAGTTCACCGAGTTGCGCCTTCAGTCCCGGCACGGCAATGCTCGGCGCGGCCACGTCGGGGTGGGCCGCCGAAGGCTCGTAGACGACAACTGCCGCGCCGCGAGCGAGCGCGTCGTCGATGTGATCCAAGCCGTGAGTCTGCGTACCCGGCACGGCGAGGAAGGCGGCTCCGGGGTGCACCTGACGGCTGTCGAGGACGAGATCTAGAACGTCGACGTCGTTTAAGTTCCCGGCGGCCGAGCCGAATAGCTCCCCTAGCGTCATCGCCGCTGTCGCCAGGGCCGCCATCATGGAGCGAGCTCCGCCCGGGCTACGATCATCAGCGGAGCCTCTAGCAGTGCGTCGGGCGGAATCGCCAACAGACGCATGGCGCCCGACAGGATCCGCGCGAAGACCGGCGCAGCTATCTCGCCGCCGGTGTAGTCCTCGCCTTGGGGTTCGTCGATCACGACTACGGCGACGAGCCTCGGCTTACTGACCGGCGCCAGCCCGGCAAACACGGCGAAGTAGCGGCCGTCCGCGTAGCCACCGACACCGGCTTTCTTGGCGGTGCCGGTCTTGCCGGCGACCCGAAAATTCGCGATCGACGCAAGGTGACCGGTACCGAGCGGGGAGACCACGGTCTCGAGCATGGCTCGGAGCGCGCGTGCAGTGTCCACCGACACGACCCGTTCACCTGCCATGGGTAGGTCCTGCACGAGCATCGAGATCGGCCAGCGCATGCCGTCGGCGGCGATCACGCTGTAGGCCTGGGCAAGCTGTAGCGCCGTGACCGAGAGCCCATAGCCGTAGGCGAGTGTCGCCTGGCCGACCGGTCGCCAGTGGCGCGGATCGTTGAGGACGCCGGCCGATTCGCCCGGGAAACCGCTGTCGGTCAAGCGGCCGATGCCGAAGCTCGACAAGACCGCCCAGAGTTGCTCCCGATCGAGTGCGAGGCCGAGTCTTGCCGCGCCCACGTTGCTCGACTTGGCCAGTATCGTGGTGAGATCGATCTTGCCGAGGTTGTCGTAGTCCTGCGTCAAGACCTTACCGCCGACGCGCAGAATCCCCGGTGACGTGTCGATGATCGACCCCGGTTCATAGCGACCGGATTCCAACGCAGCCGCCACGACGAACGGCTTGAAGCTCGAGCCCGGCTCGAAGATGTCCGTCACCGCCCGATTGCGGTAACGGGCGACGTCGAGCTGCGCCCGGTCGTTGGGGTTGTAGGCGGGCTGGTTAACCATCGCCAGCACCTCGCCGTTGGTCGCGTCTAATATCACGACCGAACCCGAAAGCGCCTTGCTCTCGGCCACAGCCCGCTTGAGTTCCCGGTACGCAAGATACTGGATGCGCAGGTCGATGCTGGTCTTCAGGGTTCGTCCGGGCTTTGCGGCACTGACCAATTCGACGTCTTCGATCACTCGGCCGAGCCGATCCTGGATGACTCGCTTGGCGCCGGGGTCGCCGCTCAGCCAGTGGTCGTACGCCAGTTCGAGCCCTTCCTGCCCGCGATCATCGATATCGGTGAAGCCGATCAGGTGGCCGGCGACTTCACCGGTCGGGTAATAGCGATGGTATTCCCGGAGCGTCCTGATGCCCGGCAAACCCAGTTGCAAAGCCCGGGCGGCATGGTCGGGACGCATATGACGCCGCAGGTAGACGAAGTCGCGATCGAGATTGCTCGTGATTCGCCGGGCGAGCCAGTCCGCGTCGAGTTCCAGTATCTCGGCCAGCTCACCCAGCCGCTCGAGGGCGGGCATCAGTTCCTGCGGAGCGGCCCAGATGCTGTCGACCGGTGTACTGACCGCCAACGTCTCGCCGTAACGATCCGTGATCGGCCCTCGGTGGGCAGATATCTGTACGGTTCTGACATGGCGATCGTCGCCCTGCGCCGCGAGAAAATCCTTCTTCAGTATCTGCAGATAAAGGACGCGCCCCTCCAGGATCGCGCCGGCCATGAGGAAGATGACGAGCAACGCGGTGCTTCGCCAACGTTTCCAGACGACGGGCTTGGTCCTGTGATAGCCGCTCAACGCGCCGGCTCCGTGACCACGAGGACCTGCTGCGGCGTGGGTTGATCCAGGAACAAGCGTGTTCTGGCGAGTGTCTCGACTCGCGAGTGTGTTCCCCAGGTACTCTCTTCCAGTTGCAGGCGACCCCAGTCGACCTGCAGGCGATCCCTTTCCCTGTTCAGCGACTCCAGTTCGACGAATAGCTGCCGAGATTGGTGCTTCGTCGTGACGACCCAGACAGCGGACATCACGACTGCCGCCGCCAACGACACGCACAGGCTAAGCTGAAGCTGTTGGTTTTTCACGTGGCGGGGACTCGAAGCCGTTCGGCGACTCGCAAACGCGCGCCGCGCGCTCGTGGATTCGCTGCGACTTCTGCCGCCGACGGCCGAATCAGACGGCCGATTCGACGCAGGCGGGGCCGCGCATGCGGCGGCGTATCCGGCAGGCCTGCGTACGCGGGGTCCCCCTTCGCCTCCCGCGCGATAAAGCGTTTGACGATCCGATCTTCCAAGGAATGGAAGCTGATCGCGCAGAGCCTGCCGCCCGCGGCTAACAGTTCCACGCACCGTTCCAACGCGCGCTCCAAGGCCGCGAGCTCTGCGTTGATCTGGATCCTGATGGCCTGAAACACCCGCGTCGCCGGATGGACGCGGCTCCGCCGATAGCCTGAACTCTGTGCCACGAGTTTGGCGAGCTGATGCGTTCTCGTGATGGGTGCGACTGCTCGGGCCTTGACGATGGCCGCTGCGATCTGGCGTGCGCGAGGCTCCTCGCCGAAGCGGTATAGAACCCGCCGCAGCTCGTCTTCTTCCACGCGCTCGAGCCACTCCGCTGCCGTCGCTCCTCGAGTCGTATCCATGCGCATGTCTAACGGGCCGTCATGGGTGATGCTGAAGCCCCGTGCCGCTGTATCGAGCTGCGGCGACGAGACGCCGAGGTCGAGCAACACACCCGCCAGGGCGGCCCCGTTGAGCCATGGCTGCGCATAACGATCGATGGCTTCGAAGCCGCCGTGCTCGATCGTGAAACGGGGTTCCGCGGCGAAACGAGCGCGGCCGTCTGCCACAGCTTCGGGATCTTTATCCAGAGCAAACAACCTTCCGTGCTCCCCGAGTTGCGCCAGAATCTCAGCGCTATGCCCACCGCGGCCGTAGGTCCCATCGACATACCAACCGTCTTTAACGATTGCCAAACCCTGCAGCGCCTCCTTCACCAGGACCGGCTGGTGATCGGTTATGCCTGCCAACTGCGGCGGCGCTCAGAGAGATAGCGACTTGAGTTCGGGAGGCAGGTCCGCGTCGTCGGGATCATCGCCTGACCGCCATTCATCCCGGCGCTGGTTCCACCGTTCTTCGTCCCATAGCTCAAATTTGTTACCCTGACCGATCAAGATGATCTGCTTATCCAGGTCCGCGAATTCACACAGTACTTTGGACAGCAGGATGCGGCCGTGACCGTCCAGTTCGACATCGGTGGCATACCCCACCATGAGGCGTTGAGTTTCCCGCGCGAACTTGTTAAAGGACGGCAGGCGATCCAGCTTGCGCTGGATTTCCTCCCAGTCAGGTAGGGGGTAGATGAGGAGGCAATGATCCCTATCGACGGTGACGACCAGGTGCCCGTCGCAGCGGCTGTTGAGGCGTTCGCGATATCGACTCGGCATTGCCAGCCGCCCTTTCGAATCGAGGGTAACTTTGGAAGCGCCGCGGAACATAACTGTCCCATTTTTCCCCACTTCTTACCACTTCAGCCCACTATAGGAAGGCCGACCGGCAACTGTCAACCAACGACGTCAATATTTTTTTATTTGCCAGTGGGTTAGAGACGGGCCCGGCGAATCTGACCACATCCCCTCTCAATAAAGAATGAGTCACTTACCAGGGTTAATTCGACCGACTTCTAGACCGACGAGCGCGGGCGCCGATCGAGGACTGCAGCTCGGAGTGGGAGCCGGCCTGTAAGCCGGGTTCTGTCGAGAGCAGTCATTCATCTCGGATGCACGTCACCGCGCACCTCTAGCGACCTACCCGGGAGCTCGTGTGGGCACACTAGGCGCTCCCCTATTTGGTCTTGCTCCGGGTGGGGTTTACCCTGCCGCAGCGTGTTACCACCTGCGCGGTGCGCTCTTACCGCACCATTTCACCCTTACCGAACTTGCGCCCGGCGGTATATTTTCTGTGGCACTAGCCGTAGGCTCACGCCTCCCAGGCGTTACCTGGCACCCTGCCCAATGGAGCCCGGACTTTCCTCCGGGAATATCCCAGCGACTGCCCGGCCGACTCCCGCCCGTAAGATTACTCCGTTAAGCGTCGCCGTTGTAGGCGCAGCTGACCGGCCGCCACACCCGCTGCGATACCGGCGGCGGCTCCTATGCGAATTTAGTCGGGCACGCGCGTCAGCCGGTAGACGTCGTTGCGGCGCAGGCCCGTGATCTCGGCAGTCAGGGTGACGGCTGCCTTCGCCGACAACTCGTTGCTGAGGATGGCGAAGATTCGCTGGGCCTCGGTAGCGCTCGCCGAACCGGCGGCGTCGCCACCCGCTACGAGCAGCACGAACTCACCCCGCAGAGGAATCTCATCACCGAGCTGGCTTTTGAGCTCGGCAAGGCTACCCGTATAGACACGCTCATGGAGTTTGGTCAGTTCTCGCGCGATCGCGGCGGGGCGGTCGGGGCCGAACAGTTCTTCCAACGCCTCAAGCGTCACCGCGACCCGGTGGACGGCCTCGTAGAAGACCATGGTCCGGGATTCCGTCAGCAGGGCCTCGAGACGCCGGCGTCTGGGGCCGCTGCGGCGTGGCAGGAATCCCTCGAAGACGACACGGTCCGTCGCGAGACCGCAAATGGTCAGCGCGGCCATCGCGGCACTCGGCCCCGGGACGCTCACGACCGGCAGCTTCTCGGCCAGGGCCGCCCGGACGAGGCGCAGGCCCGGATCACTGATCGACGGCATACCGGCATCGCTGACCAACGCCAAGGATTCGCCCTGCCGCAAGCGCGCGATCAGAGCGGGCGTTTGTCGCTGCTCGTTGTGCTCGTGATAAGCAATAAGTGTTGTGTTTAAGTTAATACTCGATAGCAATCCCCGAGTTCGCCGAGTATCCTCAGCAGCTATCAGATCCACGGCCCCCAGTACGCTGCGGGCGCGGGAACTCAAATCACCCAGATTCCCGATCGGCGTGCCAACCACGTAAAGTACTCCGGAGGATTCCCCGCTCATGAGTTCATGCTGCCCATGCGAAAGCTGAATGTGCAAGCGCTAACGCCACCCAGACGATTCTACAGTCTGGCGGCTGCGGCGGGCTTGATCCTCATGTGGGGCTGTGCAGCCGTGGGGCCCACGCTCCCGATCTCTGAGCAGCAGACGCGACAACGGGCGGAAGATTTAGCTCAGTCGGGCGATGTCGGCGCGGCATTGGACCTGTATGACGATCTGGTTGCAACCAGCACTGGCGAGGCCACGGCCGATTACCTGATGGCCGGCACGCGGCTACTGATCGACAGCGGCGACACAAGTAACGCCAGGCGCTGGTTGGCTCGAGCTCGCAAAGACGCCAACGTGCAACAGCGCCAGGCGATCCTGATCCTGTCTGCAGCCGCCGAGCTTGAGGACGAGCGTCCCGAGAACGCCCTCGACTGGCTGGGCCGTCTCACTCAGCCTCCAGACCCGACGATTCTCGTCGCGGCCGCCGCGGTCGAAGGCCGCGCCCTGTTTCGGCTGGCTCGGGTCGAGGAGGCCGTCACGACTCTGGTGGACCGGGAACTGTGGCTGAATGACTCCGCCGCGGTCCTGGCAAATCACGAATTGATCTGGAGTGGCCTGCGAGAGCAGACGTTTGACCGACCGATGCGCGCGGCGAGTGGCGACCCAACGATCGACGGTTGGCTCGCGCTGCAACCCGTGGCGTCGGCGTATCGCAGCGACCCTTCCGGACTCCAGGTCAGCCTGCTCGGCTGGCGTGAAGACTATTCGGGTCATCCCGCCACCGCAATGTTCCTGCCTGAGCTACTCGAGCGTTACCGACTCTCGCAGATCTACCCGAGACAACTCGCCCTGCTGCTGCCACTCACGAGTCTGCGGCAGGAGGCCGCTGCGATCCGCGACGGCTTTATCGCGGCACATCTGCGAACGAGCGGCGAGGGTCCGCGGGCGCATATTAAAATCTACGACACCGACATACTCGGGAGTCAGGAGGCTTATCTTCGCGCCCAGATCGAAGGCGCCGACTTTATCGTCGGTCCGCTGCTGAAACGGAATGTGGATCGGATCGTCGGCAGCGCCGGCCTGATTCCTACGCTGGCGCTGAACTACACGCAGGGCGAGACGCCGGTGCCCCCGAATTTCTTCCAGTTCGCTCTGGCGCCCGAGGATGAGGCCATCGAAGTCGCCCGTCACGCCGCCGCCAAGGGTGCTGTCGCCGCCGTTGCGCTGATCCCCGATAGCGATTGGGGAAGCCGGGTGTTGAGTAGCTTTCGTCGCGAGTTCGAAAGGCTAGGCGGAGAACTGTTGCAGTTCAGAGGTTACGACCCCGACACCCAGGACTTCTCGCTGGCCATTACGACGCTGTTGAATCTGAGCCGGAGCAATCAACGTTACCGGCGGCTGGCCGCCAATATCGGCGTTCCTTTGGAATTCGAGCCGCGACGGCGTCAGGACGTCGACGTCATTTTCATTGCTACCAACGCGAGTAACGGCCGGTTACTGGCGCCACAGCTCCGTTTCCACTACGCGGGAGATCTACCAACCTACGCCACCTCGCTGGTTTACGATCCGGCAAGCAGCGCAGGCGATGCGGACCTGAACGGCATCTTGTTTCCGGACTCCCCATGGCTACTGTCGCCCGATCCGACTTCGGCCGAACTCAAGGCCACGCTCGCGGGCTATTGGCCGAAGCGGGTTGCTCAATGGCCACGATTGTTCGCGATGGGTATCGACGCTTACCGGTTGATCCCACTGCTCTACAACCAGACTGAACGTTTCTCCGCCGTCCCGGCCATGTCCGGGGAGTTAAGTATCGATGCCGACGGCCGAGTACATCGCCACCTGCCCCTGGCGCAGTTCCGCAACGGCCGACCGGTCCCTTTGCGTACTGAAGACGAGACTCTCCCGAAGGGTCCGGCGGAACTCGCAGGCCTCAGATAGGCGCGGCCGCTCATGTTCATGGGATGAACCGACAGGCATCCGGCCGCTCGTGGGAGGCGGTCGCCCGTGATTACCTGCAGACCCGTGGACTCCTGATTCTGAAACAACGTTATCGCTGCAGGCTGGGCGAACTGGACCTAGTCTGCAGGGATGGGGCGACGATCGTCGTCGTCGAAGTCCGCGCCCGCAAGAAGGGCAGTCTCGCTTCCGCCATAGACAGCGTCGACTGGAAAAAGCGGCGCAAAATCGTCCTTGCGACACGCCATCTCCTGATGTGTAACCCGCAGTGGAACACGCAGCCGCTGCGTTTCGACGTTTTCGCCGTCAGCGATATCGATACAACGACGCCGCATATTCAGTGGCTGCAGAACGCATTCGATGCCGACTGACGAACAATTTCCGCCAGACGCTAAATCGCTGTTGCGAGGCCGCCTTGAAGGGAGCGTCCTTTGCAGGCAGAGTTGCGACTATCGACATACATCGGCAAGCACATGGATAATCGCGTTCTAGCCCACTTTCGAGAGAGCGTTGCGGTCAAGCAAGCCTCGGAGACTCTTGCGCCGCAGATCGAGAAGGCGGCTCAGCTCATACTGCAGAGTCTGTTAAACGACGGCAAGATACTGAGTTGCGGCAACGGCGGCTCGGCCGCCGATGCACAACATTTTTCGGGTGAGTTGCTGGGCCGATTCGAGCGAGAACGGCCCGGGTTGCCGGCAATCGCGCTGACGACCGACAGTTCCACGCTCACGGCGATCGCTAACGACTATCAGTACGAGGACGTCTTCGCAAAACAGGTCCGAGCACTCGGCCAGTCGGGTGATGTACTGCTGGCCATCTCCACATCGGGAAATTCGGAAAACGTTTTGCGTGCGGTCACCACCGCGCATAGTCGTGGCCTGAAGGTCGTTGCTTTAGTCGGGCGCGACGGTGGCACCATCGCTCAGAGCTTGACCTCCGGAGACGTCGAGTTACGAGTCCCCGCAGACCGGACCTGCCGCATCCAGGAAGTACACCTTCTCATTATCCATTGTTTGTGCGACCTGATTGACGTCGGGATTCTAGGTAACGGCTCCGACTGACTCGCGGGCTATTTCACGATTTTCAAGGCGGGCCGGCCCGGCAGCTTACTATCATTGGGCTCGTCAGAACCCCGCGGCAGCGACTCGTCGGCGGCGAAGATCATGCCCTGCCCCGTCTCCTGCGCGTAGATCCCGATGACCGCCGAACTGGGCACGTCGACGCGTTGAGCGACACCGCGGAACCGGGCCTCGAAACTGAGCCGGTCGGCGGCGAAATCCAGGTCCCGGGTGGCCGAGTAGCTGACATTCAGAACGATCCTGCCGTCGGAGATATATTGCTCGGGCACGACCAAGCCTTCTGCATTGGCATCCACCACGACGTAGGGCGTTAGACCGTTGTCGGTCATCCACTCGTGCATCGCGCGGATCAGATACGGGCGCTTGGACTTAGCCTGTCTCATGAGCCTATTGACGCATCTCCTGCTCCAGCTCGGTTAGGCTCCTCTGAAACGACGGCCTGGAGAATATTTCCTCCATGTACCGATGAATGGGTTTGGCCTGCGAAGATACCTCGATACCGAACACTTCCAGACGCCACAAGATCGGAGCGATCGTACAATCCACCAGGGAGAAGTCGTCGCTGAGGAAGAAGCGCTTCGCGTCGAAAATCTCGACGCTCGAGAGGATACTGTCCCGCAACGCTCTCCTGGCTCTCGTCACCGGTTTTCTATCCCCGCCTTCCTCTATCTCGCTGGAAAGGGCGTACCAGTCCTGTTCGATGCGATAGAGCGCGAGACGAAACTGCGCACGAGTGACCGGGTCTACCGGCATCAAAGGAGGGTGTGGGAATCGCTCGTCAAGATATTCGATGATGACGCCGGAGTCATACAACACCAGGTCCCTGTCTACCAGCGTAGGGACACTGTTGTAGGGATTGAGATCCAGCAGATCCTCGGGAAAATTTTCATCGTCGACATCGACGATATCTACATTCAGACTCTTCTCGGCGAGCACCACCCGGACACGATGACTCCACACATCGGTAGGCGTGGAAAAGAGCGTCATGACTGAGCGACGGTTAGCGATTACCGCCATAGAATCGTCTCCTAGTGACTTAGAACCAATCGAAGATAAGAAGAGCGCTAATCGACGTCCTTCCAGATTTCCCTCTTGAGCATATAGGCTATCAAGAGAAACACCAGCAGGAACCCGATGACCCAGACGCCCAGCGCGCGCCGTTCCAGTTGCATCGGCTCGCCGATGTAATCGAGGAACGTCACGATATCGCGTACCAGCCCATCATACTCCGCCTCGCTGAGCGTGCCTGGGGTGACAGGCTCGAAATGCTCGAACGTCGGCACCGTCACACCGTTGACCTGGGTATCGACAAATACCGCTCTCCGTACGCCCTGCAGCTCCCACAGGACGTGTGGCATGGCCGTATTCTCCAGCCATAGATTGTTCGCGCCGCTGAGTGCAGAGGCGTCCTGGTAAAAACCGCGCAAGAAGTTGTAGAGATAGTCAGTCCCTCGACTCCTTGCGATCAAGGACAGATCCGGCGGCGCAACACCGAACCACGCCGCCGCGTCTGCGTCGGTCATGGCTTTGTTCATCGTGCCGAGCAGCCCTACGCCGGCAGACATAACGATCTCGGCCAACTGACTCTCCGTCAACCCGAGGTCCTCGCCGACGCGGCTATAGCGCACATACTGAGCGGAATGACAGCCGAGACAGTAGTTGATGAAGTACGTCGCACCTCGCCGCAGGGAGGCAAGATCGCTGACGTCGGTATTCGCAGGCTCCATATGAAGCGCCCCGTCGCCCGCATGCTGGGCGAGTGCGGGCACGTGATACGCCAGCGCCAACGCCAACAGCGCCGCCTTCACCGTCATTTCGTCACCCGCTCGGGAACCGTCTTTGTCTTCTCCCGGCTCGTATAGAACGGCATCAGAACGAAATACGCGAAGTAGATGACTGTGAAGATCCGTGCGAGCCGGGTGTAAGTATCGCTGACGGGCTGCAGGCCGAGATAGCCCAACGCGAGAAAACTCGTCGCGAAGAGCGACAGCGCCACCTTGTAGCTCCAGCCGCGATAGCGGATCGATTTGACTTTGCAACGATCCAGCCACGGCAAGAAGACGGGTAGCAGTACGGCGAGCCCCATCAACACCACGCCGAGCAGTTTATCGGGCACCGCTCGAAGAATTGCGTAGAACGGCGTGAAATACCAAAGGGGCGCGATGTGCTCCGGCGTCTGCAGCGCGTTGGCCGGTTCGAAGTTTGCCGGTTCCAAAAAGTAGCCGCCGAACTCCGGCGCGAAGAACACTACCGCCAAGAATACGATCGCGAACACCAGAAAGATCACCAGATCCTTGCTCGTGTGGTAGGGATGGAACGCGACGCCGTCGACCGGCACGCCGCCGACGCCCGTAAGTTCCTTGATCTCGATGCCGTCCGGGTTATTCGACCCGACTTCGTGCAGCGCCATGATATGGACTACCACGAGCAGCAGGAGTATCAGCGGCACCAAGATCACGTGGAAGGCAAAGAAGCGGTTCAACGTGATGTCGGAGATGTAGAAGTCCCCGCGGATCCATTCGGCCAAGCCCTCGCCAATCACCGGCACGGCACCGAATAACGACACGATGACCTGCGCGCCCCAGTAGGACATATTGCCCCACGGCAGCAGATAGCCGAAGAAGCCCTCTGCCATCATGCAGAGATAGATCGCCATCCCGACGAGCCAGATCAACTCTCGTGGTTTCTTATAGGACCCGTAGAGCATCGCACGAAACATATGCAGATAGACGACGATGAAGAAAGCCGACCCGCCGGTGGAGTGCAGATAGCGAATAAGCCACCCCCAGTCCACATCGCGCATGATGTATTCGACGGAGGCGAACGCCTCCTCCGCGGAGGGCTTGTAGTTCATGGTTAACAGGATTCCGGTGACGATTTGTAGCGCGAGCACCACCGTGGCGAGCACGCCGAAGCCGTACCAGAAGTTAAAATTCTTCGCCGCGTAGTACTCCGTCATATGCTCCTTGAGGAGCTTTGTCATCGGAAACCGGGCGTCAATCCAAGCCGTTAGCGCCGTCAACTGTTGGCCGACGCGGTGCATAACGGCGGACCGGGCGACTGCCACTACGTCGCCCCCAGGTTTGAACCGATCAACACGATGTTCTCGGAGACGAAGCTATGGGGGGGTATGCGCAAATTGGTAGGCGCCGGGAAGCCGCTGTAGACGCGTCCGGCCAGATCGAACTTCGAGCCATGACACGGGCAATAGAAACCGCCGGGCCAATCCGGGCCCAGGTCGGCCGGTCCGATCTCGAAGCGAGGTGTGGGCGCACACGCCAAGTGCGTGCAGACACCCTCGACCACCAGGATCTCGGGCTTCAAGCTGCGATGTGCATTAGCGGCGAAATCCGGCTGCTCCGACTCTAGCGAAGCCGGGTCGGCGAGCGCGTCCTCGATCGTCGCCAACCGGTCGAGCATATCAGCCGTGCGATGCACGATCATGATGACGCGGCCACGCCATACCACCTTGAGCAGCGCTCCCGGTTCTACTTTGCTGATATCCACCTCCACCGGGGCGCCGAGAGCATAAGCCCGTGCACTGGGACGGAACGAAGCGACGAACGGAACCGCAGCGGCCGCTAGGCCAATGCTACCCGTGAAGGCGGTCGCGGCCGTTAGAAAGTGGCGCCTGGTGAGATCTGCATTGTCACTCATTGAGCACTCCCGGGCTGACACAGCACCTCGCCGGCTACCAGGTCAGCTGCTCGTCAGTCCGTCGGTTGATCGTGTGTTCTTGCCGAGACGCATGGGCTCGCTGACCACACCCTGCGGGTATCGCACCGCTAACCGAAGATGGCCCTTGCCAAGGCCGCGGAATTATACACAGCACCCCAATCCCTTGACTACCGACGAGGCCGGAATGCCTATCCTGCTAAACTACTCGCATGCATCCGATCATCAAGGCATTTGCGTTCATCGGCCAGTCGGCAGCGGTCGGCCTAGCTCTGGCCTTCCTGGTCGTGCTGATCAGGCCGGACATCGTAACGTTGGGTCAGGGACGCTCCATCGAAGCGCCGGGAAGCTATGCGGACGCGGTCGCCGCCAGCGCACCGGCGGTCGTGAACATCTACACCGCGGGCATTCTCGGACAACGCGCCGGTTTCGCCGGATTGACGACTAGTCCGCTCGCCGGCGCAGTCCTCGGATCGGGTGTGGTCATGAACCAGGAGGGTTATCTGGTCACGAACTGGCACGTGATTCAGAATGCGGACGAAATCTATGTCCGGCTCGCGGACGGGCGGGTGGTGGAGCCCGTTTTCGTGGGCGCCGATCCCGAGACCGAATTGGCGCTGTTGAAGATCAGCTTACCGGACTTACCGAGCATCGTGCTCGGACGCTCCGATACGCTGAAGATCGGCGATGTCGTACTCGCCATCGGTAACTCGTTTGGACGAGGTCAGGCGGTGACCCAGGGCATCATCAGTGCGACCGGCCGCGGGCTGGGCGTCACCACCTTCGAGAGTTTCATTCAGACCGACGCGGCCATCAACGTCGGCAACTCAGGTGGCGCACTCGTGAACGCCTACGGCGAGCTGGTCGGTATCAACACGGCCGTACTTGGCCCTGCGTTGCAGGATCAGATCATTCCAGCCGGCGTCGGCTTCGCGATCCCGGTCAATCTGGTACGTGGCGTCATGGCCGAACTGATCGAGCACGGCCGCGTCATCCGTGGCTGGCTGGGCGTCAACGCCTGGCCTCTACCGATGCTGCAGGCTGAATCGATCGGTCTCTCCGGGCCGGGGCTTGAATTGCTCGACGTCAGCGGACCCGCAGCCGCAGCAGGCTTGCGGCGCGGCGATATCGTGACCCATGTCGATGGCGAACGCATGCTGAGTCCGCAACAGATGAGAAACGTGGTCGCAAGCGCACGTCCGGGCCAAACGATCCGGATTCGCGCGATCCGGCGCGGCGCCGGCCAATTCGAGACCGATGCCGTTCTTGAGGAGCGACCCTCGACCGCCAGGCTAGCCGGCTAGGCGGCGTATCTTCGCGCCGAGTTGGGCGAGTTTCTCTTCGATACGCTCGTAACCGCGATCGATGTGGTAGATACGATCCACGACCGTGACGCCCTCCGCCACCAGGCCCGCCAGGACGAGCGAGGCCGACGCCCGCAGGTCCGTTGCCATCACCGGCGCACCCGTGAGGCGCTCCACCCCTCGAATGATGACGGTATTCCCCTCGACGGACAGATCGGCGCCCATGCGCTGTAACTCTTGAGCGTGCATAAAGCGGTTCTCGAAGACGGTCTCGACGATCGTGCCGGTACCGTTCGCGACTGCATTCAGGGCACAGAACTGCGCCTGCATGTCGGTCGGGAACGCGGGGTAGGGCGCGGTCCGCAGGCCGACTGCCGTCGGGCGTCGCCCGGCCATGTCGAGCTCGATCCAGTCTGCCCCGCGCTGCACGGTGGCCCCAGCCTCCTCGAGCTTGCTCAGGACCGCGTCCAGATGATCGGGCCGCGTCCCTGTGACCTTGACACGCCCACCGGTGATCGCCGCGCCGACGAGGTAGGTGCCGCTCTCGATCCGATCCGGTAGGACCGAGTAGTTGGTTCCCTGGAGCGTCTCGACACCCTGAATCAGAATAGAATCCGTACCCGCACCCTCGATCTGCGCACCCATCTGCCGGAGAAAGTTGGCGAGATCCACGACCTCCGGTTCTCGGGCCGCGTTCTCGATTACCGTTTCACCCCGTGCCAGTACCGCCGCCATCAGCAGATTTTCGGTGCCCGTCACCGTCACGGTGTCCAGGATGAGGCGCGTGCCTTCCAGGCGCTCGGCTCGGGCACGAATGTAGCCATTGTCGATCGTAATGTCGGCACCCATCGCCCGAAGTCCGGAGACGTGCAGATTGATCGGCCGTGCCCCGATGGCACAGCCCCCTGGCAATGACACATCAGCGCGACCGAAGCGGCTGAGCAACGGGCCCAGCACCAGTACCGATGCACGCATGGTCTTGACGAGCTCGTAGGGCGCACGAAACTCCGAGATCGTTCCGGCGTCTATCTCGAGCCGCGCGCCGTCATGAAAAGTGATGCCCACACCCATGCGGCGCAATAGCTCCACAGTCGTGGTGACATCGTTGACGTGTGGAACGTTTTCCAGCACGACCGGCCCCTCGGCCAGTAGCGTAGCGGCCAGAATCGGCAGCGTGGCATTCTTTGCTCCAGAGACGCGGACTTCGCCCGAGAGACGCTCGCCACCAATTATTTCTAGTCGATCCAAGTCACCGCGCCTTCTCTCAGGTCGCTTGAGATTCCCACTCCTCGGGCGTGAAGGTCTTGAGATTCAGTGCGTGGATCTCGCCGCCGACGAGTTCACCGAGCGTTCCGTAGACCATTTGGTGTCGACGGAGGCTACGTTCTCCGTCGAAGGCGGGCGAGACGACGACTGCCTCGTAATGCCCCGACCCGTCCGTCGTGACTTCGACCGCAGCATCTGGCAGGCCCTGCTCGATAAGGCTCGCGACTGCTTTGGGATCCATGCTCTGCTACCGGCTGCGCGTACTCGACCGGCGGACAGTCTAACCGAACCCGTGTTTATCATGTGGATTATAGGGGCCATACACGCGACGAAGCTGTGACTGCTAGAATCGATTCGAGACTGGTTTGGAACGCGTAGAGGGATCATCCCGTAAGACATGCTGATATCAGCGGCCGCACTCTTCATTGGCCTCCTGTGACTCGACCTATCGGTGGCGCGCGGTTGGCCGTGTTCCTGATCTACCAGGGCTTCGTCGTCTGGAGATCCTTGAACTAAACCAGTCATAACGAATATGCATCCGCACGTTAGAAACCTGTTGATTACCGCGTCCTTGACCGCGGCGGCCGGCTTGAGTTGGTATTGGAGCCGTGCGGGCACGGCAGAGACGCAACCCAGGGAAGTGCGCGAATCCTTACCCCTGGGTTACTACCTGATAGACGCTGAGATTTTCGGTACCGACGAGGATGGGCGTCTACTCTACAAAATATGGGCTGGGCGCGCGGAGGAGCGCCCCGACGAGGAACGGTTGTCGTTAAGCGATGTGCGGATAGAATATCGGCCCGTCGAGAACGTCCCCTGGCTACTGACCGCCGACTCCGGTGAGGCGCCGACGGACCAGTCGTATATCGATCTGAGTGGCGCCGTGGAGCTCGCCAATGCGCCGCCCGACCAGGAAGAGAGGATTCTAATCAAGACAGAGAAGCTCCGTTTCGAGCCGGAGATCTTCGTCGCCAGCACCGAAGAGGCCGTGAGCCTGTTTCTCGGCGCCAAACGCTTAGACGCGGTCGGCATCAGAGTGTACTTGCGGGATGACCGGCTGGAGCTAAAATCGAGTGTACATGGTGAGTTCGATCCCTAGCAGGCCGTGGTGTTCCGTCGTGGCCGTCCTGATTCTTCCATGGCTCACGATAGCCGCGGAGGAAGACAACCCGCTGCGTATCTCGTTGTACGCGGAGTCATCGTCGTTCGATCAGAGAACCAATACGATCATCTTTCATGGTTTACAGATTACTCAGGGCGACCTGGCGATCCACGCCGACGAGGCCGTCACGTCCGGCGTGAACTTCGAAAGAAGTGAGTGGCACTTCAGCGGCCATGTCAAAATCACCGTTGACTCGACAAGCATCGAAGCCGACAGTGCAGATATCATCTTCGAAGATCACTCATTGCTGGTCGCCGAACTGCGAGGAAATCCGGTCGTATTCCAGGATCTGACCGCAACGCGTGAGCAGCCGATTCGTGGTGGCGCAAATCACCTGAGCTACAACAACGTCGACCGAACCTTGCGTATGACGGAAGGCGCGTGGCTCAGCGAAGGACCCAACAAGTTCACGGGATGCGATTTAATCTACGATCTGGAACGGGAACAGATCACCTCGGGCTCTTCCGAGTGCGGCGAACCCCTCGTCATCACGATCCTCCCGCCAGCGAATGGGCCTGAACCCGACAGCCCACCACCACGATGAATAAATTAGAGGCGATCGGTATCACCAAACGCTACCGATCGCGAGAAGTAGTCAAAGACCTATCGATCTCGATCGACGGCGGTGAGATCGTTGGCTTACTAGGCCCCAATGGCGCGGGTAAGACGACGGCTTTCTATATGATAGTCGGGCTCACTCGCTGCGACCAAGGGAGCATCATCCTTAACGGCAGAGACGTGACCCGTTTGCCGATTCACCGTCGCGCGCGACGAGGCGTGGGCTATCTGCCGCAAGAGGCATCGATTTTTCGCAAACTCACTGTCGCCGATAACATTCTCGCCATCCTGCAGACCCGAACCGACTTGAGCCGGGCCGATCGTCAGAACCAGTTGAACGCGCTGATGGAAGAATTGCACGTCGTCCATGTCAGAGACAGCCTGGGCCTCTCCCTGTCGGGCGGCGAGCGACGACGCGTGGAGATCGCAAGGGCGTTGGCGGCCGAACCCAGATTCATCCTTCTCGATGAACCCTTCGCAGGCGTCGACCCGATTTCCGTGATCGACATCCAGCGAATCATTCGCCAGCTGACGCAACGCGGCATCGGCGTGCTGATTACCGACCATAACGTGCGCGAGACCCTTGGAATTTGTGGACACGCCTATATCCTTAATAATGGCGTCCTGATGGCCGCCGGGAGTCCCGATGAAATACTGTCGAATCAGGATGTGCGAGAAGTCTACTTGGGGGAAGGATTCTCGCTATAGGATAGTAATCGCAGAATGTTGAAACCTTCTCTCCAGCTCCGGCTATCACAGCAGCTCACGATGACCCCGCAGCTGCAGCAAGCCATCCGGCTGCTGCAACTTCCGATCATGGAACTTCAGACCCAGATCCAGGAAGCCCTGGACGAGAATGTGATGCTGGAGATCGATGAAGAGGCGGTGCTAGAGGCCGCCGAAGAAGCCGCGCAAAGACCAGACGAGCGGACTGACGCAAAAGTGCGGGATGCGGACTGGACGGATATCCAGAGAACGGGCCCCTCTGAGCCCCCCAGAACGTTCGAGGCTCGAGGTCAACAGGAGTACGCCGATCTTTCCGGGGACACGCTCAAGGATCATCTGCTCTGGCAGCTTGAGCTCGAGAATTTGGATCCTCGCACGACCGCGATCGGACAGGCGATCGTCGACGGCATTAATGACGATGGCTACCTCACCGATAATATCGAGGCGATTCAAGCGACCTTGGCGCCGGATGTTATCGCAACCCCTGATGAAATTGAGGGTGTCCTGAGACTGGTACAGCGCCTGGACCCGGTCGGTGTCGGCGCCAGATCGGTCAGCGAATGCGTCTTGCTGCAACTGCAGCAGCTCGATCCGGAGACGCCAGGACTCGCGCTCGCGAAGACTACGGCGCGAGAACACCTGGAGCTGGTTGCGCAACAACAGTTTACGACGCTTAAACGACAGCTCAACGCGACAGACGAAGAACTCAACGACGCGCTCGCTCTCGTTCGCGCCTGTCACCCGCGTCCCGGTTCGTCGATCACCGCTTCGACGGCGGAATACGTCATCCCGGATGTGTACGTCAGATGTGCCGACGGTTCATGGATGGTGGAACTCAACACCGCAGCCGCGCCGAAGCTTAGAGTCAACCAATCCTACGCGGGTTCTCTGGGACGCGACGGTCAGTACGATGTACTCAAAACGCAACTGCAGGAAGCCCGCTGGCTGATCCGGAGCCTGGAGATTAGGAATGAGACGCTGTTGAAGGTTGCTACGACGATCGTGGAGCGGCAGACTGAGTTTCTCGAGCACGGCGATGAACACATGCGGCCGATGATTTTGAGAGACATTGCTGAATCGATCGAGATGCATGAATCCACGGTGTCTCGAGTGACCACAAACAAATACATGCACACGCCGCGCGGCATCTTCGAGCTTCGCTATTTCTTCTCCAGCCACCTGGCCAGTGAG
>SMVA01385883.1_pt1 | contig 98496 bp, 95 predicted proteins | sample 2456451 | NCBI WGS metagenome assembly SMVA01 (sample SAMN11095933, study PRJNA526329) | marine sediment metagenome | biome: Marine sediment; feature: Surficial sediment; material: Deep marine sediment; isolation source: Hadal surficial sediment | place: Pacific Ocean | collected 2014-05 | depth...
ATCGCCGGGATCGCTGCGATCGTGCCCTTCACCATCAACACGACCATCGATACGAACGGTATCTGGACGTCAACGATTGTCACGCCCGGCCGCGGCGTCACGGATTGTGCTTTCGAAGTTGGTGACTCACTGGCAGCAGTGGGTGGCTGTCCGTCTTTAGCGTCGCGGATTTCTGAAAGCAATTCCAATGCTTCGGCCGCACGCTCTGAGTCCGGTCATTTGGTCGTCACCTGTTCGCATAACGACGTCGCTCAGACCGCATTTTTCTCCGTATACCACGCGTACCTTGCCGACTGCAGCGTTTCAATTGCATTCATATCCAACCACCCCTTTTCGCACGGCGGATAGTACCTGATCTGGCCTGAATTAAGGACCTGAAATGAGACTAAATGAGCTCCTCAATTCGCATCCATTGGAACCCCAGGACCGACTGCACAACGCTGAAGCCCTGATCAGATTGAGACCCGATTTCACTCTATCAACACCCCACAGATCAGGGCAGGCTCGAGACAAAGCTGCGGATTACGAAAAGCGAACTGGCCGAAGTGAACAGGCTGACTCACCTCGCACCGCCATAAGGCTCAATCTAAAAGCATCGGAGTATCGATTCGTACCGCGCGCGTTGAAGCCGGCCACGGTAGTTTGCGGCGCGCTCTCGAACCCACGGTATGGAATATGGAAACGGGTTATCGATCTTGCCCCGAACACGGGCAAGCCATGGAAATCAAACGACACCTTCAGAAACCACCATTGGCAGCCCCTGCTCAAGCGCGCGGAGGTTCGCTACCGGCGCCCATACCAGCTGCGGCATACCTTCGCCTCGACGATGATCAGTTCAGGCGAAAATATCCACTGGGTTGCCCGCCAGTTCGGCCACAAGGACGTCACGATGGTCCTGCGAACATACGGCCATGGATACCGGAAGTCGATCCGAGTGCCGGCAGCAAAGCTCAGGCGCTTGTCGATGGTGAACCAGTATGATTATTCCCTACTGGTTGCCCAAATGCTGTCTGAGAAACGGGGAATACCGGGGAATACCGGGGAATTGGCCCGGTTTTCGAGGGCCACAAGTCATTGATTTAATTTCTCAAGTCGTTGACTTAAAAGAAATAGTGTATGGCGGAGAGGGCGGGATTCATGTCGGCGCTTCGCGCCTCCCTGCTCTCCCCGCTATCTGGACCGCAAAACGGTCCAGCTATCGGACCCGAGTCGAACCGTCGGGTCCTCTCCTAGCACTCTCACACTGGTTAGAATAAAGCCCCCTTGAATGGGGGCTTTATTCTAACTGGCGGAGAGGGCGGGATTCGAACCCGCGATACGGGGTTACCGTATACTTGAATTCCAATCAAGCGCCTTCGACCACTCGGCCACCTCTCCGTTCATTCATGTTTTGTTCTCGAAATAATCGGGCGGGCGTTCTAGGCAGGTGTCACTTTTCGGCGGCCTGTCCGCCGACGACGGCTCGTCCGGAATGGCGAGGCCCGCGCTTTGATCCGGCTCATCCAGCCCCGCCGGCACCTGCAACGACGGAATCTCATCGCTCGCATGATATTCCTGTGTCCGCGTGCAGGATTTATCGCCACCTGCAAGTGAACAGGCCCCCACGCTCGCGCAAATGAGCGCCAAGAGTGCAACGGTAGCGAGTTGCAAAAATTTCCGGCTCAAAGCACCCCGGCCTTCGCGAGCGCGGCCTCGACCGCCGGCTGATTTGCCTCGGTCAGCCTCGTCAGCGGCAGTCGCAGCCCTTCCGAAATCAAGCCCATGCGCTCCAGCGCCCATTTGACGGGGATCGGATTGGACTCGATAAATAAATCATGGTGCAAATCCCTGAGGCGCGCGTCGATCTCCTCGGCACTGCCGGCGTCTCCGGCGATCGCCGCCGTACACATGTCGGCCATGAGCCGCGGTGCGACATTGGATGTCACCGAAACAACGCCCTGTCCGCCTCGCAACATAAATTCCCGGCAGGTCGCGTCATCACCACTGTAAAGTGCGAAACCTTCGCCGCAGCCGTCACGGATCACTGCGACGCGCGACAGATCACCGGTGGCCTCCTTGATGCCGAATATTCGCTCATGTTCGGCGAGCCGGGCAACGGTCTCCGGCAGCAGATCTACGGCCGTGCGTCCTGGCACGTTATAGAGCATCACGGGCTTGTCGACCGCGTCGGCAATGGCCTGAAAATGCTGGCACAGACCTTCCTGCGTCGGCTTGTTGTAATAAGGCGTCACGATGAGAAAAGCCGCAATCGCCAGATGGTCCACGGCCCGCGACAATTCGATGGTCTGCCGGGTTGAATTCGAGCCGGTCCCCGCAATGATCGGAATCCGCCCGTCCGCATAGGTGGCGACCGCGCGCAGCATCTCGATATGCTCGGTCTTCTCAAGGGTCGCCGACTCGCCCGTCGTGCCCGCAACGACAAGCGCCGCCGTGCCCTGCTCGATATGCCAGTCGATGAGGCGTTCAAGACAGGCCGTATCGATGCGGCCATCACCGCTCATCGGGGTTACGAGGGCAACTAGACTTCCGGTAAACATGCTGAAGGGGGGGCCGGCGGCGAATAGAGCGGCGATGTTACTGGGGGTTCAGACTGATCGCAAGACGCCCGCTGCCCCGGTATATTGAGCGTTTCGGCTACAGGTTAAACGCATGGAAAAACTGCTCGCAGTCACCGCTATCGGCTTAGATCGAACCGGCCTGATTCGGGACATCAGTCAGATCGTCACCAACGCCGGCGGCAACATCATGGAAAGCCGAATGATCGCGCTCGGGAAGGAATTCGCCGTCCTCATGCTCGTGTCCGGCAACTGGCACGCGGTCGGCAAGATCAGTGAGAAGCTGGGCCACCTCCAGGAACAGACCGACCTCACGATAACGGTTCGGAACAGCGCCCCGCAAGACGATAGAAATTCAGCGCCGTACAACATCGATGTCGTGACCCTCGATCACGAGGGCATTGTTCTGGGACTGTCCGCATTTTTCGCAAACCGCGATCTGGAGATAGCCGAAATGAATACGCGCCATTATCATGCGCCGCATACGGGCGCGCCGATGTTTGGCGTACAGATGACAGTGAACGTGCCATCAACTGTTCAAGTAGCCAGTCTGCGTGACGAATTCCTCGAATTTTGTGACGGTGAAAACCTCGACGCCATAATGGAACCCGCGGAAAGGTGACTGACGGAACCGTTTCCTGAGTCATACGGTCCCGGACCCGGACCGTACTCCTTTATCAATAATCAAGACAGGATTTACTGACAGTGAGCAAAATCGAAGTTGGGAAAGTGGTACCAAACTTCAAGCTGCCGGCCACCGGAGGCAAAACGGTCGAACTGAAGTCGCTACGCGGAAAAAACGTCATCGTGTACTTTTACCCGAAAGACAATACGCCAGGCTGCACGAACGAGGGTTGCGATTTCAAGGCCAATCATCAGAAGTTCACGCGCCGCAATACCATCATACTGGGCGTTTCCCGGGATACGATCGCTTCTCACGAAAAATTCCGGGCCAAGTACGCGTTTCCGTTTGATCTCATGTCCGATGCCGACGAAAAAGTCTGCAGGCAGTTCGACGTTATCAGGGAAAAGAACATGTACGGGCGAAAGGTCATGGGAATAGAGCGCAGCACTTTCCTGATCGATGCCGCAGGCAAGCTACGACGCGAGTGGCGTAAAACCAAGGTGAAGGGACATGTCGATGAAGTCCTGGAAGCTGCACGGTCGCTGTAAGAACGCGCTCTCGAGGGCAGCCGTTCAGCTTGTCCTGAGCGTGTTCGCGGCGCAAACGATGCTCGCGCAGCCGGTGCTCGGCGTCGGCAACGACCTGCCCGATATCGGCAGTCCGGCCGATACGCTCCTGAGCAAGGACAGGGAACTCCAGATCGGCCGTTCTATATATAAGAGCCTGCGCGATGCCGACCGGATCGTGATCGACCCCGAAGTGCAGGAGTATATTCAGAACCTCGGCCAGCGACTCGCAGCGAACGCGCAGGACGGCGACTTCAACTTTAATTTCTTCGTCGTCGATGACCTGGCCGTCAACGCGTTCGCGCTGCCGGGTGGCTATGTAGGCATTCATTCCGGGCTACTGCTCGAAACAAAGAACGAAAGCGAATTGGCCGGCGTCATGTCGCACGAAATCTCGCACGTGACCCAGCGACATATATCCCGCGCGATTTATGCCAGCAAGCAAGCAAGCATTCTGACCATCGCGGCGATGCTCGGCGCGATCCTGATTGGCGCGGCGACGGGTTCGAGTGACATCATTACCGGGGGCCTGGCCGGCGCCCAGAGTCTTGCCGCCCAGCAACAAATTGATTTCACGCGCGCCAACGAATATGAGGCCGATCGCGTCGGGGTCGCTGTGCTCGCGGCCGCGGATTTCGATCCCTATGGCATGCCGAATTTTTTTGAAACCCTGGCCCGCAAGAGTGGACCGCTGGCAAGCCAAGCGCCGGAATTTCTCAGGACACACCCGGTTACAACCAACCGTATCGCCGAAACCCGCGCGCGGGCAGCTCAATATCCGGAAACCGAATCGACGGATGCGACGAGCTATAGCCTGACCCGCGCACGCCTGAGGTTGATGGTTAGCCGAACTCCCGAGGCCGCCATGGAATATTTCACCGGCCACCTCGACAACCCTGACCGGGTTGGCGACATCGGCATCGAATACGGCCTGGCGCTGGTCCGCCTGGAACTCGGTCAATACGACGACGCCTACGAGTCGTTCCAGGATCTTTTGAACTCCAACGAAGCAATCATCCATTTCCACACAGGGCTCGCGGCCTCGCAACTCGCGCTCGGCGATGAAGATGCCGCGTTTTCGACTTACCGGAATGCGATGCGACTCTTCCCACGGAACGTGCCGCTGACGATCCGCTATGCCGAGGCGCTGATGCAGTATGGTCAACCCGACAAAGCACACGCCGCCCTGCTCGACCTCTATAACCAGGTGCCACCGACTGCCGAGCAGGTCCGCCTGATCGCGCTGGCCGCCAGCGGAGCCGGCGATACCGCCGATGCGCACTACTATATGGCCGAATATCACCTCTTGCGTGGCGATCTCATGATGGCGACCGACCAGTTGTATCTTGCGCTCGGTATCCCTGAGCTCGATCCGGTCCAGAAGGCCCGGTTCCTGTCACGGCTCGAACAAATCCAGGAATATATGCCCGAGCGTGCGCGTCGCCACGGGAAAGAAAAAGACTCCACGCCAAACTGATGTCGAAAAAAATCAACCGCCATCGACCGGCAAAAAACGCGACCACCCTCCTCTTGCTAGCCCTGCTGACGAGCTGCGCCGCGAAGAACGGGACCGGGCAGGAGGACGTTTCGGATCCGTTCGAACCTGTCAACCGGGGGATCTACAGTTTTAACGACGTTGCCGACACCTGGATCTTGCGGCCGCTCGCGAAAGGTTACGTCTGGATCGCCCCGCCCGTCGTGCGCACGGGCATCAACAATTTCTTGGATAACCTCTTTTACCCGGTCGATATCCTGAATGCGCTGTTACAGGGTAAATTTGCGGCGACCGTCGAGGGTCTCGGGCGCTTCGGCATGAACACGACGCTCGGCTTCGCTGGCATCCTGGATCCGGCGACCGATGCGGGGCTTGAGAAACTGAATGAAGACTTCGGCCAAACCCTTGGTGTATGGGGCGTCCCGGAAGGCCCGTATATCATGGTGCCGTTCTTCGGGCCACGCACCGTCCGGTCGGGCGTCGGCAGCCTGGTCGATTTTTTCGTGTCGCCTTTATTCGCGATCAGTGATTCAAAAGTCCGATGGGGGCTCTTTATCGCCGTGACGATCCAGACGCGATCGACGTTGCTCAAGATCGACGAAGATGTGCGCCGGGCGTTCGACCCCTATGCATTCGTACGCGATTCATATATGCAGCACCGCGAGTATTTACGGTATGACGGCAATCCTCCGGAAGACGACCTCTTTTTTGATGACGAGGAATTCGAGGAAGAGGGCTCCGAGGAGTGATGTGGCGAGCGTCGCCAATCGAGTTATTGCACTCCCGTGTCGTCAGCCGCCGGCTCCATTCCCTCCGGATTCCCAGCTGCCGTATTATCGGCGCGCAGGCGTTCAATAACCGCGTCTACGCCAAGTGCGTGAATTTCGGCGTTGAACTGGTTGCGATAATTTTGGATATATGAGATGCCCTCGATGCGCACGTCGTAAACCCTCCACCCCACCGAAGATTTCCTCATGCTGTAGTTGACCGGCACGATGGTTCCGTCATCGAGGCGCATCCGCGTTTTTACGATTGCCCGGTTACCCTCCTGCTCGCCTTCGGCGGGCAATATATCGATCCGGTCCTGATCGAACTGCAAAACGCCGTTCGCATAACTCCGTAACAAGAACTCATGGAAGGCGTCGATAAAATCATTGCGCTGCTCGCTCGAAACCCTTTTCCAGTGTTTGCCGAGCACGAGGCGTCCGGCATAGCGTGTGTCGAAATGAGGCAGCAGCGCATCATTAATCAGCCTGTAGAGATCTTCCGAATTCTGTTCAAAATATTCAATACGGCCGTTCAGCTTCTCGGCAATCGAGGTCGACGCCACTCTGATAATCTCGTGCGGGGTCTGCTCCGACACGGTTTCGGCCGGCATCACGGACCCTAACAACAGGGCGGCGACACCGGTCAGTGCCGCAGGTTTCAGGATCAAACGCATGAAATGTCGCCGCGTATCAAGCCGCTTCGAGGTCGGCCGAGTAGCCGCCGAGCCGAGCAAGACCATTGAGCCTGGCGCGCTTTAGCAAGGCTTCCTGCCCAGCCTGGTAGTTGGCCGGATCGCCGTGCCAGGCGCTCAATGCCGGCGCCTGCAGGGCCCGGCCATAGGAAAAAGTCAGCTGCCACGGATACCCGCCCATCGAGTTCATCGCGCTCAGGTGCGCCGTCGCTTCTTCGGCCGATTGCCCGCCCGACAGGAACGCGATGCCCGGCAAGGCCTCGGGCACATGCGCCTTCAGACAGCGCACCGTGGCCTCGGCAACTTCCTGAACGCCGGCGCGTTGCGGGCATTCCGTACCGGATATCACCATATTCGGTTTGAGTATGATGCCGGTCAGTTTAACGCGGTGCCTGTCGAGCTGATCAAACAACGCATCCAGCGCCGCGCCCGTTACGTTTTCACAGCGCTCAAGCGTATGGGGCCCATCCATGAGCACCTCAGGCTCGACGATCGGCACGATGTTCGCCTCCTGGCAAAGCGCCGCGTATCGCGCCAGTGCATGGGCGTTGGCCAGCAAGCAAAAATCCGTCGGTATGTCGGCGCCGATCGTGATGACGGCACGCCATTTTGCAAACCGCGCGCCGAAACCGTAATACTCCTCAAGCCGGCCACGCAATCCATCGAGGCCCTCGGTAACCTTGTCACCCGGAAATCCGGCCAGCGGCTTGGCGCCGGTGTCAACTTTGATACCCGGGATTATGCCGAGATCGGCAAGGTACTTCGGAAACGGGGTGCCATCCGAACAACTTTGCCGGATGGTCTCGTCGAACAGGATGACGCCACTGATATGTTCGGCGGCGCCCGGCGTCGTGAACAGCATTTCGCGATAGCTACGCCGGCTCTCTTCCGTCGATTCCGTGTTGATGGCATCGAAGCGCTTCTTGATCGTCGGCGAACTCTCGTCCGCCGCGAGAATGCCCTTCCCCGGGGCCACCATCGCCCGCGCGATGGACCCCAAATCCTGTCCGACCATACCTTAACCCCCATTGTTCTGATTTTCGGCCCGAAATGCCGACCTGAACCGAGTATTCTAGCGCGTGCCACGAGAGGGTACACTTCCGATCCATATTAGACTAAAATACTCCTATATGTTCAGAATCAGCAGATTAACGGATTACGGAACCATGATCCTGGTCTACCTCGCCGATCAGCACGGCGGCCTGTGCTCGGCCCACGACGTCGCTCAGGCGACGCGCGTCGCGCAACCGACCGTCAGCAAGCTTCTCCAGATCCTCGCGCGCAACGGACTCATCGACTCGGTCCGCGGCGCCGATGGCGGCTATCGCCTGGCGGCCAGGCCCGAATCGATCAGCGCCGTGCAAATTCTCGATGTGCTCGAGGGACCCGTCGCCATTACCGAATGCAGCACACACGACAGCCACTGCGAGTTCGAATCGCAGTGCCAAACCGGCAGCGCCTGGCAAAAAATCAATCGCGTAATTCGCAAGACGCTGGCTGACATCACGCTCGCGGACCTCAGTAACCCCCCGCGGGAATTTCCGCTCCTGGAGATAGGCCAACTGACAAACAGGCGAACGGTTTTCTCCGAGCGAGCCAATAGATAGGCGGAACCAGACGATGGCCACAACAAATAAAGATGTCAAAGCGCTGATTGACCAGAAGTACCGGCACGGCTTTGTCACAGACATTGAAAGCGAGACCATCCCACCGGGTCTCGATGAAGGCGTCGTGCGCCTGATTTCCCGGAAAAAGCGGGAGCCACAATTCATGCTCGATTGGCGCCTGAAAGCCTATAAGCACTGGCTGACCATGAAAGAACCCGCCTGGGCGAAATTGCACCACCAGCCAATCGATTACCGAGGTATTTCTTATTATTCCGCGCCCAAGCAGGCCGGCGATGGCCCGAAGAGCCTCGAAGAGGTCGATCCGAAATTGCTCGAGACCTATGAAAAACTCGGTATACCGCTGCACGAACGTGCGGCGCTGGCCGGCGTGGCCGTCGACGCCGTGTTCGACAGCGTATCCGTGACAACGACCTTCAGGGAGAAACTCGCCGAGGCCGGCGTGATTTTCTGCCCGTTTTCAGATGCCGTTCGCGATCATCCCGAACTCATCGAAAAATACCTCGGCTCCGTCGTCCCGTACCGTGACAATTTCTTCGCGACGCTGAATTCGGCGGTCTTCAGTGACGGCTCGTTCGTCTACATCCCCAAGGGCGTGCGCTGCCCGATGGAATTATCGACGTATTTTCGAATCAACGAGGCCAAGACCGGGCAGTTCGAGCGCACGCTGATCATCGCCGACGAAGGCAGCTACGTCAGCTATCTCGAGGGGTGCACGGCGCCGATGCGCGACGAGAATCAGTTGCACGCCGCCGTCGTCGAACTGATCATCCTGAAAGACGCCCAGATCAAATACTCGACCGTGCAGAACTGGTATCCGGGCGACGAGGAAGGCCGCGGCGGAATCTATAACTTCGTCACCAAGCGCGCCGACTGCCGCGGCGCGAATTCCAAGGTTTCGTGGACTCAGGTCGAGGCCGGCTCCGCGATCACCTGGAAATACCCGAGCTGCGTGTTGCGTGGCGAGAATTCCGTCGGCGAATTTTACTCCGTTGCGGTCACCAACAATCTGCAACAGGCCGACACGGGCACGAAAATGATCCACATCGGCAAGAACACGCGCAGCACGATCGTCTCAAAAGGCATTTCCGCCGGGCGCGCGCAACAGTCATACCGGGGTCTCGTAAAAATATTCCCGACGGCTGAGAACGCGCGCAACCATACGCAATGCGATTCACTGCTGATGGGTAAGCAATGCGGCGCACACACGTTTCCGTACATGGAAATCAAGAACCCGACCGCCATTGTCGAGCACGAGGCAACGACATCGAAAATTGGCGAAGACCAACTTTTTTACTGCCGCCAACGAGGAATTTCCGAAGAAGACGCGGTCAGCATGATCGTGAATGGGTTCTGCAAGGAAGTATTCCGCGAGTTACCCATGGAGTTCGCGGTCGAAGCGCAGGCCCTGTTGAGCGTCAGCCTCGAAGGGGCTGTGGGTTGAGTACACCATGATGTTGAAAATAAAGAATCTGCACGTCTCGGTCGGCGACACCGAAATTTTGAGGGGGCTCGATCTCGAAGTTAACGCGGGCGAAGTCCATGCGATCATGGGCCCGAACGGGTCCGGCAAGAGCACGCTGGCCCACGTGCTGGCCGGACGCGACGGTTATGAAGTGACCGACGGGCACGTCACTTATCTGGGCCACGACCTGCTCGACATGGCGCCCGAGAACCGCGCCTGGGAAGGTCTGTTTCTCGGATTTCAGTATCCGATCGAAATTCCCGGCGTGAACAACGTCTACCTGTTGCGAGCAGCTCTGAACGCCAAGCGAAAGTTTCGCGGCGAACCCGAAATCGACGCCGTGAAATTTCTGAAGCTGGTCAGAGAAAAGGCCGGGCTTCTGCAGATGGACGAGCAGTTTCTCAACCGCAGCGTCAATGAAGGCTTCTCCGGCGGCGAAAGAAAGCGTAACGAGGTTTTTCAAATGGCCGTATTGGAACCGACTCTTGCCATCCTCGACGAGACGGACTCCGGCCTGGATATCGATGCCCTCAAGGTCGTCGCCGACGGTATCAACAAACTGCGGAGCGATGACCGCTCGTTCGTGCTCGTGACGCATTACCAGCGGTTGCTCGACTACGTTCAGCCCGACTATGTCCATGTCCTCGCCGACGGCCGCATCGTGAAATCCGGTGACAAGACGCTTGCGACATCACTCGAAGAACGCGGCTACGACTGGGTCGTGAGCGCCGCCTAGTAATTGATTGGCTTTGGCCGCCGAAATGAGCAATCCGAATACCACCGACAACGCCTTCCAGAAGGCCTATACCGTATTCGCGGGCAATCCGGCCGCGAAAACCTGGCTGCGGCCGATCCAGGATCGCGCGTTTCGGGCATTCGCGCAAGCGGGCTTTCCGACGATGCGCGATGAAGACTGGAAATACACGAACCTCGCCAAGGTCGAAGCACGCAGCGCGACCTATCTGAACGCGGGGCCGGCGTCGGCCGACACGGATGCCACGAAAACCTTGCTCAACGAGTTGCCGCTCGATCCGGGCCATTACACGATCGTGTTTGCCAACGGCCAGTTCCGCGCGGACCTGTCGAACATGCCCGTAAGCGAGGTCGGGCTACACATCGAGACGCTGAGCGGCGCCGATGAGCAATCCAGACAGCGGATCGGGGAACACCTGGGCCGGTTCGCAAATGTCGAAACGTTCCAGTTGGCCGCGCTGAATACAGCGTTTCTCGTCGACGGGCTCGTCATTCGCGTGGCGGATGGAGCCGAAATCAGCCGGCCCATTCACGTCGTTTTCATTACGGATGGGAAACCCGTCAGCGTGCAGCCACGGATCCTGATAAACCTTGGCGAGTGCAGCCGAACAACAGTCATAGAACACTATGCCGGACGCGGCGCCGGATTGACGAATGCCGTTACCGAGGTGCACTGCGCCCCGGCCGCGCACCTGCAATACATCAAACTGCAGGAAGAGGATGCCGAAACCTATCACCTCGCGGCCCAGTACATCCGGCTCGATCAGGACAGCCGGTTCGACGCCGTGCATGTGGATTTTGGCGCGCGTCTGGCCCGCAATGACTTGGCCGTCACCCTCGCAGGGGCTGGCGCGTCGGCGAACCTGCACGGCCTGTTTATCGTCGACGGCGACCGTCACGTTGATAATCACACACGCCTCGACCATCTCGCCCGCCAGACGACCAGCCGGGAGAGTTACCGCGGCATTCTGAGTGATCGCGGGCGTGGCGTGTTCAACGGCAAAGTCATCGTCCATCCCGGCGCCGATCAGAGTGATGCGCAACTGAATAACCGAAATTTGCTGCTGTCGGCAACGGCCGAGGTCGACACGAAGCCGGAACTCGAGATTTACACCGACGAAGTGAAATGCGGTCACGGCTCGACGACCGGCCAGCTCGACGCCAACGCGATGTTTTATCTGCGCGCCCGCGGCATTCCCGAGGACCAGGCGCGGCGCATGCTCGTGGCCGCCTTTGCCGCGGAAGTCATCGACCCGATCGGGCCGTGGGCCGAGGCAATTTTACAACACGTCCAGAACACGCTGGAACGGTGTCTGCCAGGATAAGCCATGAGCATTGCACCTGTAAAAACGAATCTATCGAACCACGTGGCGTTTGATGTTGCGCGTATTCGTCGCGACTTCCCCGTTCTCGCACAAGAGATCAACGGCCATCCGCTGGCTTTTCTGGACAGCGCCGCATCGTCGCAGCGCCCGCAGGTGGTCATCGACGCGGTCCGGCATTATTACGAGCGTGATCACGCGAACGTCCATCGCGGCATTCACACACTGAGTCACCGGGCGACCGAAGCCTTCGAAGGCGCTCGCGAAAAAGTCCGGCAATTTATTAATGCGGCATCGACGCGGGAGATCGTTTTTACGCGCGGCACGACTGATTCCATCAACCTCGTCGCTGCGAGCTTCGGTAGCGACTTCACGGAAAATGACGAGATCATCGTCTCGCGCCTCGAGCACCACTCTAATATCGTCCCGTGGCAAATTCTGTGCGAGAAAACCGGCGCAACGCTCAAAGTCATACCGATTGATGAACGCGGAGAAATTATTTTCGACGAATATCTCGGGTTGCTCGGCCCGAAAACCCGTCTGGTGGCAATCGCGCATGTATCCAATGCGCTCGGTACGATCATGCCCGTGGAAGACATCATCGCGGCCGCACATGAGCGCGGCGTGCCGGTCCTGCTCGACGGCGCTCAGGCCGTGCCGCACCAGTCCATCGACGTCACCGCGCTCGATTGCGACTTCTATGCCTTTTCGGGCCACAAAATGTGCGGGCCGACCGGCATCGGCGTCCTGTACGCACGCGAAAAATGGCTCGAATCGATGCCGCCATACCAGGGCGGCGGTGACATGATCCTTACCGTCAGCTTTGACGGCACGACCTATAACGAGTTGCCGTACAAATTCGAGGCCGGTACGCCGAATATCGCCGGGGCCATCGGGCTCGGCACGGCCTGTGACTATCTCACCGGCATCGGCATGGACGCCATCAGGCTTTACGAAGCCGACCTGCTCGACTATGCGACACGAGCCCTCAGCGCGTTCGACGGCGTTCGACTGTTCGGAACCGCTGAGCACAAGGCGGCTGTCCTGTCCTTTAACCTGGACGGGATTCATCCACACGATCTCGGCACCATTCTCGACCAACAGGGTATCGCGATCCGGACCGGACACCACTGTGCCATGCCGGTCATGGAGTTTTTCGGCATTCCCGGTACCGCGCGCGCCTCGCTGGCGTTCTACAACAACCGGCAGGATATCGACCGGCTCGTCGATGGGCTGAATCTCGCCATCAGGATGTTTCGGCAATGACGGATACGCAGCTGCTTCGAGATCTCTATCGACAGACCGTGCTTGAGCACAGCCGGCATCCGCGGAATTTCCGGCGCCTCGCAGAAGCGGATCGGACCGTACAGGGGCACAACCCGTTGTGCGGCGACAAGGTCACGGTTTACCTCCGGCTGACCGACAACCGTATCGCCGATATCGCTTTCGAAGGCGCCGGCTGCGCAATCTCCCTGGCCTCGGCCTCGATCATGACCGAAGCCCTGCGCGGCAAGCCAGTCGGTGAAGCGGAGCAACACACCGACGAGATCATGCACCAGTTCGAGGCAGGTGCGAACGATACTTCGACCATACCGGGCGACATGGCCGCGCTCAGCGGCGTACGTGCTTATCCGTCCCGTATCAAGTGCGCGATGCTCGCCTGGAAAGTGCTTGCCGCCGCGATTCGCGGCGAGCACGAAACTGCCACCACGGAAGAATGAGCCATGTTCGGATCCGATAGTGAACCGGTAACTTTGCGGCGCGACCTCGAGGCCGTCATCGTGCCCGACGGCTACACGGTTAAAATCGAGCAGGACTCGCTCGTCCAAGTCACCCAGGCCATGGGCGGTTGCTTCACGATCTATTACGAAGGCAATTTGTATCGCGTTGGTGGTCTCGACGCAGACGCACTCGGCAAGGAACCGACCAAGCCGCCGGAGCTGCCGGCGGAAGCCACCAACGAGGAATTCGAGGCCCTGGCGTTGAGTCAGATGAAAACCGTTTACGATCCCGAAATACCGATCAATATCGTCGATCTCGGTCTGATCTACGATTTTCGGATCTCGACGCTGCCCGACGGCAAGCGCTATGTGTATGTCGAAATGACACTGACGGCGCCAGGGTGCGGCATGGGCGACATTCTCGTTCAGGATGTCCGTGAAAAAATCGGTATCATTCCGACAGTCAGCAAAGTAGACGTCGAACTGGTCCTCGATCCGCCGTGGAACCAGAGCATGATGAGCGAGGCGGCGAAACTTGAAGCCGGGCTGCTCTAGGCCGGGTTCAACGCTGCACAATGCCCAAACATTTAACGCTGCTCCGACACGCCAAGTCGAGTTGGGGCGATTCGTCGCTCCCGGATCAAGACCGGCCCCTCAATCATCGCGGCGCACAAGATGCGCCGATGATGGGACGGCGATTGGCCGACCAAGGCGCCCGGCCGTCACTGGTTTTGACCAGTACCGCGGTCCGAGCGCGCCAGACCATTCGTCTGATCACCCGCGAAATAAGTTACCCCATCGAATTCATCCAAGGCGAGCCCGATCTCTATCTCGCAAAACCCGCCACTTTCCTGGAAGTCATTGGGCGACAGGACAACAGTTTTAACGACATCATCGTCTGCGCGCACAACCCAGGGATCACCGAACTCGCCAATCTGCTTTGCGGCACGTCGATCGACAATGTGCCCACCTGCGGCATCGTGATTCTCGAGGCTGATATCGACGAATGGACTCAGCTCAACGGCGCCGACTGCAAACTCGTCTACTTCGACTTCCCCAAAAACCGGGTCACCCCTTAAACAAAAATCTTCCGAGGGCCGTGTCCGTCAAGCGACTTGACAAAATGTGACGTGGCGCACGATTGCCCGCCCGTCAGTAAGGCTTACTTATCGTTGGAATGATATGGCGCCACCACCCGCATGTGGAGTATCGCGCCTGTCTGATTTGACGTGACTCGAAACTGATGCGCTTGCATGACCAAGGAACGTGATAATCCGCTGATCCTCATCGCCGATGACGATCAGACGGTGCAAACACTAGGTGAGACGGCGCTGCAGATCGCCGGATACGACGTCGTGGGAGTCGCGGACGGGCCAAGCGCCCTCGAAGCCTTCGATCGTCTGACGCCAGATCTCGTTCTGCTCGACATTGAGATGCCCGGCATGAATGGGCTGCAGGTTTGCCAGGAAATTCAGCAGCGCGAGACCGAGTTCGAGACCCCAGTCGTCATGCTGACCGCTTTCGGCGATTCCGAGTCGGTCGATCGCGCGTTCGAAGCCGGTGCGCAGGATTTCATCAGCAAGCCGATACCGTGGCCGATCCTGCCGTATCGCGTACGTCAGGTATTGCGAACGAGCCAGGCCTTCCGGGCAGTGCAGAAAACGGAGCGCAGAAACCTGGCCTTGCTGCAAGCCATCCCCGACATGATCTTCATTCTCGATTCGAAGGGTGAGATCCTTGAGTACCTGAGCGGTCGGCGACCGGAAAACTCGACCGTTACGGACGATAACGACGGCGGCACGATATCCGAACTGCTGCCGCCGCACGTCGTTAAAAAGGCCAGGAAGCACCTTTCCACCGCCCTCGCGACGATGGAAACTCAGATATTCAACTATTCTCTTGATAACGGCAAACGATTCTTCGAAACGCGCCTCGTCCCGCAAAAGGACAATACCCTCATGGCCATCGTGCGTGAAACCACGCAGCGCAGGTTATCGGAAGCCAAGGTTCGTCACCTCGCCTACCATGACAATCTCACGGGCCTCCCCAACAGGCAGCACTTTTCCAAAAAACTTCGCCGGGCCATTCGCCACGCCCGCGCGAACAATTCGAAGATGGCGGCCCTGTATCTGGACCTCGACCGCTTCAAGCGAATCAACGACACGCTCGGTCACGCCGTCGGCGACGCACTCCTAAAAGCGGTCGCAAAACGCCTCGACCGCTGCGTCCGGGACGTCGACTCCGTGAGCGAGATCGGCACGGATGACGATAGCACTGTACGACTGGCCCGCCTCGGCGGTGACGAATTCGTGGTCCTGCTCGAAAACATCAGCGATGAATCCGAGGCCAGCGGCGTGGCCAATCGCATCCGAAAGGCATTGACCGCGCCGTTCAAATACCAAGGGCACCAGTTCGTCATTACGCCGAGCATCGGTATTTCGATGTACCCGAATGACGCTGACAAAAAAGAAACGCTGCTCATGAACGCCGATATGGCGATGTATCAGGCCAAGGCCTCCGGGCGAAATAACTATCGTTTCTATAGCAACACGATGAATATGCAATCACTCGACCGCCTGGACCTCGAGAGTGATTTGCGCAGCGCCATCGCCAACCAGCAGTTTCACCTCTACTATCAGCCCAAAGTCGACATCGAGAGCTACAAGATCGTCGGGCTGGAAGCCTTGCTTCGCTGGCAACACCCCGACAGGGGCTGGATGGCGCCGCGACAATTTATCCCCATCGCCGAGGAAACCGGTCTCATCGTTCCGCTTGGCACATGGGTCGTGCAGGAAACCTGCAGACAACTCAAGGAATGGCAGCGAAAGGGTCTTGGCCAGATCAGTGTCGCCGTCAATGTCTCGAGCCGGCAGTTCTGTCACGGCGACCTCCTGAGCTCGGTCCTGCGTATCGTCAGAGAAAACGACATTCCGGCGCAGTCCCTCGAACTCGAGATCACCGAGACCCTGCTCATGACAAACGTCGAAGAAACCACCGCCGCGTTGCACGCCTTCAAGAAAGCAGGAATCCGCATATCCGTCGATGACTTCGGCACCGGCTATTCCTCGCTGAGTTATCTCAAGCAATTTCCACTCGACGCGCTCAAGATCGATCAATCATTCGTCCAGGATTTGCATAAGAACCGCGACGATGCAGCAATATGTGCCGCGATCATTGCCATGGCGAAGGAACTCGGCCTGAGTGTCATCGCGGAGGGCGTCGAACTCGAGGAACAGCTCGAATTTCTGCGTCAGCACGGCTGCGATCAGATTCAGGGCTTCATATTCAGTAAGCCCCTGCCGCCCAAGGAAGCGGAAGCCATGATGATGGCCCAAGCCGAAAACGATCAATATACTGACGCGTAACACGACTCACGTTGCCACCGGTTGAGCGGCGGCCCGGCGGTATCAGTCTGCGACTGGCACTCGCTATTCGCCGGTCAAATTCAACAAACTGGCATTACCGCCGACGGCGGCCGTATTGACGCTGAACGTTTTTTCCAGGACGAACCCGGACAAATAATACGGCCCGCCGGCCTTCGGGCCGGTGCCGGACAGACCGCGACCCCCGAACGGCTGCGTGCCGACAGCCGCGCCGATCATGTTGCGATTGACGTAGACATTGCCGGCCGGCACCTGTCGGCCGATCTCCCGGGCCCGTCGCTCGATGCGGCTCTGAATGCCAAACGTCAGCCCGTAGCCGGTCGCCTGCACAGCCGCCAGAACCGTCTCCAGGTCTTCGCGGCGGTATCGCACGACATGCAGAATTGGTCCGAAGTGTTCGTCTTTAAGTATTGAAAAATCGGGTATTTCTACGACTATCGGTGCCACAAAACTGGCCTCCTCGAGACCGTCGGGCAGACGGCCTTCGCAGATCAACCGACCCGCGGCGACGATCTTCGCGCGGTGCTCGAGCAACGCGTCCCGGGCCGCGAAATCGATGACCGGACCCACGTCAGTGTCGATCCGGGCCGGGTCGCCGAGCCGCAATTCGGCCACCTGGCCTGCCAGCAACTCGAGTACCCGGTCGGCGACTTCATCCTGCAACAGGAGCACGCGTAGCGCTGAACAGCGTTGACCGGCGCTGTTGAAAGCCGACTGAACGACGTCCCTGACGACCTGTTCGGCCAGCGCCGTGCTGTCGACCAGCATCGCATTCTGCCCGCCGGTTTCGGCGATCAATTTGACGAGAGGACCCTCACGGGCTGCCAACGTCTGGTTGATCAACCGCGCGGTTGCCGTCGAACCCGTGAACGCAACGCCAGCCAGTCCCGGACTCGCCATGATCCGCGTGCCGATCTCGGCGCCGTCACCCGGCAGGAAATGCAGCGCGTCGACCGGCACGCCGGCCTCGAAAAGCAATTCTATGACGCGGGCTGCGACGAGGCTGGTCTGCTCCGCCGGCTTCGCAATGACCGTGTTGCCCGTCACCAGTGCGGCCGCGATCTGGCCCGTAAAAATCGCGACGGGAAAATTCCACGGGCTGATACAGGCGAATACCCCGCGGCCGCTTAGCGAAAGTTCGTTGCGCTCTCCGGTCGGCCCGGGCAATTCGACGGACTCGCCCATCAGTCGTTCGGCCTCGGCCGCGTAGTAGCGCAGGAAATCGACGGCTTCGCGAACCTCGGAGACCGCATCGCGTATACACTTACCGGCCTCGGCCACGCAGAGCGCCATGAGTTCAGGCCGGTGCAACGCAAGCAGGTCGGCCGCCTTCCGCAGTATCGCAGCACGCTCGCCGACCGGTGTCGCATCCCATTGGCTGAACGCGTTTGCCGCAAGGTCCATCGCTTTATCGGCCTGGCTGGCCATCGCAAAGGTCACCATGCCAACGACGGTGCCATGGTCGAACGGACTGGTCGAGGGTCGGCCACGACCGGCGAACGTCCGGCCACCGATGACCGGACCCGCCGCATGCGTTTTCTTCAGCGCCGCGTCCATCGCGTCGCCGAGCCGCGCGAGCTCCGCGCCGTCCGACAGGTTCACGCCCAGTGAGTTCTGGCGTGCAGGTCCGAACAGATCGGTCGGTGCCGGAATTCGGGGGTTTGGTATCGGTGTGAGCGTGCCGAGCCGGTCAACCGGATCCTTAACGAGTTGGGCGACCGGAATATCCTCGTGCACGATACGATTGATGAACGATGTATTCGCACCGTTTTCGAGCAGACGACGCACGAGGTAGGGCAACAGATCGGCATGCGGGCCGACGGGAGCGTACACGCGGCAAGCCGTCCGTGCGCCTGGCGCGCCAATAATATGGTCGTAAAGCGCCTGCCCCATACCGTGCAGCCGCTGAAACTCGAACTCGTGGCCATCCGGTGCCATCTGCAGAATGTAAGCAACAGTGTGTGCATTATGGGTCGCGAACTGCGGCAGCAGGCGGCCGCGCGCACCGATCAGCGTATTCGCGCAGGCGAGATACGACACGTCGGTGTTCACTTTGCGCGTGAACACCGGGTAACTCGCAAAACCAAGTTCCTGGGCACGTTTGATTTCAGTGTCCCAATAGGCACCCTTAACCAGGCGAACCGGAATCCGGCGCCTGAGTCCGCGGCTCAGATCGGCAAGCCAGTTCACGATATCCAGTGCGCGCCGTTGGTAGGCCTGCACGACGACACCGAGACCCTCCCAGTCGCCGCCGGCGGGCTGCCGGTATACGGCCTCGAAAATCGCCAGTGTCAGTTCCGTCCGATTCGTTTCCTCGGCGTCAATCGTCAGGGGCACGTTCCGGCGACGCCCGACAACGACGAGATCAGCAAGTCGCGGCACAACCTCGCGCATAACCCGGTCGAACTGTTCGAATTCGAAACGCGGCGACAACGCCGACAGTTTCACCGAAATACTCGGGCGATTCAGTACTTCGCCGCGCGCGTCGCCGCCGGCCCCGACCACCTCGATGGCATCGCGATAGGCCTCCAGATGGCGCTCCGCGTCGGCAGCCGTCATGGCGGCCTCACCGAGCATGTCAAAGGAGAAGCGGTAGCCAGCATGGTCGGGTTCAGCCGCGCGTTGCAGCGCTTCGCGGATGTTGCGACCCATCACAAACTGGCCCGCCATAATGCGCATGGCCTGGATCAGGGCGGCGCGCACGACCGGCTCGCCGAGGCGCGCGGCCAGCAGACGCATAAATGCCGCCGGGTTCTCGAGGGCTGCAGCGTCGGATTGCACGAAGCGGCCCGTCAGCATCAGACCCCAAGTCGACGCGTTAACGAACAACGAATCGCTCGCGCCGAGATGCTGCTCCCAATCGCCCGCCGCAAGCCGATCGGCGATCAGCAGGTCTGCGGTCTCGGCATCCGGAATTCGTAGCAGTGCCTCGGCCAGACACATCAGGACGACGCCCTCGGCCGAGGACAGGTCATAGGCGCTCAGGAACGCATCGAGCCCGGATTTTTCGGCGCGATCGCGACGCACCACCTCGACGAGTTGGCCTGCGGCCGCTTCGATGCGTCTGCGGTCGCCGTCGCCACAACGCGCCCGTTCAATGATGTCCGCGATTACATCGGCTTCATCGGCGAGGTAACGGGCATTGATTCGCGAGCCGATCTCGGTAGAAAAGCTGCGCAGGCCCTCGAACATCTCCCCTGACCCTGAATGCGCCGCTATAAAAATCTACGGCAGTTCGCAAAAACAATGGTAATAAATACCTCGCGGATCATTGAGTTTCTGCAGGAAATCCAACTCGCGCTGCACGACGCCCATGACGCGAGCCAAGACGGTATTTTGCGTCTGCATGGGTTCGAGACCCAGCGAGCGCAAGACACGCTTCGCCGTCACGGCCAGTTCGAGCACCAGCCACTCACGCAGCGTCAATTCCTGCTCGATATACTTGATGCCGTACTCGCCTTCGACCAGGCCGGCGCGGCCCGCCGCAGACTCGATCGCATCATCAAGACCACCGAGCTGATCGACGAGGCCGAGCTCAAATGCGTCGCTGCCGATCCAGACCCGTCCGCGGGCCAGGAAATTCGCACGATCGAATGACATACTGCGCTGATCAGCGACCTTGCTGACGAATATGCGATAGGCGTCTTCGACCGTCATCTGCAACAGCTGCCTCGCGTCATCACCGAGTTCCCGGTCGATACGAAACTGGCCCGTAAGATCGGTCGTGCCGATGCCGTCAACATTGATTCCGAGACTGTCGAGGCCACGCTGGAAAGTCGGCACCAACGCCCCGACGCCAATCGAACCCGTGATCGTGCTCTCGCTGGCCCAGATTTCATCGGCAGGCATCGCGATGTAATAGCCACCCGAGGCAGCAACAGAACTCATCGATACCACTAACGGCTTGCCGAGCGCCTTTAAGTTCTGTAACTGCTCGAACACGACTTCAGACGCAAACATGCTGCCACCCGGACTGTCCACGCGCAAGACGAGCGCCTTTATCGATGGGTCGCGCGCCACTTTGTCGATGAGCGCCGCGAGGCTGTTGCCGCCGATCGTGCCGAGCGGGGCTTCCCCGTCCACGATTTCCCCCGCCGCGACCAACACGCCGACGTTCTCGGCCCGTTCCTCGGAGCCGGCCTCCGTACGCACATTCTTTAGATAGTCACGAAACCCGATACGGCGATAGTTCCCGCTTTCGGTATCACTCTCGCCGACGAGTTCGATGAGCTTATTCCGGAACGCCTGCCGGCCCGTAAGATGATCGACGAGCCCGGCGTTCAGCGCCGCTCGCGCGGTATCTCCGCCCGCGGCCTCGACATGCTCCAGAAACCCGTTGGCATAGTTGTCCAGACTGTCGGCATCGAGCCCGCGCGCCGTCGTCACGTCTCTCTGGTAGGCGCTCCACAAGGCGTCGAGCCAGCGCCGACTCGCTTCCTTGTCTTCGACCGACATGTCGTCACGCATAAAGGGTTCGACGAAGGACTTATATTCGCCGACGCGAAAAACGTTCAGATCGATCTTGAGTTTTTCGATGGCCCGTCTGAAGTAAGTGCGGTAATACTCGAAGCCATCGATATACAGCGTTCCAAGGGGATGCATGTAAATTTCGTCGGCCTGTGCAGCCAGGTAATACTGAGCCTGCGTGAACCCATCACCCACGGCAAGGACCGGCTTATTGGCTGCCTGCACTCGCCTGATACCTCGGGCGATCGCTTGCAGCTTCGCCAGACCACCACCCTCCAGGTCGTTCAGTTCGAGTACGACGGCCTTGATACGGTCGTCTTCGGCCGCAGCTTCGAGACTGTCGGTGATGTCGTTCAGGAGCGTCTGCCTGACACCGTTGCCTTCGATCTCCGCCAAGGCCCTCTCCAGCGGGTCGCCCTCGATCTGCTCGACGATGACACCGGCCGGCGATAGCACGAGCGCCGCCGAATCCGGCACCCGAACACCCGTTTTCGCCAGTGCCGCAATGATGAACACAAAAATAAATAATAAAAGCAGTAGCTGCAGTGTTTTCCTTACATTATCAAAAAATCTAAAAATAAATCTGAAGAATTTCATCACTAACCCTCGAAGCTGATTCGATAGATCACGCCTCTGTAATCGTCGCTGACTAACAGGGCGCCGTCGGGCGCGACCAACAGGTCGACGGGCCTGCCGAGCACCTGATCTTCGCGCAGGAACCCTTCCATGAATGGCTCGTAGCTGACCGACTCGTTGCCGTTGAGCCGCACGAGCGTCAGGCGATATCCCGTCTTACCGGCAGCCTTGCTGCGGTTCCACGAACCGTGCTCGGCGATAAATATCTGATGGCGGTATTCGGCCGGGAACATGTCGCCGGTATAGAACAGCATGCCAAGCGGCGCGACGTGAGGACCCAGCCCCTGCACCGGCGCGACCGAGTCCTCGCAACGCCCAAGATCGCCGAAGTCCGGATCGGGTATCGTGCCGGCATGACAAAACGGGTAACCGAAATGTTGGTCTGTTGCCGTCACGCGATTCAATTCACCCGGGGGCAGGTCATCGCCAAGCATGTCACGGCCATTATCCGTGAACCACAATTCACCGGTTTCGGGATGCCAGTCGAAGCCGACCGAGTTGCGTACACCGCGCGCATAGACCTCGCGTGCCCCGCCATCGGGTGTCATGCGCAGCAAGAGCGCGAGCTCGGGTTCGTTAACCATGTTGCCGGGCGCCCCAATCGAGACGTAGAGGCGGTCGTCCGGTCCAAATGCGATGTAGCGCCAGGAATGGAGCTTGCCTTTGTACGGCAACGCGCCATCGACAAGCTGCGGCTCGCCGGGCGTGTCGAGCCGATCTTCGATCCCGTCGTAGCGCAGTATTCGCTTCGGCTCCGCGACATAAAGCGCGCCTTGCCGGAACGCGATTCCGTTGGGGAAATTCATCTGTTCGGCGATGGTCACAACCTCGGGTCGGCCTGAGAACACGTCGCGAACCGCATAGACCTTGCCCGCCTGGCGCGTGCCGACGAACAGTGTGCCCTGCTCCCCAAGCGCCATGGACCGCGCATTGGCGACGCCCTCGACAAGCACCTCGACCGTAAACCCGTGCGGAAGCCGGAAATCGATGACATCCGATTCCGCGATCGCGGGCGGCATGGCCAGAAACGCCAGCCAGCTAAACCATCGAACAAATGTGCGAATCGCCATTGAACTCTCCTCTCGAACGCGACGCCTCAGCCGCGCAGCAATACAAGCGACAGCGCGGGCCAGAACGTGATCAACAGTACGGCGAGCAACAATATGATCAGGAACGGGAACGTCGCAAAATATACTCGCACAATTGACTGATCGAAACGATAGCTTGAAATAAACAGGTTGAGCCCGACCGGTGGGGTCAGGTATCCGAGCTGCATCGTGGCAAGGAACACGATGCCGAGGTGGACGGGGTGAATGCCAAACCCGTCGGCCACCGGAAGGATCAGGGGCACGACCAGCACCAGAGCCGAAAAGATATCGAGGATGGCGCCGAGGACGAGGAGAAACAGGAACAGCAACAGCAGAAAACTTGTCGGCCCCTCTACGAACTGATTGACGAAGCCGATGAGTTTCTCAGGCACCTCCGCATCGATCATGTAATTCGTCGACGCCAGAGAAACCCCCAAAATCATTAGAATACCTCCAACCAACACCATCGATTCGCGCATGATTTCGGGCAAACGTCTGATCGGTATATCGCGATGAACCAGCACTTCGACGACCACGACATACACGGCCGTGACGGCCGCGGCTTCCGACACGGCGAAATATCCGCTGTAGATGCCACCCAGCACGACGACCGGCAGCGGAATTTCCCAGATCGCATCCCTGAATGCCGCCACGAATTCGTTGATCGAAAACTCGCTGAGCGGCGTCCGGTTCGCGCGGTTGACCCACAGGGAATAAAAAGACAGCGCCAACATCATCAGAACTCCCGGCAGCACGCCGGCCAGGAACAGGTCATCGATGGAAACCTCGGCAATGACGCCGTAGAGAATCAGCGGCAGCGACGGTGCGAAAAGAAGTCCCAGACTTCCCGCCGACGTCACGAGACCAAGATTAAACTTCTCGTCGTAGCCGGCCTGCTTCAGCGCCGGATACAACAACGCGCCGAGTGCAATAATCGTCACGCCGGACGCGCCGGTGAAAGCCGTGAAGAACGCGCACGCCGCAATCGAGACAATGGCCAGCCCACCCGGCAACCAGCCGAGCACGGCCCCGGTCAACCGCACGAGTCGATCCGGCGCGCGGCTCTCGCTGAGTATGTAGCCCGCGAACGTAAACAGCGGAATCGCGAGGAGAATAGGCATCTCGGCGATACCGAATATTTCGATCGGCACGACCGCCAACGATATCCCGCTCTGCGCAAAACCGAACAAGGCGCTCGCCGCTATCACAATGAATAGCGGAGCTCCGAGGAGCGCGAGCAACACCAGGATCGCGGCGATCATCGCTTCCCCGTGCCATTTTTAATATCGCGCAACCGGCGAAGAAACCAAATGCTGTAGCGATACCCGATCAGCAAAAACGCAACCGGCAGAACGGCCTGAAACCACCAGGCCGGCAAACCGTTGAGCAGAGTATCCTGATATTCTCGCGACCCCGCGACGAACTCCCACGAATACCAGGCGAGGGTCAATGCGACCGCAGCCGTGAACGCGTGCACGAGGGCCGCGGCCCAGGCCTTGAGACGGTCGGGCAAGACCCGTGACAACACGTCGATACTGATGTGACGATCTTCGCGGCTCGCGACCACAGCGCCAAGCATCGCAACCCACAACACCATGAGCTGCAGCCCTTCATTCGCCCAAGGAATGCCGCCGCCGATGAAGATCCGCAGAAATATCTGTGTGCCGGCGAGCAGGATCATGCCGGACAGGATGGCGGCGAGCGCCGTATTTTCGATCAGCCGACCGGCCTGTGCGGCCTTCGCCAGGAAACCCGCCTTGGAGCCCGCGTCAGCCACTCGACATCACTTGCCCGGGATCACTCGAAAAGTATTGACTGACTAAGGGCCACTGGATATCGCCCGCTTTGCTACGGCGCCATTTCGAAATGTCTCCAGATGCGATTTCATTTGTTCCAGCAACTCCGGTGAAAATACGCCGTCTCTGGCCATTTTTTCGTTGGCGCGGTTCGCGGCGTCCTGGAGTTGCGGGATCAGACCGGAATCGGGTTCGACGAACTGCAGTCCATTGGCCGTCAAAGCGGCTTTGGCTTGCAGGTTGTCTTCCCGTTCCTGTCGATCGAATTGTCTGTATACGGCCGTGAGACGTTTGCGCACGATTTCCTGATCTGCCTCGCTCAGGCGACCGAACGCGCGTTTGTCGATCACCATGAGCGCCAGTGTATACGCGATCGGCAGGGTCGATACATATTTGACCTTGGTGTACCACTGCAAAATGACGGCGCCGACCAACGGCGTGGCGATATATTCGAGCAGACCCGTCTGCAGCCCTGTCAGAACATCAGTGATCGGCAACACGACGGGCGACAGGTCGAGCGCGACCATGGCCTCGTAACTGATCGTATCCCCTTCCGGAACCCAGACCTTCCTGCCGCGCAAATCCTCGATCGACCTGATCGGCCGGTTACCCATGAACTTGGCGAAACCGCCCCCGGCGAATCCGAACGACACGAAACCGGCTGCATCAAGACCATCGGTCAGAATCGGGTCCATCAGCCCGCGAACATAATCGACCTCCTCTTGGGACTGAAACATAAGCGGCAGACCATAAATCAGGATATCGTGATATCGATCGGACAGACCGTTGGCTGTGAAAACGCCACCCTGTAATTGACCGATGCGGATTTTGCGCAGGACTTTCTTGTCATTGCCCATGACGCCACCCGTATAAAATTTGATGGTCACGCGCCCATCCGTGGCTTCCTTGACGTCACTCGCGGCCTGTCGCATGGACTGCATCCATCCGGAGCCTTCGGGCATGAAAGTTGCAATTTTGAATTGCGTCGCGTGGGCCTCACCCGGCGAGAATGACGCCAACACGACCATCATTAATGCGCAGTGAAATCGCACCACGATTCTCCGAAAATAAGTTAAATCAAAAATAGTCGTCGGCCGATGCCAGCAATTCAAGCGCTTGCTGCCGCGCAAGACTGTTGGCCAACGTCAGCCCTGGTTGTTGGACCTCCGACGCCAGCACATCGTTCAGCAATCGATCGTGTAATTCGCGATCATAGACCAGACGGGCGTAACCCCGAGCATACTCAACTTTTACGCTCAAATCCTTGCCGCCGGTTAGACCCATTGCCGTTTCGAAATATCGACGTCCAAGTTCCGGTTGCCCGCCGAGGGCGGGCGGGCGAAGCGAATTTAAAATACCGAGATACATGTTGACCTGGCCCGCCGTGTCATCCACGCCGAGTTCGAGCAGATGTTTCAAGGCAGCTTCCACTTTGGGTAGGTCCGCCAACGCAATCATATCGTCGCCGTGCGTGCGTATATAGGCGAGCGATGCAATCGAGTAGCTGTAAAGCGCATCGGCGGCGCCAGGCCGCAAATCCAGAATGATGCGCTCGTATTCGTCGAATGACCGCTGGTCGAGCGCACAAGCAGCACGATCTTCGGCGCACAGGGCGCGTTCGCCCAGTTCGCGGGCCCGGGCAGTCAACGTCTTTGCCCGTTGCCGGTCACTGACGAACGCGACACCGTAAACCGCATATAGCTCAGCGGCAGCGCCAAGCAGGTCCGAATCGTCGGGTGACGACACGACCATGCTGTCGAGTAGCAGCAAGAGGGTCGGTACACCCTCGCGCACGAGTTCGGGATCCTCCTGGTCGAGGATTGCGGTCGAAAGGTTCTGGGCCAGTCCCGAGGTCGCGGAATTGACGACGGTTTCGCAGCCAGCGAGCGCCGCAGCGATGCCGACCGCCAGCGCGGCGACGCGGACGGATCTCAGAACGACACGAAAAACGGCCCGGACCTCGAAAGTCCCTGATTCAGCCGATTTTCTCTTTAATACGCGCCGATTTGCCACTGCGTTCGCGCAGGTAGTAAAGCTTGGCGCGGCGAACATCACCTCGACGCTTGAGCTTGATGCTCGCGATGCTCGGGCTATGTGTCTGAAAAACACGCTCTACCCCTTCGCCATGAGAAATTTTTCGGACCGTGAACGATGAATTCAGCCCGCGATTTCGCTTCGCTATGACCACGCCCTCGTATGCCTGTAACCGTTCGCGACTGCCTTCCTTGACGCGGACCTGAACGACAATCGTGTCACCGGGCGCAAAATCCGGGACATCTTTTTTCATTTGTTCAGCTTCAAACTGATCGATTATGTTGCTCATCGTAATTTACCCATTGTGAGTCTAATGTCGGACCGGACCGCCCTCGCCCGTCCGAGACTCATGTTCTGCCAAAAATTCCTGCAGCAACTGCTGCTCTTCGTCCGTCAGTGTCCGCATTCCCAGTAATTCCGGCCGCCGAAGATACGTTCTACCCAACGCCTGCTTCAATCGCCAACGGCGAATTTCCTCGTGGTTACCGGCCATCAGCACACTGGGTACGACCATGTCATCGACGGCCTCCGGGCGTGTGTATTGCGGAAAATCCAGCAGGTTGTCCGTAAACGAATCCTGTTCCGCCGACGCATCGTCGCCGAGCACGCCCGATTGAAGTCTCACGACCGCATCGATGATAGCCAGCGCCGCGATCTCGCCACCGCTCAATACGAAATCGCCAAGCGAAATTTCGTCGTCACACTCGGACTCCATCAGGCGCTCATCGAATCCCTCGTAACGCCCTGCCACGAGCGCCATGCCGGGATGACCAGCCAGACTCCTCGCAACGGCCTGATCGAATCGCCGGCCCTGTGGCGAAAGAAAAATCACCGGACTGCCCGCCGGTAAACTCGCCCTGACGTGCCTTATCGCCGCCCGGCAGGGTTCGACCTTGAGTACCATCCCCGGGCCACCGCCATACGGCCGGTCATCGACCGTCCGGTGCGGATCATCCGTGAAATCCCTCGGATCCGAGGTCCCGAAATCAATGAGGCCGCGCCGGATGGCCCGGCCACAAATGCCGAAACTGGTCGCAGTCGAGACCATCTCGGGAAACAATGTGACGACACGAATAATCATTGGCATTAATAATCTGGATCCCAATCTACAGTAATGTGCCGCGACGCCTGGTCCACCTTTTTTACGACCGGCCCGATCAGGAACGGCACGAGGCTGCGTCGATCGCCCACGACGACTAACACATCGTTGGCCCCGGTCTCGAGCAGACTGTCCACGACACCGAGTTCTCTGCCGTCGATCGTTACGACCTTAAGGCCGACCAGATCGGCCCAGTAATACTCTCCTTCCTCAGCGTTGGCGAAATGCTGGCGGTCAACCCGAATTTCAGCGCCGACCCATTCCGCCGCCGCGTCACGGTCTTCGACCCCGTCGAACCGGGCGACCAGACCCCTACCGTGAATCCGGCCTTCCCTAACGTCGAACGTGCTGGCCGACTCATCGCCCCCATGGTCGCCCGATGGGCCGTTCCGACCCGTCCGGGTCAAAATCCACGGCCGGTAGGCAAGAATATTTTCCGGGGGCGACGTAAAAGAATGCACTTTAACCCAACCCTTAAGGCCGTATATCCCGGAGATCGCTCCAACGACGACGCGCCGCTCATCCAAATTTGAACCGCCTCCCGGTTGCCGCGCGATCTAACGCATATCGCGTTGAACGCTATTCGCCAGCCGCTTTCGAATCCTCGCCATTGTCGTCACTGCTATCGGCTTCGACTTTTGTGTCGCTCTCGGCACTCTCCGCCGCAACATCCGGGGCTTCGGCTTCCGGCTCCACGCTCACCTTAGCCTCCACTTTTTTCTCTTCGTCCCGCTTGTCTTCTATCTTTGGCGGTTTCGCTTTTGGCTTCGTGACCACGTCGGCAACGGCCTTGCCGTCCGGATGTGCTTTCAACAGCGACGCAACGCGCTCGGAAGGCCTCGCGCCGTGGCCGATCCAGTATTCGATGCGACCGACATCGACGCGCAATTTCTCCTCGCCACCGCGAGCAACGGGATTAAAAAATCCCAAGCGCTCGATATAGCGTCCGTCGCGGCGGTTGCGCTGATCCGTGACCACGATGTGGTAGAAGGGTCGCTTTTTCGCGCCGCCACGGGATAAACGGATGCTGACCATGTTCGATTCTTACCTCCAAAAAAATATGCCGGAGGATGGAACGGGCCCATCCGAAGCGGCGTAATCGGCTAATTCTACTGGAATTCACCAGAATGTGAACCCCGGCCGTTTCGCCCAACCCGGCGACGCCAGCCAGAATAATCCACGAGCGTGGACTAGAGGCCAGGCAAGCCCTTGATCATGCGCTTCATGCCGCCCTTGGAGAAGCGTTTCATGAGCTTTTGCATCTGAGCATGCTGTTTCAGGAGCCGGTTGACGTCCTGGACGGCCTGTCCGGACCCGGCCGCGATACGCCGTTTACGCGAGCCATTGATCGTCTTGGCAAACCTGCGCTCCCGTGGCGTCATCGAGTTGATGATCGCGATCTGCCGGCTGATCATCCGGTTGTCGATCTGCCCGGCGAGTTTGCCGGCGGCGCCCGGCAGTGGCAATTTGTCGAGCAGGCTTTGCATGCCGCCCATACTGGCCATCTGTTCGAGTTGATCGCGCATGTCCGCCAAATCGAAGCCCCCGCCCTTGCGAATCTTGCGGGCCATGCGATCAGCTTTCTGGCGGTCGACCTTTTGCTCGACCTCCTCGACGAGACTCAGTACGTCGCCCATGCCAAGGATGCGGGAAGCCATCCGGTCCGGGTGGAACGGCTCGAGGCCGGTCATCTCTTCGCCAATACCGAGGAACTTAATGGGCTTACCCGTCACGGACTGCGCCGACAGCGCCGCGCCGCCGCGCGCATCGCCGTCCGCCTTGGTCAGGATGATACCGGTCAGCGCGACGGCGCCCCCGAACGCGTGGGCCACATTCACGGCATCCTGCCCCGCCATGGCATCGACGACAAACAGCGTTTCATGCGGCATTACGACATCGACCAGGTCGCGAAGCTCTGCGAGCAGCACTTCGTCCAGCCGGGTACGGCCCGCCGTGTCGAGAATCAGGACGTCGGCTTGCGTTTGACGGGCTTCGTTGACGGCCGCCACCGCGATGTCAGGAACGCTCGCGCTTGCATCGGTCGAAAAAAAACCGGCGCCCACTTGCTGCGCCAGTTGTTGCAATTGCAGTATTGCAGCCGGCCTGCGCGTGTCCAGACTCGCGAGTAACACTTTGCGCCCGTGCCGGCTCTGCAGATGCAGTGCGAGTTTCCCGGCCGTCGTCGTCTTACCCACGCCCTGCAAGCCCGCCAGCAGGATAATGACGGGTGGTTGATGTCGCAGGTCCAGGCCCGCAGCGCCCTGGCCAAGCGTCGTGGTCAGTTCATCGTGCAGGATCTTGATAAAAGCCTGCCCGGGGCTCAGGCTTCGGGATGTTTCGAGGCCTACGGCCCGGGCGCGGACCTGATCGACGAATTCGCGCACGACCGGCAGCGCCACGTCGGCCTCGATTAACGCCCGACGGACGTCACGAACCGCGTCGGCAACGTTTTCTTCGGTCAGACGGCCTTTGCCGCGGACACGATCCGCCACCGCCTGAAGCCTCGCGCTCAGGTTCTCGAACACATCGACCCTCGATGATTTTCAATTCCGGCCCGGGGCCGGGCCGGCTGAAAAGTTATTTTAACCGCTTTCCCCGCCGTTTTTTACGTCGGACCGTTGAGAAATGGTCCCTTGACAGACTGCCGTCACCTTCGACACCATGGGCCTTATCTGAGGCCATGGAGGAGACTCACTCGAAGTGAGTGATGACGTTCCCCTAGGGGTCCTGATCGGACTCCTGATTTTTCTGTTGCTCTGCTCAGCATTTTTCTCGGGCACTGAAACCGCCCTGATGTCTCTGAACCGATACCGGCTGCGGCATAAGGCCAAGTCGGGTCATCGAGGCGCCCAACTCGCGGCGCAGCTGCTCGCCCGCCCCGACCGTCTCCTCGGACTCATCCTGCTCGGCAATAACCTCGTCAATATCATGGCCGCGCAACTCGTCGGGTTCATCGCATTCCAGTTCGGCGGCACGCTCTGGTTCGCCGCCAGCGGCTTCGTACTCACGATTATCATTCTCATATTTGCCGAGGTGGCGCCCAAGACGCTGGCCGCGCTGCATCCGGAACGCATCGCGCTGCCGGCGGCCTATCTGTATTACCCGCTGATGAAGGTAGTCTGGCCGCTCGTCTGGCTGATTAATATGTTCGCCAACGGCCTGCTCAGGCTGGTCGGCGTCAACCCCGATCACGCGGACGGCGATCATCTGACCATCGACGAATTGCGGACTCTCCTGGCCGAGGCGGGCGCGCTTCTCCCGAAACGCCGTCACCAAATGCTGATGGGCATTCTCGAACTGCAGGACATCACGGTCGACGATATCATCATCCCGCAGAACGAGGTTTTCGGCATCGATCTGACGGATGACTGGGACGACATTCTGAAAACTATCCGCCAAAGCGGTTTCACCAGATTGCCGGTATTCAGGGACAGCATCGACAACGTCGTCGGCATTTTGCACGTGAAACGCCTGATTCAGAGCGTAGGACTCGAGAAACTCGACAAATCCGCGCTCGTCGAACTCCTCGACGACCCGTACTTCGTACCGGAAGGCACGCCGCTCAACAAGCAGATCGTGCAATTTCAACGCACGCGGCAACGCACAGCGTTTATCGTCGACGAATATGGCGATATTCAGGGCATCGTCACTCTCGAAGACATCCTCGAGGAGATCGTGGGCGAATTCACGAGCGACCCGGTGCCCGCGCACACCGACGTGCACGAGGACGATAAGGCCGGTTATGTCGTCAAGGCCAGCGCGAACATCAGGGCCCTGAACCGGATGATGAACTGGCACCTGCCAACCGACGGCCCCAAAACCCTCAATGGGCTCATTCTGGAGCAACTTGAAACGATCCCTGAAACCGGCACGGACCTCATGCTCAACGACTATCCCGTCGAGATTCTCCAGACGAGTTACAACGTGGTCAAGACCGTCCGCATTGGCGTGCCGGTTGCGCCAGATCAGGCCGTCGCCAGTTAACCCAAAGAGCCGCGCAGGAAATAGGGTCAGGGGCGTTCGCTGAGCGTCGTAGACTTCCGGCTATACAGGGATGTCTCGCCGGCATTAAAGCGAAACGAACAGCCCCTGACCCTTTCCCTAAAGAATGCTACTTGGCTGTACTCAGTTCGCGTACGGCTGCAAGTGCCTGCTGGAGTGAATCCACGCCGACCATTGTCAAGCCTTCGATGGCGCGTTTAGGAATATTCGCAGCCGGTGCGATGGCGTGGGTGAACCCGAGTTTGGCGGCTTCGCGTAACCGTTCCTCGCCGTACGGCACTGGCCGGATTTCGCCGGTGAGGCCAACTTCGCCAAACACGACCACACTGCGCGGGACTGTGAACTCAATCAGGCTCGAGACCGTCGCCGTCAGTGCGGCGAGGTCGGCCGAAGTTTCCGCGATTTTCACGCCACCCACGACATTGAGGAACACATCGTTATCGTGCACGCCGATGTGGCCGTGCCGATGCAGGGCGGCGAGCAAAAGAACGAGCCGGTTCTGGTCCAGGCCGATCGCGACGCGTCGCGGCGGTCCACCGCCGGAACGGTCGGTCAACGCCTGAACCTCCACCAACAGCGGTCGGCTGCCCTGGTAAATGACGGTCACAACGCTACCCGGCAGCGACTCATCCCGTGGCGAGAGAAATATGGCGGAGGGGTTCTTTACCTCACGCATGCCCGTTTCCGTCATAACGAAAATACCGAGTTCGTTGGCGGCGCCAAACCGGTTTTTGACTGTCCTTAGGATACGGTAGCGACTGCCTGCCTCATTCTCGAAATACAGGACGGTATCGACCATGTGCTCCAGGATACGCGGCCCCGCGATTTGTCCTTCTTTGGTCACGTGACCGATAAGCATGACGGCGATATCCGTTTTCTTGGCCAGCCTCACGAGCCGGGCCGTGCACGCCCGCAATTGATTGACCGACCCGGGCGCGGATGGCAGTTCTTCAGTGTAAATCGTCTGCACCGAATCGATAATTAGACAGGCCGGTTTTTCCTTCTCGACCAGTGCAATAATTTCTTCGATCAGAACGGCTGCGACCACGATGGTGTTGTCCGAATTGATGCCGAGACGTTTTGCCCGCAGTGCAATCTGTTGCAATGACTCTTCACCGCTGACGTATAAAATAGATTTACCGTCCGGGTAACCGATACAGGATTGCAGCAACAGTGTCGACTTGCCGATACCGGGATCACCACCAATCAAAGTGACCGATCCGGGCACGAGTCCGCCGCCAAGCACGCGGTCGAGTTCGCCGATGCCGGTCGAGCGGCGGTGGATTTCTTCACGGCCTATCTGCGAGAGTTTTTGCGCGTCAGTTTCCCCGCTCCAAACGCGCCGACCCTTCTCCGATGCCATCAAAACTTTCGCTTCGAGTGAATTCCATGCGCCACAAGTCGGGCACTGGCCCTGCCATTTGACCGACGCTGATCCGCAAGCCCCACATATGTAAGATCTTTGAGATTTAGTCAAAATGTGATGCGCCTCACATGACGGTGCGTCAAAGGCCGTCGAAACGACCGAAAACCAGAGTAAAACGAAACCCAGTTCTCAACTTGGCTGACCCAATAAAGCTAATATCACGCCATGCTCTTATCGGAATCTGGCATAGAAAATCGGCACGGATTGGCCGTGCCCGGCGCACTACTCCTTGTTCTGGTGACCGTCCTGACACTCGCCGGAGAGCAATTATCCGTTCTCGAATCATCTTATTACGACTTCCTGCAAGGCCTGCAATCCAGGCCCGGGAGCGACCGGATTCTCGTCATCGACACGGCGTCCGATACCGAACACGGTGACCTTTGGGACACCACCTTCCTGCCGTCACTCATCAACACGATCAATGCAGCCGGCGCGGCCCTGATTGTGCCTGTAGACGCACCGCCCGCCAATACCCCGGCGTTGGATATTGACCAGCTTACGGCGCTTGCCGCACTCGAGGACCGCGCACGTCAAACCGGCGCCAGCTCGGCGGAAAACGATATCGTCTCGCTGGACGATCACCTGGCCAAATTACGCGAGCAATTTAAGCATCAGGCGGAAATCGCGTCGATTGTCAAAGCCGCGGGTAATATCGTGTTGCCGATTTCGGACAACCGCTCGAAATGGAGTCGCGAAGGAAATACCGACGTATGCCAACGGCATGCCTTGCCAGCCGCGTCCGCTACGCTCCTGCGGTCAACGGCGCAGATCAAAGAGACTTTGGGCATCCTTACGCTGCCGGACCTGCTCTGCGATAGTGCGGCCCGGGCCGGATATGGCGAATACTGGCCTGATAGCGACGGCATCGTTCGTCGCACCCACCTACTCGTGAAGTCCGGTACGCGGATCTTTCCGGCCCTTTCGCTGGCCGTCGCACAGGCAACCGGCGACGGCGACAAGTTCGACAGCGGCCTGATCGTCGACAAATCCTTCAACATCCGGATCAACGATCAAAGATTCAGCACGGGTCCGGAATTCTCGAACCTGATACGGTTTTATCGTGCAGACGACAATGCACAGGTATTCCCCACGATAAGCGCAAGGGAATTGCTCAACGGTGAAGCGCCCACCGAACTGCTCAAGGACAGAATTGTGCTGATCGGTGACATGCAGTCCGAGAGTTCGGCCGAATACCGCATATCTTTCGGCAAGAACGTAACGGCAACGCTCCTGCTGGCGACCGCCCTGTCGAACCTGCTGCAGATGGATTTTCTGCTGCGCCCGCGTTGGCTGGGATCTGCCGAGATCGCGATATTGCTCGTACTCGGCATCGCGATTCTACTGTCGGTTCCGTCCATGAATAACAATCGTGCGGTGGGGATCATCGGCCTCCTTGTCGTTATGCTCCTTGCCACGGAAGCCTACCTGCTGCTCGCACACGGCGTCTGGATCCAACTCGTCACTGCGACGCTGTTCGTCGTGCTCGGCATCGCCTCAGTCCAGAGCATGAGTAAGTTCCGTCGTAAAACATCGCCCGCCAGTACCGCGGCGCCGGCCCGGACACCTGTCGCCCCTCTTGATAGTGAGGATCAGCTGGATTTGGCGTTCTCGGTCCTGCGTCAGCAGCCGCCGACCGAAACCACCAAGAAACGACTCTATGCGATTGCTGTCACTCACGGCAAACTCAGGGAATATGCGAAGGCTGAACGCGTATTGATCTACCTTGCCGCGATCGATCCGCACTACCGGGACGTCGAAGAGAAGCTGAAAAAACTTTCGGGCGCCCGTAAGAATCCCGCCGGATCGAGTAAAGAGGCAGCCGATAAAGCGACCCCGGAAAAGTCTGATAAATCGAGCCATACGAAAAAAACATTGGGCCGCTATCAGCTGGACAGCGTGCTCGGTCGCGGCGCAATGGCGACCGTTTATCTCGGCACGGATCCGAGCATCAATCGGCGGGTCGCGATAAAAACGATCGCTCTGGCCGAAGAATTCAGTGACGCCGACCTCGACGCCGCGAAAACGCAGTTCAAGCGCGAAGCCGAGTCAGCCGGCCGCCTCAACCATCCAAATATCATCGCGATCTACGACACCGGCGAGGACGGCAACGTGGCCTATCTGGCCATGGAATACTTCGATGCCAAGCCGCTTAATTACTATGCCCAGTCGGCTAACCTGCTCCCACCAAAATGGGTTCTCGAACTCTGTGCCCGCGCAGCGGACGCCTTGCATTACGCGCATGGTCAGGGCGTCGTGCACCGCGACATCAAACCCGCCAATTTGCTATACGATGCGGCCAGCGATATGTTGAAAATCACGGACTTCGGCATCGCGAGATTGACTGACACGAGCCGCACCAAGACCGGGATCATCCTCGGCACGCCGTCCTATATGTCGCCTGAACAGCTCAGCGCGAGCGCCATAACGGGCAAGTCAGACTTGTATTCACTCGGCATCACGATGTATCAGCTACTGACCGGCACAACGCCATTCCGCTCGGATTCGATTCCGAAGCTGATGGACAAGATCCTCAATGAGAAGCACAAGCCCGTGAGCGGCTTTCGCGATGATGTCCCGCTGTGTGTCGATGTCGTACTGGATCAGGCACTGGCGAAAAATGCGGACGACCGTTTTCCGAACGGCCGGGCGATGGCGCTGGCGTTACGTGACTGTTGCAGTAGCTTCGAAGGTCGATAGCCCGATTATGAGCCTGCAAAACAAACTGACCAGCGTCGAGCTGTCCGATGTCGGCATGGTTCGGGATCACAACGAGGACGCCATCGGCACAAACCGCGAAACCGGCCTCATGGTGTTGGCTGACGGCATGGGCGGCTACAACGCGGGTGAAGTGGCCAGCGGCATTGCGGTCAAGACCGTGCTCGAACTCGTCACCGAGGGCTGCGCGCGGGAACAGCGTGATTCCGTCGAGCCCGAGACCGGCATGATGCGACAAACTATTATGCTGCGTGACGCTATTGCCCGCGCCAACAAGGTTATACATCAGACGGCCAAAAGCCAGCCGCAATGCCAGGGCATGGGCACGACGATCGTCGCCGTGCTGTTCTTCGACAACCGCATCTCTATCGCCCACGTCGGCGACGCGCGCCTGTACCGCCTCCGGCACAACCGCCTCGAGCAACTGACGATGGACCACTCCCTGCTGCAGGAACTCGTCGACCGGGGGTTCTACTCCCAGGAGGAGGCCCAGCGGTCGACCAACCGTAATTACGTCACCCGCGCGCTCGGCGTCGAGGCCGTGGTGCAGGTCGAAATCCAGGAAAGCGAAGCCCAACCCGGAGATGTTTACCTGCTGTGCTCGGACGGGCTCCCGGACATGGTCGAAGATGAAGACATTCACTTAACCATCAGCACTTTTAATGCTAATCTTCAAACCGTCGGTGAGCAACTGATCCAGCTCAGCAACGAACAAGGCGGGAAAGACAACATATCTGTGATTTTGACCCAGGTGCGTGAACCGTTCCCGGCCCACACCGGTTTTTTGTCGAGGATCAAGAAGATATTTCAGTAAACGCGGGTGCATATTGTCATGGCACGATTAATACTCAGTATGGATGGCGGCGTGATGGCCGAATACAACATGACAAAGGAGCGATATACCATTGGTCGACTTCCCGATAATGATGTTCGTATCGATAACCCGACGGTCAGTGGCTATCATTCTCTTATCATCAACATCCTCAACGATTCCTTTCTCGAGGACCTGAATAGCACCAACGGCACCTACGTCAACGGCAAGCTCATCAAGAAGCACGCGCTTCAGCATGGCGATGTCGTGACCGTCGGCAAACATCAGCTTCGCTATGTCGACCCCACGGCCGAAGAAGCAGAACAGGACGACGAGTTTGCGCGCACCATGGTGATCAGCGGCGCGAACGAATTCAAACTGGAGCCCGCACCGGAACCGAAGGCCTCGAACGGGGGCGGGCAAGCGCCCGCAGCGAGTGTAGCCAGCACCAAGACCTCACAAGATCTCAAGACGGATGCGGGCCACAAGAAGCCCATTTCCGTGGCCAAGGTTCAGGTCCTGAACGGCCAGTTCGCCGGTCGTGAGGTGCCCCTGAGCAAGGCCGTAACGACACTGGGCCGTCCCGGCGCGCAGGTCATCGCGATCACGCGCCGTTTGGACGGGTATCACATCGTGCAGGTCGAAAATTCGTCGGATCACGAACCGCCGAAAGTCAACGGCGAGACTTTTGGCCCCAAGGCCACTCGACTCAATGACAACGATGTCATCGAGATCATCGGCATCAAGATGGGTTTCTTCCAGGACTAAGGCCAGGTACGCCAGCGCCCTGACCTATTCGCAGATCCGCTGAACCCGTTCGCTGACGCCGGACACGAGATCGTATGCGATCGTCTCCGCCCAACCGGCAAGTTCCGTAACCTCCGGCTCGGCACCCCAGAGTACGGCGCGATCGCCGATTTTCGCGTTGGCGGCGTCGGTCAGATCCACGCTGATCAGATCCATTGAAATTCGACCGACGACAGGCACGGCTGCACCGTTCACGATCACGACCGCCTCGCGCGGCAAACGCCACGGATAGCCGTCGCCGTAACCGGCCCCGATGACGCCGATCACGCTGTCGCGTGAGGCCTGCCACGCACCGCCGTAGCCAACCCGGCTGCCGGTCGGCAAGTGACGCAGGGCGATCAACTCGCTTTCGAACGACATTGCGGGCATGAGCCCGAGCTCGGCGGCGCTGCGGGTTGCGAACGGCGTGATGCCGTAAAGCATGAGACCGGGCCGAACCCAATTCGCACCCGAATACCTGAGTCGTGCGCCCGCACTGAGCGTTTCAGGCCACGCGAGGACGGCGGCCGAATTGGCGATGCTGACGTCGCCGTCCCAATCACCGATCGCATCGGCGAAACGGGCCAGTTGCTCAGTCGTTGCCGGATTTTCGAGTTCGTCGGCACAGGCCAGGTGGGTCATGAGTCGCAGTTCGTTCCCCACCGACGGACACGCGCGGAGCCTGGCAACGGCGTCTTGAGCTTCTGCCGGTCCGATGCCGAGCCGCCCCATGCCGCTGTCGATTTCCAGCCAGATCGAAACAGGCTGCCCGCCGGCATCGGCCTCGACCCGCTCGATCTGCACCTCATTGTGCACGACGAGGTCCAGATCGTGCTCGCGCGCGAGATCGAGCGCCGGCGCATGCGCCCATCCACTCAGCACCACGACAGGTTTCGTCGTGCCGGCCCGGCGCAGACGAATGCCCTCGTCCACTCGCGCGACGGCAAATGCATCGGCGCCATCGAGTACACGCGCGACGTCCTCCAGGCCGTGCCCATACGCGTTGGCCTTAATGACGGCCATAATGCGGCAGCCGGGGGCAGATTCGCAGACTCGTTCGAGATTATTCAGGAGCGCCGCCGCGTTAATTCTGGCGACGGCGGTCGAACTCACTAAAATACCTCGGATTCAGGCGTGAAGTTTTCGAATTTCGTGAATTGGCCGAGAAACGTCAACGGAAACTCCCCGATCGGGCCATTGCGTTGTTTGGCGATATGGATATCGGCGATACCCTTGCGAGGCGTTTCGTGGTCATAAACTTCCTCGCGATAGATAAACACGATCAGATCTGCGTCCTGCTCGATCGCACCGGATTCACGTAAATCCGACATCACGGGCTTCTTGTCTTGTCGTTGCTCCACGCTGCGATTGAGCTGGGAAAGCGCGATGATCGGAATACTCAGTTCGCGCGCCAGCGCTTTAAGCGACCGCGATATTTCGGAGATCTCGGTCGCTCGGTTCTCCGTCGTTCCGGATACTTGCATCAATTGCAGATAATCGACGACGATGAGCTTCAGTCCATGTTCCCGGTCCAGTCGGCGCGCTCGCGCGCGAATTTCAGTCGGCGTCATGGCCGGCGTATCGTCGATGAAAATTGGCGCATCGGACATCATCTGAATGGCGCCATTGATTCGGGGCCAGTCCTCGTCGGCAAAGCGGCCATTGCGCAAATGGGACTGGTTGACACGCCCGAGCGATGAAATCATGCGAAACGCGAGCTGCTCGATCGACATTTCCATGCTGAAAATTGCCACGGCGTGTTTCGTCTCGACATTCAGTGCCGCGTTTTCGGCGATATTCAAAGCGAGCGAGGTCTTGCCCATCGATGGCCGGCCCGCGATGATGATCAGGTCCCCGTCCTGCAACCCAGCCGTGTACTCATCGAACTTGTGGAAACCGGTCGACAAACCTGTCACGGCGTCCTGTTTCTCATGCAGCGAGTCGATCCGGTCGATCGTGTCGCCGAGGACATCGCGCAGCCGCACGAACCCCGAGCCGCGCCGCTTTCCGCGGTCGGCAATCTCGAAAACTCGACGTTCCGCGTCATCGACGAGCTCGTGAATCGGCCGACCGCGCGTGTGATAAGCACTGGCCGCAATCTCATTGCCGGTCAGGATCAGCTCGCGCAGCTGGGCCCGGTCGCGAACGATCGTGGCATAATCGGCAACATTGGCCGCGCTCGGCGTGTCCTTGACGAGACTGCCGAGATATCCAAGGCCGCCGGCATCCGCCAGTTCGTTGCGGCTCGCGAGATGTTCCGACAGCGTGACGGCGTCGCACGGCTGGTTGCGTTCCGACAATTCCCGGATGGCGGCGAATATGTGCCGGTGATCGGAACGATAAAAATCGCTCTCGCCAACCCGGTCGGCCACGCGATCCCAAGCATTCGTATCAAGCATCAGGCCGCCAAGCAACGCCTGCTCCGCCTGAATCGAATTCGGTGGAACGTTCAGACGATCGGTCTCGTCAGGAACTTGATCTCGATTCGGGGCCGCACTTGCCATGATTTCAAATAGTCTCAGCCCTATATTCAGTCGCCGGTGTCTTCCTCGACGGCGTCTTGCCCCGAAGACTCGGCCGCTGCGTCCGGATTCAGCAGTGCCTCGACTTCGGCCTCGGGCACCAGGTCACCGTCCGGTACCACCTCAATACGCACGGCGACGTTGACGTCGCTGTGCAGATGCATCTCGATTTCGAACTCCCCGAGTGCGCGAATCGGACCATCCGGCAGGCGCATCTCGCTGCGTTCGACCGGTACGCCGGCGGCCAAACAAGCCTCGGCGATGTCGATCGTGCCAATTGAACCAAACAGTTTGCCCTCGGTCCCGGCCTTGGCCTGAAGCTTCAGATTCAGGGCCTGCAGTTCGGCGCCTCGCGCCTGGGCTGCCGCGAGTTCATCGGCCTGCTTGCGCTCCAGCTCGGCCCGCCGCTCCTCTATAACAGCAATATTCTCAGCCGTCGCCAGGGTCGCTTTACCCTTAGGTAACAAAAAGTTGCGGCCGTAACCCGATCGCACCTTGACGCGATCCCCAATATCCCCGAGGTTATCGACCTTCTCTAACAGAATGACTTCCATTGTTGTCGTTCTCCATTCGTAACTAAATAATAAACCATATCCTTAACGAGCGTTCGTCGTTTTGCGACGGAGGCCGTACCAATTGTCGATGAAACCGACGGCGGCAAGCACGAACAGCACTGCAACAGCCAGCTGAACGCCCATTACGAACGGCAGGTAAACCACAAGTAAAAAAGTCCAGGGCCAGCCGCGGTTGGCGACCTGCCAATGCGCCACCGCAAAGCCTTGAAACACGAAGCCAACGCTGAGCACGAGCAGCAGGTTCGCGGCCAGCGGACCCAGATTGAATATCGTGGCGATGCCGGACAGGGCCGCCAGCCCGCCGATCACGTAACCGAGGCGGATCTGCAGAAACATGTCCTTGAAAGTCATCCGCCCCGCTCCGCTGGCCCACCAACTGCCGAGCAACAGCGCAGCGATCGAACTCGCAATCGCGCTGGCGGCCGCCATACCGCTCATGGCGGGTGCGAGCGAATACAAAGCTTCCGGCTCAGCTAACTCCACCCCGAAATCGGCCAACTGATCGGTCAGTTCGATCAGAAAGTCCTGCCAGAACGCCGTCGTATCCGCTACGACCAGCGCGAATATCAATAAGCCCACGATAGCGAACACAACAATCGCTTGCAGCGGCAGGGTCAGCGAAGCGTAGGTACCGGTCAGCGCACCGAGGGCCAACGCAATGAACCACGTCGAGGTGGCACTGGCGGCCACCTGCGCGGCGCCCGCCCCCATGAGGACCATCAGAACCAACAGGATGCCCAGGGCGATCAGGCAATCTGCTGCGGCCTCGCGCCAGCCCTTGAGCTGGGCGACACAGACCACGATGGCTGCGCTGAAGATGCCCATAAGCCCGAGCGGTAGCAGTGCGACGATCAGCGCAACGCGCGAGACGCGCCGCTCTGCCAGCCAGATGCCGAAACGATTTTGCCTGCGCATGTCGCTTGGCCCGGCCCCGCAAGGATCCGGGCCACCGGATTTATTGCTTATCGGTATAGGGCAACAGCGCCAGGTAGCGCGCCCGCTTGATCGCCGTCGCGAGTTGACGCTGATAGCGTGTCTTGGTGCCGGTGATACGGCTCGGTACGATCTTGCCGGTCTCGGTAACGTAATTGCGCAACGTGTCGAGATCCTTGTAATCGATCTCCTTTACGCCTTCTGCCGTGAATCGGCAGTACTTGCGTCTTCGAAAATATCTGCTCATAACTCTAATATGATCCGTAAATTATGCCTGCGCACTGACCTGCGATTCGCCGGTGTCGTTCGCATCGACGTCCCGTGATTCCTTTTTACCCGTGTCGTCACCTTCGGGCTCGTCTGTGGTGTCTGATGATTTGGAGTCGCCCGCGGCAGAATCACCCTTCTTATCATCCCGGGAATCCTCTGCTTTAGAACCGTCTAACTTGGCCAGTAGTGAGGGCTCCGAAATCGCTTCGTCGCGCCGGATCACGAGATGCCGCAGGACGGCGTCGCTGAACCGGAATGCGCCCTGGATTTCATCGAGCACCTTGCTGTCGCACTCGATATTCATGAGCACGTAATGAGCTTTGTGCAGCTTGGCAATCGAATGGGTGAGTTGACGGCGACCCCAGTCCTCGAGCCGATGGACCTGGCCCCCTCCCGCCGCGATCATGCTGCGATAACGCTCGATCATGGCAGGAACCTGCTCGCTCTGGTCCGGATGGACCATGAATACTATTTCGTAATGTCGCATTGTTGCTCCCTGTGGCAAAAAGCTGCCCACAACCAGCGGTGGTGCAGCAAGGAGGCCCGCCGGTATCCGTCTTCGCGGACGCTCGGGCAGGGGTGCGCATCCTACCAAAAAAAATGGGCTGACGAAATCGGATCCATGAAATTGGGGTCAGACCCCATTTCCTTGAATTTCATCGGATAATCACCAGTTATGGTGCAAATTGGGGTCTGACCCCATTTTTTACCCCAGCCTTTGCCGCAGGCATTCGTAGAGACAAACGCCGGCGGCCACCGAGACGTTGAGGCTGTCGACCACGCCGTGTATCGGCAGGCTAACCAGAAGGTCGCAGCGTTCCCGGGTCAGACGCCGCAATCCGCTGCCCTCGGAGCCGAGTACGAAGGCCACGGGCCTGGTCAGATCCGCTTCGAAAACGGTCGCCGTCGCGACCGCATCGGCACCAACGATCCAGACGCCCTGTTCACTGAGGAAGTCCAGAAACCGCGCCAGGTTGCCGACGACCGCGGAGGTTTGCGCCTCGGCGGCGCCGGACGCGACTTTGCTCACGGCCGGCGTGAAGCCCACGTTGCGGTTCCGCGCCGTAACGACGAGGTCGGCACCGGCCGCATTCGCCGTCCGCAGGCAGGCGCCGAAATTACGCGGGTCCTGGACGCTATCCAGCACGAGCAACATCGGTTGCTGCAACCCAAGTACGTGGGCACGCGCCTCAGCCTCGGTCATTCGGACAGAATCGCGCACGCATGCTGCGACCCCCTGGTGTTTTGAAGTACCAACCAACGCTTCGAGCCTGGCCCCGTCACAACGCACGATTTCCACCTGGCTCGCTTCGAGTGCGGCGCTCAACCGTGCCATGCGCTTCGCGCCAAGATTTTCCTGAACATAGACGGTTTCGACGCGATCGGCACCCCTGCGCAACAACGACGCCACGGCGTTAATGCCATGGATGATTCGTGTATTCGATTCGGTATTTTTCATCGATCGACCAGCGCCAGGTCGATTTTGGCCTGTTCGACATCGACACGCAGCACACGGACCATAACGGAATCTCCGAGGCCGAAGCTGACGCCAGTCCGCTCCCCGGTCATGCGCAAACCGCCGTGCTCACAGTGATAGTAGTCGTTGCCCAGGCTCGTGACGTGCACGAGCCCTTCGACATACAGGTCCGCGAGCGTTATGAATAAGCCGAAATGGGTCACGCCGGTCACGACACCGGGCAAGACTTCGCCGAGCCGGTCTCGCATGTAAACACATTTGAACCGCGCTTCGACTTGTCGCGTCGCCTGCTCAGCACGTCGTTCGAGCATCGAGCAACTTTTCCCGGCCTGTTCCATGCTCTGCAGATCGAATTCGAACGCACCCGGTTTACCGCCGTCCAGCAGGTGCCCGATACCCCGGTGGACGAGCAGATCAGGATAGCGACGGATCGGCGACGTAAAGTGCGTGTAAGTCGTCAGTCCGAGCCCGAAGTGCCCGATGTTCACCGGTTGATAAAGCGCCTGGCTCAAACTGCGCAATACCGCGATGGCCAGCACGGAATAGTCCGGCCGGCCGGCGATCTGCTGCAGGACGCGGTTCAATTGTTTCGGGTTCGTGCGTGCCTGATCGGCGACCTTGATGCCGATCGCCTGCATCAAACTCCGCATATCCTCGAAACGGTCTTCCTCCGGTCCATCGTGCACGCGAAACAACGTCGGCAGCCGATGCCGCCGCATGTAATTTCCCGCCTGCACATTGGCCGCGATCATGCACTCTTCGATGAGCCGGTGCGCATCGTTACGTGCCAGCGGAACGAGGCGCTCGACTCGGCCACCGTCGTCGATCTCAATCCGGACTTCAGGCAAGTCGAGATCGAGCGCGCCGCGGCGGCGGCGCGCACTCAGCAGCGCTCTGAACACACCGTGAAGGTTTTTTATGTGAGGCAACAGTTCGAAGTGTTGACCGCCCTTGTCTACACCCCGGTTCAGGCGATCGACCTCGCTATAGGTCAGGCGCGCCGCGGATCGCATCAGCCCGCGGTAGAAACGCGAGCGCGTGACTTTACCCGTGGCGTCGACGCGCATGTCGCAAACCAGGCACAAGCGGTCCACGTCCGGATTCAGCGAACAAATGCCATTCGACAGCGACTCGGGCAACATCGGCACGACGCGGTCGGGGAAATAGACCGACGTTCCACGCTTGCGGGCCTCGACGTCGAGCGGTGTACCCGATCTGACGTAATGCGAAACATCGGCGATCGCGACGACCAGCCGCCAGCCTTCGCCCGCCGGCGCGGCAAATACCGCGTCATCGAAATCGCGCGCGTCGGCGCCATCGATCGTAATCAGCGGCAGGTCACGCAAATCCTCGCGGCCGCGCTTTTCCTCGTCGCGCACCCGGTCCCCGAATTCGCCGGCGGCTTCAAGCGCAGCTGCGGGCCATTCGGTCGGAATGTCGAATTGCTCGATCGCGACCTCGGTCAACATACCCGGATCCGCCGGATCGCCGAGAACTTTGACGATCTTGCCCTGCGCCTCTCGATCGCGCGATGGATATTCCGTGATCTCGAGTTTCACGAGTTCGCCGGCCTTCGCACCGCCGCGATGGTGATCCGGAATAATGAAGTGGTGCGGGGACCGGCCGCTCTCGACGACATAACCCACGCCATGCTCGCGCTGATAATGGCCGACGGCGGTATGCATGCCCCGCTCGAGAATTTCGACGACGGTACCGCTGGGCTTGCCCCCGCGCCCGGTGCCGTCGACTCGCACGGCAACGCGGTCACCGTTCAATAACTGGCGCATTTCCTGATAAGGCAAATAGATATCGATATCACCCGCATCCGGAATCAAAAATCCGAACCCGTCCGAATGGGCCGAAACAATGCCCGTCACGGCATCAATCTTTTCGAGCAGGCAATATTCTTTTTTGCGATTGATGAGCAAGCGGCCCGACACCGCCATGCGCTGCAGTTGGCGACGCAATGAGCGCAGCGGCCGCTCGCCCGTGACACCCAATATTGCAGCGACCGCGTCAAAGGCGACCGGCACCCCCTGTGTCTTGAGCGTCTGCACGATCAACCTCGGGTCGGGCTCCGGGTGACGATACCTGGCCGAGCCTTTACGACGGATGCCGCTCGTGCGCCTACCGGCCTTGCGGCGCTTAACCACCCACTTCTTTTCCGGCCTGTTTCATCGCGTTGACAAGGATACAGGCTGCCAGTACAGTCCCGCCACTCTCAGATCTGAGTTTCATCCGGCCAGTCTATGCCCAGGTGGCGGAATTGGTAGACGCGCATGGTTCAGGTCCATGTCTACGCAAGTAGGTGGAGGTTCAAGTCCTCTCCTGGGCACCAAAGAAATGGGGTCTGACCCCATTTTTTCTCGGCTCCGCCAAAAAGAAAGCCCCGCCTAGAGAAGGCGGGGCCAAGCCTCAGGGGGCAAAGGCTTTAGCCAGAGAAACTCTGACTATGTCGGCCATCCTACGGCCCCGGCCATGAACCCGTTATTTCCGGACCATTAACGCTTGTTAATGCCCCTGAGACCGGCTGCTCGTTTCGATCTCCACTCGTGTGCTCTCGGCTGCCCGAGCACTATTACGCGGACAAGAACTCCAGCACATCGCGCTTCAGCTGTGGTGTTTGTGCGTGGCGCATATTGAAAAAACCGTGCGGAGCACCGGGATAAATTTTGTGGACAACAGGCACGTTCCGACGGACGAGTTCGCGCGCATACAAGGCGGATGAATCGTGCAGGAAATCGATGTCGCCCACGCCGATAAAACAACGCGGATGGTTCTGCCAGTTCAGGTCCATCGGCGTGATGGCTTTTTCGGGCGCGATCGGATCAGGCGATAGGACATCCGGCCCGCCGTAACTCTGCAGAAAAAGCCGGACGATCGCTGTCACTTTCTGGCCATCGTCGCCGAGCAACGTGCCACGATCGAGAAGCCCGTACAGAGAAATAACCGATTGCGGTGGCAACAAATCGCGCTGCGAATACTCCCCGCCGACAATGGCAAACAATTCCGGATTGCAATACAGGACGCCATACATGGCTGCGAGATTGGCCCCGGCCGAGTCGCCCATCATGTGCACCGTTTGAATTTCCGGATGATGTTGTTTTACCCAGGCGACCGCGCGCAGTATCGACTGAAGCAGATGCGGGTGCGGATGTTCAGGCGCCAGCGGGTACTCGAGATTGAAGACGGGGTACCCGGCGCCACACAGGAACTGCAGATCAGGCGGATAGAATCGCTTGCTGCACGAGATCCAGCCACCACCGTGAATATAGATAACGGCCTCGTGCAGCTTCTGGTTCGTGTCATCAGGCGACAGATAATCCAGTCGCTCGTCGCGATGCGCGCCGTAATGGAACTCCCGCTTGATGACCCGGATCTTGCGCTTGCCGAATGCCAGAGCGCTGAAGAACGTTGCAGAGATTGCGCGGATGAGCCTTACCCCGATCCACTGGCGTACTGATAGCGATTGCAAAATCTCCACGGCCCTCCGTTCGATGCCCTGTCCGGCAATAGATAGATTCGTCGGTACACGGAAATCTTTTGATTCGACCAGCGTTGACTTTACAGCAGTTCCCGACTAAAGCTACGAGACATGATCCGTGTCGGTTTCAGGGAACTTGTCAGGCAGGCCGAAGGACAGATCCAGTCCATCAGTGCCGAAGAAGCCCTGCGTTTAATTGACGATCCCGGCACCGTCATCGTCGATATCCGCGACATTCGCGAGCTGCGGCGCGAAGGCAGAATTCCGGGTTCCTTCCACGCGCCGCGTGGCATGCTCGAATTCTGGATCGACCCGGAGAGCCCGTACCACAAGAATATTTTTTCGTCGGGCAAGCGCTTCATTTTTCAGTGCAATACGGGCTGGCGTTCGGCGCTCGCGACCAAGACTGCTCAGGACATGGGACTCGGTCCTGTGTGTCACCTCGATGGCGGATTCTCGGCCTGGGTTGCGGCCGGCGGTCCCGTGGAAGCCGCCGACAAAAAGTGACGCTATTCGTGGCGACGCATTATGTCGCGCGAACCACCCCGCAAGTGTGACGCGAGTCACAAAAAACATCCGAATTGTGACCGCCGTCACAGTTTCCGCACTGCGCCGATGGGAGAATTAACTCACTAATAAATAAGAAGAAACAGGTATCACGGATGTACCAGTTCCTCGTCGCGACAATTCTTACCATGACCGGCACATTGTTGCTGCTTACGCTGACCATCGTCGTCAATAAGTTGTGGCGAGATGACCGTGTCCGATGGCGCGACAACCGTCACGATCAACTCGAACCGCTCGTGCTTGCCTACGCCCGGGGGGAAATATCGATTCGCCAAACGACAGGCGCCGAACTGCATTGGCGCGACCGCAGTCTCCTAGAAGAAATTTTGTTGGCCCATACCCAAACGACAAGCGGAAAAGAGCGGGAGCGGCTTACGCAGGCGCTGATCCATCTCGGCTACGTCGATCACTATATCGCCAAACTGAACGACCGGGACTGGTGGTTCCGTGCCGAAGCGGCCGAGAAACTCGGCAAAAGCGGCGCGCCCGGTGCAGCCGACCTGCTGACCGCCGCACTCGATGACGAAATGCCGGAAGTCCGATTGCGGGCTGCAATGGCACTCGGTGAACTCGGCGGCGCCACGGCCGTGCGGCCTCTGATCCAGGCACTCAGCGAACCGAACCGCTGGTCAACGATCCGGATCGCGAGCATTTTGACCGCGAAAGGCGCGGAAGTCGTCAATGAACTTGAGTCGGCTTTCGCCGACATGAATGCGCATGCGCGCCTCGGAGCGCTCGACATACTCGGTGAGATTGGAGACATCCAGGCGGCGCCGTGGCTGCGCGCGCGCCTCGATGATCCCGATCCGGATATCCGCTCACGCGCCACGGCTGCGCTCGGCGCAATCCATGACCGCAGCGCCGGGCCTCGCCTGATTGAATTGCTCGCGGATCCTGAATGGCCGGTCCGCGCGATGTCCGCCAAGGCACTGGGCATGATTGAGCACCGCTCTGCGATCGCGGCGCTTTGCAACATGTTACGAGACCCGGTCTGGTGGGTGCGCACAAACGCGGCCGACGCGCTCAAATCGATGGGTCCTGACGGTCTCACGGCGCTCAAGAATATGCTCGAGGACTCCGATACCTATGCCCGACACCAGGCGATCTTTAAACTCGAGCAAACGGGCCAATTGGATCATGACATCGGCGGACTCGTGCACGAAGAGCCTGAAATGCGCGCGGCGGCAAAGGTTCTCATCACCCGCCTGATCGATGATGGCCAGCTCGGGCGCCTGCAAGATCTTGCGGAATATGATCCCGATCCCGAAATGCGGTCGAAACTCAGCCGCCTTCTGACTGATGGCCAAGGCCAGGCGGGTGCGACCCCATGATCTGGCCCGACTGGTTGCTCGATACCCTGACGGGGTTTAATTACGTCGTCGTCTTCTATTTCGTGGGACTGAACACAGTCTATCTGTGTCTGTTTATATTGAGCCTGAGCGAGGTTCGCAGGTTCGTCAGGCGCACCTTTTTCTCCGACTACCAGCGCCTGAGGGAATCCGAGCTGGGTTGGCCGGTGTCGATCCTCGTCGCCGCGCATAACGAAGAACGGACGATCGTTGAAACCATCCGGTCCCTGATGATGCTGAGCTACAGCGAGTTTGAAATCATCATTATTAACGACGGCTCGACTGATCAGACACTCAAAACATTGATGGAATCGTTTGGGCTCAGACGGGTCGGCATCGCCTATCGGAAGTCGCTCGATACCGAACCCGTGCGCGGAATTTACGCGTCACTGGATCGTTCAAACCTGATCGTCGTCGATAAAGTCAGGGGCGGCAAATCCGATGCCCTCAACTGTGGCATCAACCTGAGCCGCTATCCACTGATCTGTTCCATAGACGCCGATTCGATGATCGAGGACAACGCGCTGTTACGGGTCGTCAAACCGTTCATGGAGCATCCGGAGGAGATGATCGCGGCCGGCGGAATCGTGCGCATCGTCAATGGATGCACAGTCAAAGATGGCCACGTTACGACAATCGCGTTACCCGATCGCTCGTTACCGATCATGCAGGCCGTCGAATACCTGCGCGCGTTTCTGATGGGCCGTGTCGGCTGGAGCGCCCTGCAGTCTCTGCTCATCATATCCGGCGCTTTTGGGATTTATCGAAAACAACTCGTGATTGACATCGGCGGGTTCAGCCGGGAATCGGACACTGAGGATCTCGAACTGGTGGTGCGCATGCACCGATACATGCGGGACAAAAAGAAGAAGTATCGCGTGACGTTCGTGCCGGATCCGGTCTGCTGGACGGAAGTCCCGACAACCCTGCGGGTCCTGATGCAGCAGAGAAACCGTTGGCACCGCGGTCTGATCCAGACGCTGTGGGGAAACCGCCGCATGCTGTTTAACCCGCGCTACGGCACTGTCGGCCTGTTCGCCTTCCCCTATTTTTTCATCTTCGAAATGCTGGGTCCGTTCATCGAATTTCTCGGATACATTTCAATTTCGTTGTCGGCCATGCTCGGTGTCCTGAACCGGGATTTCTTTCTGCTTTTCCTTGGCGTGTCGATTCTTTACGGAGTATTCCTGTCTGTATCGGCAGTCCTGCTCGAAGAGATTTCTTTTCGTCGTTACCCGTCGTGGCTCGATCTTATCAAGCTCATCACATTCAGCATCCTGGAAAATTTCGGCTACCGACAGTTGCTCACCTTCTTCAAGGTCAAAGCCTTCGTGGATCTGATATTCAGGCGCCGCTACTGGGGGACCATGAAACGCACCGGCTTCAGGAACGAGCTGGAAATCGCCGCAAAGAAGCCCGTCCCATGAACATCAATCATCGACTCGCGCTGGTCGCCATGCTATTCGCCCTGTTGATGTCCACGGCATCGGCACAACGGGCTCAGACAACCGACGAACTCTTCGGGCAGGCCCGGGCGCTCGCGTTCGAAGGCAAACGTCAGGAAGCGAGCGATCTGTGCGGGACAATCCTCGACCGCAATCCAGATTATGTCGATGCCCGGATATTGCTTGGACGCCTGTATGCCTGGGACAAGGAATACGATAAAGCACGCCGTCAACTGGCCAAAGCCCTGAGTTCCAAACCGGATTACACAGATGCGCGGCTCGCGCTGATCGATGTCGAACTCTGGTCGGATCACGCCGATATCGCTTTACAGTACGCCGACAACGGGCTCACGCGACTTCCCGATAACGTCGACTTGTTGTATCGCCGGATGCGCGCACTCAGGCGGCTCGACCGCGACGACGAAGCCATATCGGTCGCGCAACAAATCCTCGCGCTCGAACCCGAACGTGAGGACGCCCGGAGACAGTATTACGGGATGCTGGACGAAGCGTTGCTGAACAAACTGTCGGCGGACTACACCTATGAAAACTTCGATGACAGCAGGGCGGACTGGCATTTTCTGAGCCTCGCCTACCGGCGGTTCACGCCCATCGGGTCGGTCATCGGCCGAGTCAATCTCGCACGCCGTTTCGACAAAAATGGCGCGCAGATCGAGGTCGACGCCTATCCCAATCTCTGGGACAAGACTTATGCTTACCTGAACTTCGGCGTCTCCGATTCCAGCTTGTTCCCGAAATTCCGGGTTGGGGCCGAGATTTATCACAATTTTCCAGCGGGCTGGGAAGCGTCGCTCGGTTTCAGGCACCTCAATTTCGAAAACAGCAATACCACCATTATCACGGGCAGTATTGCCAAATATATTGGTGACTACTGGATTTCACTCCGACCAAACTGGGTTCCCGAGAGCGCCGGCGATTCGCTGTCGGCAAACTTGTCGATACGGAGATTTTTTGGCAGCCGCTACGAGTACGCGGAACTGGCCCTCGGCGGCGGCATCGACGATGAAATCGATACGGTTTCCAACGTGTCGGAACAAATCAATTCGTTCAGGATTCGAGGTGAACTCCGCCGGCGAATCGCGCCCGATCTGATCCTGAAGGGCAAGCTCGGCCTACGGACCGAGGAACTGCCGTTTGATCGCCGGCGTAATAGCTTTTTTATTGGTATCGGTATAGAGCGGTATTTTTAGGCGATGAAAAAGCTCGGACTCTTCCTCTGGATCTGGCTCATGGTCGGCTTCACGACTGGCACCGCCACGCTCATCGGCCCGGTGGGCTGGATCGCGGACTTCGGCCGCGAACGAGGCTGGCCCGACAATCTGGAGTCAACCGTCGTTGTCACCGTCATCATCCTTCACGTTTTCATCTCGGCTGCAATCAGTTACTGGCTGACCCGGATCGCCACAGACAGTCCGACTCGTCATGTGCGAATGGGCATTCCGATGCTGGCGTCGATCGCTGCCCTGAGTTGCATGGCCGTATGGCTGAGCCCTGAACACATGTCCGGCGACTTCGTGTTGGAATCGACGGAGGGGTCTGCGTTCACGTTCGGTCCGTATCCGACCAGACCGCAGATGCAGGATCTCAAGAACCAGGGCTATTCTGCGGTCGTTTCTCTGTTGCACCCGGCCGTCGTTCCGTTCGAAACAAAACTCATTGCCGACGAAGAAAAAGCCGCTCAGGCGGTCGGACTGGAATACATCCATATTCCGATGCTGCCCTGGGTCAGTGACAACACCGAAGCACTCGCGCGCATCGATGCCCTGGCCAAACGTCGGTCGGGCCGATACTACGTTCATTGTTACCTGGGCCGCGACCGAATCCGCGTTGCGATGCGGATTGTCCGCGAAGCCGAATCCGGCGCCGTGATAGATGTGACCGATCCCGCCGCACCACGCGTGCTTGCCAAGAGTCTCGATGAGGCGACTGCCTTCGAGCGCGGAAAAATCGTGCGCATCACGGAGGGCGTATTTCTGACGCCGTATCCGACCGACGACGAGTTTATGATTTACCTCGCCGGCGGCGACGGGCTCCAGGTGGTCTCCCTGCTGGACCCGGGAAACGCCGATGACCGGCCCTGGATCGACAAGGAAGAAAAATTGCTTAACGGCAACCGCGTGCCCTATCGGCTGCTCCCGCTGACGGTCTACCCATATGATTCGCAGCAGGTTCTCGACGTCGCCAGACAGGCCTCACGAATGCAGCGACCGATCCTGATTCACGGATTCCTGTCGGCGGATTCACAACGCGCACCGACCGTCGAAGGTTTTCTGCAGGCCTTTCGCGCGGACGTGCCGCCCTTGCCACCGACGAATTTCGTCCAAACCATGGGCAACGTCCAGATCGAGGTGATCGCACCGAACGTCGCCACCGGTCCGCCCCCCCGGGGACAAGATTTCGGGGCCTATCTGTACCCGCGCGGCATCCGCGAATTCGTCTTTATCAATGACGCGACGGCACGGGAAACGACCGAAGACCTGAAGCCTTGCAGGCAGGCCCAATTCGCGTGCCGGACCCTGCGGGCCGATGATCCCGACCTGATCGAGACCTTGGCATCGGGCGGCCCATGGTACCTTTATGGGCCGGGCCTCGAGTCGATAAAAGGCCTCATCACCGATCGGCTCGGCCCCGCGATTCCCGAGCGGATGAGCGGGAATCCGGAATCGGCCGCCGACCCGGACGAACAAGCTCGTGCATCGTTCCCGCAAAACGCGATGCCGGACCTCAAGAGCTGGATCATCCTGACGCCGCTGTTCCTGTTGCTCGCGGGCGCGGCGGGAAGCCTGGCCGGCTGGTTGCGCATGAATCGAAATGTTCGAACACCCTATACGCGCAAGATCTTTCATCTCATCATTTTTACCACGGCCGCGCTGTTGCATGTCATCGGCGGACTATCGACGGTCATCGTGTTTGGGGCCAGCATTTCCGGCGCGGTGCTGTACGCCGTCTTTCGCGGCGAAAACTTTCCGATGTACGAGGCCCTGGCTCGCCCCACCGATGCGCCGCGAAGAACACTCTTCGTCATCGTGCCCTTGCTGACCACGGCACTGGGTGGCCTCGCATCCAATCTGTTTTTCGGGCCCTTCGCTCACGTCGGTTACCTCGTCACCGGTTGGGGCGACGCGATCGGCGAACCCGTCGGAACGGCCTGGGGCCGGCACAAGTTCGCCGTGCCATCGCTGGCGGGCGTGAGTGCGGTGCGCAGCCTGGAGGGTTCTGCGGCGGTTTGCATAGTCGGCATCCTGGCGGCCTGCGTCGGGCTGTCGCTCGGCGGGTTGCCGATAGGTTCGGCGCTCGCGATTGGCGCCGCCTGCGGGATCGCGGGCGCCGGGGTCGAAATGATCAGCCACCACGGCCTCGACAACCTGACGGTACAGGTTGCTGCATCCGGAACGGCATGGCTGTTGCTCACCTGACACAGGGAAATGAACGCGCACCAAAAAATCCGGGACACGCTGCTGATGACCGTGCTGTGGGCGCTGTATGGATACCTCTGGTTGCCGCTGATCAGTCTGTTTGCGTGGCTGCTCGGCATCGATTTCGCCGTCGAGGCAATAGAAACGACCGGCGGCCTCGAGCACCTCCTCGACCTGCTGCTCTGGCTCGGCATCGTTATTATCGTCATGGCCAGCGTGATCATCAGCTGGTCCGTGTCCCAACTCCTGCCGTTCAAGCACAAGAACCGTCGTTCGAAGATCCGCAACCTCAAATCGGACTCAGAGATGTCGCGCTGGCAGCTCGACGAGGAAATTTTCAGGCGCATTCGCGAGGGGCACCGCCTGTCCGTGAATCTCGACGAAAGCGGCGCGATTACGTCGATCAGTGAATACCCTGAATAGTATACTGGGGGCATTAAACCGGACGAGGTGTCGAAAAATGAGTGCAGCAGGCAAAATCGTCGTTCAGGAAATGGACGAGAAAGAGAAAGCTCGAGCCGATGCGATCATGCACGGCTGGCTCGCGTTCAACGCGAAAGCCAAATCGATCGAAGACGCCTATAACGCCAAATCAGCCGAAATCGGACGCGCCGTCTGCGACCTCATTGCAGAGAAAACCGGTATCTCCGAGGACCTGATCGATGGCCGGGAAGAAGAGTTCGGGCGTCTCGTCGGCGATGCCATTCGCACCTTCCAGATGCGGTTGCCCTATCATCATCAGGGCAATGATGCACTGATCAAGGAGCAGCTCAAATCGATCGACTGGGGCCTCCAGACCGGCAACCTCGAGGCGATGATCCGGCACGATATCGACTCGATGCAGGAAATTCTCCACGAGCGCGTCTACTGGATTCGGCAGACGGGGGATTACGGCCTTGCCCTCGATGCCGTCACGACACCGACTTGCTTCCGCAACCTGACCATCGGTGAAGGTTTTCAATGGCACGGGCCGATGAAAGTCTCGTGGGTTTCACCCTACAAGCGGATTCTCGAGAAAGGCTGGCTCAGGAACATCTGGACCACTATTACGGAACAGAAGATCCACGAACTCTGGACCGTGCCCCGCTTCAAGGGCTATGCGGAGCACCTCGAGGTCGATTTCGAGATCTCGCCGTGGAACGAGGAAGACCGGATCGTTTCGATCACGTGCGCGCCGCGGGACTGATTTTTTATTTCGGAAGAGCTATTTAAGTGCCAGCAGGTCGGCGTTCCAGGCGTCGACATCGAATTCCTCGATATATTTACCCAAGTGGCCGACCTTGTAGGCCGTGAACGTCACGGCCTCGAGCGCGCGCCTGGATTTGGCGCCGATCCCTTCCGTCCACGTAGACACCTCGTCACCCGACCGCAGCGGCAACGCGATGCTCAGGTGACCACTGCTGCCGCCCTCGACGGCCGCGGTTTGCAGAACCGACGTGCCGGGCCTGTCTTCGCCCGCCCGCCGAACAAACAGGTGCAGCCTAACGCCATCCTTCCGGCCGGACAGGTCGGCCGTCGCGAAATCGACCGATATGGCCCACAGGCCGGGACACAGCGGTTTGAAGACGGCGCCGGTCCATTCGCCAAACGTCGCATTGTAATGCCGCGACCGCAGCACACGGCCGTCAACCGAGCTCGTCATTCCGGTCACGTTGTAATCGACCCGTTGCAAACCACCCTCGTGCGCGAGGTCCTTGCCTGCAAACGTAAAGCCGATGACTTCGTTTTCACAGCGGGCGTTCATCTTTTCCCGCGTGATCTTGCCGTTCTCGATCAGGCCGAAAAACTGGGCGAAATCTTCGTCCGTAAATTCCTCGTCAGCCATCGATTGCGCACCGGCCGGGCCCGCTGTCAGGATTCCTGCCATAAAAATAACTGCAACGTGTTTCATCGATTCCTCCCGCCATTCTTATCGGCACAAGTTTCCAACATCGCCGGATAATATGCCAGTTCTGCTATTCTGGCGCCGGATCAAGATATGACCGCATACCGGGGAACCATGCAGTGCGTCACCGATTAATCCTGTTCGTTGTATTTGGCTGGCTGGCCACATCGACCGCTGGCGCCGAATCGACATTTCAGCAGGAAGCGTTCTCGGAGGACGACTTCGCCCAGTTTTTCAGCCTGATCGTCGACGGAAAAATTTCGAAAGAGAAGATGAGTGCGCGTGGCAGCGGACACGCCACCGTGGCCCTGCCGCTCCATAGCGGCGATGAAATCTCGACCTGGTCCGAGGCCCGGGGCGCAAACCAGAAACGCTTACTCGAACACGTGACATTCACGGCCTACAAGGTTGTTCACCTCGAGAGCTATGTCGAGGAAATCGACATGGATGCCTGGACCCGTGACGTCGTGATGCTCAAAAAATCAAATCGGTGACTGCTGGGGCGAAAGCCGGGGCGCGCCCAAAGAAAATTCAGCCTAGAGAGACTCCAGAAAGGCCATGAGATCGGCGCGCTCCGGAGCGGGCATTTCCCGGAAGGCCGTCTTCGCCGCACGCCCCTCGCCGTCATGCCAGAGTATGGCTTCGGCCAGGCTGCGCGCGCGTCCGTCGTGCAGGTAGCGCGCAAAACCCCCGACGACCTCGGTCAGGCCGATACCCCAGAGTGGCGGTGTGCGCCATTCGGATCCGGACGCCAGGAAATCAGGCCGACCGTCCGCCAGACCCGCGTCCATGTCGTGCAACAGAAGATCCGTATACGGGTGAATGGTCTGGTTCGCGACTTCGACGACCTCCGAGTCACCCGTCCGCAACGTCGGAATATGGCAGGATGCGCATCCGGCCACGCGAAACAACGCCGCGCCGCGCTGCACGGCAGGTTCGATAACACCACGCTGGCGCGGCACCGCGATGAGCTGGGTATACCGGACCAGCGGATCGAAAAATGAACCCAGTAATTCGGGCGGGTCAGCAACCGCCCGAGCGGCGGCAACGCAGTCTGCCTGTGCCGGCTCGCAGAGATCATCCGGGAAGACCGGTGTCGTGATACCCATGTCGCCGAGCGCGGCGCCGGCGCTCTGCTGGCGCAGGCTCGGCACGTTCGCCTTCCAGCCGAACCGGCCCACGGCTTGGGTCCTGTTCACGGCATCCCAGACCATATTGACCCGACCCGAAATGCCGTCGCCATCACGATCCTCGGCATCAGCCAGTGTATGCAACACATCGTCCGGGACCGCTTCGAGCAATCCGAGCCCGATCATCGGGCTGGCGACCCGGAGCGACGTCCGGACGTCGTCCGGCAACTCGCCGAAAGCCAGCGCATCGAATTGCAGCGCCGGCTCGCGCAATGAATACGACTCACCGTCCGCATAATCGCCCGCAATTTCCTGCCACGTTATTGTCGCCCTGCCCTCGGCCGGTACACCGTCGATACCGCGGTCCTGAAGCTGGTCGCCATAAGCGGGGACAGGCTTGGGCCCGCCGTGGGCATTGGTGCCCTCGATACTCAGGCGGATGAGTATTGAATCCATCGTCGCGTCGACGGATTCGGGCGGACGGCCACGGCCGTTTCCGATATGACACTCCGAACAGGCGTTGCGATTGAATACGGGACCGAGCCCATCGGTCGTCGGCTGCGAACCCGGTGCCGGCTCCCAGACTGTCTCGAACAACTGTTTGCCAAACATGAAGCGCGCATGGCTCATGCCTGTGGCATTGGCCGCAATGGACCGGAAAGCCTGGTCTCCGGTGACATCGACCGTGGTTTCGCCACCGAGCGCGTCGGTTGCGATCACGGCTGACGGTTCCTCGGCGGCGCTGAGTTCTGTAACCGGCATTCCCGAGACAACGAGAGCCATGAGCAGCGACGCCGCAGCCCCCCGCAGCGCCGGTATCACCCGCTCGCCGATCAGGCGAATCGACGCTGCGGGATTGGCATAGATTCGCAGCGCAATTTCGGTAAGCCCAGCGGCCTCGAATTGTCGAAGGCGCTCAATTTCTCGGTCCAGTTCGGCGACGCTCGACGCAGAGGTCGCACCGGCGACAAGCTTCGATACGATACGATCAGGTACGCCTTGAATATCGGGCGACTTTGCGTGATAGGCCTTGATGAACGCCGAAATATTCTCGTTGACGACTGCGGCGTCGTCGGGATCCAGCACGTCCTCGATGTATTTGGGATACAGCGTACCGCGCACGGCCAACCAGATGCGCGCCTCGCGCTCCGCCTCTTCGCGACTTTCCTTGACGTGCCAGGCCCAGAAATTGTTCAGCCGAAACGTATCAGGCTGTCGATCGCTCTCCGCCAAACTCCGGTCGATGATTTCGCGTGCCGAGCGAACATGGGCAACGACGAAATCGCTGACCATGATGCCGTCGGCATATTTCGCGGCCGAGCGCAGCATCTGCGGCCCGTTCGCACCGACATAGATCAGCGGCGGTGGACTCCTGACCCACACCGGGTCGTACCAATCGACCTTGTAGATCTCGCCACGGTACCGGACCGGCTTGCCGCTCGACGCGGCCTGCAGGATTTCGACACATTCGCGAACCGCCCTGACCGGTCGTTCGCGCGGCACGCCCATGGCTGTCGCCGTGCCCCCGCCCGCGCCGACGACGATTTGCGCCCGACCGCCCGAAACCTCATTCAGCGTCAGCAACGCAGCAGCCATCTTGAGCGGATGCAATTCGTAAGGACTGACGGCAATCGGTCCGAGCCGGATGCGATGCGACGCGCGGCCGAGATCGACAAAATTGATGAAAGGGTCACGTGCGTCGTTCATGTTTGAGACCCAGACGCCGCCGAGCCCATTTTCTTCAGCCAGCTTCCCGAGTTCGGCTACGGTTTCCGGGGCCGCATTGGATTCCAGGATGACATCGATTCTCATTATTTCGAAGCGTTATTGCTGTAATGATCGACGCGACGCGCGCTATTGCGAAGGAACTCTTACATATTGCCCCATGCGAGTCCAGCGAGGCCAAGACGGTGCACTGCCGATACCCTTGCGGATATCGGCAGTGCAAAATCGGTGATGATTTTTCGCGACGGCTCGGCGAGAAGGACGCCGGTAAGAAAACCCCTAGTGGGAAAAACTAGTTGATTTGCGGCGTCGCTTCGGAATCAATTTCCACATCGAACTCGCCGTCAATCTCGACCTTGGCGAGGCCTTCGGCGACAAGTTGCACCGGCTGGACGGGCGCCGTGATGATATCGTCGACGTTATAGAGAAAAAACCCGCCGGCCAACGCTTCGATCCTGGCGCTCGAAAACGCCTCATGATTGTCCACAATACCCAGAAAATAGACTTTGGAGCCGTCAGGCAGCGTCTCCTGAATATCAGCCGCCTGCAAGGCCGCGGTCACGCCGCCGGCGGCGACGATGATATCCCCGTCCAGTAGCGGGTCGGCCGTAATAAAGTAAAGCCCCACAGCGCTCGACGGCGAAAATGTCATCGTGAAATCGTCCCCGTCATGCAGCATCCCGCCGTCGCCGGTGCCGAGGAAATTCGGCGCCGAAGTCGTGGCATAAAGATGGGTGACCTTCATCGGCAAGCCGTTGAAATTGTATTTGAACGTGATGCCATTTGCCGTGGCCTCGTCTTCTATGGTCGTGCCGGCAGGCAAACTGTCAAAATCGAGCACGGTCGGTACGCCGATCAGTGCCGCCGAAAACTCGACCTGGTTGGAGAACGTGGTCGGATCGGCGCAAGCGATAGTGAACAAAGCGCTTCCCACTACTCCGCATATACCGAGCGAAATCTGTGCGATCGTTTTCATTGTTGTCGCCCCCTTTTATTACGGGATCTTAGAATTATTTAATTAGCGCATCGGCTGACGTTCCTGTGTTTCCACCGTTCTTTGATACGATACGCTAAGGTCACAATACGCATTCAGCGACACACATTGCAAATGATTTGACATAAACGTTAATGTTAGAAAGTCAGACCTCGATCACACTTCCGGTGATTTGACTTATGTCATCCCTCCTGAGCTGAAAGTACTTCGAAATCGCGCGCGTAACGCCACAATCGCTTGCTCAAACGCGTGCGTTGTTCGTCGTCCATTTGCTCCAGCAGTGCGACTATCATTTCCAGCACGACATGCTTATTGTACTCAACCTTACGCCGATACTCGGGTCCATCGAACTGGTTTGGGTTAAGCATGAGATCCGTCAGGCGCTCCGTGAATCCGGGTTCCGGCGGCCGTGTCCGGATCAAGTTGACAAACTCGGCCTGCCAGACGCGCCGTCCTTCCATCCATTCGCCCGCGACATCGCGCATTTTCCCCATGTGCTCACGAATCAGGGCTTTCTGCGCATCGTTCAGGCGGCCGATAACCCGCCGGGTACTCTTTATCGCCGCGCGCTCGCGTCGTTGCAGGCGCACTTCGGGTGTTTCCCCCGCGTACTCATCCCAGAGCTCATCGTTGTCATCATCGAGGTTCTCCAGAAAATCGTCGATCTGCTCCTGATCGAGCAGGGCGAAAAAAGCCGCGACGTCGGGAACCGTGTGCCGGATGAACTCATCCCAGAAACCGATGATCTCCTCGTATCGCCGGCTCAGCATCTCCGACGTGATTTCACCCTTAAATTCCTCGTCCAGTTCCCGACAAAAACGCGCATATTTCGGGAGCTGCGTCGTGCGATGCCAATCGAGGTTGCGCGCTACGGCCGCATCCAGTTCAGCCTCCTGTTCCTCGTCGAGCGAAAAGAAGCCGTTCAGATACCAGACGATGCCCCAATCGATCTGGTTATAAATGAATCGCGTGGCCGAGCAACCGGACAACAGAATACACAGCAAAACCACCAGCCAGGATTTCGATCGCACGGTTTCTCGCCCCTGATGCCGCCGTGTTCAATCGAACGGATGTCTGATAATGATGTTTTCGCCACGATCCGGTCCCGTGGAAATGATATCCACGGGTACCTGCAAAACAGACTCCAGTTTGCTCAAATAGTTTCGGGCCGGCTTCGGCAAAGCATCCAGATCGGTGATGCCCACGGTCGATGCCTTCCAGCCCGGCAGCGTTTCATAGACGGGTTCGCAATCAAAATAGCGGCTGACAATATAGGGCGGTACCTCGAGAACGCTCTCGTCCAACCGGTACCCGACGCAGATCTTTATGGTCTCGAGTCCGTCCAGCACATCAAGCTTGGTGACGCATAATCCGGATATGCTGCTGTTGATAATCGCCCGGCGAAGCACCACGGCATCAAACCATCCGCAACGCCGCGGCCGGCCGGTCGTGGCACCGAATTCCGCGCCGACGCTGGCCAGATGCTTCCCCATATCGTCGAACAACTCCGTCGGGAACGGTCCGGCACCGACGCGCGTCGTGTAGGCCTTCACGACGCCGAGAACATAATCGAACGCTCGTGGCCCGACACCCGAGCCCGTCGCGGCGGCTCCGGCCGTCGTGTTCGATGAGGTCACATAGGGATAGGTGCCGTGATCGATGTCGAGCAGTGTGCCCTGGGCACCCTCGAATAACAGATTGGCGCCCGATTCGCGTAATTCATTCAGGTAACCCGTCGCATCGATGACCTGTGGCCTGATCCGTTCGGCCATCTGCAGCCACTGATCGCGGATCTCTGCCTCGTCAACGGGTTCCACGCCATAATATTGCTGCAGCATGAAATTATGCAGGTCCACGGCGGCGGCGAGTCGATCGGCAAACCCGCCTGGGTCGAACAGATCCGAAATCCGCAGGGAGCGCCGCGCGGCCTTGTCCTCGTATGCCGGCCCGATGCCGCGACCGGTCGTGCCGATCGCCTGCCGGCCGCTGGCCTGCTCTTGAGCCTGATCCAGAGCGATGTGGGTCGGTAGAATCAACGGGCAGGCCGCGCTGATCTTGAGCCGGTCCAAGACGGCGACGCCCCTGGCATTCAGCGCATCGATCTCTTCCAGCAGCGATGGCAGGTGAATGACGACGCCATTGCCGATCAGACAATCGACGCCGTCGCGCAGAATGCCAGCCGGTATCAAGTGCAGAATCGTCTTTTCGCCGTCGATCAGGAGCGTATGCCCGGCATTGTGGCCGCCCTGAAACCGAATCACGGCGTTGGACCGCTCGGTCAGCAAGTCGACGATCTTGCCTTTACCCTCGTCGCCCCACTGGGTTCCGACGATGACGACACACTTCCCCATTTCTCGAACTCAGCTTCCGGGCCGGACGAGCAGCAATACACCGAGTCCCAGCATAATGCTGGCCAACCCGAAAAACCGCAATTGCCCGTCTTTCAGGCTCGAAATCACCAGCAGGCTCTTGCGCCAGCTCGCCGGGCTCACGAACGGCAGCATTCCCTCGATGACGAGGTACAGCGCAAATGCCGCGAGGAGGTCGCTCCAGTTCATCATCGAGCCCGAGTTGTCATTTTGACCGGGATATTCGCGCCGGGGTCACTCGTATCGGACCCGACCAGAAGGCGCGCCAATACGGTCACTCGTTACGGTTTCGACTGATTCAGGTAACGGAAGAAGTCGCCCTTCGTATCCAAAACCAGGATATCGCTACCCGTGCCGATAGAGCGACGATAGGCCTCAATGCTTCGATAAAATCGGAAAAACTCTGGGTCTTTCTGGAACGCCCCGGCATAAATTTCGGCCGCCACCGCGTCACCCTGACCACGAATCTTCTCCGCGTCACGATAAGCCTCGGCCAGAATAACCGTGCGCTCTCGATCGGCCTCGGCGCGAATCCGTTCGGCATTCTCGGCGCCTTCGGCGCGCAGCTCGGAAGCGACGCGGGCGCGTTCCTGGCGCATTCGATTAAATACCGATTCGCTGACCTCATCCGAGAACTCGATGCGCTTGACACGAACATCAATGACTTCAATACCGAGCTCCGCAGCGCTCACCCTCGCCTTAGCCAACATTTCGTCCATGAGCTCCCGGCGTTCCGCCGTGACAACCTCGGGCACCGTGCGGTTGGCGAATTCGGCGCGAATGCCATCCTTGACGATCTCCAGCAGGCGCTGCGCCGATAGAATTTCCTCGCCGCGCGTGGCCTCGTAGTATTTCGCCACGTCGTTAATGCGCCACTTGATGAAGAAATCCACGAACAGGTTCTTCTTCTCGAAAGTCAGGAACAGTTCCTGCGGGTTCGTGATCGTCAAGATCCGCCGCGGAAAAAACTGCACATTATTAATGAACGGAATCTGGAAATGCAGGCCGGGACTATAATCCGTCTTGATCATCTCTCCGAAACGGAACTTTACCGCCAGCTCTCTCTCATCGACATAGAAAATGGACATCGAACCGATGACCAGCACCAGAGCCAGAATAACCGCACCGAGACGTAAACCAGTCACTGCCGCGTCCTCCTCGTTCTGCCGTCGTCCGTCGAGCGGCCCGCGCCGGACGACGGCCCGGTCGGCGCGTTCAAGGCGCTATTTTGACTCGCACTCGCGCCGCCGCCCAATCCGCCGCCCTGATCCATCAATTTGTCGAGCGGCAGGTACATGAGATTGCCGCTGCCCTCCGCGCCGAGCAGAATCTTTTTCGAGTTCGCGAGTACCGACGCGATCGCATCGATATACAAACGATCACGTGTCACCTCGGGCGCCTTTTTGTACTCGGTCAGAAGTTGCTCGAAACGCGAAGCTTCGCCCTCGGCATCGGCAACCACGCGCGCCAAGTAGGCTTGGGCGTCCTGATTGCGGCGCACGCTCTCGCCCCGCGCCCTCGGCAGAATATCGTTCGCGTATGACTGCGCCTCGAATGCGAAGCGTTCTTTATCCTCGCGGGCCTTGATCGCATCCTGCACGGCCGCCTCGACCTGTCCCGGGAAGTTGGTGTCCTGCAGGTTAACCTTGGTGACCGAAATACCGACGCCATATTCATCGAGGGTCTCCTGAATCAGCGCCTGCGTCTCCACCGCGATTTCCGCGCGCCCCTGGAGCAGTACGTAGTCGGCCTCATTCTTACCGACGACCTCGCGAATTACGCTGTCACTGATGTCGGCGAGCGTTGCATCCGGTTGTAAGACATTAAAGAGATATTTGACCGGATCCGCATTCCGATACTGTACGACGAGGTCGACAACGATGATATTTTCATCGGCCGTCAGCATGCGCGTCTGGCTCCGGATTGTATTGATTCTTGTGACGCCTACTTTTTCAACGGTTTCGATCGGCCACGGCAAATGCCATCGCAAACCCGGCCCCGTCGTTAGCGACAAGGCGCCGAAGCGTAACACCACGCCACGCTCGTCGGCATTGACCCGATAAAGACCGGTCGCCAGCCACACGAGTACGATCAGCATGATCAGGCCGACCAGCACAGAGCCGCTCAGCCAATTCGTTCCGTCGGCGCCCGTGCGGCCGCCCTTGCCGCCCAGCAGGGCGTTAAATCGCCGCTGCCAGTCCCGGATGATTTTGTCGAGGTCGGGCGGGCCGCCGCTACCGCCGCCGCGATCCCAAGGGTTCTTGCCGTTTCCGGATTCGTTCCAGGCCATCTGATTCTCTGTCTGTGACTCTATGCTAAGAAGCCGACATGTTAGTCTACTTCAGTCCGCGCCGTTTATCGCGGCCCGCTCAGCGCGCCGCCGCCGGTTGTTCGGTGCTGCTGTCGCCCTGTTCCACGTGAATTTGCAGATTTTCCCGTTGCTGCAAATTCTGATAACCGCGCCGATCAATTTCAATATCCAATTCCCAACCGCCTTCTTCGAGCGACCGCTCATTGATCACGGTGGCATTGTTATACAACAAGGCCCGCAACCTTGCCTGTGAGACCGCCAACCGAACCGTCCCGCACACGATATCAAGGTGCAAATAATCCGTGATCACGCCCAACAGGGCATCAATGCCCTCCCCCGTTTCAGCGGATAACCAGACTCGCGCGGGCATGCCGGTCTCGGCCCGGTCAACTCGTGGCTGGACACCCAGTATATCAGCCTTATTGTAGACCTGAACCAGCGGTAGCTTGTCCGCACCAATCTGTTCGAGCACGACGTTAACGTCGTCAATGCGCCCGAGATGAGAGGCATCGCTACAGTCAATCACGTGCAGCAGAAGCCGCGCCTCCAGGGTCTCCTCCAGGGTCGACCGGAATGCCGCCACGAGCTCATGAGGCAGATCGCGCACAAAGCCCACTGTGTCCACCAGCACGACCGGCCCACCGACCGGCAGCTCGACTCGCCGCAGCGTCGGATCGAGCGTCGCGAACAACTGATCCGCAACGATCACGCCGGCATTCGTGAGGCGGTTGAATAATGTCGATTTGCCGGCGTTGGTGTAGCCGACGAGTGATACCGTCGGTATCTCGCGCTTGCGGCGTTGTTGTCGCGCCAACCCGCGTCGTTTTGTGAGCTTGGCGAGACGGGCCTGCAACTGCCTGATGCGCTGATTCAGCAAGCGCCGATCCGTTTCGAGCTGAGTTTCGCCGGGCCCCCTGAGACCGATGCCGCCTTTCTGACGCTCGAGGTGGGTCCAGCCACGGACCAGCCGGGTCGACAAATGCTCGAGCTGGGCGAGCTCGACCTGCAACTTACCCTCGAAGCTTCTGGCACGCAGCGCGAATATATCGAGGATCAGGGCAGCGCGATCGACGACCCGCCGCGACAGCGCGCGCTCCAGGTTCCTCTCCTGAGCCGGCGTCAGCGTATGATCCACGAGCACGACTTCCGCGTCGGTCGATGCAGCCAGCGCGTGTAACTCTGCGAGCTTACCGGTGCCGATCAGGGAACGTGGGTTGATCCGCCGCAGACGCGCACGCAACTCGCCGACCAGTTCGGCGCCCGCCGCTCGGGCCAGCGCCTGAAATTCGGCCCGTTCGTCCGCATAAGGGGCCGAACCGACTCTCACATGAAGCAGAAGTGCGCGTTCGCCGCGCTTTGGCCGATCAAACAATCAGCAACACCCGGGTGATTGTCACCCTACTCGTCGTCCCCGTCCCCATCGACAGGCAAGCGGATATTCCGCGTCGGAACCACAGTGGAAATCGCGTGTTTATAGACCATTTGATTGACGCTGTTCTTGAGTAACACGACGAACTGGTCAAAGGAATCGATTGTTCCCTGGAGCTTGATACCATTCACCAGATACACGGACACCGGAACCTTTTCCTTGCGCAGCAAATTCAGAAACGGGTCCTGCAGCGTTTGCCCTTTGGTCATCTTTCACTCCTGCTTCTTATGCTTGTTATTTGACTTTTGGATCAGTGAACAACGGGGCGATTTATTGTTTCGTATGCCGTCCCACACCCGGATTCTATCGCCTCATCAATAAAAAAACATCTACGATCGCATCTCTGGGAAAATCGCATCAGCGCGCGCCTCTACCGTCTCGGCGACCCGCGCGGCCAGCGTCGGGTCCAGACAATCGAAGCTCAACTCGTCGGCATCGGCCCGCATCCAGGTTAATTGGCGCTTGGCCAAACGCCGGCTGGCCGTCATCGCGCCGCGCATCGCCGTCGCAAGATCCGCGGCTCCGTCCAGATGTGCCCACAATTGCCGATAACCGACGGCGCGCATGGCCGGAGAGTCGGCGCTCATTTCAGCCATGCCGCGCAGCAGTTCGACTTCGCCCAGGAATCCAGCCTCCATCATCTTTGCAAAGCGCGCCTCGATGCGCTCGTAAAGGGCCGCTCGGTCACCCGGAACCAGCGCAATACGCAGGAAATCCATGCCCGGCCCAGGGGCACCGGCACGCTGCAACTCGCTGATCGGTTCCCCGGTCAGGGCAAAGACTTCCAACGCCCGTTGTATCCGCTGCCGGTCTCCCGGCGCAATGCGCCCGGCGGCAACCGGATCGACTCGCGCCAGCTCGGCGTGCAACGCCGGCCAACCTTCGGCCTCGCCGCGCGCATCGAGTTCACGGCGCAGCGCGGGATCAGCGGCCGGTAACTCGGCCAGACCGTGTTGCAAAGCCCGGAAATAGAGCAGCGTCCCACCGACGAGCAGTGGCACCCGCCCGGATTGCCTGATCTCGCCTATCACCTGCAAGGCGTCGGCACAGAATTCACCTGCGGAATAGCGCTGCCACGGATCACGAATGTCGATTAAACGGTGGGGCGCGACACTGAGCTCATGCGGCCCGGGTTTCGCCGTTCCGATGTCCATGTGCCGGTAGATCATGGCGGAATCGACACTGACAATTTCGAACGGGAATCGCTCCACGAGTCTCACCGCGAGATTGGTCTTGCCCGTGGCCGTCGGGCCGACGACGCACACGACGACCGGATTGCGTTCCTCGGGCCGATCGTTGTCGGACATGGGGCCGGCGCCTAGCGTCCGCGTGAGAAGAGCCGGTCCAGCTCCTGCATCGTCAGGGCGGTCCAGGTCGGTCGACCGTGATTGCACTGATCACTGCGGTCGGTCGTTTCCATGTCTCGTAACAAGGCGTTCATTTCATCGACGGTCAGACGGCGATTCGCGCGCACCGATCCATGGCAGGCAACCTCCGCGAGCAGGTCATCGATTTGATCGTCGACGCGCTCAGCCTGCGCGCCTGCCGCGAAGTCGGCCACCAAATCGCGCACCAGGGCTTCCGCGTCGACGTTGCCGAGCAAAGACGGCAAGGCATACACCGTCAGTTCGTCCGGCCCGCTGCGACCAACGGAGATACCGAGCGCCTCAAATTCGGCCGCATGCGCCTCCGCGAGATCCGCTTCCTTGACCGTTACGGCAAACGGATGCGGAATCAGCAGCGGCTGGCTTTGAATACCCGTCGAACGTGCAGATGCCTTGAGCCGCTCATAGGTCACGCGTTCGTGCGCCGCGTGCGCATCGACGATGATCAGTCCATCTCGATTCTGGGCGAGGATATAGGTGCCGTGCAGGTGAGCGATGGCATAACCGAGCGGCGGCGTCTGGTCGTCGCTTGCGACCAGTTCCGTGTAGTTTGCGGCCACGTCTTGCACGGTGATCGGCGACAGCCGCAATGGCAAGCCCGCCTGAGACCCAACCGAACGAGTGTGATCAAAACTTGCCGGCGCCGAATCGGATGTCCGCGACTCGGCCATGGACCCGCCTGCACGCGTATCCGCCAAGGCCGCCTCGACCGCATGGCGGATGAAATCGTGCACGGCGCGACTGTCGCGGAAGCGAACTTCGCGCTTGGCGGGATGGGCATTGACGTCGACCCGGGCCGGATCCATATCCAGATACAACACGAATGCGGGATGGCGTCCGTGAAACAGAACATCGCGGTATCCTGCGCGCACCGCGTGCGTTATCAGGCGGTCACGCACGAATCGTCCGTTCAAAAAGAGATATTGCAGATCAGACTGGCTACGCGAAAACGTCGGCCTCGCGAGCCAGCCGGTCAGGCGCATGTCGCCGACATCGCGCTCGACATATAGTGCGTGTTCCATGAACGCCTGCCCGCAAATTCTCGCGACCCGGTCCTCCTGTTCCGCCCGGCTTCGGGCGACCGGCAGGTCGAGCACGATCCGATCGTTGTGCATCAGACGCAGCGCCGTCGAGAAGCGGCTCAGCGCTATTGCCTCGGCGACGCGCTGAATGTGTCCGAATTCTGTGCGCTCCGTCTTCAGAAACCGGCGCCTCGCGGGCGTGTTGTAGAACAGATCGCGAACCTCGACTGAAGTGCCCCGGGGATGCGGCGCCGGCGCCGACGCCAATGTGTCTCCGCCGTCGGTTTCGAGCGACCAACCCGCCCCGTTTTCTCCGGCACTCGATACGAGCCGCATCCTCGAGACCGACGCGATGCTTGGCAGCGCCTCGCCGCGAAAACCGAGCGAACCGATGTGCTCGAGATCATCCAGACACGCGATCTTGCTCGTCGCGTGCCGAGCCAACGCGAGTTCTATTTCATTCTCGGGGATGCCCGTACCGTTGTCGCGAATCCGACAAAGCTTGAGGCCGCCCTTCTCGATGTCGAGTTCGATGCGACTCGCTCCGGCATCAAGACTGTTTTCCAGTAATTCCTTGACAACCGACGCGGGTCGTTCCACGACTTCGCCGGCCGCAATCTGATTGACTAACTGAGGTGGAAGCTGCTGAATCGGCATACGCCGATTCTTTCAGAATCAGGCCGAAATACAAAATCCGGCACCGCTGGCGCCGTCTCAAATCTCCTGGGTGGGTGGGATTTGCAGGACCTTGCCAACCTTGATCCTGTCGCTATGCAAATTATTGACCGAGCGAATGCGCCGAATGCTGACGTTGTAGCGGTCCGCGATTCCGCTCAACGTGTCGCCGCGCTTGATGACATAGCTCTTGGTCGTGAGTCGGGTACCATTCTGCCTCGCAAGTGCGAGCCGGGTGCCGGGTGGCGGATTGATGTTGAAATAATCCTCCAGGCCATCGAAAATCGCGCGCGCGAGCCGCTCCCGATAGCGGCTGCTGCCCAAGTTCTTTTCATCGCCGGGATTCGAGATAAACGCAGTCTCGACGAGGACCGACGGCACATCCGGTGACTTGAGGACGAGAAACGGCGCTTGCTGAACCTTGCCTTTTCTGACTTGGGTGATGCGACTGATCTCGCCGAGGATCTCGTCGCCGACGTCGATGCTCGAACTCATAGCCGCATTCTGCGAAAGATCAATCAGGACTCCGGCCAGTATCTTGTCCATGTCCGCAAACGTGATGCCGCCGATCAGGTCGGCTTCTTCCAACAGGGCTGCATTTTCCCGCTTGGCCAGCCGGCGGTCGGCCTCATCCGCCGCCCCCTTGGGCGACAGCACGTACACCGTCGCACCATGCACGCGCCGGTCGCGAAACGAGTCGGCGTGAATCGATATGAACAGGTCCGCCTCCTTGGTCCGTGCGCGTTCCATGCGGTCTCGGAGCCGCACGAAATTATCGCCGCCGCGCGTCAGATACGCCCGCATGCCGGGCTGCGCATTGATGATCTCGGCGAGCTGCCGGCTGATTTTCAGCACCACGTCTTTTTCGCGCAGCCCGCTCGGTCCGCGTGCACCAGGGTCTTTGCCCCCGTGGCCTGGATCGATCACGACGACGATATCCCGGCCGCGGCTGCGGCTCATCGCCGAAACGTGCGGCACCGTCTTGACGGGCGTCGCTGACGCGAGCGGGAACAGGTCGATGACCAGTCGTTCGCCACGCTCACCGTTCGCGCCGAGCACGAAACTGCGCGGCTGCATCGGCGCCGTGAGATCCAGCACGATCCGCAAGCTCCCGTCCTGACGTTTCGCACTGCGCACGCGGTGTACGGCGCCGCGACCGGTCGGCAGCGGCAGCGCCGTCGGGGCGATGTCGCCACGCTGGATATCGATCACGACCCGATGCGGATTGGACAAGGTGAAAAGCGTGTACTCGGCGAACCGGCTCAGATCGATTGCGACGCGCGTCTTGTCGGACTGATGGCCGATCCGGACGGCTTCAACCCGGGTCTGTGCGGCGCCGGCAAATCCGGCGACCAAGAGCAAGATGAGGCCCAATAGACAGCGATTGCTTAGCATGACTCCACGACGACAGGGTTTCTTGTGGAAAATTATAAGGATAGAAATACTTTCTACAAGTCTTTTTATGCCTTAGTTGCTCCCAACAGGTTCCGGCCCGAGGCCGAACCGGCTGAGATGACCACGGCGCGCCCGCCAGGCACGACTTCGAGCGCGACCGTGAGGTCCGGCTTATCGAGCCGTGCGCCCGCCCTTTCCGGCCATTCGACGAGCATGACGACGCCGGGGCCGGGCAGTTCCGCCAGACCGAGGTCGTCGGCCTCGCTTGGGTTCACGAGACGATACAAATCAATGTGATAGACCAAAAACGGGTCCAGCGCATAGGGCTCGATCAACGTATAAGTCGGGCTCGGCACGCGGCCGGTATGGCCGAGGGCCCGCAGAAACCCGCGGGCAAAAGTCGTCTTGCCAGCGCCGAGTTCGCCGACGAGAAAAATCACCATGCGATCCAGCCCGGCCGGACGTAAGGCCAGCGCGAGTCGATGCCCGGCCGCAACCGTGGCCTCGGCCGATCCCAGGTGCAGTCCGCGTTCAGTCATGTGGACGGTACTCAGTCAATCGGATTGAGTAACGGCCGCAAGACCGGGAACAGGTCGGTTGCAATCAATCCCCGCTGCCCGCTCACGGCCGCGTGGTCTCCGGCGACGGCGTGCACGTAGGCCGCTGCGGCCACGCCCGCGTGGCGCCGGGCCGGGAATTGCGCAAGGAATCCGGCCGTCAGTCCGGTCAGCACGTCGCCCATGCCGGCCGTGGCCATGCCGGCATTGCCGCGCGTGATCAGATAAGGCACGGCGCCGGCCGCGCCGATCAACGTGCACTGCCCTTTTAATGTCGCGATGCCCCCGTAGCGATTGACCAGTTCGCGCGATGCGACGAGCCGAGCCGACTGCACCTCGGCTGTGTCGAGCCCGAGCAGCCGCCCGGCCTCCCCGGGGTGCGGCGTCAGGACCCAGTCATCGCGCCGAACGGAGTTGCGGGCCAGCAGGTTCAGTGCATCGGCATCCAGCACCTTGGGTTGCGGACAGTCGAGGATGCGCGCGAACAGCGCCTGCGCCCAAGCGTCCTGTCCGAGCCCCGGACCGAGGGCAATGACGGTCGCGCGCGCCAGCAACGGTTCGAGGTCGGCGACCGTTTTAATCGCACAGCACATTAATTCAGGCCGGTAGGCCATTATTGCAGCGACAGTTTCTGGTCGAGTCGCGACTGAAACGAGACCGGCGCCGCTGCGCAGTGCGGCTTCGCCAGCAAGGCGCGCGGCGCCGCCCATGCCGTGGTTGCCGCCGACGACGAGCACGTGGCCGAACCGTCCCTTATGGGCCGTCGGCTCGCGGGGCAGCATGAGGCCGCGCAAATCGTCGGCGCCGAAAATGCGCATGGCGGGTTCGATGGCGCTAAGCGCGTCGCAGGGGATCGCGAGATCATGAAAACACAGTTCGCCGACGCAATCGGGCCCCGCGCCGAGAAAAAACCCCTGCTTGAGGCCGACGAACGTCGCCGTAAACGTCGCCTTGACCGCCGCACCCATAATTTCGCCGGTCTCACTGTTGAGACCCGAAGGCACGTCCACGGACATGACCGGCCTGTCGCCCCCCGCAATCGCCTCGACGACCCGCAGATACTTGCCGGCGAGCGGGCGACCCAGCCCGGTGCCGAACAACGCGTCCACGATCAGGTCGGTGTCGCTAACCAGCGCTACAGTGAATTCGACCACACGATCGTCGCCCGCTCGCCCGCCATCCAGATGACCCTCCGCATCGCGATACTCCGCCCAGGCCCGTGCCGCATCGCCGGTCAGTCCATCGGGTGGCGATACCGCGACAACCGTGACTTCGAAACCCGCTGCCCGCGCCAAGCGTGCGATGATATAGCCGTCACCGGCGTTATTGCCGGCACCGCAAATCACGAGCCAGCGCCGCGCATCCGGAAATCGCGCGCGGGCATCCTCGAACGCTGCCTGACCGGCGCGCGTCATCAGCGTGTATCCCGGTATACCGACGTCCTGGATCGCAATCCGATCCATTTCCCGGACGTCGAGTGGTGAATACACGCTGGCTTCGATAAGGGTCATAGGGCAAAAATCCTCGGCCCGATTATACTGAGGGTTCCAGTAACACCCCATCGGCAACTATTTCCCCAGAGGAAGCGTCGTGAGTCCGATTCCGGAACAAGTCGCGCAACAGATCAAGGCGTGGGGCGTCGAACTCGGATTCCAGCAAGTCGGCATCACCGATGTCGATCTGGCCGAAGCCGAAGGTCGCCTGCAGACCTGGCTACGGTCGAATTTTCACGGTGAAATGCATTACATGGCTCGCCACGGAACGCGCCGCAGCCGACCGGGGAAACTCGTGCCGAAAACGATCCGCGTCATCTCTGTACGCATGGACTGCCTGCCCGCCGATTCGACTGACCCCGTCACCGTACTCGAGGACGGCAGCCGCGCATATATCGCGCGTTATGCGCTCGGCCGTGACTATCACAAAGTCCTGCGCAAGCGCCTGCAAAAGCTTGCCGACCGGATCGAAGCTGAGATCGGGTCGTTCGGTTACCGGGTCCTGGTCGACAGCGCGCCCGTCATGGAGAAACCGCTCGCACAAAAGGCCGGGCTCGGCTGGATCGGCAAACACACAAACATCATCAACAAACAGGCCGGCTCATGGTTTTTACTCGGTGAGATTTACACGGATTTGCCATTGCCGACCGACACCGCTGCCACCGACCACTGCGGCACCTGCCGCGCCTGCATGGACGTCTGTCCAACCGCCGCGATCGTCGCACCTTACGTCGTCGATGCGCGCCGGTGCATCTCCTACCTCACGATCGAGCTCAGAGGGACCATACCCGAAGAATTTCGTGTGCCGATCGGCAACCGGATCTTCGGCTGCGACGACTGTCAGCTCTTTTGTCCCTGGAACAAGTTTGCGACCGTTTCCGCAGAACCGGATTTCTCGCCCCGGCATGCGCTCGACACGACCGATCTCGTCACGCTGTTCGCATGGAGCGAGACGGAATGGAACGCGAAAACGGCCGGCAGCGCCATTCGCAGGGCCGGTTACGAAGGGTGGCTCCGGAATATCGCCGTCGCGCTTGGCAACGCCCCGAGTTCCAGCGAGACCGTCGAAGCATTGCGCTCTCGCTCAGAACATGAATCGGAGGTGGTCCGCGAACACGTCGCATGGGCATTGCAGCAACACGCCAGAAATTAATGGGGTCTGACCCCATTTATTATTTGAACGAGCGCTCGACCAGCACGTTGTCGATCAGGCGCGCGCGACCGAGGCGTCCGGCGGCCATGACGACGAGGTGGCGGCTATCGGGATCTGGCAGCGAAAGATCACCGGCCTTGCGCACGACAAAATAATCGGGCACAAATCCCGCCGCCTCAAGTTTTCGCAAACCGCCGGCTTCGAGCCCGGCGTAATCCGTATCGCCAGCCAACAGGCTTTCCCGGCAGGCACTGACAGTCTCAATCAGAGCAGCTGCCTTGGGTTTTTCCGCATCCGTCAGATAACGGTTGCGCGAGCTTAATGCGAGGCCGTCATGGTCCCGTTGAGTCTGACCGGCCAGAATCTTGATAGGCCAATGGAGGTCCGCCACCATCCGGCGGACGATGACGAGCTGCTGATAGTCCTTCTGCCCGAACACGGCGACATCGGGCTGCACGATATTGAACAGACGAGCGACTACAGAAGTCACGCCGTCGAAATGAACGGGCCGGTCACTACCGCACAGGACGGTTGATAATTCCGACACCGAAACAACCGTGATGGCCTTTTCACCGAACGGATAAATATCGTCATCGCCCGGTGCAAACAACAGATCGACGCCCACTCGCGATAATCGGCGTTTGTCGTTGTCCAAAGTACGCGGATATGTTTCAAAGTCCTCACCCGGTCCGAACTGCGTTGGATTGACGAAGATGCTAACGACGACGCGCTCGGCATATTCCTGCGCGAGCGCAACGAGACTCATATGCCCCTTGTGCAGACCGCCCATGGTCGGAACCAACGCAAGCGTCTCCCCGTCCTGCCGCCAGCCCTGGATGATCTTGCGCAGCGTGTCGATATCACGAACGGTTTTCAACTGGTTCTCCGAATGGGGCGCTGCGAGTGAACAGGGTCAGTCCGGGATCAGGAAAAGCAGTGCTTCGGAGCTGGATAAGCCCGTTCCTTGACGGCGCGCACGTAACGGACGCAAGCATCGAGCGGCGATTGGGCCCCTTCCATGTAGTTCTCGACGAAACGCGGCAATCGGCCCTGCGTAATGCCGAGCATGTCGTAAAGCACGAGGATCTGTCCATCGACGTCCGGACCCGCGCCGATGCCGATAACGGGCACTTTCACGGCCGCACACACCGCTTTGCCGAGATCGCTCGGAACGCACTCAACCAACACGATATCAGCCCCGGCCTGCTCGAGCGCAATCGCATCCTCGACCATTTTTCGCGCCTGATCGCTGTCCCGCCCCTGCACCTTAAACCCGCCAATCTTGTGCACCGACTGAGGCTTCAGGCCGATATGAGCACACACCGGTATATCGTGTTCAGCCAGGTGGGAAACTATTTGGATCTGCCCGGAGCCACCTTCGAGTTTGACCATCATCGCGCCGCCTTCCTGCATGACCCGAACCGCATTCTCTAATGCCTGAGCCTGGCTGCTGTAACTCATGAACGGCATATCGGCCACCAGGAAGGCCCTTTGCAGGCCGCGCGACACCACTTTGGTGTGATAGATAATATGCTCGACGGTGACCGGCACGGTCGTGTCATGCCCCTGGATGACCATCCCAAGCGAATCGCCGACCAATACGAGGTCGGTCCCGGCTTGATCAACGAGCAGAGCGAAACTCGCATCGTAGGCCGTCAAACAAGCAATCGGCTCGCTGTTTTTTTTCATGCGGCCCAATGTCGATACGTTGACCGGCGGCTCGGCCATTCCGCGTTGTTCTAATTGCTTGTACATCGTAAATCTCTGTTTACCGGCAATGATGATCAGATAAAAAAGACTAGGCCATCGCTGAAACCACGGGATTGAAAAAATGCCGCCCACTCTGAATCCGGCAAATCTCATTTAAAAGCATTTCGTAATGCTGTTCATTGCGAATCGGATCGATTGTCGCCGCATTCACTATGAGTAGCGGCGCTGCATCATAGGCATGAAAAAACTTCGCATAGGCCTCGTTCAACCGCTCCAGGTAGTGTCGGCTGATGCGCTGTTCATATTCGACGCCGCGCCGTGCAATCCTGAACAACAGGGCATCCACCGGCGCCTGCAGGTATACGACCAGATCCGGAACCGGGCTCTCGACATCCAGTGATTCGAAGACGCGATCGTAAAGGCTGAGCTCGTGACGATCGAGGTTAATTTCCGCAAACAGGCGGTCCTTTTCGATGAGAAAGTCCGAGATGCGGGTATCGCTGAAAATATCGGCCTGGCGGAGATCCTCTATCTGCCGCACGCGCTGGAACAGAAAAAACAGCTGCGTCGGCAACGCCGCGGCCCGTGGATTGAGATAGAAGCGCTCCAGGAACGGATTCGCTTCCTCCTCCTCCAGCAACAGCTCGCATTCAAGGCTTTCGGCCAGGCGCCGGGCCAGACTCGTCTTGCCCACACCGATCGGTCCTTCGATCACGATATAACGAGATTTCGCCATGCTATTCCGCAGTATTTTTGTTGTGGTCTGGGTTCAGTCCGGCATATTGTCGATTAAAAGGGGTCGATTTCAAGGGCTCGACTGCAAGCGGCCGCCGCCAGGGGACTCTGTTTCGCTATCGAATTCTCTCGAGTGTCGACCCATCGCTCTCGGCAACGAGATTTCTTAACAGCCCGCGCCCCGGGATATGCAGTTGCGGTGCAATTTCCCGCATGGGGAACAATACAAAATTTCGCTCGGCAATGCCCGGGTGAGGGATTTTCAGATCGGGTTCATCGATCTGACGATATCCGTAGGTCAATATATCGAGATCGAGCCGCCGCGGCCCCCAGCGATCCCCAGGCAATCGCACACGGCCCCGCCGGGTCTCTATATCCTTGAGATTCGATAACAAATCTCGAGGCCCGAGCCGAGTCAGCACGATTGCCACCGCATTAATATAGTCGGGTTGATCGATGGGACCCATCGGCGGGTTCCGGTACAGCCCCGAGGCAGCGAGCAAACGGGTTGCGTCCAGCCCGGCGAGGTCGTCGAGGCCGTGACGAACCTGCATAACCGGATCATCCAGATTGCTACCGATACCGATGCAGGCCGGGACCCAGGCTTCACGCACGGGCACAGTCAGCCTCTTTGAGCCGCAACACCCGACCGGTGTCGTTTGCGCGCCGGCCGATGGCGGCCGGAAATACCAAACAATTTTTTCTGCTCCGCAGCCGACCGCGTCTGCACCTCCGTCCAGAACTCGGCAACATCGCTCGACACCTCGCCGATCGATACCCGCAAAATCATGAGATCGTAGGCGGCGCGGAAACGCCGATGACTCAGTAGGTCCATGGCCCGGCGGCCTTTGCGTTTATTGAATCGCGGCTGGAGCTGCAACATCTCGCGCATGGGTAACCCGAAGCGGCGCGGCAAAGCGATCCGCTGCGCCTGCCGCCTGCTGACCTCGGCCGTCGCGGTGATGAGCGCCTGTACCTCGGAAAATGCCCCCTTGGTGGCGATTAGTTCTGCGGCGCGCGTGTGCACTGATCGCCACAAAAAGACGCCGAACAAAAACATCGGCGTAATCGCCTTTCCGTCGACGACGCGCTGATCGGTGTTGCGCAAGGCATGCTCTATGAACGCCAGCTCCACTTCGCCGGTGTCGCCGTCGAGCCACCGGACGGTATCCGGAAAGAGATGTTCGAACAGACCCAGTTTGTGCAGGTGCCGGAAACTCGCCAACGCATATCCGGACTGGAACAGTTTCAGGAACTCGTCGAACAGGCGCGCCGCCGGCACATCGTCGATCAGGCGGGCCAAATCTTTTATCGGCCGCGCCGCGTCAGCGTGGACTTCGAATCCAAGTTTGGCCGCAAACCGCGCGGCCCGCAGCATCCGCACCGGATCTTCGCGGTAGCGTGTTACCGGGTCGCCGATCAGGCGCAGCCGTTTCGCCTTCAGATCGGTGAGCCCATCCACGAATGCCCAGATCGAGTAATCCGCAATGTTGTAGTAAAGCGCGTTGACCGTGAAATCGCGGCGCCACGCATCCTCCTCGAGCGTACCGTAAACATTGTCAGAAATAATGCGCCCCGAGGCATGAAAAACCTGGCGCTCATCGGAATCGCCCTGCCCGCCCGACCCGCGGAAGGTTGCAACCTCGATGATTTCCCTGCCGAAGCGAACATGAGCGAGGCGAAACCGCCTGCCAATCAGGCGGCTGTTCCTGAACAGCGCCCTGACCTGCTCGGGGCGGGCATTGGTCGCGACATCGAAGTCCTTGGGACGGCGTCCGAGCAGCAAATCACGCACACTGCCGCCGACGAGAAACGCCTGGTAACCGCCGTCCTTCAAACGATAAAGGACTTTCAGGGCATTTTTGGAGACGTTGGCCCGCGACAAACAGTGGTCGGAGCGGGGAATAATCTGTGGCGCGCGTTCGCTGGATTGCCGGTTCTCAGTCAATAAACAGCCCTGAATAAGGAAGGAAAGAGCCATTCATCATAGCAGGCTCCGAGCGCCGCCGGACCTTCCCCTGTCCAGCCTGACTGATTAACATAGCCGCCTCGCGAGCGGCACCACTGGCTCCCTTCGTCTAATGGTTAGGACGCCGCCCTCTCAAGGCGGTAATACGGGTTCGAATCCCGTAGGGAGCGCCAAACCGCGCAGGTGATTCAGATAGCGCTACAGCGGCCGATGGCGATGAACGTCTTTTCCCCGCCTTTATCCGGTACCTTTTGCACGGTGACTTCGTCGTCTTCGATCAGGATTTCGCGATTGGACGTCAGATAACTGCCATTGAAACTGATGATGAACCGCAGCGTCTCTTTTCTGACGCTGAAACGGTAGGGGTCGCGAGGTTCACCGCAGTTCAATGAGCCGTATACATCCGAGCTTTGCCGGCACAATGCGATCTCGGTACCGTCATTGGCGATGTCCTGCACGGCATTGCGGTAACCGATCCGATATCGCTCGCTGTTTATTTCAACCGGCCGGATGATGTATCTAAAAGAATCGGCGGCCAGGCTTGCAACTTCCCAATTACCGGAATTCTCGTCAAACTCGAAGCCCGTCGCATTGTCGGCAATGCATAACAGGGAATCTTCGGCGGCAACCGGCACCGACAGCATAATGACTATGAATAGAGTTAAGGCACGCATGAGAGTGCTCCCAAATGGTACTTAAAATCTTTAATTTCGTTATTTTTCATGGCGCCCGTTTAAAGGCGTTGCTGGTTTCGCATTATCGCTTAAATGAGCCCTGCCTAACGGCATACATTTGACATAAGCGTGTACATCAGTTTATTTGAGCAGACCTTGCCTGTCTGATGGGCTCGTAACAAAGGATCCGGTTTTGACCCATACTCCAGCCGAGCAGCCGGGCAGCTTCATGCGACGTCTTGCGGCACTGAGTTACGACGCACTGCTCGTGACGGCGATACTGATGCTTGCCACTCTTGCCGTTCTCGCCCTGCGCGGAAGCGAATCGATCCGGCCCGGCAATCTGCTTTACCAGGGCTTCCTGATCACGACTACGGGGTGCTTTTTTATCGGTTTCTGGGTCCGCGGCGGTCAGACGCTCGGCATGCGCGCCTGGCGCCTGCGCGTCGTGCAACATTCCGGCGATCCGCTGACCTGGAAAATCGGGCTCGTCCGGTTCGCGGCCGGTCTGTTCTCAACCTTGCCGTTCGGTCTTGGACTGGTCTGGATGCTGTTCGATCCGGCCGGCTTGAGCTGGCACGATCGCATCGCGGGAACCAAGGTCGTGTTGCTACCCAAACGAAGTTAGCCCTACCGGGTCCGCGCCAGCGCCACTGAAGTGATGGCGATCAACGCGATCGTCGGTAACCAGGCGATCAGCGCGGCGTCCAGCTCGAAAACCTCACCGCCGTCGGCGAGACTTCGGCTCGCGAGAAAATACCCCAACCCGATGATCAAGCCGACGACCATGCGTGCGCCGCTACCCGCGCTGCGCATGCGCCCAACGACCAATGGCAGCGCGAGCATGCACATCGGCATCACCGCAATCGACGAGGCAACGCGGTTCCAGAACACCGTGACATAGCGGTGCGCGTTCAATCCATTGCTTTGCAGATACTCGATGTATCGCCATAATTCGACGCCGCTCAGGCTGCTCGGGCGCACGACGGCCAAACCGACGATATCGGCACTCAAATTATTATCCAGCACGAACAGAGGACTCTCGTAAATCGCGACACCACCGTTGACGAAACGGCTCTCGGCATAATTCCTGAGCACCCAGCGATCTTCATCGTCGACATCGGCCGAATCGGCCCGAGCTATTTTCTCGAGGCCGCCGCCGGGCATCATCGAGAAAATCGTTACGCCCCCGAACCCATGCATGCCACCGAGCCGGCTGATATTCAGAATGGTGTTACCGTCCCGTATCCAGATATTCCGGCCGGTCGCTATGCCGGTCTGACTGTGTTTCGCTTCCGTCCTGATTTGTCGTGCATAGAGGTCGAGCGGCGGACCGACGTAGTGGCCCAAAGTAAGCGTGATGAGCGTTAACACGAACCCCGTTATCATGACTGCGCCGGCCAGACGCGAAATCGAGACGCCCGCGGCGCGGATCGCGGTCAGCTCACTATGATTGGCGAGCCCTCCAAGACCGAGCAACGCGCCGAGCAAGACCGCCATGGGCAACATGACGTGCGCGAGATTCGGCAACCTGAGAATCGCGAACATTAACGCCTGCGGGATTCCATAATCGCCGCTAATATCGTTGAGCTGGCCGACGAACTCGATGAAGAACCCGAGACCGAGCAGCACAGCGAGCACCAGACCCGTCATCGCGACGATCGAGCGAAACAGATAACCACGCAGGATTCTCACCGGACGGCCCTCTTTGCTGGCCGCAGAAACCAGCGGTGCAGGTATCCGAATTGCCGCGCCAGCAGCAGCAGGCCCAGGATCAGAAACATCGCGTGTACCCACCACAGTCCCAGGAACGCCGGAATCTGCTCGCGTTCGACCCAGACCTTGGCCGCTGCAAGCAAGTCGACGTAGATGATATAAATGAGGACACCGGCCGCCAGTCCGCCGTAGCGGCCCTGCCGTGGCGCGCTGCGGCTCAACGGCACGGCCAGAACCGTCAGGACCAGCACGGCCAGCGGCACGGAAATGCGCCACTGCAGTTCCGCTATATTCACCGGGTCGTCTGAACCAATGAGGTCCGTGAATGGCCGCGCCTCGGGTTTGAGTTCGCGCTGGCCCGCTTCGGGAAGCGAAAACGGTATCCCGTGTTCCTCAAATTTTATGATCCGGAACCGCGCACTGCCAGGCTCACCTTCATAACGCTTGCCTTTGGAAAATCTCAGCACCTTGACGTTTTCTTTTTCCGAATCGCTCTGCCAGGCGTGCTCCGCAAGAATAAGTTCGATGCGTGGGCCGCTCCGCCGCTGCACGAACACATTCGACAACACGCCCTCTTCGGAAACAGTCTCGGCATACAGAACCGCATCACCGTTATCGAAGCTGACGAATTGGCCGGATTTCAAGACACGCAGATCAATTCTTTTTCTCGCCTCCGCTGCAATAGCCCCGACCTCGCGGATCGCGGCGGGCGCGACGTCCATCGCGAGCCAGCCGACGAAACCGGACAGTACGATGGCGAAAATCACGAGTGGCCGGTAAAGCCCTGCGGGCCCGATCCCACAGGCCATCAGCGCCGCCATTTCACTGTCCCGATACAACCGCCCGAGGGCCAACATGATTGACAGGAACAGGCCCACCGGGATCAGGACTGTCAGGTACTGCAGGGACGTGAGCCCCATCACCAAAAAGACGGCCTCTTTCGGCAGCTGATTCGAGGCCGCGTCGCCAAGAACCTGAGCAAACTGATTCGTCAACAGGATGAGCAAAAGTACGCTGGTCACCACGAGCCACGTCTGCGCCGTCTCTTTCAGAATATAACGATTCAGGATACTCGACATCATCGCCCCCGCGCGTAAGTGACCGAGCCTGTGCTTCCCCGCCTCAGTCGTAATAGAATCGCCTGGACTGCGCGTTTCCGGCCAGCGGGGAATGGCCTCCGGGCTATGATCGGGCCAGGCAAACTCGCGAGTCAAGTCGAGCACTCAACTCTAAAGAAGTGCGGCCGACAGGAAGTAGAAATCTGAAATACGGGAGAACCCTATGCGGTTTGATGCAAAAACCGGGGCTGTGACGAAACAGCAGACCGCCTGCCTGATACTGCCGATTTACTCCGGCGGCGTCTTGCCGCAAGCTACGCGCTCGATAGACGCCGCTGCGGGTGGATTGATAACCGAACTTGTCGCCAGTCGCGACATCAAAGGCGAACCCGGCGACACGCTCTTGATCAAACCTGCCAGCCGTCTCGCCTGCGATCGCATCATGCTGGTCGGCTGCGGCGCCCGCGCTGAATTCGGCCGCAAGAATTATCGCCAGGCGTTACGAAGCGCATTTGCGGCGCTCCGGAAAACAGGCCACGAAACGGCAGTTTCCTACCTAAATATGGAATCGGTCAAGGGCGCGGATGCGTATCGGCGCGCTCGTATTGCAGTCGAGGTCTGGCATACCGGACGCTATCGTTTCACGGCCACCAAATCGAAGTCAGGCGACGATCCCCTCGCACAGAAATCCATCGGTCTCGCGGCGCGGCCAGGCCAGGCTGCAGATGTCAGAAAAGGTATTAGACACGGCGACGCCATCGGCACCGGTTTGTCCGTTTCGCGCGAAGTCGCCAACCTGCCAGCCAATGTCTGTACGCCCTCATATCTCGCCAAAGAAGCACGCCGCATTGCCAGAGGCAGCAAGCATATGCGCGTCCAGGTACTTAACGAAAAAGACATGCAGGAACTCGGCATGGGTGCGCTGCTGTCGGTTACCGCCGGCACAGAAGAACCGGCAAAATTTATCATACTGAAATATAGCGCCGGGGCGCAGTCCAGAAAGCCGATCGCACTCGTCGGCAAAGGCGTCACGTTTGATTCGGGCGGAATTTCGCTGAAACCCGGCGCCGCCATGGATGAAATGAAATTCGACATGTGCGGTGCGGCCACCGTACTTGGCGTATTCAGCGCCGTCGCCGCACTCAGTCTGCCGCTCAATCTGATCGGTATCATCCCCGCGTGTGAAAACCTGCCCAGCGGCGCGGCTACCAAGCCCGGCGACATCGTCACATCCATGTCAGGGCAGACAATCGAAGTTCTGAATACGGACGCCGAGGGCCGGCTGATACTTTGCGACGCGTTGACCTATGTACAAAAATTCAAGCCGACGGTGATCATCGACGTTGCGACCCTGACGGGCGCCTGCGTAGTCGCGCTCGGCAAACATATCAGCGGGCTGCTGTCGAATTCGGACCAGCTGGCCAACGCATTGCTGAAAGCGGGCGAAAAAGCCGACGATCTGGCTTGGCGATTGCCCATGGGTGAGGCATACATGCGGCAGCTCAAGAGCAATTTCGCTGACATGGCAAACATCGGCGGTCGCGATGCCGGTACGATCACGGCGGCCTGTTTTCTGTCAAAATTTGTCGAAGACACCGACTGGGCTCATCTCGATATCGCCGGTACGGCATGGAAAAGCGGTATGCGCAAAGGCAGCACGGGCCGGCCCGTACCCTTACTGGTCGAGTATTTGTTGAGCCAGCCTTGACCAGTTCCCCGCTCCGTGTCGACTTCTATGTTCTGTCCGCGACGGAAGCCGGAGCGCGTTTGCGTTTTACGTGCCGGCTCACGGAGAAAGCCTACGGACTGAACCAACGGATCTACGCGTACACAAACTCAGCGGCCGAAGCGCGCCAACTCGACGAACTGCTTTGGACATTTCGTGCCGGCAGTTTTCTGCCGCATATACTGTTGTCCGCGGCCGACGAAAAGAACCACGCACCGACTCCGATTACAATCGGACACGGCGAGCAATTCGAAGTTTCCGGCGACATTCTGATCAACCTGGCCGATGCCATCCCGTCGTGTTTCGACCGATTCGCTCGCGTGGCGGAGATCGTTGACGGCACGTCGGAGTGCCGACGCCTGGGCCGTGAGCGTTTCAGTTTTTACCGGGACAACGGTTACGAACCCAATACGCATAAGATGGGCTGATCCCGGTCCCGAAGGCGCCACTTTCCAATGGATAAAATTTATCAGCCCGTCGCAATAGAACGCCGCTGGTACGAGCGCTGGGAAAACGCGGGTTATTTCGCGCCGACCGGCGACGGTGAGCCTTACTGCATCATGATCCCGCCGCCCAATGTTACGGGGACATTGCATATGGGCCACGCGTTTCAGGACACGATCATGGATGCACTGACGCGCTACCACCGTATGCTCGGTTATCGCACACTCTGGCAGACCGGTACCGACCATGCAGGCATCGCAACGCAGATGGTCGTCGAGCGCCAACTCGCGCAGGAGGGCAAAACCCGCTTCGAACTCGGACGCGAGGCGTTTCTCGACAGGACCTGGGAGTGGAAACAACAGTCGGGCGGTACCATCCAGCATCAACTGCGGCGCATGGGCAGTTCCGTCGACTGGTCGCGCGAACGATTCACGATGGACGACGGCCTGTCTGCCGCCGTGACCGAGGCATTCGTGCGCCTGCATGCCGAGGGACTTATATATAGAGGCAAACGGCTCGTCAATTGGGACCCGGTACTGCACACGGCATTGTCAGACCTGGAAGTGCTGTCGAAGGAAGAAGACGGGCACATCTGGAATTTCCGCTATCCCCTGACTGATGGTTCGGGCCACGTCGTGGTCGCAACGACGCGTCCCGAAACCATGCTCGGCGATACGGCTGTCGCCGTGCATCCCGAGGATGCGCGGTACCGGAACATAATCGGCAAGACCGTGCAACTGCCACTATGCGATCGTGACATACCGGTTATCGCCGATGAATACGTGGATCCGGAGTTCGGTACGGGCTGCGTGAAAATCACACCCGCGCACGATTTTAATGATTATGAGATCGGCGCGCGTCATGGCCTCGAACTGATCAACGTATTTACAGTTGACGCTGCAATCAATGAAAATGCGCCGACCGCATATCGCGGCATGGATCGCTTCAGGGCCCGAGAAAAAATCGTCGCGGATCTGCAGGCGGCCGGCCTGCTCGAACGCATCGATGCGCACAAACTCATGATACCGCGTGGCGACCGCAGCGGCGAAATCATCGAACCTTATTTGACCGACCAATGGTTCGTCAAAACAAAACCACTTGCCGCGCCGGCCATCGAGGCCGTCGATACGGGCAGGATACGGTTCATCCCCGCAAACTGGGCCAAGACCTACTATGAATGGATGCATAATATTCAAGACTGGTGCATCAGCCGCCAGCTGTGGTGGGGCCATCGAATTCCGGCCTGGTATGACGATCACGGCGCTGTTTACGTTGGTCGATCGGAAGCCGAAGTTCGCGAACAGCATGGACTCGACAAAGACATCGCTTTGCGCCAGGACGAGGATGTGCTGGACACGTGGTTCTCTTCGGCGCTTTGGCCGTTCTCGACGCTCGGCTGGCCCGACGAGACCCAGGATCTGAAAACTTTTTACCCGACGAGTGTCCTGGTCACGGGTTTCGACATCATTTTTTTCTGGGTGGCCCGCATGATCATGATGGGCCTCAAATTTACCGGCGATGTGCCGTTCCGCGAAGTGTACATTCATGGCCTGATCCGCGATCAGGACGGGCAGAAAATGTCAAAATCGAAAGGCAACGTCATGGATCCGCTCGACCTCATCGACGGGACCGACCTCGAATCGCTCATCGAGAAGCGCACGACGGGGCTCATGCAACCCCATTTAGCGCCGAAGATCGAAACGACCACACGCCGGCAATACCCCGATGGGATTCCGGATTTCGGCACGGATGCGCTGCGCTTTACATTCGCAGCGCTGGCCAGCACGGGACGCGATATTCGTTTCGACCTCAAACGCATCGAAGGCTACCGAAACTTCTGCAACAAGCTCTGGAATGCGGCGCGCTATGTCCTCATGAACGTCGATCCGAAATCCTCTGCGCGCCCCGAACCCGCCGAACTGAGCCTCCCGGACCGCTGGATCCGATCCCGCCTCGGCAAGACGATCGAGGTGTTCAAGCGCCAACTCGACCAATATCGGCTCGACCTGGCGGCGAAGGCGCTCTACGAATTTACGTGGAATGAGTATTGCGATTGGTATCTGGAACTGTCGAAGCCGATCCTGCATGGGGATGCGAGTGCGGCCGAAAAAAATGCGACGAAGGCAACGCTGACCGAGGTCCTCGAAAATATTTTGCGCTGCCTGCATCCGCTGATCCCGTTTATTACCGAGGAAATCTGGCAGCGCGTCGCGCCGGCGACCGGCATCGACGCCGACAAAACCTCGATCATGGTGCAACCGTTTCCCGACCCGGCTGACTTCCCCGCCGACGAGGCGGCCGAATCCGAACTCGACTGGGTCCGCGGTGTGATCCTCGCCATACGGCAGATCCGCGGCGAAATGGATATTGCGCCGAACAAACCACTGGTGGTCCTGTTGCAAGACACGTCCGACGAGGACCGAAGACTCCTGCAGGTCCACGAGCGCCTCCTCATGAATCTCGCACGACTCGAGCACATTACCGTTCTGGCGACGGGTGCCGAATCGCCGCCCGCCGCGACGGCGTTACTCGGCACGATGCAAATTCTCGTGCCAATGGCGGGGCTCATCGATGTGGAGGCCGAACGTCAGCGCCTGAACAAAAACCGAAACCGTGCGGTCGAAACCCTGAAAAGGTCCGAGAACAAACTTGCCAACGAGAAATTTCGCGCCAACGCACCGGTCGAGGTCGTCGCCAAGGAACAAGCCAAACTCGAAGTACTGCAACAGAAAATCGCCCAACTGGATGAACAGTTGGCGCGCTTGCAGCAACTCGGGGGGTGAATCCGGAGGGCGAGACAGTTCGCATGCTCGATTGGCGAAACAATGCTGGTGCCGACTGACGCGTGTATTGCCGCCGTGAAAAAATTCAGGCCCGGTCGCGAACCGCCGGGCGTTGCACCTGCGACAGCAAAATAAAGCCGCTGACGAATAACACCAGAATTGAAAGAATTCCGAGACGCTGGCTGTCGAAAATCAACGCCACGAGTCCGGCCATCACGGGACCGAGTATGGCGGAAAACTTCCCGAGCATGTTGTAGAAACCGAAATACTCGGCGCTCTGCCCGCGCGGTATGAACCGCGCAAAAAATGACCGGCTCAGGCTTTGCACACCGCCCTGCACGAGACCGATACTGGCTGCCAAAATATAGAATTGTATCGCCGTCGTCACGAACACGGCCGCAAACGTCACGATGACATAAACGGTCAGACCGATATACAGAGCCGACTTCGTGCCGATCGTCGCAGCAATTCGCCCGAAAAACAGCGCGGCCGGGAAACCGATGAAATTCGTAATCAGGATGGCTTGTATCAGATCCTGCATCCGCAGGCCTTGCGACAACCCGTAGTCGACCGCCATTTTGATTATCGTGTAAACACCGTCGATATAAAGCCAATACGCGATCAGGAACAACATGAGGTCGCGATGCGCTCTGATGGCGCGCACGGTCGCGCGCAATTCACCCAACGTATCCACAATGGTTCGGTCCGCGGCCTGCTCTTTGTTTTCCCTGACCCAGAGCAACAGCGGCACGGTAAAGACCGCCCACCAGAACGCGACGAGTATAAACGCGATGCGGATTGCCTCGACTTCGGATGCAAACCCGAAGGCGGCCGGATTAGCGACCATAACGACATTCAATGTAAACAGCAGCGCGCCGCCGAGGTAACCGAGGCTATAACCGTACGCAGAAATCCGATCGTATTGGCTCGGCGCGGCGACATCCACGAGTAACGCATCGTACAGTGAATTACTGCCGGCGAACCCGACCGATGCCATGATGTAGCAGGCAACAGCAATGGGCCATTGCCCGCGCGCTACGAAGTACAGGCTGCCGGTCATCACGATGCCCAACGAGGCGAGCACGATGAGCAGGCCTTTGCGATTGCCGGCGCGGTCGGCGATGGCGCCGAGAAACGGAACCGACACGGCCACGATGAGACTGGCCAGTCCATTGGCCATGCCGAGCCTGAATGTCGTCACCGTCGACGCGACATCCTGGCTCCAAAACTCGGCCAGCAGTATCGGCACGAATGCCGTGACCACGCTCAGTGAAAATGTGGAATTAGCCCAGTCGTAGGCCGCCCAGCCGAGCACGGGACGACGAAGCCAATACGGTTTCAATCAGGAATCCCGATTGTTATCAAACCGGTGCACGAGCACAACCGCGTCTTCGTTCCCATCCCGAGCTTTATAGTACCGCTGCCGTACACCGAGCGCCTGAAAGCCCATCGCATTATAAAGCCGGAGTGCCGACTCGTTGGATGGCCGGACTTCGAGAAACAGGCGCTCGGCATTGCCGGCGCGCGCACGGTGTAGCATCTCCTGCAGCAACCGTTTACCGATGCCCTGCCCTGCTAACCACTTAGTCACACATATGTTCAACAGATGGGCCTCACCCGCCGCGACGGACATGATTGCGTAGCCGACGACTTCGTCGTCGAGGTCGAGCACGAGGCAAGTATAGCCGGCCATCAGGCAATCCCGGAAAATCCCCATGCTCCAGGGATAGGTATAAGTCTGGCTTTCAATGACAGAAACGGCGTCGATATCCCCGCGTGTCATCGCACGAATGGTTGGCGGCAGATCTTTGGCGACGGCGATCATGACTCGGACTCGTCAGCGATGCGCCTTGCGAGACAGAGGTCCGCCCATGCCTTGCGTTTCTGCGCCGGGCTCCTGAGCAGATAAGCCGGATGATAGGTCACGATCACGGGTATATTCCCGCGCCCGTAGCGGTGCACGGTGCCGCGCAATTTGCCGACCGGGCTGTCAACCTGCAAAAGGTTCTGCGCGGCGATGCGCCCGACGGCGAGAATCAGGCGCGGCGAGACCAATTCGATCTGCCGATTCAGGTAACCGGCACAGGCTTCGACTTCCGCGGACTCCGGATCGCGATTGCTCGGCGGCCGGCATTTCAGAATGTTCGCAATAAAAACGTCCTCGCGCGCGAGCCCGACCGCGCGCAACATTTCATTCAGTAATTTGCCCGCCTTGCCGACAAACGGTTCGCCGAGCCGATCTTCGTCCATCCCGGGCGCCTCGCCGATGACCATCCATTCCGCGGTTCGATTACCGACGCCAAAAACCGTTTGTGTCCGGGAGCGGTGGAGCCCGCAACGCGTGCAAGCGGCGACCTCCTCTTCGAATCCGGCCCAGCCCGATACGACGGCGTCGCCGCCCTCCTGATCGACGAGGGGATCAACAATGGAATCGGCCACGGGCTGAGACTGCCTCTGTATCCAGACCGGTATCTCCATGGCCCGTAAAATATCGCGCTGGTCGGCGCTCAGGAAAGGCCCCGTCATGGGCCGTCTTCCGACCCGGAGATCTCCGGATCCTGAGTCTTTGCCGTGACAGCGTTACCTTTGCGACGACGCCAGAAGAAAATGACCGGACCGGATATCGAGTAACCAGCCGCCATGGTAAACAGTACCTTCGGCGGATCGAGCGATATCAAAACGAGGGTCAGCGGAATCGCAAGCGCAAACGTAAATGAAATGCGCCGGTGTGGACTGACTTCCTTGAAACTGTAAAAAGGCAGGTGGGAGACCATCAAAGCGCCGGCGAACGGCGTGATGGCACAGGCGAAAGCGAGCACGAACCCCCCAGACCAGTTCAGGTCGGTCACCAGCCACACCATGAATGTCACGAGCGCCGCCGCCGAGGGACTGGGCAGCCCCTCGAAGAAGCGCCGATCGTCGGTCGGCGGACTGACGTTGAAACGCGCGAGCCGCAAGGCCGCGGCAACGGCATATATAAACGCGGCAAGCCAACCGATTTTGCCCCAGATCCAACCGTATTCGGTCAGCCGAATCAGGCCCCACTGGTAAACGATAATTGCCGGGGCTACGCCGAAAGCGACGAGGTCGGCGAGGCTGTCGTATTGTTTCCCAAATTCCGATTCGGTGCCGGTCAACCGGGCCAGGCGTCCGTCGAGCCCGTCCAGCACCATGGCGATGAATAGCGCGATTGCACTGCGTCGGTAGTTGCCGTCAATGGCTGCAACGATGCCGTAAAAGCCCGCGAACAGAACGCCCGTCGTCACGATATTCGGGAAGAGGTAGATCCCCTTGCGGCGGACGGCGCGTATTTTGTGATTCGACTTTTTCATTCGGGCCTGCCGGAATTGCGACCACCCCAATACTGCCACGGCACCCGTTGGAATACATCTGCGGCGTGCCCCCATTCCTATTCTTGGGGGGTAATCCCCAGGGGGCTATTTTTCAGCCAGCTCAGCCAGCACCCCACTGCCGGCCAGCACGCGATCCCCTACGCCGACACTGACGCTCGCCGTGACCGGGAGATAAATCTCCGCCCGCGACGCGAGGCGCAGATAGGCGAAACGCTGGCCCTGCCCGACCCGTTCGCCGTAGCGCACAAACGCCTTCGGCCCGAAACGCGGATGGCGGCCCGGAAACAGCAGGACGACATCGTCCTGTTCTTCGCTGCGCACCCATAAACCGCTCAAGCGCTTACCCCGATCGCCACTCGGAACCCGGTCACGCAGGTCGCATATCGTGCCCTCGATCGGCGACCGAACCGTATACGCTCCGAGATGATTCGTGCTGACCACGATTTTCGTCCATTCACCTGGCAACACGCACTCACGATGCCGGACGACTTCCGTCACGCGCCCGTCGACGGGCGACACGATCGCGAGCGGTAGCGACGGCACATCACGGCCCGGATCACGAAACAGGAAAAACAGCCAGACGACCAGCAACATGAGCGGCACCGAATAGCCTGGTCCCCACTCCCTGTAAACGATGGCGCACGCGATAACGGCCACCATGAGCCATGGCCAGCCTTCCCGGGATATCATCCACTTCTGCTGCGCGATCACGCGCGCAAGCTAACCTCGGTGACCGGCTGCGTCAACCAAACGGACTTGCGCATCCAAACTGGATAGAATTGCGCCGATTCGACGTCGAATCAGCGATGAACCGTCTGCCATGCGACTGAGCCAACTGCCCTGGACAACTTTCAAGGAGACACCGGCCGAAGCTGAGGTCATCAGCCATCAACTCATGCTGCGTGCCGGATTGATCCGGCGCCTCGCGTCCGGGATGTTCAGCTGGCTGCCGATCGGATTACGCGTGCTGCGCAAAGTCGAGCAGATCGTTCGCGAAGAAATGAACCGGGCCGGGGCGTTCGAAATCCTGATGCCGGCCATCCAACCTGCGGAACTCTGGAGAAAGACGGGCCGCTGGGACCGCTACGGCGATCTGCTCTTGCGCATGCGCGATCGACACGACCGCGAATTCTGCTTCGGGCCGACACACGAGGAAGTTATCACCGATATCGCCCGCCGGGAACTGAAAAGTTACCGGCAGCTGCCCGTCAATTACTACCAGATCCAGATGAAATTTCGCGATGAAATCCGCCCGCGTTTCGGCATCATGCGCGCACGCGAATTCATCATGAAGGATGCGTACTCGTTTCACATCGACCAGGCTTCACTCGAAGAAACCTATACGTGCATGGCAGATACCTATACGCGCATTTTTTCGCGGCTCGGCCTGCGCTTCAGGTCGGTTGAGGCCGCCAGCGGCGAAATCGGCGGTTCCAAGTCACAGGAATTTCACGTGCTTGCGGATTCGGGCGAAGACGCCATCGCCTGGTGCGAGGCAGATCAATATGCAGCGAATGTCGAACTCGCGCCGGCGCGCGCGCCGGCCGCGCCCCGACCCGCCGCATCGGCAACCATGACGCGCGTCTCGACCCCGGCCGTTAAGTCGATCGAGGAGATCAGCAGATATCTCAAGGTGGAGCCCCGGCAATGCGTCAAGACGCTCCTCGTAGAAGGCGAATCGGGCGGGCTGGTTGGCCTGATTGTGCGCGGTGACCACGAAGTCAACACGCTGAAAGCCGAGGGCCTCGACGGCGTAGCCGCCCCGCTCGCGATGGCGACACCGGAACGCATACAGGAAATCGTCGGTTGCCCGCCCGGATTCGTCGGTCCGGTCGGTCTCGAGATCCCCGTTTATGCGGACCACAGCGCGGTGGCATCAGCCGATTTCGTCTGCGGCGCAAATGAGGTTGATCATCACCTGACGGGCGTCAATTGGAGCCGCGACGCGCCCGAACCGCAAGTCGCGGATATTCGCAATATCGTGGCCGGAGACCCGAGTCCGGGAGGCGGCGGCGCGTTGTCGATCGCGCGCGGCGTCGAAGTCGGACATATCTTCCAACTCGGCGACCAATACAGCCGGAGCCTGAACGCTGCGGTGCTGAACCGGGACGGCGAGGAGATCAGCCTACTCATGGGTTGTTACGGGATCGGCGTATCCCGCATCGTCGCGGCGGCGATTGAACAGAATCACGATGCGAACGGCATCATCTGGCCCGAGTCCATGAGTCCGTTTACGGTGACCGTGCTCGGCCTGAACGGCGCCAAATCGAAGGCCGTGGCAACCGCGGTCGAAAAGCTCGATGAAGACCTGTGGCACGCAAAAATTGAGGCATTGATCGACGATCGGGATATCCGGCCCGGCGTAAAATTCGCCGATGCCGATTTACTCGGCATACCGCACCGATTGGTTGTCGGTGACCGGGGCCTGCGGGACGGCACCATCGAATATCGACATCGCGGCACCGGAAAGGAGGGAAAAGTCCGGTTGGATGAGGCGGTCAGCTATCTCATCGACCGACTCGACGGGAGCTGACGGAGGCGATCGATGAATCAACGTCCGACCTTTGCGAATCGGCACAGGTGGCTTGCCGCGGGCGCTGCACTCAGCTTGTGCCTGTCCACCGTTGACGCGGCCACGATGCCCGATCCGGAACTTCGCGAACGACTCCGCGAGGCGATGACCGATTCCACCAGCTTCCCGGATCGTTTCGATGCTCAAGTCTGGCTGACCGACATGGCAATACGACTCGGCAAGCAGGTCCGAAACGCCGACGAGCGCGTGAAAATTCTCCAGCAGGTGCATTGGGAGGCGACGCGCGTTGGTCTGCCGCCTGAAATGGTGCTGGCCGTTATCGATATCGAAAGCGCGTTCGACGCGTATGCCGTGTCTGTCGCGGGCGCTCAGGGCCTCATGCAGGTCATGCCGTTCTGGCTCGATGAAATCGGCAGGCCCGGTGACAGGCTCGTGGATATCGACACGAATCTGCGTATGGGCTGTACGATCCTCCGCTACTATTACGACATGGAGGGCGGCAACTGGACGCCGGCACTCGCACGTTATAATGGGAGTTACGGAAGCCGCAAATATTCTCAGAAAGTCTTGAACCGTCTGAGCACGCGTTGGTTCCAGCAGTAGCCCCGGCGTTAGCCCAAAGGGTGCAATCAGTGAATTCGAAAATCCTCGAGTCCGGCGACAAATGCGTCGCTCGTCTCGATCCGGCCCTCGATTCTCTTGACCCGGGCCAGTGGAGGCCCGGTTTGTAGCCAATGCTCCAGCGCGTCGATGTTATCCGGGTCGCCGTAGGCGAGGACCTCGACGCGACCATCGGACAAATTGACGGCCCAGCCCTTTAATCCGAGCCGGCGGGCCTCGTCGGCCGCGCCGGCCCGAAAAAAGACGCCCTGAACCCTGCCGGCGACGTAAAACCGTTTGCAAACGGAGGCCATAGCCGGATTATTGCGCCGGTTCTGAATCGACGGCGTCGCGCGCCGACCGGCTGGCCAGCAACGCCTCAAACGCGATTTTCTTGGCATTGATCGCGGCCTGCTGGGCATTCCAGAAATTACCGGAGCCCCCGGTCTCGAGATATTTTTCGGCCTTCATCAGCAGTTCTTCGGCCTCGTCGAGTTGCCCGACGGCGAGTTGTTCGGCACCGGCCTCTTTCGCAGCCGCGATCGCCTGTCGCGCATCGCTCATCTCTTGCACCGGCGGCGCGGTCGCGCAGGCCGCGACGAAACCCAGGACGCTGGTGACGCAAAGGCACTTCAGGAAACCGGTACAAAGTCGGTCAATCACTTGAGATATTCCGCGGAATCGGGCTGATCGCTTAGTGTGCTGCCGGCGATTTTTGGCGTCAAGGACGTTAATCAACATTCTCCGGCCTCGAACCCGCTGACGCGCGTACGCCACAGCTTTATGCGTGCGCGCTTCAGATTCGTGCGATGCGGGCTACAATAACGAAAAATCTTCGGCGCCAGGGAGAACACGCCATGCCGGTGACCATTTTTCACAATCCGAAATGCTCGAAATCGCGCCAGACCCTTGAAGTCCTGCGCGATCGTGGGCAGGACCCGAACGTTATCGAATACCTCAAGACACCTCCCGATGCCGCCACCCTCGGCGAACTCGTCAAAAAACTTGGCCTGCAACCACTCGACATCATGCGTACGGGTGAAGATCTATTCAAAGCGGCCCGCGCCTCCGTGCTGGTCATGAGCGCGGATGAACAGCTGAACTGGCTGGCTGCCAATCCAAAAGTGCTGCAACGACCTATCGTCGTCGTTGGCGAACGTGCCCGCATCGGGCGACCGCCCGAGTCCGTGCTCGAGATTTTACCCTGACGATGGTCGGCCTCCCATGAATCGTCTAAACGGGCGCTGGCTCGCCCTCGCCAGCCTTGCCATTCTGATCGCAGTCCTGCTGCTGCCGAAGCCGTCGACCTGGACCATGGTCGTGTCCGTGCCATTGATCGTTTTGTTCGTTACCGGTTTGCGGCCGCCGCCGCGCTGGGGCGGCTGGGCCGCAGTCACCATGGTGCCCTACCTCTGCTTTGCGGTCGGTGAAGTCATCGTGGACCCAGATCATCGGCCATTCAATGCCGTAATTGTGGTTTGCTCGCTCGTGGTTTTTTTCGCGGCGATGTATTTCGTACGTAAAACGGGCGTGAGCCTGCGGCGCTGAGCAACGCAACGGCGGCTCACCTGTCGAGGAGGGCTTTCACAAACGGCACAGTCAGCTTTCTCTGCGCGACCAGCGCTTCGCGATCGAGCGCATCGAGAAGCGCGAACAACTGCCCACAGCGCCTGTCGACCCGCGCCATAAGATAGCGAGCCGTGTCGTTCGGCAGCGTAAAACCACGCCATTCGGCGCGCAATTGAATCGCTTTTAGCTTGTCATCGTCGGCCAGCGGACGCAATCGAAACGTGGCACCCGACGCGAAACGCGACGCCAGGTCAGGCAGTTCGAACCGGCAATTGAGCGGCGCCTGCCGCGCCGCGAGCAGCAGGCGCCCGTGCTGACGCAGGCGCTCGAACAGCCCGAACAACGCCCGCTCCCAAGCCTGATCTCCGGCGACCGCGTCAACATCGTCGATACAGATAACATCAACGTCGTCCATACCGTCGAGTACCGCCGGCGACAGTTCGAACCGCGGGTCCAGCGGCAGATAGACCGAACGATATCCATTGCCGCCCGCGGCATTAACGCTGGCTTGAAGAAGATGTGTCTTGCCGGTTTCCGGCGCGCCCCAGACCCAGAGTACGGCTGGATCCGCGCTGCGCATCAGTTCACGAAACGCATGGGCGGTGGCCGCGTTCGGGCCTTCGAAAAATGTTTCGAACAGCGCATGGTCGGCCAAGTGAACTTCGAGCGAAAGCTGCTCCATCAGCTGCGCACCGCATCCATTGTCTTGACACTCCAGCGCACGACGTAGTCCAGACCACTGACGACGCTGGTGAAAAACAATCCGGCACCGATCAGCATGATGCTGAAGTGCTGTGACCAGAAAAACGCCACATTCGAAATGACGAGTAACATATAGAGCAATTGCAACCCGGTATTCAGCTTGCTGATCAGGGAAGGGTTCGGCACGACCGGACCGATCAGAAAATTATATGCGGTCCCGCCGGTCACGATGATCACGTCGCGGCCGATAACGACCGCCGCCAGCCAAGCCGGCGACAGGTCGAGCCATGTCAGCGTCAAAATTACCGACATGAGCAGCAGCTTGTCGGCGAGTGGGTCCAGAATACCGCCCAGGCGCGTTCGCCACTGAAAATGTTTCGCGAGATAACCGTCCAGACCGTCGGAAAACCCGGCCACGAAGATCAACACGAGCGCCCAGAGAAACTCCCCTGATAACAAGCTCTGTACGATCGGTATCACGAGGACAATGCGTAACACGCAGATCAGATTCGGGATATGAGCGGCTTTGAGCATGAAAGAATCGCGTGCAATCGGAACCGGCATCAGCGTTCGGGAACAAGCTGATAATGCAAACTCTCCGCGACCACGTTGAACGTCGGCCGATTGTCCCCATTGCCCTCCGGCCGGTCCTCGACGATCTGCAGAACCCGGCGTAGCGCGATCGAGCGTTTGAGACGGTTTGCGTCGCCGCGCACGTGCAATGAAAAAATAACCTGGTTCTCGGCGACCCGATCCACGGTGAATCCCTCGACAACATCCAGTCCGCCGACGTAATTACTGACCCGGCCATAATCGCTCAGATTGTCGACCCCGAAAACCTGCAAAAATATCCGGCGCGAAGCACCGATCGATGTCGCGAGCCGAGCCGCAAGAAAGTCGGCCAGCTCGTTCGGACCGCCCGCGAGGTCGCTTTCCCAATCATAGCGCTCGCCATCGAGCATCAGCGTCCAGCGCACTCGCACTCTCTCGAGGGAAGGCACCCGCGCCCTGCCGACGAGCACAACTTCGGCGCCATAACGCGCCGAAGCATCGAGTAGCGACTCGGCAAACCCACCCCAGACGGCACTGATCGAAATCGATGTAATTTCCTCCGAATCGACGAGGGGCAGAATAATCGGAATTCCGCGCTGAACGGCCGTGGTTTGCAAAATCCCGCGAATCGCATCTTCGGTATTCTGGGACCTGCGCAAGCGATTCCATCTCGACGACGATGCGGCATCGTCCCCGGGCCCCGAGGCGAGGATTTCGCGCTCGCCCCGGCCCTCGTCGATGATTAGCCAGACCAGCGTCGTCGGTCGTTCTTCCCCCCAAACCGGCTGACCAGCCTGATCGAGGATGCGTTTCAGCGCGGTCCGGTCAAACAGAATCCAGACTTTGCCGTCCGGATCGATACGGTACTGCTGAACAAGGGCCGACGGGTCCGCAAATTTTTCCATTACGGACTCATCGGTGGCCACGTACCGGCGACCCGTGACCTTGACCAGCACTTCAGCCAGGGCCTTCTCAAACGCCCCCGCCAGCGCCCCAGACCCTTCAGGCATCGGCACTTCGGCAGCGTATAGATCTGCGACCCGCCCGCCCCAGGCGCTGGTGCAAAACCCGGCCAGTACCAGTGCAACCAGCAAATGTTTTGGTGTAAGCAACGCCCGCATATGCATTATTATATCGCCGGTGTGTCGTACAGGCATTCGAGATGAGTCTAAATAAACCCCTGACCTATAAAAATGCCGGTGTAGACATCGATGCCGGCAATTCACTCGTCGAACGCATCAAGCCGCTCGTCAAATCGACGTTCAGAGCGGGGGTTATCGGCGGTATCGGCGGCTTCGGTGGTTTATTCCAGATAGACCGTGAGCGCTATGTCGATCCCGTGCTCGTCGCCAGCACCGACGGGGTCGGCACCAAGTTGAAGCTCGCCGTCGAACTCGGCCGCGTGGATACAGTCGGCATCGATCTGGTTGCCATGTGCGTCAATGACGTCGTCGTACCGGGTGCCGAACCGCTGTTCTTCCTGGATTATATCGCGATGGGACGTCTCGACGTCACGGCAGGCGAAACCATCATCGGCGGTATCGCCGACGGCTGCCGCCAAGCCGGCGTCGCACTGCTTGGCGGTGAAACCGCCGAGATGCCAGGCATGTATGCGGGAGACGATTTCGATCTGGCCGGATTCTGCGTCGGCGTCGTCGAACGCGAGCGGATCATAGACGGCACCGGAGTCCGGGCCGGCGACCGGTTGCTCGGCCTGGCCTCGTCGGGCCCGCATTCAAACGGCTACTCTCTGATTCGCCGAATCCTCGAGAACGTGCCCGATGGTGCGGCCGCGGAGTGGGCCGGCGGCTGCGTCGGTGACGCGCTGCTTGTCCCGACCCGCATTTACGTCAAGCCATTGCTCGAATTGTTGGCCGCCTGCCCCGTCGGCGCAATTGCGCATATCACGGGCGGCGGGCTGCCCGAAAACGTGGCGCGCGTCTTGAATCCGAACGTCGATGCGGCCATCGACACATCAAGCTGGGTCCGTCCGCCGATCTTCGATTGGTTGCAGGAACGTGGTTCTGTTGCCGCGCATGAAATGTTGCGCACATTCAACTGCGGGATCGGCATGGTCATCGCCGTTCACGAGACCGACGCGGACAACGCGCAGCGAATTCTGGAAGCGGCCGGTGAAACCGTGCTGGAGATCGGGTCCGTGAAGCCCGGAACCGGTCAAGTGGTCATGACCTGATGAGCGTCGGCCAGGAGCCGGGAATCGGCACAGGCCTGCGCACCGCGGTGCTGATTTCCGGGGGCGGCACCAATTTGCAGGCCATCATCGACAAGGTGCTGCACCAAGGTCTCGGCATTCACCTGTGCGCGGTTCTGAGCGATCGTCCGGAAGCCGCAGGCCTGGAACGTGGCCGCGCAGCTGGTATCCCGACACGGACCGTCGATTACGCAGCGTTTGCCGAACGCGCCGATGCCGAGCGCCAACTGGCTGCCGATCTGCGCGAAATCGACCCTCAACTCGTCATACTCGCGGGATTCATGCGCATTATTCCGGCCGACCTCGTCGCGGCATTCCATGGCTGCATGCTGAATATTCACCCCTCGTTGCTGCCCGAACATCGCGGCCTGAACACCTATCGCAGGGCTTTAGAGGCCGACGATGCGTGGCACGGTTCGACGGTGCATTACGTGATTCCGGATCTCGACGCGGGACCGTCGATCATTCAGTACCGGGTCCGGATCCATGCCGGTGAAACCGAGGCGGGCCTGGCCGAACGCGTCCGGCGAGGCGAATACATCATTTATCCGCGCGCCATCGGCTGGATCGCGGAAGGGCGCCTGCGACTGGCCGAGAACCGTGTCGAACTCGACGGCGAGATTCTCGACGGACCGGTCGTGATGGACGAAGTCCCGGACCGGCAAACGGTAACGATCGCCGGGGCGAAGTCCCGGACCGGCAAACGGTAACGATCGCCGGGGCGAAGTCCCGGACCGGTAAACGGTAAC